>Ga0209370_1001497_pt1 | contig 20403 bp, 20 predicted proteins | sample AgamicAtPrz_FD_187164 | JGI IMG/M metagenome (GOLD analysis project Ga0209370, IMG submission 187164) | Agave microbial communities from Guanajuato, Mexico - At.P.rz (SPAdes) (version 2) | ecosystem: Host-associated > Plants > Phyllosphere > Phylloplane/Leaf | place: Guanajuato, Mexico... | reverse complement strand
GCGGGGCAAACCGGCTCAGCCCTGTGGACAAGTCGATCACCCATTGGGTAAATGCCGGCAACGCCACGCCCATGCCAGAGAACATGCTCTCGAATTTCGGAATCACCTCCAGCAACAGGATCGCCGACACCCCCAGCCCCGTCAGCAACAGCATCAGCGGGTAGATCATCGCCTTGCGCACCTTCTTGTGCAGCACCCGACGCTGCTCCAGCATGCCCGCGAGCTGTTCCAGCTGCCGGTCGAGCGTGCCGGACTGCTCACCCACCCGCACCAGGTTGCAGTACAGCCCATCGAACCACCCCGGGTGGCGCTGCAACGCATCCGCCAGCCCCAGGCCCGAGGCCACATCCTGTTTCAATCTATCCAGCAATGCCGCCTGCGCCGCATCACAGCCACTGCGCCCCATCACCTCGAACGCCTGCAGCAACGGCACCCCGGCCTTCAGCAAGGTCGCCAGTTGCCGGCTGAACCCCGCCGGGTCGGCCTTTTCTCGCCGCTTCGGCAAACTGAACTTCAGCCCACCGGCAGGCCGCAAACTGGCGACCTTGATGCCCTGGCGGATAAGCCCGGCCCGCACATAGGCCGGGCTGCGCCCGGGCGTTTGGCCACTGACCGGCGTGCCGTTGGCGTCGGTGCCGTGCCAGGAGTAGAGGAGTGTGTGTGAGGTCATGCAAAGGTCCTTTTCCTGCCCGTGCGACAAGCCTGGAAACAGCTTGCCGCGTCCATGCAAGGGCGCGCGTCCGTGATGCTCACTAGAGTAGTTCAGCGAAGACGACGCCCGAGCGGGCAGGGGTGACAAAAGGTGTCTGTTCAGGCCTACTGCGCCGCTGCCAGCCGGGGTCGAGCCTGACCTCAACGAGTACGCGTATCAAAAAGGAAAACGTTCATGAAAGGGCAACGCGGTATCACCCTGATCGAACTGATGATCGTCGTCGCGATCATCGGCATTCTGGCGACCATCGCCTTACCGATGTACACCAACCACCAGTCACGCTCCAAGGCCGCGGCCGGGTTGCTGGAGATCAGCGCGCTGAAGACGGCGATGGACCTGCGGTTGAATGACGGGAAGGATGTGGCGGATGTGGCCGCGCTGGGTGGCCAGCCAGCGACGTCGCACTGTGCGATCACGGCTAGCGGCAAGGCGGCGGATGGCACCGGGAGCATCGTTTGCACGCTGGTGGATGCGCCGGCTACTGTGCTCGGCAAGGCACTGACCCTGACGCGTTCGGCTACTGGGTGGGCGTGTACGACCAACATCGAGGAAGACCTGGCGCCGAAGGGGTGCAAGGCGCCTTGAAGGTGCGGCAATAAACTAGCGGAAACAGGGGTTTGCGTAACGGGTGCGAGCAGTGGTACGTTGCGCTACACGCCGGTGTAGCTCAGTCGGTAGAGCAGCGCACTCGTAACGCGAAGGTCGCAGGTTCGATTCCTGTCTCCGGCACCAGATCCAGCTCCACTGCATTCCGCTGAATGCTTTGGAAGCCCTATAAACCGGCCTTCTGGCCGGTTTTTCGTTTCCACGACCCTCCGTCTGGAACCAATAAAATCCCCAATAACCGGGGGTATTTTGGGGTACAGCGTCTTTCCTGAATGGAGAACGTACCCCTATGCCACGCCTATCCACTCCGCTCAGCGACCTCAAATGCCGCACGGCCAAACCGCGTGATCGAGCCTACAAACTGTTCGACGGCGGGGGTATGTACCTGTACGTCACGCCCTGTGGCTCGAAGACTTGGCGGCTACGGTATTTCAAACCCAACGGCAAGGAAGGCACGCTGGTTATCGGCAAGTACCCCATCGTTTTATTGGCCGTTGCGAGGACCAAGCGCGATGAGGCCAAGGCCCTGTTGCTCGACAACCTTGATCCGATGGAAGAAAAGCAGAAGGCCAAGATCGCAGCCCAGCGGCGAGCCTTCTCTTTGAAACCGTTGCCCTGGAGTGGCATGTCGAAATGTCTCGGCGCTGGACTGAGGGGCACGCCAAGACGGTGCTGAGCAGGTTGCGTACCCATGTGTTTCCACTGATTGGCCAGCGGCCGATTGCTGAGCTCGACACCCACGATCTGCTTGAGGTCACCCAGCGAATCAAGGATCGCGGCACCATGGATGTTGCGCTGCGTGTGCAGAACTATCTATCCACGATCATGCGGGGTGCGAAGCGGGCGCGGCAGATCATTCAAAATCCGGCGCTCGATCTGGCCGGCTCGATTCAGGCGCCGCGTACCGTGCACCGTCCTGCGCTCTCGCTGAACCGCCTTCCTGAATTGTTGAGCCGAATCGATAACTACACCGGTCGCGAGCTGACTCGGCTCGCAGTGCTGCTGACGCTGCATGTGTTCGTGCGCTCCAGCAAACTGCGCTTCGCCCGGTGGGATGAGTTCGACCTGCAACGTGCGATGTGGGAAATCCCCGATACCCGTAAGCCGATTGAAGGCGTCCGCTATTCCACGCGCGGGACCAAAATGAGTGGGGACATTCAGATAGTGCCGCTGTCGCCTCAAGTGATCGAAATCCTTGAACGGCTACGCAGCTTGAATCGGTTCTCTGAACTGGTGTTGCCCGGTGACCACAGGTACTGGAAACCCTTGTCGGAGAATACGGTTAACCAGGTGCTGCGCAATATGGGGTACGACACCACCAAGGACGAGTGCGGGCATGGCTTCAGGACCATGGCTTGTAGTGCCTTGCTCGAATCAGGGCTATGGACGGACGCGGCGATTGAGCGGCAGATGAGTCATCAGGAGCGTAACCGCGTGCGCGCCGCTTACATCCACAAGGCCCAATTTCTGGAGCAGCGTCGGCTGATTATGGCGTGGTGGAGTAACTACATCGATGCCAACAGATCGGGCCATGTCACCCCGCATGAGTTTGCCCATCCGGTAGGCAACAACGTCACCGCCTTGCCAAATGGCCATGGCGCATTCAATCGCGGGTGAGCCTGTAAGATCGGCGCTGGCTGCTCTTTTACGCGGGTCCATCCAAACAGGGCTGCAAAGCCGCCCTGTTTAGATGGACCTCACTTTGAAGAGCTAAAAGCCACGACGTTGTCCGGGATTTACCACGGAATTCCACTGGTGGATAACCGCTTTTCCGTCCTCAACAGCCCGGAATTTCGACCCTTGACCGCGTTTATCCGCAGGCGTAGAACTGGCCGTGCAAACGCTGTCGATGACAGCACCCCAGGTGACCCGAACCTTAAAGGTCACGCCGCTCCCGCAGCGGTTCTCCCCAAGTACGATTCGCATCCGGCAGCTCGTACGGTCACTACCCATGTGATGGATGCTCTTACACATATGACGCTCGTGCGCCAGATACACCGTATCTCGCTGCCCTGCAGCAACCTATCCGCTTGGCCGGCTATTGCGCCAACCTGTGCCCGTCTCTTTCTGTGGAAAGAGACGGGCACTCTTACCACTGCTGCAGCCCTGATCGCACATGGCTTTGCGGCATTCCCCCTCGTGACAATCGGCGTGACAAACGCCGATGTCACCAGCAACAGCCATGTAGATGATGGTGCCGCAGACCAGGGAATGGACTGCACCTGACTGACAGTCAGGCATGCCTCGGTCATCGCATTGCTGCTTGCAAATGGCTCAGGATCTTCAGGCGCAAGTCTCGTCAGCCAGCGCTGCCTCCACCCGCCCACCGGTAACGGTGTTCAGGAGGCCAGATCATGAGATGCCCTTGCTCTTGTTCGTAAAGAGCCGCCAGTCCCGCGTTAGAGGACATCCCCACAGGCCGCAGGGGCCTTGATCCCTGATAACACTCAACATTCTTGGCGGGATGACGTGGGGCGAGGATCGGAGACCAGGCGATGAGGTGATTCGACATGGCATTGGTGGGTAGACGCGATGGCCGTAATTTCGGCTACGGCAGGCAACTGAGCTATGCAGGGCCGCAGGCGTTGAAGAACATGTTCGGCGGCGGCCACTACGGCACGGTGAAGGCACACTGTGATCGGTGGCAGGCATTCGTCAGATGGTGCCGCTCCGAACAAGGACCCGGTATCAATGATGCGCGGCAGATTGATCGGAAGGTATTGGCGGACTATGCGGCGTACCTGCGCGATGCGGTTGAATGCCTCGCCATCAGCACCGCACAAAACCGCCTATCCAGCGTTAACAGGACAATGGCGGCGCTGCGCGGTGATCAGTGTGTGAAATTGCCCAGCCCGAGCAAGGCGTTGGGAATGCATCGCAGCGGGATTCGCCACTCGGTACCGCAGGGCCAAGATCGCGAACAGGTTAAGCAGATCGTCGATGCGCTTTGTCACGATCATCAGCAACGGGCCGCAGCGACTGTTCTGTTGGCGCGAGCCACCGGCATGCGCCTGCGTGAGTCCATCTTGGCTGACCTGCCAAGGCTAAGCCGCGAGGCTAACGACCTAGGCAGGATCAACATCCAGGATGGCACCAAAGGCGGCCGCGCTGGCGCCTCAGCGCCACGATGGATTGCGGTGAACCACCATATTCAAGACGCACTTGGGTTTGCACGGCAGGTGTCGCCTACGAGTAGCCGCAACCTGATTGCGCCAGACGAAAGCTATATAAATGTTCTGCAGGAAATCATCCGCCCAGCGCGGGACGTCCTGCACGCACACAACCTTAAAGGTTTGCATGAGCTATGAGCGGCATACGCATGTGAGCGCTACGAGCAAATCACCCAACACCGCGCGCCTATCAATGGCGGCCATTGTCACCATTTAGATAGGAACCTTGATCGTGAGGCCCGGAAGCAAATCAGCTTCGAGCTGGGGCATGGTCGGATCGATGTGGTCGCGGCCTATATTGGAGGACGGTCATGAGCAAGCCATTCGATATGGAGTTGTTCTTGGCTGGCATGCTGACCGGGTCGCACGCGACTCGGCAACGCCATATACACCAGGCGGAAATCATCCAAGCAGAAATCTCAGAGCGTTGGCATCGACAAACGCCTTGGGCTTGGCAGAAAAAGCATGTGGTTGGTTTCTTAAGCATCGCATAAACCGACGCAGCGAGGTGACGCGGTATTACTATCTGCTGACCGTGCGGCTGCTCGCCCGTCGTTTACAAAAAGCTTGGGTGTTCAATCTCTGAGCGAGGTCCTGCTCTTAATAGGCACGACTGACAGCAATCGATCCATAGCGGTCGGTCGTGACAGGCGGCTTTCGGCCGTGCGGTCAGCGGCCAAGTTGCACGTTGCCTGCTTCCCGCACCGCGCCCCTACCTGCCCAGTTAGATTGATAGCGGCCCAACGAAGGGAATCATTTGTTGATGATCGGACGCGGCTGGCGCTGTGCGTTCTTTTTAAGTTGAAGTGTTTCTGGATCACATCGTTCAAACAGCTCATTATGCCACTCAATACCTACGGGACATTCACTGACATGGAGGGGTGAGCCAGAAATGTATTTTTCACCTTTCCAAATCACACCAATTATCCTCGGAGAGCCTACTCGGTACAATCCCATTAGTTGCGGAGATCCGCCGCTCTGTGGGTCCTCGCCGCTTGAAAGCGAATCGCAAAATGCGCCAAAAACACTTCTGCTAGTGTCTTTAATATCTGATTTTTTCCATCGATAGTACCAATTTGAGAGTGGTTTTTTTCCGGTGCCTGAGCTGTGAACCAAGCCTGATATCGCGGGTATCTCAAGTACTTTGGCTTCAACATCTTTCTGCCCAGACCAAGAAATTATGGCTGCGTGAAACTGAGATTTCATTCCGCTTCCCGATCTGGATATGTATTGAATCTCAAAGTGCTCCCTAGCTTCTCGAGGGTAGGACGCGAAGCTCTCTGAGATAAATGCTCTAACGATTTCGAGCTTGTTTTCAAAGACTACTTCGCTTGATAGCACATGCTCGAAATCTATCTTGTTGCACAGCTTGTCTAGGACCTGGGCGGAGAACAGGACATCACCACAAAAACCAAAAATTTCTGGGTGTCTAGTTGATGCGTAGAGTTTTTTTCCTACGTTCCAATGCCTTTTATTGGGCCAAGTGAATCTGCTGTCACTAGCCAAATAAATTGCGGATGGTTGCCTTTCGTCGACAGCAATCCAGGAAATCAGCGTTGTCATGGCTTCCACTGCTCAATTGTATGGTGTATCGTACACAGTACTGGCAATGTGCCTCAATGAGCAACTCCCAGGCCCTCCACCAATAAATTTCGACGGGGGGTGAGGTCGGAGGACCTATCCCCCGGGTAACCGGGGGATGGCTGGGTCCGTTTAAAGATCAAATTCATTTTTCATATCCTCCCCGCTTTCGTTGCCATATCAAGTGACCGTTTTCAATCCAGAAGCGAATTTGATGTGCACTTCCGCTTACACCGATTTTTGCCTGTCGCAACCGTCAGCTTTGGTCGATCTCCGTCCTTCACCAAGGGCAGCTTCTGGCAGCACGCAGCCCCCGAGAATGACAGCTATGGGTCGAAAGCTGCCAGTCGCGACCGGCTGCTATCGACCCGAAGCGGTCCATCGCGATCGGTTTGCGAAGGTCCACTACCGAGGCACAAATGCAAAGACGGCGATCAATTGTGACAAATGACGTGGTGCATCATTGCTCCGCCACTAGGATTTAAGATGGTGCAGCCACGACATGGAGATGCCCTACGATTGCCTGAAGCGCTTGCCGCAGTGCTTCGCCGCTAACAGGATCATTCGCGATGGCGACTGGACTGGTCTGCTTGCCCAGCAGTTGCAGCGTGACGCAGCATCGTGGACGAGCGTTGCGGACATCGTTTCCAAGACCAGCTTCGAAGCGGCTTGGGCAGCAGGTGCTCTAGGCGAGGTGTTGAAAAGCGCGATTGGTTTTCCGGGAAATTCCAAGCTTCCTACCAGCCAATCCAGCATGTTCTTGAAGGAACCTGGTATCCCGCGAGCGTATTCCGGGCAAGAAATAAGGAGGCCGTCTGCCTGACCTACCCGAGTGCGTAAATCAACGATACTCTGGGGAAGGTTGACTTCGAGGTCCGGCTTAAAGTGGGGCAGTTCGCCAATCTCATCGTAATGTTCGACTACTACGCCTGGTGGCACCAACAGACCAGCCGCGATAAGTGTGTGCGTATTTGACGACGCAGTACGTAGGCTGCCAGACAGGGAAAGAAGTCGAAGCATCTTGATTAAACCTTGATCGATCGGGTGCGTAGTATTCCATACCTGGCAGATATCCGGCCCTCTGCCATTAGCGCCGTGACTGATATCCAGGAGAGGCAGCTGCTTCGCGGATCCTAAGGCGACATTCGCTGTAGCGATGTGACAGTCAGCAACGGGTCGAAAGCAGGCCTCTATGACTGGCAGCTATCGACCCATAGCTGCCGGTGAAAGCAGGCAGAAATCGGCCATAAGCAGTCAGTTGGAAATGTCCACGAAACCATGGGCCATTCATCACAATTTTGAGCGTCATCAAAATCGCCGAAGTACTATATATAAAGCCTTCAGCCCTACTAGAAATAGCAGGGCTTCAGGTCTCAGAAATTTCTCTTAGAAACTAATTATACAAACGAAATGGCAGGTCCTCTGCGACGGCTTGCCCAGGAGTGCAGAGCCACTGCCACACTTGTTGTTGTGTTAGGCTTCCCTCGCACAATCGCAATAGAGCCTCACCCAAATCCCCGCTTTCAACTACGCTTAACCGACCACAGGATGCAATTTGTTGTGGCACACTCGGATCTACTCCGGGATGGCAAAGAGTCACGCAAAAACATTCTCTAAATCCATGAATCTCGGAGGCTGCTAAAACCTCTACCGCTTTATTGTATTCAACAAGCTTATCTCCCTCTTTCGATTTAAGCTCGACCACAACCGAAGGCGAATCGAAGAATTTGACTAGATAGTCGGGAGCGCCAGTTTTTGTCTTGTCATCTAATTTTTCAAACGCTACACCTAGCTGAACAAGCACCTGTTCGAACGCCACTTCAAACGCATCACCTTTTGCCTCATAGTAGTTCTCAATTAGAACCTTACTATCGCATCTGCTAGCTCGTTTTAGATGCCTAACAGACATTCGCCTCCGTTGGTCGACTTTCCAATCTCGACAAGCGTCTCGTACCCAATTTGCTTTAGCTTGCGCATTAGGCTTAGATTTTACGAAAGCTAAAATTCTTGCTGAATTCGCCTCAGGACTACCAAGCATAAGCAATTGAGGCGTTGTAACTCCATGCTGCTTCAAAAGCAACATTTCATGCCTATACAGCTTTAAAGCGCTACCAGCCGCAGATACCCCTGTCATCCAGAGAATGTCGTCCGGCAATCCCTCTTGGACTCTGTATGCTAATCTTCTAATGTAGCGCGTCAGCTTAGATATTGCGCGCAGCAAAGTATCATCAACTCTTAATTGTGGCGGACGAAGAACTGGCGGCACGCGCTTATCGGCGGCGGACATAGCTATTCCAGCCAAGCCTTGCAAGACCCAGGATAGGTTTCTGTTCATTTCTTTGACAGCGCCAGCGCTCAGAGTTTTAACTTCACGCTCAATTGCCCTAATTTCAACGCCGCTAGTCCACTTCTGGCACAACCATGCCGCATTAGTAGGTACTGGATCAACTTGCCAAATTGATTCCATTAGGTCATCTGCGAGGTGCTGCGCATCATAAATCGGATCTTTCAACTGATAAGGCAGGAACCGAGTAGGTTTAACTCCATTTCTCGGACGGAACTCAGGACTGGATAAGCATGCGGAAAAAATAAGCATCTCTAGCCTGGACTTGAGATCCGCCGATTCAAGATGCCCAATGAGTTCTGCCAAATAAAGTGACTTCCTAGACAGAAAGTTGATTAAAAACACCCCGGTTTCAGGTAGCAAACCACTGAACCCGACCGCTCGCCCCACTGGCGTAGGGCTTAGGTCCCCACCCGATGTTTCAACAACGAAGCCAGCATCAATCAACCCGGCCAGAGCAACACCGACTTTACTCGGCCACGTCTTAAATGCAGTTAAGTTGTTATCTTCTTCCCTTAACGCACTGAACGTTGTGCAAACTAGCTCTTCAAGCTCGGCTCTGTTGTTGCACAACCCTGAAGATATCAGTTGCAGTGCAAGCTGACCAAACCTAGAAGGCACAATTCGCGCTTTGATTTCAGGAAGCTGCTCCATTGATAGATAACTTGTAGCTAATGCGCGTTGCGGCCCGGTACTAAAATATATTACACGCCCTTCTGCATGTTCAAAACCCATACGTCCTACCCGTCCGGACATATTGTGGAACTCTGCGCTATCTATTGCGACATACTGCCTTTGCTGGCCGTCCCAACGTTCCCAATTAGCAAATACTGCTGCCCCTAGAGGGAAATTCACACCTGCTGCTAAAGTACTTGTAGCAAATACAACATCCAGCTTATTTTCTGATAAATAACGCTCCACTACCCCTCGCTCTTCGTCAGTCAAATCCGCGTTATGACTCGCAACTCGAAGATCCAGTATCTTCGCCAACATCGTGTTGGCTGAAGTTTCGGGTAAGGTATCAAACTCTAACGACAACTGCCCTTGCTTACCCTTGTGGTACGAAGCTACAAAAGCCTCAGCAAGATCATAAGTATCTTGCTTTTTCATGCAAAAAACTATGATTGGAAACGGTGGATTATCTTGCTTAAGCAGATATGTTAAAGCTGAAATTGTTTCCGCCTTAACTCCAGCAGGCAGTCGCTTGTCCGATTCCATCACATCAGGTTTCGCACTGCTTACTGAATAAATCTGATCGCCAATCCAGCATTCATACCGTAAATGTTTCTCGCGCTTTTGCTCGAAAATAAGCTGAACACGCAGCCAGTTTGCTAAGTCCTGGGCGTCCTTGTTTTTTAAAACCGCTGACAATCCCACAAACTGTTTCCAACCTGCGTTCCGCATAAGCGTTAAAAGTACTTCAACATTTTGCCCGCGATTTTCGTCTCCCATCAACTGAATTTCATCGCACACGACAATCGTATTTTGCATGCTTTTCGGCACCCCAGATGCCGACAGGAGCGCTAAATATTTTTCATATGTGGCTATTACCAGAGGAGCACTTAGAGGAGCCGCAGAATACTGTCCCGTGGCATCTTCGACGTAGTCCCCCGTGGCAATAACCATGGAAGCACCATCGCTTTCCAAATATCTTTCCAACAACAACGCTTTGAAGTCTTCAAATTTTTGCTTGGCCAGTGCTCGATGGGTCACCAAATAAACTGTTTTATTCCCAGCGAGCAGACCTTCAGCAATAGCCCAAAGCCCAATTTGAGTCTTTCCCGTGGAGGTAGGGGAAACCACCAGCATGCTTTGTCCATGCGCCACGCCAGACTCCAACGCGAGATACTGAACATCAGTGAGGGAAATCTCCCCCTCGGATCGGTAGACCAACCCATCGGCCACAGATGCGGACAGACCGTGTTCTACTGGAAAGGTATCCCTCATGCCTAGCAACTCCTGTCATGCGTTTGGGTGCAAGCGCCCAGAGCAATTTGGGCGCCGAGTGTCTGAATCCGGCAGATGCATACGTAGCATTAAATGGCCATATTGGCCATCCTACTAAGCGTCAGAGTGGCAATCTGGGAGAAAACAGGGCAGTAAAATGCATGGATAAATAACCTGCAACTAGTTAATTTCTATAGGAATTTCCCTGGACCATGTAGCGGGTTCGCTTTCCCGGCCCCCTTTGAATCGCTCCTAGTTTCCCAGAGACCGAATGACTGGTTCTGGCCGAAATCGGCCTGTCGTGATCGTCCGCGTTGGGTCGAAAGCAGCTGCTCCCGTATGGCCGCTATCGATCCATAGCTGCCCCCCGTGAGGGGCAGAAACCGGCCAGAAGAAGCCAGTTCAATGTGTCTAAGAAACTCTAAGCGATTCTGTGATCTTCTTATGCGCGCTCCGTTTTTTTTCAAATCTTGCTTCCAGTGCTATAGTTTTTTAAACATTGCTAAATAGTCGGCGGCGAACGTAATGAGTAAAACTAGGGACAATCATTTTGTTGCGCAGTGGTATCAAAAAGGCTTCATGGATGAGCGAGACTGTCAGCTCTGCTATGTTACGCGTCGAAATATAGATTTGAAGAATGGTGATTTCAAGATCGTCATTTCAAAAAAATGGCATACACCCGCTCAGCAGTTTTATAAGGTAGACCTTTACTCGACATTCTTCGGCGTCGAAATTAACGACGATATTGAGCAAAAGCTTTTTGGTCCAGTTGACGACAATGGATCCAGAGCTATTCGCGCGTTTCTGAATGACGATCCGTCTGAGTGGCATCATAATTTTCAAAATTTATTTGTCTACCTTGATGCGCAAAAGTTGCGCACCCCTAAAGGTCTGGAGTGGATTAAAAGCAAATACCATGAATTAAGCCAATTGCAGTTGATGATGGAAATGCAATCTTTGCGCACAATACATTGTACTTTGTGGGCTGAAAGCGTGCGAGAGTTGGTGTCTGCTGAAAATTCTGACGTGAAGTTTATAATTTCGGATCATCCTGTTACGATTTATAATTATGCATGCCCTCCCGGCTCAGAATTATGTGAATATCCGAATGATCCAGATATTTCGTTAAAAGGCTCGCAGACAATATTTCCGCTGGATAAGAATCGCTGTTTGATTCTAACGAACCTTGAGTATGCCCAAGACCCTAATAATGTAAACCCGCTTGAGCAGCGGACCAATGCCACCCGTATTCGTCAAAGCATGGTCAATACCATAGAATTTATTAACACTCGCAAGCTTACAGCTGGCGATGTTGTCAAAATCAATCACGTTATTAAAAGCAGAGCTCAATTTTCCGTAGCTGCCGGTAAGGAAGATTGGCTGTTTCCGGAAAACCTAGTTACTTGCGATTGGGCTAGTATTAGGAGCGTCCTATTGCCACCTGCTGGCGAACTTCATAGGTACGGTGGCGAAATGTATGTGAAGTTCAAGGACGGCTCGGTTCAGTATCAGGATGCATTTGGCCGAACAAATAAGGCGAACAAATTCCTAAATAAGAACATTGATGAGGCTAAGGTCGGTCGCAACGATTTCTGCGGCTGTGGAAGTGGTAAAAAGTATAAGAACTGTTGTCGAAATGTTCCGATTGACCTTCGGGTTACTTGGGCAGTAGCAAGCATACGAGAGCGGAATCTGGCATTTTGCAATTGTATTCGGAGTGTTCTTGGTTTCGAGCAGGGTAAAACGTGGCTGGACGTCAGACGCGAGTTATCTAATGAACAGATAGCGGAAATTTATGACTTCTACTCTGTTTTGTGGCCCCGTGAAACTGATATTTACTCGCTGCTACCTAAGTCAGACGGAAAATTTCGAGGGCTTTATGCTGGACTATTAGACGTTCGAGTGATTAGCTTGCATGCGTTGCCTATGGCCTCTGTATTTGATGAGCTCTTGATGGCGTCACCTATCATCAATCCCAATAACGTTAAGCCGGAATTCAGTCCAACCAAATCGCCAGAAAAATTTAAGTGCCAGGCATTAAAGGATTTTCTGTTTATGCTTGAGGTGGAACCATTTATTGAGCTTGGCCTTGTGAACCTTATCCCTAGCCCAACTGATTTCGACCATGACTTAATGATGGCGATGATGGATATGGCTGAAGCTCGATATGCAGTTCGTGGTCAAGTCAAATTTCGCGAGCAGGATCTAGCATTAAACCTCCGTCTGCAGATTGAAGACTTATTAAATTCGATAGCAATGCTACCTAAAGATTTACAAGTGCGAGCACTAGTTACTCAGCTTGGACTGACTGAAGAAATGTCTATAGAGGCCATTTCCGAGCTTGAACAACATTCAGAAGCTTCGCCGTTGATGTTGTTGCAAAAAAATGATTTCGGCGAAAGCGGTCAGTTTATGAAGTTCAGTATGCTACCAAATTATGAAATGGCAATGTTTATAGCTCAGGTAACTGGTTCTGTTTTAGTCACAGATAGTGGTTCAAGATGGGATGAGTTTGTTTCAGCACAGCATCGAACCCAAGGCATTGTCAACTATCCATGGGGCGGCATCCTGGAGAGATTAAACTTAACTCAAATTGATACAAAATTTTTGAGTTCCTTTCAGAGAGCTCAGGGTCTATTCGTCACAGCCAGAAATATTCTAAAGTCAGTAGATCGCATGGTTTTAGATAATGACAGAGATAATGCTAAGTTGGTTCGGCTAACTGAGCAAGCTGCGAGTTTTATTAGTCAAGTTGGGCAGGCTTTAGACTCGGTACCTACCGGCACCTTGACAATATTTAGCCCTGAAGGCGGGCTCAACGATCCGAATGTACAACGATTATTAGTTCGATCTAGCTGCACGAGATATGATCATAAGGTCAGATCCATCTATGGTATTGCCATTCAAAATTAAGTTTGTCACTTGAATTGGTATTATAGCTAGGATAGGTCGTAGCAGACACAGAAAGTGGGAAAAACTCCCTATTCATCATCATCGGTATCTTTGCCGGAAATTATAAGGATGGTTTATGAGCAAATGAATATGCTGTCGCGGTTTCAGCGTTTCCAAGGTCTGCTTCTGGCCGATTGCTGCCCCTCGCAAGAGGGGCAGCTATGAGTCGTTTTATGCCCTTAGACACTTAGGAAAAGCGGGGAAGCGTAGCTCACATTGAAGCTTAAAAATTCCTGATTCGATTCCACGGGAAGCCATAACTAGCTGATTTTTTTATAGATACTCTATGAGGTACAGCTAGAAATCCACAAAATTCCAGCCCCGCGAAAAACGGGCCCTCACGGCCAACAACCGTCCGTCTGTCTCCGCACAAGAATGAGTCTGCGATTTTCAGGTCTCTGGCTTCAGCTCCCCCTCGCCCCGACTTTTTCCTACAGTTTTCCGCGACCATTCATACAACAGAGAACCTTGCATCAGAGCCCCCACAGCGATACCTTGCTCCAGTCGCGGCCAATTCCGCGACCGGGTTTGGCGACCCGAACGAAAAGGCGCAACGGCGCCCCGACCACGATTGCAGGCGCTTTTTTTGCGTCCGCAGTTTCGTGTAATGGCGGCTGTGCGTGGGAGACCTTCGGGTCTGCCGAGTTCCTTTTCCTCGGTTCGCCAACCTGCGTACAGCTGCCACCCTAACCGTTTGGCGACGGTCAGCGTGGTGCTTCAACCGAAAAGGACCGCATGCATGTCTACGTTAAGTCCGTTCAAGATACCCACATCCGTTCTCCACCATCACTCCTGCACCACGCCCAGTTACCTCACCTCCAGCCAATACCGCTCCGCCTCCGCCCAATCGGAGGCACGCCATGACTAACCAAGAACGCCTATCCACCATCCAAAGCTACGCCTGGACCCTCGAACTGCTAGGCGAAGCCCTGGTCCAGCACGACGAAATGCTGGAGTGCGAACACAACCCACGCCTGAGCTTTCGCAACACGGCCGGTATCCATCAGGCGATCCGGATCATCAGCCGTTTGGCCAGTGAGCAGTGTGGAAAGGTGATGGAGCGAAACGGGCAGGGCCCTGAAAGTTAGGCAAGATCGTTGTTGGGTGGCGGGCCAGATATTGGCGACTGGCCCTCTGGCGAAGGCCGCTTGAGGTTTACTCCTGCTAGGTAGAGTATGGGGCTGCTGCGCAGCCCATCGCAGGCAAGCCAGCTCCCACAGGGACCGCGCTAATTCCTGGATATTTGCTTTACCTGTGGCAGTGGTGCAGGCGCGGGGAAACGGCAAAACGGCACGGGCTTCGCTCGTCTTCGCTTTGAATAGCAATCATTGTTGGGGCGGGCCAGATATTGGCGACTGGCCCTCTGCTAAAGGCCGCCTGGGGTTTATTCCTGCCAGGTAGAGTATGGGGCTGCTTTGCAGCCCATCGCAGGCAAGCCAGCTCCCACAGGGACCGCGCTAATCCCGGGATATGTGCTTTACCTGTGACAGTGGGGCAGGTGCGGGGAAACGGCAAAACGACTGGCCCTCTACCAAAGGCCGCCTGGGGTTTATTCCTGCCAGGTGTGGGTAAGGGGGCTGCTGCGCAGCCCATCGCAGGCAAGCCAGCTCCTACAGGGGGCGCGAAATCCTGGGGTATCTGCTTTGCCTGGGCAGTGGGAAGGCGCTGGGGCAAATGAAATGGCACGCCCTTCTGAAACCCGACTTGTAGCGGGTTCTTTCCATAACCACCACAGCCGGCCAGCACTAAACGCCGTGATAGTCAGAGCCAGCAATCGCTCGCAGAAAGCCTCGATCGGCCAGCCGCCGCAGATCCCGCCACTCGCGCCAGTCCACCAATCCAAGGCGGTCCATCTCGTCGGCCAGGCGCAACAATTCCTCGTGGTGGGTGCTAGGGCAGTTTCGTCTTTGCTCGACGTCGTCGTACAGCAGAAACCAGCGATTGATCGCTTCGAGCCGGCGCTGTCCCAGGCCTATCTCCTCGCTGAACGCGTTCATGCCGAAAACTGCGCATGCACATCAGCGAGCGATGACACTTCGCAGTGCAAGTCTTCCTGGTCACTGCGCAACTCGCAGGTACCGGGCTGGTCGAGGATGCAGGGGATCAAGTACAGGTAGTTGACCATTGCGAATGCCCTCTTGGCGGAACTGGGACAAGCGGCTCAGTTAGGTTGATCCCGATCGAGCCGCATCCGTTCAGCCGGATAGATGGCTGGCTGCGAATCAAACAGTGTTTCCCCCCACAGGCGAGCGATTGTTTTTGGACAAGGCTTTGAGGGCCGCTGATAAACGCGATTTGTATACCTCGCCGCGATGATCGTTCTCGCAAGAAGTAGGGGCCACATCCATTAGGGCATTTCGTCAGCTCTTTCAGAATTCGTTGCAAGATGCGCCGCTTGGGCTCTGTCACTGATGAACACAGACCTTCCTGTGTAACTACCGAGATGAGGTTCCAATCATGGCTAGCAATCAGGACAACCGCGGTAACCAAGGTGGCAACGCCAATACCAATCCAGGCAACTTTGCCAACGATCGCGAAAAGGCATCGGAGGCCGGGCAGAAAGGCGGCCAGATGTCTGGGGGTAACTTCAAGAACGATCCAGAGCGTGCATCGGAAGCAGGCCACAAGGGTGGCCAAGCGTCGGGTGGCAATTTCAAGAACGACCCTGAGCGTGCGTCCGAAGCAGGCCGCAAGGGCGGTCAGGAGTCCGGGGGCAACTTCGCCAATGACCGTGAAAAGGCTTCGGAGGCCGGACGGGTCGGTGGCCAGCATAGCCACGGCGGTGGTCGCAAGAGTGACGACAACCGCTAGTCATCCGTGAAAAACGCAGGGGCAGCCGCGCTGCCCCTGCATGCCTGAGGACCTGCTTATGTTCATGCACAACAAGCGATTGCAATACACCGTACGCGTGGCACAGCCTGATCCGGGCCTGGCCAACCTGTTGCTGGAGCAGTTCGGTGGCCCGCAGGGCGAGCTGGCTGCGGCCATGCGCTATTTCACCCAAGCGGTCAGTGAGGACGACCCAGGCCGCAAGGACATGCTCTACGACATCGCGACCGAGGAGCTCAGCCACCTGGAGATCATCGGTTCGATCGTGGTGATGCTCAACAAAGGGGCCAAGGGCAACCTTGCTGAAGGCGTGGAGGCCGAGGGCGAGCTCTACCGCTCGCTGACCGGTGCCGGCAATGACTCACATGTCACCAGCCTGCTGTATGGGGCCGGGGCGCCGCTGGTCAATTCCGCTGGCGTACCTTGGAGCGCTGCCTACATCGATACCATTGGCGAACCGACTGCCGACCTGCGTTCGAACATTGCCGCCGAGGCGCGGGCCAAGATCGTCTACGAACGGCTGATCAACGTCACCGACGACCCAGGCATCAAGGACGCGCTGGGCTTTCTGATGAGCCGCGAAATCGCCCACCAGATGTCGTTCGAGAAGGCATTGCACGCCATCCAGCCAAACTTCCCGCAAGGCAAGTTGCCAGGTGACCCAGAGCTCAACCGCACCTATTTCAACCTGTCCCAGGGCGGTGAAATGCGTGGGGCGTGGAACCAGGGGCAGGACTGGATCTATGTCGACGAGCCTCAACCGGCGGTAGACGGCGGCGATGGCTCTGCCAGCGTCCAGCTGGACGAGCACAGTGCGTCGGTGGTCGAGGCAATGAAGCTTCGCACCCAGTCGAACCCGGAGGCGCAACCTCTGACTGGAGCGGAGCTGGGCAAGGTCAACAGCGGACAGCAATGAGAAATACCCGCGCCGGAGTTGATCCGGCGCGGGGCAGTACGCTTAGCGCTTGGCTGTGGCGTCAGGGTCGGCCGAGCGTGCCAGGAACGCCCGGGTTACCTCCGGCAGGTGCTCCTTCAGCCATTCGGCCATGGCGACTTCTTCCTTCAGAATCGAACGACATGCCTGTGCAGTGGCGCTGTCCCCGGCCGCCTCAGCCGCCTCGATCAGCACTGTGTAAGACGCGATTTCCATGTTCTCGAACACGTACCCTGCCATGGCGCCTTTGACCACTTCATCGCTCATGGCCATCCCGCCCACTGCCTGCCCGAACGCCATGAGTTTGCCGGCCAGGTCCTTCAAGGTCGATGTGCTGCCGCCCAAGCGCTCGATGCACTCCACCAGCACGCGCTGTTGGCCTTGGGTCTCTTCAATATGCCTGACGATACGGCCCTTGAGTTCCGGGTAGTGCTCCAGGCGCTCGGCCTGGCCTTTTAGCATGCTTTCCGCTTGCTGCTCCATTGCATGGGCATCACGCAGCCAGTCGAGCAGGTTGTCCCTTGGAGTTGCCATGATCAGTCCTCGTTTCCAGTGATGGGTATCTGTTCAGAGAACCCTCACCGCTGCCACGGTCGGCTGGACCGACGAACGGGGCAAGAGAAGGCGAGACCGAGGACATCCGCGAAAAAGTACCTACCTGGTCGGCCGGGTGCTGCACCGGGGATGGCTGGCATCAACCTTCGAGTGGCCTTTTCGCCTCAGCGGGCAATACTTCTGTGTATTGCAGGCGTGTTCCTGGTGGCGCGCGCCGCTGGGAGGTGTCACGTGAACAAACTAGCAATCGTGGGTGCCGGCATGGTCGGCGAGGCGGCGGCGCAGATCATCGCCCGGGAAGAGTTGTGCCGTGAGTTGGTGTTGATGGATGTGCAGGGTGAGTTGGCCCAGGGCAAGGCGCTGGACATGTGGCAGGCGGCAGTCGAGTCGGGGTCCGATACCCGCGTTTACGGCGGGGCCAAGGCTGAAATGCTGGACGGGGCTGAGCTGGTGGTGATCACCGCAGGCGTGCCGCGCAAGCCTGGGCAGTCGCGTCAGGACGTGCTCAGCATCAACCTGCCGATTATCGATAGCATCATGGCGGACATCAAACACCATGCGCCAACGGCGACGGTGCTGGTGGTGTCGAACCCGGTCGATGTACTCACCTACCGCGCCTGGAGCCTCAGCGGGCAGGGGCGCAGCAAGGTGTTCGGCCAGGCGGGGGTGCTGGATACCGCGCGCATGAAGTGTTTCATCGCCGAGCAGACCGGGTTTTCTGCCCGGGATATCACGGCGCTGGTCCTGGGCGGGCATGGCGACAGCATGGTGCCGCTGATGCGCTATTGCCAGATCGGCTCGGTGCCGCTGTCGCACTTCCTCTCCAGCGAGCAGATCGAGCAGATTGTCGAACGCACCCGCAAAGGTGGCGGCGAGATTTTGGGGCTGAAGAAGCTGGGCAGCGCCTGCGATGCGCCGGGCGTGGCGATTGCGCAGATGGTGGATGCGATCGCCAACGGGCGAAACCGCATCTTGCCGGCGGTGGCGATTCTGGAGGGCGAGTACGGGCGAACGGATATCGCCATGGGTGTGCCCTGTGTGCTGGCAGGGGAGGGGCTGGCGCAGGTGATCGAGTTGCCGCTGGATGCGCAGGAGCAGGCGATGTTCGACCAATCGGCTGATCAGGTAGCGCGGGATATCGCTGAGATGAAGGCCTTGTAAGCGAGGCCGAGCGCCTTGAGGCGGGGTGGCGCGGTCGGTTGTAGGAGCGGCCTTGTGTCGCGAAAGGGCCGCAACGCGGCCCCCGGATGTTAGCGCTCCCGCAGATATCGAGGGGCTGCTCCGCAACCCTTCGCGGGCTCGCCCGCTCCCACAGGTTCACCGCAGGCCTTGGGACTTGCACGGTCCCTGTGGGAGCTGGCTTGCCGGCGATGAGGCCAGTACAGGCAACACATTCTGTTGCTCTGGCGGGGCTGACGGTTCAGCGCACCAGCAGCGGCACTGCCCGCACGTAAACCAGTTCACACACCAGCTCCACCAGCGTCTGGGTAATCACCGCAGCGGCGGCCAGCCCGCGCATTTCTTCTGGCAGCGCCAGCGCCAACGGCAGCACCACCAGCGAGTTGCGCGTGGCGGCGCTGAAGGTGACCGAGCGTGCCTCGGTCACCGGCAAACGCAGCAAGCGCGCGGCAACGAACCCGAGCACTGGCGCCAACAGCATAAAGCCGATGTATACCGGGATCACCGGCAGCAAACGGTCGAAATCACGCAGCACCACGGCAATCTGCGAGGCGATCACTACCACCAGTACCAGGGCCATGGCGGGTACCGGCATCCACGCCCAGGCGTCGTTCCAGGTCGAGACCGTGCGCGAGCGACGGGCGCCGGCGCTGGTGAGAACGGCGAGGACCATCGGCAGCACGATCAGCAGCACGAAGGCTTCCACGAACGGGGTGATGGAGATGGCCACGTTGCTGTTGTCACCCAGCATCAGGGCCAAGTAGAGCGGCAGCAGCGCCAGTTGCACCAACAGCAGCACGGGGGTGGCGGCCAGGGTCAGGCGGGAGTCGCCTTTACCGATGTGGGTGAACACCACCACGTAGTCGATGCACGGCGTCAGCAGCACCAGCAGCGCACCCATGAGGATCGTCGGGTGTTCGACCAACCCGCGGGTGATGGCCCAGACCAGTAGCGGCACGAGGACGAAGTTGGCTAGCAGCAGGGCGGCAATGAAGCGGCGGTTGCCCAGGCTCTGGCGCAAGTCGAGGAAGGGGATTTGCAGGAACATCGCATACATCAGCACGGCGATGGCGGGGGTGACCAGGGCTTGCAGGTGGCGTGCAGTGTCGCTGGCCAGCAGGCCGAACGTGACGGCGGCGAGCACGGCGGCGAAGTAGATGGGGACCTGGTGGGTTTCGAGTTGCTCTCTGGTCAAGGTATGGCCTGTGCTCGGTGGTGCGGAAGGGCACAGGGTAATATGAGATGGCAGCAGGATATCGTGTTTTTTTGTGGGAGCGGCCTTGTGTCGCGAAAGGACCGCAAAGCGGTCCCGGCGATTTCGATGATGAAGTTGCAATCGTGGGGCCGCTGCGCGCCCCTTTCGCGACACAAGGCCGCTCCCACATTGACTGCATCGACTTCAAGTCATGCACCCTGAATCAAACGAAAAAGCCCGGCACTAGGCCGGGCTTTTTCCTGTCAGGCAATCGCCAATCAGTTGCCGTAAACCGGCAGCTTCTTGCAGATGGCCTTGACCTTCTCACGCACGGCGTCGATCACCGCTTCGTTGTTCAGGTCAGCCAGGATGTCGCAGATCCAGCCAGCCAGCTCGCGG
>Ga0209370_1001495_pt1 | contig 20418 bp, 17 predicted proteins | sample AgamicAtPrz_FD_187164 | JGI IMG/M metagenome (GOLD analysis project Ga0209370, IMG submission 187164) | Agave microbial communities from Guanajuato, Mexico - At.P.rz (SPAdes) (version 2) | ecosystem: Host-associated > Plants > Phyllosphere > Phylloplane/Leaf | place: Guanajuato, Mexico... | reverse complement strand
CTTAAAGCAACCAACTTAATCACAAGTAACTGTTTTTCAACAAGTTTCTATCTGCATCACCGCCGATGGATGTGCATTATAGACCATTAAAAACCCTTTGCAACCCCTTTTTTAATTTAATATTATCGCTTGTCTATTTTTTAGGCTTTTTAGCATTTTATCTATATTATTTGATCAATTTTACATTGATAATAGATTATCAGTTTTGTATTAAAGCATATCTCCACCCAACTGCACATTTAAGTATTAGCCTGGCTGGCGGTTAAGGAATTATATGAATTATTCTAATTTAATTTTACTCAGCGTATTATCTGTAGGTGTTTGTACCTCTATATATGCTCAAGAAAATACTATAAGTGAATCTTCTGATGCTAGCTCACTAGAAGAAACAGCACCTGCTCATCCGCGCTCACAAATTATTAAAGATTTAAAAAATATTAAAGTTAAAGATTTAAAAATTAATGCGAATGCAGCACAACCAGATCCTGTAAAAGATCCATTGCAATCATTAAATCGTCCAATTTATTCATTTAACGATATGTTGGATCGAAATTTTTTGCGCCCAATTGCAGTTCAATATAGAGAGAAAACTCCAGAAGATGTTCGTGGTTCTTATCGCCAATTCCGTAAAAATCTTGGTGAACCATGGAATGCGGTTAACCAGCTTATTCAAGGTCGTCCTGGTCGTGCAGCAAAAACTTTAGGTCGATTTACTATTAATACTTTAACGACTCTTGGTTTAGCTGACCCTGCCAGCCGTTTAGGTTTACCGACTGAAGAAGAGAATTTTGGTGTAACCCTCGGTTACTATGGCGTCCCTTCTGGCCCATTCCTTATGTTACCTTTTTTCGGTCCGAGTACCTTGCGTGATGGTTTCGGTTTAGCAGTAGATGCTCAAGCTCGCCCACAGAAATATATTATGGAAGATCAAGATGGTCTTTATTGGTCGAGTAATATGTTACAAGCTGTTGATACTCGCGCTCAATATCTAGATTTAGATCAAACCCTACAGGGTGATCAATATGCCATGATTCGAGACTTATATCTCCAACGTAAAGCATTCCAAATTGCAGAGAAGAAAGGCGACTCAGCTGATGTATCTTTCATAGATGATGATTCAGACGATATACCAGATGAGGATCAAAACCCTTAAAAGATGAAATTAAGGTATTGCTCGGATTAAGAGTTCGGCAATACCTTGATTTTGATCATACATACTCTATGATGAATAAAGTGATCATATAAAAGGACTACCATCTCTTCTATGTATTTTATTAAACCGACACGCTCTATCCCTTATTTAGAGCAAGCTTTGGATAAACTGCCAGGCTTACAAGTCATTAACATAGATGATTTAGATTTATATGATCCAACCATCATTGCAATAGCAGATGTGCAAGATTTTTTGTCTTATAAATGGAATTTACCCACCATTGTCATTGCTTTTGAACATGAAGGGAGCGCTTTAGCTCAAGCATGGGAAGCAGGTGCTCTTGCAGGCTGGGTATGGAATCAATTACCTAACGATTTAAATAAAGCATTAACAAGAATTGATGCTCAATATAAGCGTAACCAAGATAGTCGTGATTTACCTTCAGCTGCTGAACTGCAAAAACGATTACTGCCTAATCCAATTGATTTATTAAATTATGAAGTCGAAACTTTCTTTCAGCCTTCAGCTTATCTTTCCGGTGATTGGTATGACTACTGGAAATTAAATGATAAAGAAGTTTTATTTTATCTTGCCGATGTTTCAGGACATGGTGTAACCAGTAGTTTATTAACATCATGGATGGCAGCTTTCCATGGGCGCTCAAAAACCCCAAGACAATTAATAAAAAAATTAAATGGAATGTTGGTTCAAGAGAATATTGAAAAGCACATTACGATTGTGGTGGGTATTTTAAACCTAGAAACACATACGCTTCGCTGGTCAAGTGCGGGCCACTACCCTCCTCCTATCATTTTTGAACCGAATCAAGCTCCAAAAATTCTAACAACAAGTAGTTTTCCATTAGGCTTAACCGATGAACTTGAAGTTGAAGAGCATGTTTGTACATTAAATCATCAATCCCGCTTTATTGTTTGCTCAGATGGAGCACTTGAACCTTTTGATGGTGGTTTAAATGATCAGTTCCAACAATTGGTTCATCATTTGCAAAATCAATCATTTCAAGCACCTGATCATGTGGCTGATGATATTGCCATCTTTAGTCTTTGTCGAATGAATTAATTTACGAATCAATTAATTACATAATATACGACTTAAGGACTCTTGAGTCTGAGATGGCACTATGTGATAATTTTTCTATCCTTCTCTGAAAATGGCATTTATATGTCAACAGGTCATGTTGAATATGCAAGTTTAAATGGAACGCATATTTTCAAACTTATTGGTGAAGTGCGAGCCCATTCTTGTATAAGTCTAGACAAACTTTTAAACAGAATTGAACAGCAAGAGAATGTTGTTGGTGCAATCGTTGATTTAACCCAAACAACATTTATTGATAGTACAGTATTAGGCATCCTGGCTAAGCTAGGTTTAAAGCTTAAACAAACTCATCATATTCAAGCTGTGATGCTATCTACCAATCCAGATATCACAACCTTAGCCAACAGTATGGGGCTAGGGCAGGTTTTTGTCATTTTGAATTATTGTGGCGATCCTAACGTTTGCACATTAACGTTAACTGATGAACAAATCACTCATAATGCAATGCTAAGAACGGTTCTGGATGCACATAAGACATTGATGAAACTCAATGCAAACAATCAGAACATGTTTGAGCCACTTGTGAAGCAGTTACAGAAAGAACAAGATACGCTTGAACAGGTATCTGACAAGCAAAATGCCTGATTTCTCCTATTAAGCCGGACTAGAATATGACCCTTGTTTCTGTTGCTCAAATGAATTCTCAAGATGATATTGAAAATAATTTCCAAGTCATTGAGTCTTTGATTCAACAAAGTAAGGCGCAAAATGCCAGCTTAATTGTTTTCCCTGAAAACTTTGTATGTTTTGCTGCTGGGAAACAGCGTGAAACAGCTGAGCAGTTTGAGTCTATTCAGCAAAGGCTTGAGAAACTAGCACATCAATATCAAATCTGGATTATAGCCGGTACTTTACCATGCCCATTTCGTCCAGATGGTTCCACCATTCAAGATGGTCGAGTCCGAACTGTTAGTCTTTGTATTAGCCCTGAGCGTACAGAAGCACGTTATGACAAGATCCATTTATTTGATGTACAAGTGGGTGATGCTGTCGGTGGTTATCAGGAGTCTCGTTTCTTTGAACCCGGGACAGACGTAGTAGTCACATCTACTCCTTTTGGCAATATCGGCTTAATGGTATGTTATGACTTACGTTTTCCAGAGCTTGCTCTCACCCTGAGACAACAAGGCGCTCATATTCTTACTGCTCCTGCTGCGTTTACCTATACAACTGGACAAATGCACTGGCAGCTTTTGCTACAGGCTCGGGCAATGGATAGCCAATGTTATGTTTTAGGTGCAGCACAACAGGGCTGGCATGGTGAAAAACGACAAACTTGGGGACACTCTGGGGCAACAGATAGTCGTGGTCAAATTTTAAGTATGGTTGGATATGAAGGGAATGGCTTAATCACTGTACCTTTTGACCTAACAGCACAAGAACTCGTCCGCTCTTCAATGCCTCTAATGACACACCGTAAATTGATTCACTATTAAAAGTTTAATTATTCATGTGGAAATACTTATTTAGCTTTTTTTGCTTGGGGGCAAATATTCATTGTTATGCAGAGTTTGGAACAACGAACCATTTCGTTTCACCTACGGCACAACTCAGTTCAGATATTCTTCCAGCAACACCTAAAAATATTCCGTTACCTGCATTCGGCCAAAGAATAATTGGATGGGGTACAGGCGCAGAAGGTGCAAGACAACGTTTAGAAAATATTCAGCCTGCAGATGTTTCTATGATTAAAAAACAAGGAACTACTCTTGAAATGATTACTGCATGGCAAGACTTTTATGAACAAGAGCAACAACGTAACGCAAATAATCCTACCGCTAAATATCGTGCTCGATTAATGAAAAAGATTGCAGATTTGTGGTAAATACAGTGATCTAAAATATTTTTTCTTATGGAATAATTGATCTAATTATTCCATTTTTTATGTACCCTCATTTGTTTTATTCATAAACTATTCGGATGAACATTTAAGAAACTGAATAGAAAGCGATATACTACAAAAGTAGTATTATTTTCTTTGAGGAATATATGGACCAAGACTGTCAAAACTTAAAGCTTGAGAATCAATTATGTTTCCTCATTTATTCAACAAATTTAGCGCTTAATCAGCTCTATAGAAAACTTCTAGCACCTTTGGGTATTACCTATCCTCAATATTTAGTGATGTTGGTGTTATGGGAGCAAGATGAAGTCACTGTTTCGGAAATTGGAGCAAAACTTTTTTTAGAATCATCTACCCTCACCCCTATCTTGAAAAAGTTAGAAGCCCAAAATTTACTTCATCGTACCCGTTCATCTCAAGATGAAAGACAAGTTATTATTACGCTGAGTGATGAAGGGAAAAAATTAAAAGATCAAGCAATGGATATCCCGTCAGGTGTACTAGAAGCAAGTTCATGTGATATGACAACGCTATTGGGTCTCAAAGACCAACTTACTAAACTCCGTACAAATCTAGTCAAATAAACAGCAATTTTTTTAAAAAATATACTTGTCAAAATATTTAAGTCGTGTACGATATATTTGTATTCAATTTATTTTAGGAATAAAAAACGATGTCATTAGAAAAAGTTGTTTATCGTGCAAAAGCTAAAGCAACCGGTGGTCGTGATGGCCGTGCGACTTCATCAGACGGCGTATTAGATGTACAGCTTGGTGTACCTAAAGAGATGGGTGGCGCTGGTGGTGCTGTAACAAATCCAGAGCAATTATTTGCAGCTGGTTATTCAGCATGCTTTTTAGGTGCTCTAAAATTTGTTGCAAACCGCGATAAATTTAATATTAGTAAAGATGCTTATGTAGAAGGTGAAGTAGGTATTGGACCAATTCCTACAGGTTTTAGCATCGAAGCAACTTTAAATGTTTACTTAGTTGGTATGGACCGTGAAGAAGCTGAAAAGTTAGTTGCAGCTGCTCATATTGTTTGCCCATACTCAAATGCAACTCGCAACAATATTGATGTGAACTTTAATATTGTGACTGAATAAGTTTTGATATTAAAAAATGCCCGAATCAGATCGGGCATTTTTTTCATCTTACATATTATGCTTCACTTGCTTCATTAGTTACACGAAGCACTTCTTCGAGAGTAGTTTTACCTGCAAGTACTTTGCGTAAACCATCATCACGAATAGAGCCTGAATATACACGAGCATGATTTTCTAATTCATATTCAGCTGCGTTACCATGAATCAGACGGCGCATAGGTTCATCAACAGGTACGATTTCATAAATGGCTGTACGCCCATTGAAACCTAGATGAGAGCAATGATCACATCCTTTAGCCTCAGGTAACTGCAACAACGGTTCATTATGAATATGCTGGAAAACCTGTTTCTCAAAAGTATCGGCTTCACGCCATGTCATACAATGTGGACATAAAGTACGAACCAAACGTTGAGCAATCACCCCAATTAAAGAGCTTGATAATAAGAATGGTTCAATCCCCATATCTTTAAGTCGGGTAACTGCACCAATAGCGGTATTAGTATGGAGCGTTGATAAAACCAAATGACCTGTTAAAGAAGCTTGAACTGCAATTTCAGCCGTTTCCAGATCACGGATCTCACCCACCATCACCACATCAGGATCTTGACGTAACATTGCCTTTAAAGCTCGGGCAAATGTCATATCCACTTTGGTGTTCACTTGTGTTTGACCAATACCTTCAAGTTGATATTCGATTGGATCTTCAGCAGTTAAGATATTTCGAGTATTGTCATTTAAATCAGATAAAGCTGCATATAAGGTCGTTGTTTTTCCCGAACCCGTAGGCCCGGTGACCAAAATAATGCCATGAGGACGATGCACCAATTGAGTTAAACGCTCATAGTCATTAGCCATTAAGCCCAAATGTGTCATGTTCAGACGGCCTGCCTGTTTATCAAGCAAACGCATAACCACCCTTTCACCATGTGATGATGGCAACGTTGAAACACGGACATCCACTTCACGGCCAGCAAGGCGTAAAGAAATACGCCCATCTTGTGGCACACGTTTTTCAGCAATATCAAGCTTCGCCATGACTTTAATACGCGAGACCAATAAAGGCGCCAGCTCACGGCGTGGTTGTACAATCTCACGTAGTTGACCATCTACACGTAATCGTACAGATAGTTTCTTTTCAAAAGCTTCAATATGAATATCTGAAGCCCCTACCCGAATTGCCTCTGAAAGTAATGCATTAATAAGACGGACAATAGGAGCATCATCTTCCTGATCCATTAAGTCTTCTGTTTCAGGAACCTGATCGGCCAAACTTAATAAATCTGGATGATCTTCTAAACCTGCTGCAACTTGTTGTGATTCCCCTGTATCACCTGCATAGCTCGTACTCAAGAGCGCATTAAATTCTTGTTCAGTACATAATTGATAATGAGCTGGCTTACCCAAGATGCGTCTTGCTTCCTGCAATGCAATTTTTTCAGTATTTTGACGTCTAATAATAAATACCTGATCACCGTCATAACGAAATAAAACACCATGACGCTTGGCAAAACTATATGGAACTTGTATTTGTTTCAATATTTGCATCACAATTTATAATGATGAGTAAGATGATTTTGAGTGTACTCTAAGCAGATTACAGCGTGAAGTCTGTTTAACAACTCGGTAGAGGAATTTTACGTCTTGTTTGAAAATAATGAATATCAGCCTCGCCCCCAGAATTCTTTAAAATGGTGGGGAGAACAGAACTTTGAAATTAATCAGTCCAAAGCATGGCAATTCGGTTCAATGCTTTTTCGTTTAACACGTGGCATAAAAGAATGGCGTATCGAATATTATCGACCTGCTCTGCAAGACGATAATGAGCAAGATTGGCACCCACTTGCCGATCCACATTTTGCTTTCCCGCATAATGTTCAAGTAGAACGTTATATGTTTCGAAAGACCAATCCAGAATTTTTACTTATGCCACGTCTGGCAGATCGTTCTGTGGTCATTAAACCCGTTGATCCTATCTATATTCCAGCAGGTCAACGTGGGACTTTATATATAAGTACGCCATTATGGATTGCAGGTTTAGTTGAAAGTCAGCATGAGCCTTTATTTGAGATTCCTGTCATTCAACCTAAGGATACGTGGTTCGGTCCAAATGCCCAACAAGGTGAAATCTGTTATGCCACATCGGTAGATGGGCGTACCGATTTGAATCTATTAACACCACGCGCGTTTCGTGCAGTTACACCAATCGACTTTCACAACACCAGTAATCATCAATTACGTTTTGATCGTATGAATGTACCAGTTACAGCCCTCCCTCTTTTTTATAGTGAAAGCACAAGACGTTTGTGGACTTCTCAAATCAAAGTTTACTATGAAGGCTCTGACCGCCCCGCACGCATTCGTATTGAAAACCGTACGCCTCCTCTTGCTGGTGAAGTAACTTATGTCCATCCACCACGTTCACCTGGTGGAGCATTATTTAATATGTTTGATTCATTCTTTTAAGAGGTTTATATGGCTGATACAAGTATTCCTAAGGATATCGCTGATAGCCTCACAAGCATATTTACCAATATCAATACCGAACGTATTAGTGAAATTTTAGTCGGCGTTGTGCTTTGTTTCATTGGTTTTGTTCTTGCTCGTATTATTTCAAATACCTTTATTAGAACCATTGGTTCACGTTTTAATGCTCATCAACGCTTGGTATGGCGCCGCGGTATTTTTTATTTTATTTTCTTACTCTTCATTATGACGAGTTTAAAAGAAGCAGGCTTCAAACTTAGTGTATTCCTTGGCGCAGCAGGGATTCTAACCGTAGCACTCGGTTTCGCATCGCAAACCTCTGCCAGTAACTTAATTAGTGGTTTATTCTTGATTGGGGAAGGTTCTTTTGAAGTCGGTGATACCATCCAGATCACTCTCATTCGTGGGAATACAATTGAAGGTGAAGTCATTTCAATTGATTTGCTTTCGGTAAAATTACTTACACTCGACAATGTCTATATTCGTTTACCAAACGAACAGCTTATTCGCGCCCCTGTACACAACTTATCTAAATATCCAATACGGCGTATTCCGATTACACTCGCGATTAACTTTCACGAAGACATTATTAAAGTTCGCGAAGTTCTACTTAATGTCGCAGCTCACTATCCACTCGTGTTAGATGACCCAAAACCTGCGGTTACGGTTACCGCATTCAGGGAATCATCGATTGAACTTTTATTTACGATGTGGTGCCGACAAGAAAATTCCTTAAAAGTTCGAGATGAAATGCAAGAACGTATCCGAAATGGCTTTTTGGATAATCAAATTGAAATTCCTGTACCGAAAATGGGTTTAATCGATCGACCATCTACTGTTTTCGGTGAAGATGATATTGATCAATACAGCAATCAAAAAGAGTTAAAACGAGAGCCTAAAGCTTAGGCTCTTGATTCTTCTGTACAGAAGACGGTGGTAATGGCGCAAGATAAGCAATAATCAACATTACCCCACCCGCTCCAATAAATGAGATAACCCGAGTTAATGTCGCACTTTGTGATAGATCAAGCAAAATCAGCTTTAATACCACAATTCCTAAAAGTGCAGCACCAACAAACCAGAGTTGACGAATCATTTTTCGACTTGAGAATGTAGTTAATACAAATGCCAAAATGACCCAAAGTAATGTCAAACTTAACTGCACCACACCATTTGTCCAAATTGAAGCACTCCACAATGGGGTTGCCCAGTAATAGTGCAGGCCTCTAACCACCACACTACTAAACACCAATAGCCCCAATAGAATGGTTGTGATTTTAAAAGTCCACTCCAGTGATTTATCTTGATCAAAAGCATGTTGATAAATAATAAAGAGTAGGCCAGCAAACACTGAAATTGAAAGAAAATCAGTTAAATTAAATAACGGAACAAAATAAAGATATTCGGCAGAATGGCGATCAATACTCACGACCAATAACCAAAGTAGGCTTAAACACCAAACTGGAATTTGATGTAACAATATAGTCTTATGGGATTTATACGCCCAGATTGAGTAAACCACGGGTACACAACCCAAAGCAACAATTGGCATTTGTGGGAAGACTGCCAAACCCACTATCGCTAATGCTAACCAACTTAAACCTGCCCAGATTTTCAGATATCCTGACTCATCTGACTGCGGTTGAGCCATAATAAACAAAGCGCTAAGAAGAATAGTACTCACAAGGAAAGTACCCTGCTGCAATATACTCGGCCATTTAAACATGCTGAATACGTGACTCGTAAGGGCTTCACCCAAAATCAACAACAGTAAAAGGCTAATTAAAATGAGCTGTAAACTTTGCCATTGCACACGAAGTTTATAGTGTACGACCAGACTAAATATTGCAATTAGAACTACAGCAAACATCAAATATGGACTCAAACCATGGTGATGCCATGTCATTATTTCTATACCTGCTACAGCACCTGCATACATGCCTAAACATAAGAAAATGCCACTAATCATGCTGGCACTAAAATAGCGTTGCTCTTTACTGTTGTATTGCAATAAATAGAAAGCAGAAATAAATTGAGCTATTGCATAGATGCTCGTACTTAGCGTTGGGAACTCTTCATTTGCCCAAACCTGATAAAACAGTGCAAGAGAACTGAGTAAAACTAAAACTACACCAATATATCGGCTTAAACGGTAGCGTTCAGTTACTCCCCACACAATTAAAGCTGTACCTTGAGCTACCCAACCAATTGCTGTCCAGTGCGCTCCTTTCGCAAGTGGAAAAATTAGAGCAAAAAAAGCAACCGCGAGGATGAAAAAGCTTTTTGCAAGCACAGAAAGCTGAGCATGAGTCTTTTTAATCCAGAAAGTTAATAGCGCATATGTACCAGCCAAAACAGCAGCACCAATCGTCAATGCTTGTGTAGACTCATGTACTAAATAGGCATGAAGTGTAAAGCCCAGTACAGGCACACTAAAAATCAGGCCCACATCTAACAGTGGAGGTAAACGAATGCTCTCTTGTTTTTCATGTGCTGAAACTCGAGATATGTTTTGGCTATAACGGACACTGAGCCAGATAAACAGTGCGATATGGAGCCATAAGATCCAGTCTAGTATGTCAAATTTTATTGGTTCTGCATAAAATGCGATTGCACTACCACCAATAAACATGGTGGCAAAGAAAGCAATTTGATTTAAGATTTTCCAAGGCTGAATAAAATTAACCGCAGCAACTGCTAAGTTAATAACAAAATAGTAGCTAAATAGGAAGACTACATCTGGGCGGTATTGCGGAATAACTAAAGGAGCCGCGTAAGCCATACCAAGTGCTAAAATTGCTAAATAAATAGCTTGTTGTTTTAAACTCAGAAATACCGTAATAGCTAATAAAATCGCAAACAGAATACTCGCTGTAGTTAAGTTGGCGATTACACCAAAATGATGTGAGAACACAAGTGTTAGGAATACCACAGCAAGTCCTACACCCTGCAAGGCCACAGCAAAAAGCTGGTTTTTCTTTTGCAAGGTATATCCAAATGCTGTTAATACACCTCCGGCAATGGCAATAAAACCAAGTTTTACACCCAAACTCAATTGCCAGTGCTCACTTGCAAAACGTAATAACAACACTACCCCAACCATAAGCACAGCAACAGCAACCCTTAAAATTGGATTGCCATGAATCATCCAATCTACGGCTGGTTGCCACCATGCGGTTTTTACAGGAATCGGTTGTTCTGTTTGATTGAAAGTTACCGTTTCGGCAGGGAATAGCATGTCAGTATTGTTGAGACCAACCTGCTCTAGCGCTGGATTTATAACTTCAGATTGTATGGTCTCATTTGCATGAACAGTTTGTTTTGCTGATTCAAGGTACAACAGCCGAGTATGAAATGCGCTGATGGTTTGAATTAAACATAATAATAAAACCAGTAAAGCCCCACCAGCAATCCATATCCAATGATTTATATAAGCAACTAAGGCAACCAAGGCAGCTGCATAAATCACTGTTCTTTGCATATGAATAGAATAAAGTGGCGTTTTCTGCTGAGAAAACTGCTGTTCTAAATGAGTTAAACGCTGATGCAAATTTGACAGTAATTGAACTAGTATGACAGTAAGTGCAATAGATAAAGCAACAACGGCACTCTGAAATTTAAAACCAATTGAAATGGCTAAAAACAAAGTCAAAGCGATCAAAACGATGATCATTCCCTGTTTGTCTTTTTTATACATGGGCTTAGCAATATGACACCTTCATTACAGGTCATCTTACTTCAAGGCAATACAAGCGTATATTTATACATACAAAATACTGCAAAAATCATAAACCTGCATTCATAGCCGTTTTCACGTAAAATACCCATAATTCAGATTAAGGAATTGTTCAATGCCACCATTTGTCTTGGTTGATGGGTCCTATTTTTTATTTCGTGCATATCATGCATTACCACCATTGACGACCTCTACAGGGTTACATACCAATGCAATACGTGGGGCAATTTCTGCCATTCAAAAACTAATGCGCCGCATGCAGCCAACACATATGGCTGTCATTTTTGATACACCTGAGCCTACTTTCCGTCATAAACTTTCACCTATTTATAAAGGTGATCGTCCAACCATGCCGGAAGAATTGTCACAGCAGATTCCATATTTGCATGCCTTGATTAAAGCGCAAGGGATTCCTTTATATAGTCTTCCAGGTGCAGAGGCAGATGACATTATCGGTACACTTGCAAAACGTGCCGTACTCGAAGGCCATCATGTACTTATCTCAACTGGAGATAAAGACATGGCTCAGCTCGTCAATGATCATGTAAAACTTGAAGATAGCTTTAAAGATCGCGTACTCGACACGGACGGTGTATTTGAAAAATTTGGGGTTTGGCCAAATCAAATTATCGATTACTTAACACTCATGGGCGATGCATCTGATGGCATTATGGGCGTGCCTGGCGTAGGTGCAAAAACAGCAGCGAAGTTACTGACTGAATATGGCACTTTAGACAATATCATTGCCAATGCAGATCAACTTAAAGGCAAGATTAGCCAAAATATTAAAGATAATTTAGACAATATTAAGCTTGATCACCAGTTAGCTAGCATTGTTTGTGATCTTCCTTTAGAACTCGACTGGCATGAGTTAAAGCTTACTGATCCAAACGTAGAGGCTCTACGTAATTTATATACTGAGCTTGAATTTAGAAATCAGTTACAATCACTTGATCATCCAAACAACCCAAATAGCTCAAGCTATAAACAACAAGCGTCACAAACCATTGTTCAAAATGAAGTTAAACCAGCTGAATCTATAGAAACTGAAGATCAAGCAAGCTTAACCAGTCAAGATGACCAACTTGGGACTGCAAATTACCATACGGTTCTAACACAAGAAGCATGGGATCAACTTTGGCAACGTATGCAAAATGCCGATCATTTTGCTATTGATACAGAAACCACAAGTCTGGACTACCGTATTGCCGAGATGGTTGGTTTTTCAATCGCATTTGATGCACAAGATGCCTACTATGTTCCATTAGCGCATAATTATGAAAATGCACCGCAGCAACTAGATCGTGATCAAGTTCTGGCTCAAATTAAGCCTGTGCTAGAAAATGAAGCAGTTAAAAAAATTGGTCATCATCTTAAATATGATGCTCATATCTTTGCCAATCATGGCATAGAACTTAAAGGCTGGTATTTCGATAGCATGCTGGCATCTTATGTATTAAATGCAGCAGCGACTCGTCACGGCATGGATGATGTAGCTCGCGTCTACTTGAGTCACTTAACCACCACCTTTGAACAAATTGCTGGTAAGGGCGCGAAACAAAAGACTTTCAATCAAATTGAGATTGAAGTTGCTGCTCATTATGCAGCAGAAGATGCGCATGTGACTTATCGTTTGTATGAAGTGCTTTCAAACAAACTTAAGCCATTTCCAGAGCTAGAAAATATTTTATATAACATCGAAATGCCAGTTGCCCGTATTTTATCGGGTATGGAAGAAGATGGTATTCGTCTAGACCATGCATTCTTAGATAAATTAAGCGTTGAATTTGCAAAAACCATGGAGGGCCTTGAAAATCAGGCTATGGAAATCGCAGATGAAACTTTTAATATTGCTTCACCTAAACAAGTAGGCGAAATACTATTTGATAAATTAGGAATCAAAGGCGGTAAAAAAACTGCAACTGGACAATACAGCACTAGTGAAAGTGTTTTAGAAAAAATTGAACATCCTCTAGCGGAAATTATTTTAGAGCATCGTGGTTTAGCAAAACTAAAAAGTACCTATACCGATCGTCTAGTTGAGCAATCTCATAACGATACGCATCGCGTACATACGAGCTATCACCAAGCACTGACAGCGACAGGCCGTCTTTCCTCTTCTGATCCTAACTTACAAAACATTCCAATTCGTAGACAAATTGGCCGTCAAATTCGTAAAGCATTCATTGCGCCAGAAGGTCGAGTACTATTGGCTGCCGATTACTCGCAAATTGAATTACGTTTAATGGCTCATTTTTCTCAAGATGAAGCGTTAGTGCATGCGTTCCAGCATGGGCAAGATGTTCACCGCCGTACTGCTGCCGAAGTATTGGGTATTGATATCGAAGATGTGACCAATGACCAACGCCGTCAAGCGAAGGCAGTTAACTTTGGCCTACTTTATGGTATGTCTGAGTTTGGTTTGATTCGTCAATTAGGCTTTACACGTCAAGAATCGCAAAACTATATTAAGCAATATTTCCAACGCTATCCTGGCATCTATGAATATATGCAACGCACACGTCAAGTTGCATTAGAGCAAGGCTTTGTTGAAACTATTTTGGGTCGTCGCCTTTATACGCCTGATATTGATGCACGAAATGTGATGGTGCGTAAAGCTGCTGAACGTGCTGCGATCAATGCCCCTTTACAAGGTAGTGCGGCTGATATTATTAAACTTGCAATGATTGAAGTTGATAAAATCTTGCCAAAAGATCAAGCGAAGTTACTTCTTCAAGTGCACGATGAATTAGTATTTGAAGCAGATCAAAACATTGCCGAAGAACTCTCCAAGCAAATCGCAAGTGTCATGGAATCTGTTGTAGAAATTTCAGTGCCTTTGCTTGTTGAAGTTGGACAAGGGCTAAATTGGGATGATGCTCATTAATTAGCAAAAATAAAAAAGGGCTGTGAAATACAGCCCTTTTTCTTGCGTTAACTTAAAGTCCAGTTAAAAGAACTTTAGCCACTTCATTCATGAGGATCTCGGCAATATAAAGCGCTAAAAACGCTAAAATTGGAGATAAGTCAATCATTCCCATATTAGGCAATATACGACGGAATGGCGCGAGTAATGGTTCAGCCAAATCTTGAATTACTTCAATATAAGGTGAACGTGATTGAGTGAACATAACCACCCAACTCAAAATGATTGTTGCAAAAATTAAATAACGGCAGAAACGAATTAAGTCCTGAATCATTGTCACAAAAGTCAGTATCACTAAATGAACCGGACTATTTGGCATAGAACCAGAAAGATACATCACACCGAAAATTTTCAGTAAATATAAAATAATTAAAAGAACCAACGCTGCCAAATTAAATCGGCCTTTTGCGACCGTCGGAAAAATTCGGCCAAAAATATCAACAATTTTAGTCGCCTTTACGGTCGATAAAACCACAGGATTATAAGGACTTACTGCCGCCAATTGCATTAAAAAACGGAAAAAGACCAATAAAATCGCGACATTAATTAAAATTCCAAAAATTAGCGCAGAATTTGCACCCATAGTTGTCTTATCCTATTTAAGCTATTTCGCACTGTCACTCAATTCTTGAGCCAATTCTTGACTACGCTTCTGTGCAGCAGCCAATGCAGATTGAATATTTTGGGAGATTTGTGCACGGTCAAAAACTTCAAGTGCAGCTTGAGTTGTACCATTTGGTGACGTCACGTTCTTACGTAGTTCAGAAGGAGTATTTGAACTGGTAATTGCCATTTGAGCTGCACCTAATGCCGTTTGAAGAGTCAACGCAGTTGCAACTTTCTCGTCAAGTCCTAAGTTTTTACCCGCACGGATCATACTTTCCATGAGATAAAAGAAATATGCAGGACCTGAGCCAGAAACCGCTGTTACTGTATCAATTTGAGCTTCGGAGTTTACCCAAATTGTTAAACCTGTGGCTGCTAAAATCTGACTTGTTAATTCACGATCCGAAGTACCAACTACTTCATTTGCATAAATACCATGCGCACCAGTTTGAACTAGAGCCGGCGTATTTGGCATCACCCGAACAATTCGATTGCTATCAATTAAGTTTGATATCGTTTGAATTTCAGCACCAGCAATAATTGAAATGACCAATTTATCTGATAACAGACCTTTTAAAGGACGTAAAACAGTCGCCAAAACTTGTGGTTTTACTGCCAGTACAACAACATCAGCATTTTGAATTGCAGCCACATTATCTTGTGTCACATGGACTTCTTTTTCTTGCAATAGTTGGCGGATTTGCTCAACAGGATCTGAAACGGTAATACGTGTTGGCGGTAAACCTCTTGAAATAAGCCCGCCAATCAAAGCTTGGGCCATATTACCACCACCAATAAAACAGATATTACTATTTACTGCACTTGTCATAACCATATTCGCCATTTACCAGATTACAAGAATAAGAAATTAAATCTGGTTGCCATCCTCCTTGCTCACAATACGGAGACTGAGCCAACCAAAATCCTTTCGGTGTAAAAACCCCAAGCATAACATTATCTATGACTAATATTTGAATTGTATGACGAAGCCAAGGCAAAATATGTGCTTCTTGAATTGCTTTTTTTAATGGCCATTGCCCAACGCGACCATATAAATGGACTTTTTCACCACCTTGGCGTCGAATTATTTTTAAATTTTTCTTTAATAAAGATGAAGATAAACCCACATTTGTTTGTGTAATTTGAAAATATCCTGAAGCACAATGCACTATTTCCCCCATTTGGAAATAATGCTCTGTCTCGGTTTCAACTGGATTTAATTTTTCAGCAAGATAAATGTGTTTACTCAACCTATAAAGATGATGTTGATAACGAACATAATAAAACTGGTTCCAGTGTAATGCCGCCTGTGCATCAGACTTTGAATCAATTACTTCATTTTTTAAACGCTCAACCATTTCAAATGCAGGTCGATATTGCCCTTCACCTTTCATCCAAACCGAAAGCAATTGACGCTGACGGGCAGAGGATAATTTTAATAGCTGAGTTAAATCCAAACATTCGTCCGTACCACAATTTTGCAGATCAACTTTTAAAACTTCTTCTAAAATTTCAGAAGCATCTTGCATCAAATAGCTAGTACGACTAAGGGCTTGCTGCATTTTTGGAAATCGATTTTGTAAGAATGGCCAAAGCTCCTTACGTGACCATGCCCGATCATAATGGATATCATAATTTGTAGGGTCAACTACATGTTCAATCTCAAGCTGAGTAGTCCACTCAACAATTTGCTCGCGAGTTAAATCTAAAAAAGGTCGCCAAATTGTCATATCTACGCGATGATCGATAGACTGCATAGCAGCCAGCCCATCAACCCCTGCACCTGATAATAACCGTAACATCACGGTTTCAGCTTGGTCTTGCTGATGATGAGCAAGCACTAAAATTTCATTGGCCTGCAAATGTTGCTGATAAGCTTGATAGCGTGCCTGACGTGCTTGAGCTTCCAAATTACCGTCAGTAACTTGAACTTTTTGAATAATATAAGGAATATTTAAACTCGCAGCCTGTTTAGCCACGAGTTTTCCCCACTCTGCACTTTTTGATTGCAGTTGATGATCTATGTAAATTACTCGGATCTTTTGAGGGAAAATTTGAGACATCAAATGTAGCAGCAGCATTGAATCCGTGCCGCCACTACATCCGATAAGAAAAGTATTATTTTCTAAAGACTCTTGAGCCTGTTTTAAGACGTGATGCCTAAATTTTCGCTGCCAAACTTCATTAAACGTTGATAACGTGCTTCGCATCGTTCATTTGCATCCATTGGTAGCAACTCTTCCAAAGCTTGCTTCAAAACTACTTTTAGGTTTTGCATGACTTGCTCAGGGTCTAAATGAGCCCCTTCACCTTCATCTACTACATATTCAACAATACCTAGAGATTGTAATTTATCTGCTGTCAAACCTAAAGCTTCACTTGCTTGAGCCGCTTTTTCAGCAGTTTTCCACAAAATAGATGCGCAACCTTCTGGTGAAATCACAGAATAAATACTATGTGACAACATAATTACTCGGTCAGCAACACCAATACCTAAAGCACCACCAGAACCGCCTTCACCAAGTACTGTCGCAACAACAGGAACTTTCAAACTTGAAAGTTGAGCAAGACTCGTTGCAATTGCTTCAGCTTGTCCACGCTCTTCAGCACCTACACCTGGGTAAGCACCCATCGTATCAATAAAGGTGAAAACCGGAAGATTAAAACGCTCAGCCATATCTAATAGGCGTTGAGATTTACGGTAACCTTCTGGGTTAGCCATACCGAAGTTGTGCTTTAATTTTTCACGGGTACTACGACCACGGTGTTGTCCAATGACCATCACAGGCTGACCATCAAAACGAGCAAGACCACCTACCATCGCACCATCGTCACCAAACAAACGATCACCATGCAAGGCATCAAACTCTGTAAAGATTTCACCGACATAATCTAGAAATTGCGGACGATCAGGATGACGTGCAATTTGAACCGTTGTCCATGCTTTGGACTGAGTAGCTTTTTTCATAGGTCGAATATTATCCCTTTAATCGATAAATTTTTCCGACTGAATATTCAATTCAATGTCCCAATGCTTAAACTGCTCTTGCTCATCATGCAAGTCGGCAACTAACAATGGCCATTGTTTGGCATCACCAGAAACACTAAGCTGCCATTGTTGATCATTTATGATGGTCAGTTCAATGGCAGGAAGCATCTGATCACTTCGACTATGGTTGAGTAAAACTGCTAGGCGAAGCAATAAACATAGATAAAGTAATTTATGGCCACCAGCCTTCAAAATTTCATTTTTTACATCATTTCGCAATTTACGACGGTGGTGCGCAACTAAATGTGAAAGATGATTTTGATCAATTTGTGAGAAACCAGGAATATCAGAATGCTGCAATAAATAAGCACCATGGCGGTGATACCCACCATGACTAATCGCTAAACCAATTTCGTGCAAATAGGCAGCTCGACGCAGTAAGTCACTGTCTTCACTCGTTAAATTAAGTGATTCTGCAACACCATCAAATAATTGTTGTGCTGTATTTACGACTCTTTCTGCTTGTTTTGGATCAGCGTTATAACGTCCCATTAAAGCTTGTACACTGCGATCGCGGATATCTTCATGTTTAAAACGACCTAATAGGTCATACATGACGCCTTCACGTAATGCACCATCAGAATATGCCAAACGATCAATTTCTAAAACTTCAAAAACTGCGTACAAAATTGCCAATCCGGCTGGCAAAACTGCTCGTCGGTCTTCTCGAAGTCCTTCAAAATCAATTTCAGAAATATTTTTAAACTTAAGTAATTTATCTTTGAGTTTATACAACCCTTCTCGAGTAACGTTTTCTTGTTCATCGCTTAAGCCCATATTCACCATAATTTGGCGGCAAGCTTTAATAGTTCCACTAGAACCAACAACAGTATCCCAACCTTCCATTTTATAAGTTGTTGCGATAGCTGAAAGTTCTTTACGGGCAGCTACTACTGCTTTATCAAAGGCTTTTTGTGTGATTTCTCCATCAGCAAAGTAGGCTTTTGTATAAGCCACGCATCCCATTTGCAATGACTCAGTGTAAATAGGTTCAAACTCTTCACCAATAATAAATTCGGTAGAGCCCCCACCAATATCTACAACTAAACGTCGACCACCATTTGCCATGGTATGTGATACGCCAAGATAAATCAGACGTGCTTCTTCTCGTCCCGCAATAATTTCAATAGGTTTAGGTAAAATTTCTGCCGCTTTTTGAATAAATTCATGACCATTTTTTGCCTGACGCAAGGCATTGGTCGCCACAATTCTTAAACGATTTGGTTGAACAGAACTTAATCTCCCAACAAAACGAGCCAAACATGCGAGGCCCCGTTGCTGAGCGGCTTCCGTTAGGTTTTTATTCTCATCTAAACCAGCTGCAAGCTGTACTTTTTCTGACATCGAAGCAACTTTTTTAACTTCACCATGATCTACCCGTGCAATTGCAAGGTGAAAACTGTTCGACCCCATATCTATGGCGGCAAGTAATTCTTCATCAATCAGAAAGTCAGACATTATTGAACTAAACCCATAACAATTCACGCCTAGAGTAATTCACAAGAATGCAATTGAAAAGCCATTTTCATCAACAATTAACTGTGATTTAAATTTTTCTATTTATAAGTTGATTGTACAAGTCGATGATGAATATCGTGAGCATCCATTAGACAAAATTAGATAAGCCTTGAATAATAGCATCAAACCCTTACATTGAACTAAGTAGCTATGTAATACTGATAGAGATCATTTTCTCCTGTAATAGCACTTTTTTCTAAAAATTGGAGCCGTACCATGTCTGCGACTATTGTAAATACAACTGATGATAACTTCCAAGCAGATGTTTTAGATTCTGAAACACCTGTACTTGTAGACTTCTGGGCAGGATGGTGTGCACCTTGTAAAGCGATCGCACCTGTTCTTGAAGACTTATCAAGCGAATATGCTGGTAAAGTAAAAATTGTTAAAGTTGACGTGACTTCTTGCGAAGATACTGCGGTGAAATACAACATCCGCAATATTCCTGCTTTATTACTTTTCAAAAATGGTGAAGTTGTAGCTCAACAAATTGGTGCTGTACCTCGCTCTAAACTTGTTAGCTTTATTGATGAAAACGTTTAAGTCAAAATGCTAAAAAAGAAAATACGCTATACTTTTTTATAGCGTATTTTTTTCGGCTATAAATTGACAAATTAGCTAGGCTGGCTTATATTGCATGCTCAAGAGGCACTGAAGGGAATCATCTTCGTCCGGCTTCTTACAAGACACAAACATAAAGATCGCCACTCGGCAACAGAAATTGTTTTTTCACATTTCTCTTCGAAACAATTAATCAGACTTCTGAATTGTTATTGTGTAAATACAATTGCGATAATCTTTTTTGTATGCGAGCGATTTTTCTTCTTTTTAAACCACACTCTACTCTTTCCTAATTCTGACCCTTATGAATTTAACTG
>Ga0209370_1001494_pt1 | contig 20436 bp, 22 predicted proteins | sample AgamicAtPrz_FD_187164 | JGI IMG/M metagenome (GOLD analysis project Ga0209370, IMG submission 187164) | Agave microbial communities from Guanajuato, Mexico - At.P.rz (SPAdes) (version 2) | ecosystem: Host-associated > Plants > Phyllosphere > Phylloplane/Leaf | place: Guanajuato, Mexico... | reverse complement strand
CAGGCAACGCCAATTGCGACTTCAGGAGGCCGAACGCAGGTCTTGCGGAGGGAGGTGACGGGCATGGATGCCCGTCAAGCGCTGCGCCCCAGGATGGGGCGTTCAGCGCGGTCCTCCCGGGAGCAAGACCGGAGTGAGGGGACCCCGGAGCGAAGCGTAGGGGCCGGATGAACGGAGCGGGGCGGTTTTGCCTACTTTTGCCAAGACAAAAGTAGGCCGCCGTAAGGGCGGAAAGGTGACTATGCGTCGCCATCGCCAATGAATGAACGTATAACTTTCAAAACCCACGCTCTGAAAATCAAAGTCAAAATCTGTCGGCGCAGGTTTCTACAGGTGCAAGCGCATTCATTTACGATGTCGACGCATGGTCACCTTTTCGCCCTTACGGCAAGTCACTTTTTGTCAAACGCGACTGTAGAGACCGGACACATCGCTGACACATGTGCGCAGACATGGTTGACACATTATGGTCCGTAATCAGGTTTATTCACGTTGAGGGTGCGGGGCGATAGGCACGCCGCATCGCCACAATAGCGAACGGTGGTTGTTCTAAAACCTGCGAAGTAGGACAATTATCGGCTTCACGTCCCAACCAGCGACCTTGCATGGCCTTTCTTGCACTTGGTATCAACCATAAGACTGCCTCGGTAGACGTACGCGAGCGCGTGGCGTTTACGCCCGAGCAGCTGGTCGATGCCCTGCAGCAGCTCTGCCGACTGACCGCCAGCCGCGAGGCGGCGATCCTGTCCACCTGCAACCGCAGCGAACTGTATATAGAGCAGGACCACCTCGCCGCCGACGCCGTGCTGCAATGGCTGGCCGACTACCACCAGCTGAGCCTCGACGAACTGCGCGCCAGCGCTTACGTCCACGAGGAGCACGACGCGGTCCGGCACATGATGCGCGTGGCATCAGGCCTCGACTCGCTGGTGCTCGGCGAGCCGCAGATCCTCGGCCAGATGAAGTCGGCCTACGCCGTGGCCCGTGAGGCCGGCACCGTCGGGCCGCTGCTGGGGCGCCTGTTCCAGGCCACCTTCAGCGCCGCCAAGCAGGTGCGCACCGACACCGCCATCGGCGAGAACCCGGTCTCGGTGGCCTTCGCCGCAGTCAGCCTGGCCAAGCAGATCTTCTCCGACCTGGGCCGCAGCCAGGCGCTGCTGATCGGTGCCGGCGAGACCATCACCCTGGTCGCCCGCCACCTGCACGAGCAGGGCGTGCGCCGCATCGTCGTCGCCAACCGCACCCTTGAGCGCGCCAGCATCCTCGCCGAGCAGTTCGGCGCCCATGCCGTGCTGCTCTCGGATATCCCGCAGGAACTGGCCAACAGCGACATCGTCATCAGTTCCACCGCCAGCCAGTTGCCGATCCTCGGCAAGGGCGCGGTGGAAAGCGCGCTGAAGCAGCGCCGGCACAAGCCGATCTTCATGGTCGACATCGCCGTGCCGCGTGACATCGAGCCGCAGGTCGGCGAGCTGGACGACGTCTACCTCTATACCGTCGACGACCTCCACGAAGTGGTCGCGGAAAACCTCAAGAGCCGCCAGGGCGCGGCCCAGGCCGCCGAAGAGCTGGTCTCGGCCGGCGCCGACGACTTCATGGTGCGCCTGCGCGAGCTGGCGGCGGTGGATGTGCTCAAGGCCTATCGCCAGCAAAGCGAGCGCCTGCGCGACGAAGAATTGCAAAAGGCCCTGCGCCTGCTGGGCAACGGCGGCAACCCCGAGGACGTGCTGATGCAACTGGCCCGGGGCCTGACCAACAAACTCCTGCACGCCCCCAGCGTGCAACTGAAAAAGCTCTCCGCCGAAGGCCGCCTCGATGCGCTGGCCATGGCCCAGGAACTCTTCGCCCTCCACGAGGGCTCGACGGACAAAACCCCGCAATGAAAGCGTCGCTGCTGAACAAACTGGACACGCTCCAGGATCGCTTCGAGGAACTCACCGCGCTGCTCGGTGACGCCGAAGTCATTTCCGACCAGACGCGTTTTCGCGCCTACTCCCGCGAGTACGCCGAAGTCGAGCCGGTGATCGCTTGCTATCAAGGCTGGCGCAAGGTCCTGGACGACCTCGAGGGCGCCCAGGCGCTGCTCAAGGACGCCGACCCCGACCTGCGCGAGATGGCGGTCGAGGAAGTGCGGGAAGCGAAAGAGCAGCTGGTGGGGCTGGAGTCGCAACTGCAGCGCATGCTGCTGCCCAAGGACCCCAACGACGGGCGCAACGTGTTCCTTGAAATCCGCGCCGGCACCGGTGGCGACGAGGCGGCGATCTTCTCCGGCGACCTGTTCCGCATGTACTCGCGCTACGCCGAGAAACGCGGCTGGCGCCTGGAGATCCTCTCCGAGAACGAAGGCGAGCACGGCGGCTACAAGGAAATCATCGCCCGGGTCGAAGGCGATAGCGTCTACGGCAAGCTTAAGTTCGAGTCCGGCGCGCACCGTGTGCAGCGGGTGCCGGAAACCGAATCCCAGGGCCGCATCCACACCTCGGCCTGCACCGTGGCGGTGCTGCCCGAACCCGACGAGCAGGTGGCCATCGAGATCAACCCGGCCGACCTGCGCGTGGACACCTACCGCGCCTCCGGCGCCGGTGGCCAGCACGTCAACAAGACCGACTCGGCGATCCGTATCACCCACTTGCCCACCGGCATCGTGGTCGAGTGCCAGGAAGAGCGTTCGCAGCACAAGAACCGTGCCCGCGCCATGTCCTGGCTGTCGGCCAAGCTCAACGACATGCAGACCAGCGCCGCGCAGAACGCCATCGCCAGCGAGCGCAAGCTGCTGGTGGGCTCGGGCGACCGCTCCGAGCGCATCCGCACCTACAACTATCCACAGGGCCGGGTCACCGACCACCGTATCAACCTCACCCTCTACTCCCTGGACGATATCCTCGCCGGTGGCGTGGAGGCCGTGATCGAGCCGTTGCTGGCCGAATACCAGGCCGATCAGCTGGCCGCCCTGGGGGATTGAATGACCATTATCGCCAGCCTGCTGCGCAACGCGCAGTTGCCGGACTCGCCGACCGAACGGCTGGACGCCGAGCTGCTCCTGGCCGCGGCCCTGGGCAAGTCACGCAGCTTCCTGCACACCTGGCCCGAGCGCATCGTCAGCAGCGAGGCGGCGCAGGTGTTCGCCGACTACCTCGAACGGCGTCGCGCCGGTGAGCCGGTGGCCTATATCCTCGGCCAGCAGGGGTTCTGGAAACTGGACCTGGAAGTCGCGCCACACACGCTGATTCCGCGTCCGGACACCGAGCTGCTGGTGGAAACCGCGCTCGAACTCGTGTCGCCCACGCCTGCCCGGGTCCTCGACCTGGGCACCGGCACCGGGGCCATCGCCCTGGCCCTGGCCAATGAGTGCCCGGGGTGGCAGGTCACGGCGGTGGACCGCATCGACGAGGCCGTGGCCCTGGCCGAGCGTAACCGCCAGCGCCTGGGCCTGGGTAATGTCCAGGTGCGTGCCAGCCACTGGTTCGATGCCCTTGTGGGTGAGCGTTTCGACATGATCCTCAGCAACCCGCCCTATATTCGCGCCGCCGATCCGCACCTGGTGGCCGGTGACGTGCGCTTCGAGCCCAGCAGCGCCCTGGTGGCCGGTGAGGACGGGCTGGACGACCTGCGGGTGATCGTCGCCCAGGCCCCGGCACACCTGCTGCCCGGAGGTTGGCTGCTGCTCGAGCACGGCTATGACCAGGCGCCCGCCGTACGCGACCTGCTGACGGCGGCCGGCTTCGTCAACGTCGCCAGCCGCGTCGACCTGGGCGGCCACGAACGCATCAGCCTGGGGCGCCTGCCATGCTGAGCGACCAGGAGCTGTTGCGCTATAGCCGGCAGATCCTGCTGTCGCAAGTGGATATCGATGGCCAGTTGCGGCTGAAACACGGCAAGGCCCTGGTCATCGGCCTCGGCGGGCTGGGCTCGCCGGTGGCGCTGTACCTCGCCGCGGCGGGTGTCGGTGAGCTGCACCTGGCCGATTTCGACACCGTCGACCTGACCAACCTGCAACGCCAGGTGATCCACGACAGCGACAGCGTCGGCATGAGCAAGGTCGATTCGGCTATCAAGCGTCTGCGGGCGATCAATCCGGAAATCAGCCTGGTCGCCCATCGCCGGGCGCTGGACGAGGATTCGCTGGCCGCGGCGGTGGCGGCGGTCGATGTGGTGCTCGACTGCTCCGACAACTTCGGTACCCGCGAGGCGGTCAATGCCGCCTGCGTGGCTGCGGGCAAACCATTGGTCAGCGGCGCGGCAATCCGCCTCGAGGGCCAGTTGTCGGTGTTCGACACCCGCCGCGACACCAGCCCCTGCTACCACTGCCTGTATGGCCATGGCAGCGAGGCCGAGCTGACCTGCAGCGAGGCCGGGGTGATCGGTCCGCTGGTGGGGCTGGTCGGCAGCCTACAGGCACTGGAAGCGCTGAAGTTGCTGGCCGGTTTTGGCGAGCCGCTGGTCGGCCGCCTGCTGCTGATCGACGCCCTGGGCACCCGCATGCGCGAACTGCGGGTCAAGCGCGATCCGGCCTGCGCGGTGTGTGCGACTCGCCATGGCTGAGCGTTCGGCGCCGGTGGGCGTGATGGATTCCGGCGTCGGCGGTTTGTCGGTGCTGGCCGAGATCCAGCGCCTGCTGCCCAATGAGTCGCTGCTCTACCTGGCCGACAGCGGCCATGTGCCCTATGGCGAGAAGTCCCCGGACTACATTCGCCAGCGCCTGCGATTGATCGCCGGTTTCTTCCATGAGCAGGGCGCCAAGGCGCTGGTCCTGGCCTGCAACACGGCCACGGTGGCGGCGGTGGCTGACCTGCGCGAGCTTTACCCGGACTGGCCGCTGGTGGGGATGGAGCCTGCGGTCAAGCCGGCAGCCGCGGCGACCCGCTCCGGCGTGGTCGGCGTGCTGGCCACCACCGGTACCCTGCAGAGTGCCAAGTTTGCCGCCTTGCTCGACCGCTTCGCCAATGACGTGCGGGTGATCACCCAGCCTTGCCCTGGGCTGGTCGAGCGTATCGAGGCGGGGGACCTGGTCAGCGAGCAACTGCGCCAGTTGCTGTCGGGCTATGTGAAGCCGTTGCTGGCGGCCGGCTGCGACACCCTGATCCTGGGTTGCACCCACTATCCGTTCCTGCGGCCCATGCTGGCCGAGATGGTGCCGGTGGATGTGGCGATCATCGATACCGGCGCTGCCGTGGCACGCCAACTGCAACGTCTGCTGGATGCACGCGGGCTGCTCGGCGACGGGCCGGCGCAGCCGACGGCGTTCTGGAGCAGTGGCGAGCCGGAGTGTTTACGCAGGGTGCTGCCGCTGTTGTGGAACCAATCCGGTAGCGTGCAGCGCTTCCTGTCATGAAACGCAGGGTCAACTGCTTTTTGGTAGCGGCCACAGCTCGCTTGGGTTGAGCACCTCTAGCACCAGATCGGGTTGGCGCTGATCCAGGCGCGCCAGCAACTCCTGCGCCGCGCTTTGCGCCGTCCAGGGCTCCGGAATGGCCTGCACCGAGGTCACCGGGGTCTTCAGCGACTGAGGCGCTACTATGGTCAGGTCGATGCCCAGTGTGCTCAGGGGGTTACGTTGTTCGCTCAGCCATGTCGGCAGGCTGTTGCCACCATTGAGCGGCTGGTTCGGTTCGAACAGCTGCAATGCCGAGTAGCGGCTGAGAATGGTCATGACCTGCGGCCTCTGGCCCTTGGCCAACAACGGCAGCGCGGCGTTCAGGCTCTGGTGCGTGGCTTGAAGGTTGCTGCTGACGATCTGTTCGAACAGGTCTGCATTCGCCATATTGTCCGGCAGGTAGTCGCAGCTCCCGGCATTTACCAGCAGACAATCCAGCGCTCCCCAGGCGGCCTGAAGCCGCTGGCCGGCATCCTGCAAGGGGCCGAAAAGCCGCTGCAAGCGTGCTCCGTGAAGCTTCCCCAGCCTGTCGAGTTCTTGGCTATCCCTGCCACTGGCGGCCACCGTGTGCCCTTGTGCGAGCAACTGTTCCACCAAGGCCAGGCCGAGTCCGTGGCTGGCTCCTGTAATCCAGAAACGACGTGTCATGCTCTATGCCCCCTGATCCTGCCAGCTGGTCAAGCTTTTGAAGGCTTCCAATGCGCGTTGGCGACTACTATCGAGATCGACTATCGGGCCCGAGTAATTATTAGTAGCAAATAGGTCGGCGGATTTCACCGGGAAGTGGATCGATTTATCGTCTTTTCCCTCCAGTTCCGGTAACCACTGGCGGATGAACACCCCGTTCGGATCGAAGCGCTGCGACTGGGTGATGGGGTTGAAGATCCGAAAATAGGGCACTGCATCGGTGCCGGTCGAGGCGCTCCATTGCCAGCCACCGTTGTTGGCGGCCAGGTCACCGTCTATCAGGTGGCGCATGAAATGCCGTTCGCCATGCCGCCAGTCGATCAGCAGGTTCTTGCTGAGGAACATGGCGACAATCATGCGCAGGCGGTTGTGCATCCAGCCGGTGTGCAGCAGCTGGCGCATGGCGGCGTCGATGAGGGGGAATCCGGTGCGGCCCTCTTTCCAGGCCTGCAGGTCCTCGGGTGCGTCGCGCCAAGGCAGTGCCTCGGTATGCGGTCGGAAGGCGCGGTGGCGGGAGACTCGGGGGTAGCCCACCAGCGTGTGCTTGTAGAACTCGCGCCACAGCAACTCGTTGACCCAGGTCTGCACGCCGACGCTGCCGCTGTCGAACTCGCCGCGGTTGCTCGCCAGTGCCGCATGCAGGCACTGGCGCGGCGAGAGCACGCCAGCGGCGAGGTAGGGGGAGAGCTGGCTGGTGCCGGCCTTGGCAGGCAGGTCACGCAACTGTGCGTAGTCGTCGATGGTTTCGTCGACGAAGCGCTGGAGCCGCAGCTTGCCTTCATCCTCGCCTGCGGGCCAATGCTGGCGCAGGGTTTCGGAAGGGGGCGCGAAGCCTTCGATCTGCTGGGGGACGGCGTCGCTGCCGATGCCGAGGGTCTGTTGGGCCTGTACCGGTTGAGCCAGCGACGGCAGGCTGCGGTGCAGGTGCTCCAGGCAGACCCGCTTGAACTGGCTGAATACTTGAAAGTACTGGTCGGTGCGGGTCAGTACGCTACCGGGCCTGAACAGCAGCTGGTCGAGATGGCTGGTGGCGGTGATCCCGGCTTGCTGCAGTGCTTCGCGAGTTGCCTGGTCCCGCCGGGCCTCGTTGATGCCGTATTCGTCGTTCCAGTGCACGGCCTCGATGCTGTGTCGGCGGCAGACCTCGAGCATGCATTCAGGGACGTCGGCCCAGGTGTCGGTGGTGCGAATCAGCAGCGGAATGTTCAATGCCGCCAGCGACTGTTGCAACAGTCGCAGGTTACGCAGCCAGAAGTCGACCTTGCATGGCGCATCATCGTGGGCCTGCCACTGGCCGGGGCTGGCAATCCACAGGGCCACGGTCGGGCCGCGCTGGCAGGCGGCCGTGAGGGCGGTGTTGTCGTCAATGCGCAGGTCGCTGCGCAGCCAGATCAGTTGCATGGGTAACAGGCTCAAGGTCGGGGTTGCTGGAGGCGGCGCAGGGCGGCCTGGGGGCTGTCGAACAGGTGCAGGTCAGGGAGTGAAAGTGCGCGCAGTTCCGTCTCATGCAGGCTGACTGTGCTACCACCCAGGAGTTTCAGTGTGTTGACGTCCTGCAATGCTCGGCCGAGCACGGCGAGGTCGGGGCGACGACCGAGGTGCAGCAGCAGCGCTTGTGGCTGCAGTTGCTCGACGGCCAGCCGTAATTGGCGGGGCTCGACTGACCACTCGAGGATCTCCAGTGGGTAGCCGTTGCTGCTCAGCAGCCAGGCACAGAGCCAGAACTCGGCATCGAAGGCGCTATCGTCGGCGCGGGTGAGCAGCACGCAAGGGCCGCCAAGCGAGTGGCTGTCGTGATAGACCCGCGCGCCCAGCTTGCTGCGCAGCCAGCCGTGAAAGAACACCTGTTCCAGTCGGGCATCGAAATGCGTTTGCCAGCGCTGTTCGAGGGCCTCGAGCAACGGCAGCAGCAGGCGTTCGCAGACGGTCACGGCGGGGTACAGGGCCATGAACTGGTTGATCAACTGGTCCAGCGGGCGTTGGGCAAGGCGGGCGATGGCTGCGATCAGCTGTTCGATGCGTTCGCCCCACTCGCCCTGGATCGGCGCCGTGGCGTGCGCGGCATTGTCCAGCAGTTCGCGCACCTGGCTCACTGCGGCGCCGCGCTCCAGCCAGCGCAGCACGGCCTGGACCCGCTGCACCTGGTCCTGTGGATAAAGGCGATGGCCCTTGGGTGTGCGCTGCGGCTTGATCAGGCCGTAACGGCGTTCCCAGGCGCGCAGGGTGACCGGGTTGACGCCGGTCAGGCGGGCCACTTCGCCGATGGGCAGCAATGGGTCAGATGGCATTGCGCAGTCCGAGGTCTTCCGGATGGGGTTGCAGGTAGGCCTGTTGCAGCAGGTAGGGATCGGGATGGCGGCGCAGGTGGTGCTTGAGCAGGGTCAAGGGCACCACCAGTGGCACCACGCCTTTCTGATACTGGCCGATGACCTGCTGCAACTCGGCCTTGTCCGCCTGCCCCAGGTCGTTGCGCAGGTAGCCGCTCAGGTGCTGCAGCACGTTGCCGTGGGTGCCGCGGCTGGCGCAGCGGCGCAGGGCCTGCATCAGCTGGCTGAAGTAGCGCGGGCCGAGCTGCGTCGGGTCGTCGTCGCGGCTCATGTTGCCGAGCAGGCGGCCAAGGCTGCGATAGGCTTGGGGGTTGTGTGCCATCAGCAGGTACTTGTAGCGGGCATGGAAGCGGATCAGCGCGCCGCGGCTCAAGCCCTGGCGCAGCAGTTGTCGCCAGTCGGCGTAGGCGTAGACGCGGGCGATGAAGTTTTCCCGCAGCACCGGATCGTGCAGGCGGCCTTCCTCCTCGACCGGCAGGTCCGGGCGTCGCTCGCAAAATGCCGCAGCGTAGGCGCCCCGACCACCCTGGTGGGCCGGGTGGCCGTCTTCCTGGTAGACCTTGACCCGTTCGAGGCCGCAGGACGGTGACTTCTGCATGAAGATATAGCCGCAGATATCATCGAGTTCGTCGGCCATCTGTGCGCCGTAGGCACGCAGCGGACCGGCGAAATCGGTGGCGCTGTTGCGAGTGCCGGTGACGGCCGGATGCTCGGGGTCGCCCACCAGGCGGATGGGTTCACGGGGCGTGCCCAGGCCGATGGCGACCTCGGGGCACAGGGGGACCCAGTCGAAATGCTTGCCGAGCAGCTCGAGGCACAGGCTGGAGGCTTTGTGGCCGGCGTTGTAGCGCACATTGCGGCCGGTCAGGCAGGCGCTGATGGCCAGGCGTGGCTTGCCACTGGGCGGGGAAGCGTTCATCGCGGTCTCCGGAATGACTTGTACAGGCTGCACGGTTTGTACAAGTCTATTCCAGCACAGATAAAAACTTATACAAGTATAATTTTTTGTATAAGTATTCCGTCGATTATTCCAGGTGCTCCAGCAGGCGCCGGGCAGCTTCCTGGCCGCTGAGCCAGGCCCCTTCGACCCGGCCGGACAGGCACCAGTCGCCGCAGGCGTACAGGCCCAGGTCGGCATCGGCCAGCGTGCCCCATTCGTGATTGACGGCAGGGCGCGCGTACAGCCAACGGTGGGCGAGGGCGAAGGTCGGTGCCGGGACGACGCAGCCGACCAGTTCGGCAAATTCTCCCCACAGTTGCTCGATCACTTCTTCCTTGGGCAGGTCGATGTGCTGTTTGCTCCAGCTGGAGGTGGCATGCAGCACCCAGGTGTCGAGGTGTTCGTCACGGCCCGGCTTGCTCCGATTACGGGCCAGCCAGTCGAGCGGGTTGTCCTGCACGAAGCAGCCCTGCATGGGGGTTTCCAGCGGTGCCTGGAAGCCCAGGGCAATGGCCCAGGTCGGCTCCATCTGCACCCCGGCGGCAACCGCCGCGAGCTTGGGCGCGGCGGCCAGCAACGGGGTGGCCTGGGGCGCCGGCACGGCGATCACCACCTGGCTGAACGGCCCATGGCTGCAGCCTTCGGTGTCCTGCAGGTGCCAGTACTGCTTGCCGCGGAATACCTCGGTGATGCGACAGCCGAAGTTCACCGTGACATCCTTGAGCAGGCCGCGGGTGATGGCGCTCATGCGCGGCACGCCGACCCAGCGGGTCTGTTCGTCGGGGGAGGGGGTCAGTTCGCCATCGCGGTAGTTGTACAGCTGTGGCTTCCACTGCGCGGCCCAGCCGTTGGCCACCCAGTGCTGAACCTGCTCGACGAAGCGTCGGTCGCGGGCGGTGAAGTACTGGGCGCCGAGGTCCAGGGCGCCGGCATCGCTGCGCTTGCTGGCCATGCGTCCGCCGCTGCCGTGGCCCTTGTCGAACAGGTGGACGGTCTGCCCGGCCTTCTGCAAGGCCTGGGCGGCGGACAGGCCGGCGATTCCGGCACCGATGATGGCAATAGGTACTGTCATGATGGCCTCTTCGAACCTAGCTATACGCAGCCTACGCTGCCAGGCAAACCTGTACAATGCACAATGTTTGTATAAGGTTATTCCGCTCGATAGGCAGGTTGGCCTATGTTTATCCGAGAGCGTTCGGTCAAAAAAGTGCCTTGATCTTAAAAATAGACCACGGTCGCCCAGTGTGAGGACACAGCCATGCATATATTGCTGACCGGCGGTACCGGCCTGATCGGCCAACACCTCTGCCAGATGTGGCGCCAGCAAGGGCATCGCCTGACGGTGTGGAGCCGCCGCCCCGAACAGGTGGCGAAAATCTGCGGTACCGGCGTGCGAGGCGTGGCCCGACTGGAGGACATTGCCGATGACGACGAGGTCGACGCGGTGGTCAACCTGGCCGGCGCGCCGATCGCCGACCGGCCGTGGACCGCGGCGCGGCGCAATCTGCTCTGGGCCAGCCGGGTGACCCTCACCGAGCAGTTGCTGGCCTGGCTGGAGCGCCGTGAGCGCCGCCCGCAAGTGCTGATTTCCGGCTCTGCGGTGGGCTGGTACGGTGACGGTGGCGAGCGTGAGCTCACCGAGGCTTCGCAGCCGGTGAAGGAGGACTTCGCCAGCCAGCTGTGCATCGCCTGGGAGGAAACCGCCCAGCGTGCCGAGGCCCTGGGGATCCGCGTGGTGCTGGTGCGCACCGGCCTGGTGCTGGCCGCCGACGGCGGCTTTTTGTCGCGCCTGCGCCTGCCGTACAAGCTGGGCCTGGGTGGGCCGTTGGGCGATGGTCGGCAGTGGATGCCGTGGGTGCATATCGACGACCAAATCGGCCTGATTGATTTTCTCTTGCGGCACAACGAAGCCAGCGGTCCCTATAATGCCTGCGCGCCGGAGCCGGTGCGCAACCGCGAGTTCGCCAAGCGCCTGGGCCGCACCCTGCATCGCCCGGCGTTCATGCCGATGCCGACGCTGTTGCTCAAGGCCGGGCTCGGCGAGCTGTCGACGCTGCTGCTCGGTGGCCAGCGCGCGCGCCCGGTGCGCCTGCTGGCGGCGGGCTACACGTTCCATTTCAACGATCTGCAATCGGCCCTGGACAACCTGTCCAGCCGCCTCTGACATAGGACGCTGCATGACCGATCACGCTTTGCTGCTGGTCAACCTGGGTTCGCCGGCCTCCACCTCGGTGGCCGACGTGCGCCGTTACCTCAACCAGTTCCTCATGGACCCGTACGTGATTGATCTGCCCTGGCCGGTGCGGCGGTTGCTGGTGTCGCTGATCCTGATCAAGCGCCCCGAGCAGTCGGCCCATGCCTACGCCTCGATCTGGTGGGACGAGGGCTCGCCGCTGGTGGTGCTCACCCGCCGTCTGCAGCAGGCGATGACCGCCCATTGGCCCCATGGGCCGGTGGAGATCGCCATGCGCTACGGACAACCGGCGCTGCCGGAGGTCCTGGAGCGCCTGGCCGCGCAAGGGGTGCGCAAGGTGACGCTGGCGCCGCTTTATCCACAGTTCGCCGACAGCACCGTGACCACGGTCGTGGAGTTGGCGAAGCAGACCATCGCCGAGCGCAAGCTGCCCTTGCAGGCCCGCATTCTGCAGCCGTTCTACGATCACCCTGAGTACATCGATGCATTGGTGGCCAGCGCCCGCCCGTACCTGGAGCAGGATTACGATCACCTGCTGCTGAGCTTCCATGGTTTGCCTGAGCGGCACCTGAAAAAGCTCGACCCCACCGGCAACCACGACTTCCAGGCCGCCGACTGTTGCAAGGACGCCAGCGCCGAGATGCGTGCGGTGTGCTATCGCGGCCAGTGCCTGGCCACGGCCAGGGCATTCGCCGAGAAGATGGGCATCCCGGACGGCAAGTGGTCGGTGTCGTTCCAGTCGCGCCTGGGCCGGGCCAAGTGGATCGAGCCCTACACCGAGACGCGCCTGGACGAGCTGGCCAAGGCGGGGGTGAAGAAGTTGCTGGTGATGTGCCCGGCGTTTGTCGCCGATTGCATCGAGACGCTGGAGGAGATCGGCGATCGGGGCAAGGAGCAGTTCATCGAGGCGGGCGGGAAGGAGCTGGTGCTGGTGCCGTGCCTGAATGATCACCCGGAGTGGGTGAGGGTGTTGGCGGGGATGTGCGAGCGGGCTTGAGCGTGAGTCCGTGGTGCTTCGTGGGAGCGGGCTTGCCCCGCGATGGCGATGGCCTGGGCTGGCGTCATCGCGGGACAAGCCCGCTCCCACAAAGGTGCTTCTACCTAGTCATTCAAGGCAACTGATCATCCAGCTTCTTGTTCTTCCAGCCATCGTTGCCCGGCAGGATCAGGTTCAGGGCAATGGCCACCACGGCGCACAGGGCGATGCCTTTCAGGCCCCAGTCGTCCGGGCCGTCGCCGCTGCCGATCAGCACGCCGCCGATACCGAACACCAGGGTCACCGAAACGATCACCAGGTTGCGCGCCTCGGCCAGGTCGATCTTGTGGCGGATCATGGTGTTCATGCCCACCGCCGCGATCGAGCCGAACAGCAGGCAGAGAATGCCGCCCATCACCGGTACCGGAATGCTCTGCAGCAGCGCGCCGAACTTGCCGATGAAGGCCAGGGTGATGGCGAATATCGCCGCCCAGGTCATGATCTTCGGGTTGTAGTTCTTGGTCAGCATCACCGCGCCGGTCACTTCGGCATAGGTGGTGTTGGGCGGGCCGCCGAACAGGCCGGCGGCGGTGGTGGCCAGGCCGTCACCCAGCAGCGTGCGGTGCAGGCCGGGCTTTTTCAGGTAGTCGCGGCCGGTCACGCTGCCTACCGCGATCACACCGCCGATGTGTTCGATCGCCGGGGCCAGGGCCACCGGCACGATGAACAGGATGGCCTGCCAGTTGAAGGCCGGCGCGGTGAAGTTCGGCAGTTCCAGCCAAGGGGCTGCGGCGATCTTGGCGGTGTCGACCACGCCAAAGGCGAACGACAGGGCGAAACCCACCAGCACGCCGGCGATGATCGGCACCAGGCGGAAGATGCCCTTGCCGAACACGGCGACGACCAGCGTGGTCAGCAGTGCCGGCATGGAGATCAGCATGGCGGTCTTGTACGGCATCAGCGCGGCACCATCACCACCCTTGCCCATCGCCATGTTGGCGGCGATCGGCGCCATGGCCAGGCCGATGGAGATGATCACCGGGCCGATCACCACCGGCGGCAGCATGCGGTCGATGAAACCGGTGCCCTTGATCTTCACCATCAGGCCCATGAAGGTGTACACGAAGCCTGCGGCCATCACGCCGCCCATGGTCTCGGCCAGGCCGAACTGGCCCTTGGCGAGGATGATCGGGGTGATGAAGGCGAAGCTCGAAGCCAGGAATACCGGGACCTGACGGCCCGTGACCAGCTGGAACAGCAGGGTGCCGATGCCGGCGGTGAACAGTGCCACGTTCGGATCGAGGCCGGTGATCAGCGGCATCAGCACCAGCGCGCCGAATGCCACGAAGAGCATCTGCGCGCCCGAGACGACCTGGCGCCAGAGCGGGTCGTTGAAGCCGTCCTGCATGGTCAGGCGTCCTTCTGCTTGGTGCCGAAGATCTTGTCGCCGGCATCACCCAGGCCTGGAACGATGTAGCCGTGCTCGTTCAGGCGCTGGTCGATCGAGGCGGTGTAGATCTGCACATCCGGGTGGGCTTTCTCCACCACGGCGATGCCTTCGGGCGCCGCGACCAGGACCATGGCGCGGATTTCCTTGCAGCCGGCCTTTTTCAGCAGGTCGATGGTGGCCACCATCGAACCGCCGGTGGCCAGCATCGGGTCGATGATCAGGGCCAGGCGCTGGTTGATGTCCGGCGCGAGTTTCTCGAGGTAGGTGTGGGCCTCGAGGGTTTCCTCGTTGCGGGCCACGCCCACGGCACTCACCTTGGCCCCGGGGACCAGGCTGAGCACGCCGTCGAGCATGCCGATGCCGGCGCGCAGGATCGGCACGACGGTGATCTTCTTGCCGGCGATCTTCTCGACTTGCACCTTGCCGCACCAGCCGTCGATCTCGTAGGTTTCGAGCGGCAGGTCCTGGGTGGCTTCATAGGTCAGCAGTGCACCGACTTCCTGGGCGAGTTCGCGAAAATTCTTGGTGCTGATATCGGCACGGCGCATCAGGCCGAGCTTGTGGCGGATCAGCGGATGGCGGATCTCACGAGTAGGCATAGGGGGAGGGCTCCGGGAGGCGGGCAAAAAAACCGCGCTAGATTAATCTATTCAGTCCTTGATGTCGTGCAGTCATTGTGCACGTTAGTCCATAAAGGCTTGATCTGGGACGAGCGGATGCGTACCTTTGCCCGCTTTTCCAAAACGCACCCCCTGGAGAGCGCCATGTCCGCCGATCTCGAGCATATCCGTCAAGTGATGCACGAGGCTGATTGCCTGTACAACGAAGCCGAGGTCGAGGCCGCCATCGCCGAGGTCGGCAAGCAGATCTGCCAGGACCTGCACGACAAGAACCCGGTGGTCTTCTGCGTGATGAACGGCGGCTTGATTTTCTCCGGCAAGCTGCTCACCCACCTGCAGTTCCCGCTGGAAGCCTCGTACCTGCACGCCACCCGCTACCGCAACACCACCAGTGGCGGCGAACTGTTCTGGAAGGCCAAGCCGGAAGTGTCGTTCATCGACCGCGACGTGCTGATCGTCGACGACATCCTCGACGAGGGCCATACCCTCAGCGCCATCATCGAGTTCTGCAAGCACGCCGGCGCCCGCGCGGTGCACACCGCCGTGCTGATCGACAAGGACCACGACCGCAAGGCCAGCCCGGACCTGAAGGCCACCTACACCGGCCTGCCATGCATCGACCGCTACATCTTCGGCTACGGCATGGACTACAAGGGCTACTGGCGCAACGCCAACGGCATCTTCGCGGTCAAGGGGCTGTAATCATGCGCCAGCCCGCGTTCCTCGATCAGTCGTTGTTCGACGGGCTGGCGCAGAAGTCCAGCGAAAGCCCGCGTGGGCGCCAGCACCACAACTTCCACCAGATGGAAGAGCCCTGCCACCGCATGGCTGTGGGGTTGCAGCCGCACACCTACATTCCGCCGCACCGGCACCTGAGTGATGACAAGGCCGAGGTTTTGATCGTGCTCAAGGGTCGCCTGGGGTTGTTGATTTTCGACGATCAGGGTGAGGTGATCGACAAGCGTGTCCTGTTGGCGGGCGGCGAGTGTCTGGGTGTCGACCTGGCGCCTGGCACTTACCACGGCCTGGTGGTGCTCGAGGCGGACAGCGTGATGTTCGAGTGCAAGGCCGGCCCGTACCGGCCGGTGGGCGAGGGAGAACACGCTCACTGGGCGCCGCGTGAAGGTGAGGCGGGTGTTGCCGAATATCACGCCTGGATGCGCGCGCAGTTCGATTGAGCCTGCTCCTTCATCCTGGGAGCAGACTTGCCCCGCGACAGGACCCGTGCGTAGAGTGCCTGCTCTTGCCAAGGAGCCTCTCATGCGTGCGATCGTCCCCCTCCTGCTGGCGGTGAGCCTGCCGCTTTCCGCTGCGCCGCTGCACAGCCAGTTCCTCCCGCCCGACGACCTCTCCCTGCGCCAGGAGGCACCGGCCAGCCAGCAATTGCTGCAGGTCACCGACTACACCGTGGTGGTGGGCACCCAGCGCCAGTCCGACCAGCAACCGATTCCGATCACCTCGTCCTTGCAGATGCGCCTGAAGGGCAAGCCGTTGAGCAAGGGCTCGACCATCGCCCAGGTGCTGCTCAACTTCGACGGCGAGGGCGGCAAGAGCTTGAAAAAGCCGGCCTATGACGACAAGAGCCGGACCCTGACCCTCAATTACCCGATGGCCGACTACCGGGTGATCATGGACTTGCTGCGCAACGAAACCCTGTACGTGCAGTTCCTCACCTACACCAATGGCCACATCTGGGCCGACCTGCACACCGGTACCGTACGTACGCGTTGAGGGCCGCAGGTTTCGGGGGGTAAACTGCCGGCCTTCGAAAATGTCCGTGATGGTCCAGTTGGAGTCGGCGATGCGTAAAGACAAGAAACAAGTGATTGGTGACGAGATCAGCGACGAGTACATCAAGACGTTCCTGCAGTTCGAGCCGGCCGATGGCCTGACCTCACCCTCCCATCACAAGCTGATCAAGGGCTACCGCGGCCTGCGCGTCGATGATTTCGAGCGCTATGTGGGCTTCTTCGTTGCCGCCGGTTACGACCTCGATGGCAAGGACGAGCATGGCAAGACCTTCGTCGAGGCGATCGCCGACCAGCGCAATGCGCCGGAGTACATCGAGATCATCGACAACGCCCGAGGCTGATCCACGACCTGTACTGGCCTCTTCGCGGGTAAACCCGCTCCCACAGGAGCTACCCAATACCTGTGGGAGCGGGTTTACCCGCGAGGAGGCCAGTACAGGCTGGCAAAGAGACAGGCACAAAAAAACGCCCCGAGGGGCGTTTTTTCGTTTCAGCCGAATCAGGCGTAATGCTTGGCCGGGCTGTTTTCCACCAGTTCCAGCGCCTCGTCGTTGTCGGTGCTGATCTTGTGGTACAGGGCGGCATCGGTGGCCAGGACCTTCTCGCGGGCTGGGAAGATCTCCTTGAGCTTGGCGGCCCAGGCACCCTTGGCCTGCTCGGGGAAGCAGCGCTCGATCAGCTCGAGCATGATCGACACGGTCACCGAGGCGCCTGGGGATGCGCCGAGCAGCGCGGCCAGGCTGCCGTCCTGGGCCGAGACCAGCTCGGTGCCGAACTGCAGGATGCCGCCTTTCTTCGGATCCTTCTTGATGATCTGCACGCGCTGACCGGCCACTTCCAGGCGCCAGTCCTCGGCTTTCGCCTCGGGGTAGAAGCGGCGCAGCGATTCCAGGCGCTGTTCCATCGACTGCATCACTTCGCTGACCAGGTACTTGGTCAGGTCCATGTTGTCGCGGGCCACGGCCAGCATCGGGCCGAGGTTGCCCGCGCGCACCGACAGCGGCAGGTCCAGGAGCGAGCCGTGCTTGAGGAACTTGGTGGTGAAGCCTGCGTACGGGCCGAACAGCAGCGACGTCTTGCCATCGACCACGCGGGTGTCCAGGTGCGGTACCGACATCGGTGGGGCGCCGACCGCGGCCTGGCTGTAGACCTTGGCCTGGTGCTGCTTGACGATTTCCGGGTTGTCGCAGCGCAGCCACTGGCCGCTGACCGGGAAGCCGCCGAAGCCCTTGCTCTCCGGGATGCCGGACATCTGCAGCAAAGGCAGGGCCGCGCCGCCGGCGCCGAGGAAGACGAAGCGGGCGTCGACTTCACGGCTGCCGCCGCTGTTGACGTCCTTGATGCTCACGGTCCAGCCGCTGCCGTTGCGACGCAGGCCGACGACCTTCTTGCTGTACTTGACCTGGGCGTCCGGGCTGTTGCCCAGCTGCTTGAGCAGCTTGTTGGTCAGGGCGCCGAAGTTGACGTCGGTGCCCTTCATCACGCGGGTGGCGGCGATGCGCTGGTCGGCCGGACGGCCTGGCATCATCAGCGGCATCCACTCCTTCATCACCGCCTGGTCTTCGGTGTATTCCATCTCGGCGAAGGCGTGGTGCTGCTTGAGCAGCTCGAAGCGCTTCTTGAGGAAGGCAATACCCTTGTCACCCTCGACGTAGCTCAGGTGCGGTACCGGGTTGATGAAGGCGCGCGGCGAGCCGAAGCCGCTCTTGCGGCTCAGGTAGGCCCAGAACTGGCGCGAGACCTCGAACTGGGTGTTGATGTGCACGGCCTTCTTGATGTCGATGCTGCCATCGGCGGCCTGCGGGGTGTAATTGAGCTCGCACAGGCCGGCATGGCCGGTGCCGGCGTTGTTCCAGGGGTTGGAACTCTCCGCGGCTCCGGAGTCCATCGCCTCGACGACCTCAAGCTTCAGGGTCGGGTCGAGCTCCTTGAGCAGTACGGCCAGGGTGGCACTCATGATGCCCGCGCCTACCAGTACCACATCAACCGATTCGTTCTGCGCCATTAACGCGTCTCCACAATCTACAGCACCTAATTGACAGCATAGGATCCGTGGGGTGGCCCGGATCGCCATGTCCGACTCTTCGCAGTTCTTGCAACTTCCGCGGATACCGCCAATCAGTCTTGGGTGTTCGGCTATTGAACGCCCTTTGCCACGGGTGCGGCAATTCGACTTATGGTCAAGTGCTCCGTCGTGCGTTATGGACCGGCCTCAGAGGCTCATCGGGGATGAGCGCTTTTGCCGTCTGTTCAGGGCTGTTCGGGACACATCTGCCGCTCTTGCACATGCCAGACTGTTCATTTGCTCGCCACACTCTCGTGAAGTTGTGAAAAACCGTTTTTTCACGCTCTTTTGGAGTCGTGAACCTCAAAAGTGGACTGCGCGATGGCAACCCGCAGGTTCATGCGAAGCAGAAGGCCGGAAACAGCAGGCACGACAGCCAATGCAAGACCTGAGTGGAAGGCTCTCTGTGGGCGAAGCGTAGAGGGTGCCGGGGTCAAGCGGCGAATGCGGGGCCCGATCAGGAGACGTCCTTATAATCGGGGGGAGATTATAACGATGTCGCGGGCGGAAAGGGCGTACTTGTTGGGTTTTTATTGCAGCGTTTGTCAGGCGGACAGGGTGCGTTGCTGCCAACGCTGCGTTGCACGGGCGCAAATCCGGGCGCTGGCCGGCAGCGGGCGGCCGAGCCAGGCCAGTTGCGCCTCGGTCACCTGCACCCAGGCGCCGTTGTCTGGTGCTGTGGCGCAATGCTTGAAACCGAGGCAGATGCCGTCGCTGTCGAGGCGGGCGTAGGTGGCGTGGCGCGGGCGGTGGAAGAGCAGGGTCCAGAGCGAGGCCATGGTGGTCAGTCCTGTGTGTGAGGGCTGGCGCCAGAGTAACCGGGGGGCATGAAACGATTGTGACAAGCGGCGTTGGTCGATGACTGTCCAGCGGCGCGCTAGTGTCCTATCTCGGAAGTAAGCTGTTCACTTTTGGCGGCGTCTTGGGCGCCCGGCCGGCGTTGCCACTCCTCGCCATAGCCCTGCTATGACTCGTCGCGGCGCCTTGGCCGAACACCCAAGCCACTCGCCAAAAGAGAACGTACTTCCGAGATAGGACACTAGGTATACTGTGGGCCTTTGCCGCTTTTTCTGGAGAAACGCGCATGTTGCAACGTCTGTTGGTCGGTTTGTTCGCGGTGGCCAGCCTGAGCCTGGCCGGTTGTGCCCACAGCCCGCAGCAACTCAGCCCGCAACCCAAGCTTACCCAGCAACTGGCCCCGGTCGGCCACGGCCAGCCGGTGGTGGTCAAGGTCGTCGACGGGCGCGCCTCGCAATCGCTCGGCACCCGCGGTGGCATGTACCCCGAGACCAGCACCATCACCGTCAATGGCAACGATGTCGTGCCCAAGCTGCAGGCCCAGGCCGAGGCGGCGGTACGCCTGCTCGGCTTCACCCCGACACCCAACGCCTACAACGCGCCGCAGCTGACCGTGACCCTGGCCGAGCTCAAGTACCAGTCGCCCAAGGACAAGATGTACGTGACCGAGGCGACCATCGGCGCTACCTTCCGTGCCGACGTGTCCAACGCCAACCGCCGCTACAGCGGCCGCTACGGTGCCTCGCTGGACCAGCGCTTCGGCATGGCGCCGAACCAGGAAACCAACACCAAGCTGGTGAGCGATGTGCTCAGCGATGCGCTGACCCGCCTGTTCAAGGACCCGACCGTCGGTCAGGTGCTGGGCGAGTAAGGCGTTTGCGATGAAGAAAACCCGCTGCCTGTGATCAGGCAGCGGGTTTTTTATTGTCTGTACTGGCCTATCGCGGGGCAAGCCCGCTCCCACACACGTTGGGGGCTCTGTGGGAGCGGGTTTACCCGCGAAGCAGGCAACGTAGATCAGGCAGCCTGCACATTGAAGTCCAGCAGGCTGATCCCGGTGTGCGGGTCGACTTCCGGCAGGTCCTGGTGGGCATGCCCGCCCAACGCGCAGTACACCAGCCACTGGCGGTCCTGGACATTGATCGCGAAGCCATCGATCAGCGCCTGCTGCTCGTCGCTCTGGGCGACAAGGTAGAGGCGGTCCTGGTTTTCGGCGTGCAGCATGACAAGCTCCGGTTCGGTTGAAGGCCGACA
>Ga0209370_1001491_pt1 | contig 20495 bp, 18 predicted proteins | sample AgamicAtPrz_FD_187164 | JGI IMG/M metagenome (GOLD analysis project Ga0209370, IMG submission 187164) | Agave microbial communities from Guanajuato, Mexico - At.P.rz (SPAdes) (version 2) | ecosystem: Host-associated > Plants > Phyllosphere > Phylloplane/Leaf | place: Guanajuato, Mexico... | reverse complement strand
AGCAGGCGGTGGCCTGGGTGCTCGAATGGGCGCAAGAGAATCTCGAAGCTCTCGAGCCCAAGGAGCAGCCCCACGAGGAGCAGACGCCGGCGGTGCGCCTGGAAGAGCGCTACGGCATCACCATCACTGGCATCGCCAAGGACTGACCTTCTACCTCACGCCCGAGCGCGCTGCGGGTCGGCCGGCGCTGCAGCGCTACGCCGCTGTAAAGGTTCGACCTTGCGCTGCTTTTCATGCAGAAAACTCAGTACCGCGTGGCGATAGGCGTTGTAGCGTGGGTCATCGGCCAGAGCGATGCGATCGCGCGGGCGCGGCAGATCGATGCTGAGGATTTCGCCAATGGTCGCCGACGGGCCATTGGTCATCATCACGATGCGGTCGGAGAGCAGCACGGCTTCGTCGACATCATGGGTGATCATTATCACCGTGTTGTGCAGTTCGCTCTGGATGCGCATCACCTCGTCCTGCAGGTGGGCGCGGGTCAGAGCGTCGAGTGCGCCGAAGGGCTCGTCGAGCAGCAGCACCTTGGGTTCCATGGCCAGCGCACGGGCGATGCCGACGCGTTGCTTCATGCCGCCGGAAATCTCGTTGGGCCGCTTGTGCAGGGCATGGCCCATGCTCACCAGCTCCAGATGATGCAGCGTCCAGTCGCGGCGCTCGGCCTTGCTTTTCTTGTGTTTGAACACTTTGTCCACCGCCAGGGCGACGTTTTCCTGCACGGTCAGCCAGGGCAGCAGCGAGTGATTCTGGAACACCAGGCTGCGATCCGGGCCGGGGCCACGCACTTCACGCCCATCGAGAATCACCGCGCCGCTGCTGGAGTCGGTGAGGCCGGCGACGATGTTGAGCACCGTCGACTTGCCGCAGCCCGAGTGGCCGATGATGGAGATGTATTCGCCGCGCGCGACATTGAGGTTGATCTGGTTCAGTACGTGGGAGCTGACGCCGTCACGCTCGAAGTACTTTTCCACATGCTCGATGCTCAAGTAGTGCTTGCTCATGTCTGTCTCCTCAGGCCGATGTGCCGCGGGTGATACGATTGCCGACGAACAGCACCAGGCGGTCGAGCAGGAAGCCAACCACGCCGACGTAGATCAGGGCGAGAATGATGTCGCTGATGCGCGAGGCGTTCCACGCATCCCAGATGAAGAAGCCGATACCTACGCCGCCGATCAGCATCTCGGCGGCGATGATCGCCAGCCACGACAGGCCCACGCCGATGCGCAGCCCGGAAAAGATGTACGGCGCGGCGGCCGGCAGCATGATCTTCTGGAAGTACTCGACACCGTTGAGGCGCAGCACCTTGGCGACGTTGCGGTAGTCCTCGGGAATGTTGCGGATGCCCACCGAGGTATTGATGATGATCGGCCAGATGGCGGTGATGAAGATCACGAACAGCGCCGAAGGGTGGCTGTCCTTGAAGCCGGCCAGCGACAGCGGCAGCCAGGCCAGCGGCGGCACGGTACGCAGGATCTGGAACAGCGGGTCGAGGCCGCGCATCGCCCAGGTCGACTGGCCGACCAGCACGCCGAGGGCTACGCCGACCACCACTGCCAGGGCATAGCCGTAAGCCACGCGCTCCAGGCTGGCGAGCAGTTGCCAGGCCATGCCGACATCGGTGCCTCCGTTGTCGTAGAACGGATTGACGATCAGCTCCCAGGTGTCTTCGATGACCTGGCTGGGCGGCGGCAGAGCGGCATTGGCGCCGCTGCACAAGAGTTGCCAGATGAGCATCAGCGCAGCGGTGATCACCAGCGGCGGCAGCACCGACTGCATCAGGTTTTTCGACAGGCGTTTGAGCCAGCTGGGGGCGACGACGCCGGCCGGCAGGGCCAGGGATTTGACGGGCGCATTCATGGCGTTTCTCCGGTTAGGCCTTGAGGGCCAGGCTGTCGAGATAGGCTTGCGGGTTCTGTGGGTCGAAGGTCTTGCCGTCGAAGAAGGTCTCGACGCCGCGGGATTTACTCTGGGGAATCTGTTCGGCGGGCACGCCCAGCTCGGCGGCGGCCTGGCGCCAGATGTCCTCGCGGTTGACCTTGGCGATCAGTGCCTGGCTGTCGAAATCCTTCGGCAGGTAGCCCCAGCGCTTGTTTTCGGTGAGGAACCACAGGTCGTGGCTCTGGAACGGATAGGAGGCGAATTCGCTCCAGAAGCGCATCAGGTGCGGGCTGTTTTCGACCACACGGCCGTTGCCGTAATCGAAGTTGCCCTGCAGGCGCGCCAGCAGGTCCTTGGCAGGGGCGCCGATCCAGCGGCGCTTGGCACAGATTTCCGCGACCTGCTCCTTGTTCGCCGCCGCCTCGCAGAACATCTGCGCTTCCATCACCGCCTTGAGCAGGGCGCGGGTCGCGTTGGGGTTGGCGCTCACGTAGTCGGCGCGCAGCGACAGGGCCTTTTCCGGGTGGTTGGCCCACAGCTCGCCGGTGGTCACCGCGCTGTAGCCGATGTTCTGGTTGATCAACTGGGCGTTCCACGGTTCGCCGACGCAGAAGGCATCCATGCTGCCGACCTTCATGTTGGCGACCATCTGCGGTGGCGGGATGACCACGGTCGGCAAATCCTTGTTCGGCTCGATGCCGCCGGCGGCCATCCAGTAGCGCAGCCACAGGTCATGGGTGCCGCCGGGGAAGGTCATCGCCGCGGCGATCTTCTGGCCCTTGGCCTGCTTGGCGGCGACCGCTTGCTTGAAGGTGCTGGCGTCGGTACCGAGCTTGAGGTCCGCGTATTCCTTGCTGATCGAGATGCCCTGGCCGTTGAGATTCAGGCGCGCCAGGATGCACATCGGCAGCGGCGTGTTGTTGGTGGTGACCCTGCCGGCGGCCATCAGGTAGGGCATCGGCGTGAGGATGTGAGCGCCATCGATGCCGCCACTGCCGGCACCGAGTACCAGGTTGTCGCGGGTGGTGCCCCAAGAAGATTGCTTGAGCACCTCGACGTCGGTCATGCCGTGCTTGGCGAACAGCCCGAGCTCCTCGGCGACGAACAGCGGTGCGGCATCGGTGAGCGCGATGAAGCCGAGCTTGGCCTTGGTGGTTTCCAGGCCATCGGTTCCCGCCGCCCAGACCGCGCTGCTCAGGCCCGCCGGCAGCATGCTCATCAAGGCGCCGCCGCCGAGCAGCCCCATGGACTGCTTGAGGAAGGTGCGGCGTGGCAGGCCGGTTTTTTCGTCGGCGGCGCGTGGCGTGTCGTCCATCTCGTTCTCCCCAAAAAGCACGCATAAAAAAACGGCGTCACGCTCATGGCAGCGCTGGGGCTGCATCGAGTGTGGACGCCGTTGTCCGGATTTGGTGTGTGGAGCGGCAGGGCCTGGCTCCTTGCCAGTGGATATAGCAGGTTGCATGCCAGGCATTCTGTTGCCTGACCCGTTGGCCAGGTGTTCATCACCGGGCCGTGTCGGTCGTTGGGTTAACTGATTGAGCAGGAAGGCTTTTTGGATCGCGTCCGTTATGTCATGCGCATTAACGCAACCTGCGAGCGACCGCTGCTATCGCACAGCAGCGGGGCGCGATACGTCTTTGGTGCGCGGCGCAGGTGCATGGCAGGTTCGGGAGTGGGCGCTGGTAGTCAGATGGATCTAGGGAAATAAGGCAAAAGCGGCCGTTACCCTATCCGTGAGAATGGGCGGGGATGCCCATGATTTTTCGCGGGCATGGCCCGTTCCCACAATGGATCAGGCGTAGGGTGGATGACGCTTCACCCATCCACCGCTCTGCAATCGCAATGGTGGACAAAAAGAGCGTTGTCCACCCTACGGGAACGACCGGCCGCTCCCACCAGGTTGCAGCCTTGCGAATGGCATTCCGAGGGTGGGGTGTAAGGCGACGCTCAGTAGAGAGCCGCAGCTCGCTCAGCCGCGCCGGCCCTTGTCCGCTCGCGGGGTTTCCTGGGCCTTGCGTGCTGCAAAGCTGAGCAGGTGCTGCGCCACGTCGACCAGGCGCATGCTGCGCTCCATGGCCGATTGACGCAGGCGGGCGTAGGCTGCGTCTTCGCTCAAGCCGTAGTCGGTCATCAGCAGCTTCTTGGCGCGCTCGATCAGCTTGCGCTCGTTGAGGGTTTCGCGGGTTTCCTGCAGCTCGTCGCTGACCTGCTGCAGGCGCTGATTCTGCTCGTGCAACAGATCCAGCACCGAGCGGGCCAGGTGGTTGCCCACGGCGTCCTGGGGCGCGGTGTCGAGGGTGCTGCTGTGCACGCTGAACAGCAGCGCCTGGTCGCTGCCGGCATCCATCTGCGCCACGCGGCCGAGCAGGGCGCGATGGTTGTCCAGGTCGGCGTGGGCTTCGGCGATGCTGCGTCGGCAGCGTTCGAGCAGGCATTGGGTCAGGTGGCTTTCTACCTGTTTCATGGCGTCGATGCGCCTGGTGTTGAGCTCGAACCACAGCTCGCACAAACCCGGATCCACCTGTGCATTGGCCGAAGTACGCTTGGCGACCCCGCGCAGGCTGACCACCTGGGCAACCGTGTCGGTGCCGAGAATCTGCTGCCACAGGGCATTGGCTTCGTCGCCCGCAAACTCGCCGAAAATGTCGAAGCAGCGTTCCTGACCTTCCTGCAGGTGCAGCAGGCGAGCCTGCAATTCATCGTCGAAATGCCCGCGGGAGAAGCCTTCGACGCCGACCGCGCGTTCCTGGCCAGCGAGTTCCTTGCCCTGCATGAAGTTGAACAGCGCCACCAGAACGCGGGTTATGCCGGGCTCGGCAGCGGTGTCGGCCGCCTCGAAAACCACCGCCAGCAGCCCGCCGATCAGGCGGGTGAAGGCCTGGGTCGCCTGCCTTTGAGACAATTGCCGTTCGCGGATGCGCCGACGCAGCCCGGGCAATTCCTCCAGGCCATGCAGCACGTAGGCGATGCGGTTGAACAGGCGGGCGCGGTCGGCGGCATTGGCCTGGGCGGTGTCGATGGATAGAAAGCAGTCGTGCACCTCGCGCTCTACGGCGGCAGAACCCGCGCTGTGCGCATCAAGTTGGTGCAGGTAGTGATCCGTCTGGTTGCCCAGATAGACGTTCGAGTAGCCGCGCTCCTTCTGCAACTGGTGCACCAGTTGGCTGATCCGGGTGACCAGCTCGCAGGTGACGGACAGGCTCTCCAGGCCGTGCAGCTCGCAGCGGCGGGCGGCCAGCATGAAACGCAGGGTGGGGGGCATCTTGTGATCAGGCATGGGAACGTCTTGTTGGTCGCAGTGTTGAACCACAACGGTGCAAATAGCAGTCCAGTTCTGGCGCGGTGCAGCCAATCGGGCAGGCAAGGGCGCGCTACGATGGCCCTTTGGGAGCAGCCTCGAGGGTACGGCGTGCCCGTCCTTATGCTGATTTCAGGCGCTTTGCACCTGCAGCTGTTCAGCGGCCAGGATGGCGGCGCCGACCACGTCGCCGATCACCAGGATGGCCGGGCTTTTCAGCTCGAATGCCTGGGCGTCGTCGGCCATTGCCTGCAGGGTGCTGCGGCATTCGCGCTGATCGGGTAGGGAGGCGTTCTCGATCATCGCCACGGCGGTGTGCGCGGCCATACCGGCATCCAGCAGGTGCTGGCGGGTGTCGGCCAGGGTGGCGATGCCCATGTACACCACCAATGTCGTGCCACTGTGGGCCAGCGCCTGCCAGTTGGGCGAGCTGCCGTCCTGGGTGTGGGCGGTGACCAGCGTCACCCCGCGGGCCACGCCGCGCAGGGTCAGGGAGATACCGCAACGCGTCGCGGCGGCGAGACCGGCGGTAATGCCATTGACGATCTCGCAATGCACGCCGCGCGCGGCCAGCCAATCGGCTTCTTCACCGCCCCGACCGAAGATGCACGGGTCGCCGCCCTTGAGGCGTGCCACGACCTTGCCCTGGCGGGCATAGCGCAGCATCAGGCGGTGGATGAAGGCCTGGGGCGTCGAGCGGCAGCCGCCGCGCTTGCCGACGCGAATTACCCGGGCGCCGGGGCAGTGCTCCAGCACCCGCGGATTGACCAGGTCGTCGATCAGCACCACGTCGGCCAGGCCGAGGGCGCGCACCGCCTTGAGGGTGAGCAGTTCCGGGTCGCCGGGGCCGGCGCCGATCAGCCATACGCTTGGGTTCATCACGGTAATCCTCATGGTTCGGGTCGACCTGATCTCTGTCAGGCTTCGAGGGTCTGTAGCGCCAGCAGGCGTTTGATTTCCGGGACGCAGGAGCCGCACTGCGTGCCGCAGCCAAGATTCTGTTTCAGTGCGTTGAGGTCGCAGCCGTGTTCGATGCCTTCGCGGATGGCTGCCTCGCTGACGTTCATGCAGGTGCACAGGGTTTTGCCGGTGCGGGTCGTGGTCTGCCCGGGCGGCGACTCCAGCGGTGCCAGCAGCCAGCGCCGTAGGGCGCGACCGGTGTCATCGTCCAGCGAGGTCTGGTTTTGCCACAGTTCACGCAGCCAGTTGCGCGCGCGGGTTTCGCCGCTCAGGCAATAGCCGGTCAGGCGGCCTTCTTCGAGGCGCACCCGTTTGTGAATGGGCATGCAGCCCCTTTCATCGCGTGGGTCGTCGTAGCGCATCACCGGGCCACCGCTCAGGCCCAGGCACTCGTGCAACTGATCGAGCAAATCCGCTGCAGGGGCGTGATGATGGGCGGCACGCAGCACCAGCGCCGGCGTCTCGCGGCCGACCAGGCCGAAGCTGGCATAGGCGAAGCCTTCGCACAGCGGGCGCAGGGCCTCAAGGCGCTGCTGTACGTCACCTTCGATCAGCGCCTGGAGGGTCCAGGGCAGGTCGATGGCCTGCACCTCGATGCCGGCATGCTTGAGCTCGGGTTGTTTGGACAGCGCATCGAACGCCGGCAGGGTCAGGGCGTTGATGCCCAGACCCTTGAGAAAACGGTCTCCCCAATGCATGGGCAGGAACGCCTGGCCTGGTTGCAGGCCGGCATCGGTCTGCACCCGCACGACCAACGTGCCACGGCGGCTACGGACCTCGACCAGCGCGCCGTCCAGCAGCTGCCGCTGCGACATGTCCCGGGGATGCAGGCCCAGTAGCGGTTCCTCGACATGGGCGAACAGTCGCGCAGAAGTACCGGTGCGGCTCATGCCGTGCCATTGATCGCGCAGCCGACCGGTATTGAGCGTCAGTGGATAGCGCTCGTCGCGGCGTTCCCTGGGCGGTTGATAGGCCTCGGCGATAAAGCGTGCACGGCCGCTGGCGCTCGGAAAGCGGCCATCGCCGTAGAGGCGCGGCGTGCCGTGCTCGGCGTCTTCTGGAAACGGCCATTGCTGTGGGCCGCGGGCTTCCAGTAGACCGTAGCCGAGCCCGCTCAGATCCAGATCGCGTCGGCGGGTGAGCACCTTGTATTCCTCGAACAATTGCTCGGCGGTGTGGAAGGCGAAGTGGCCGGGCGCTACGCCAGGCAGCCTGGCTTCCAGGCGCCGGGCGAAGTCGCAGGTGATCGACCAATCCGCCCGCGCTTCGCCAGGTGCCGGAACTGCGCGGCGCACACGGCTGATGCGGCGCTCGGAGTTGGTCACCGTGCCTTCCTTCTCGCCCCAGCTGGCAGCCGGCAGCAGCAGGTCGGCGAAGCGACAGGTTTCGGTGGTAGAGAATGCCTCCTGAACCACCACGAACGGGCAGTCGCGCAGAGCCTGATGAATCTTGTGCTGGTCGGGCATCGACTGGGCCGGGTTGGTGCAGGCGATCCACAGCGCCTTGATCCTGCCGCTGCCCACGGCCTCGAACAGCTCGATGGCGCTGAGCCCTGGGGCTTCCGGCAAATGCTCGACGCCCCAGTAGGCGGCAACCTCGGCGCGGTGCTCGGGGTTGGCGACCTCGCGGTGGCCGGGCAGCAGGTTGGACAGGCTGCCGGTCTCCCGTCCGCCCATGGCATTGGGTTGGCCGGTCAGCGAGAAAGGGCCGCTGCCGACCTTTCCAATCTGCCCGGTGGCCAGGTGCAGGTTGATGATCGCGGCGTTCTTCGCGGTGCCGGCAGTGGATTGGTTGACGCCCATGCACCACAGCGACAGAAAGCGCGGCGAGCGGCCGATCCAGTCGGCGCAGCGGCGCAGTTGCCCCTCGCTGATCGCGCACAGCTCGGCGACGCGTGCGGGTGGGTAGTCGGCAACCAGGGTTTGCAGCGCATCGAAGCCTTCGGTGTGCGCGGCGATAAAGGCGTGGTCGATCTGCCCTTGTTCCAGCAACAGATGTAGTACGCCGTGCAGCAACGCCACATCGCTGCCGGGGGCGATGGCCAGGTGCAGGTCGGCCAGCTCGCAGGTGTCGGTGCGCCGCGGGTCGACGACGATGACCTTCATTTGCGGGTTGCCGGCCTTGGCGGCTTCCAGGCGACGAAAAAGGATCGGGTGGGCATAGGCCATGTTGCTGCCGATGATCAGCAGGGTGTCGGCTTCTTCGATATCTTCGTAGGAGCAGGGCGGCGCGTCGGCGCCCAGGCTGCGCTTGTAGCCGACTACTGCCGAGGACATGCACAGGCGCGAGTTGCTGTCGATGTTGTTGGTGCCGACCAGGGCGCGGGCCAGCTTGTTGAAGGCGTAGTAGTCCTCGGTCAGCAACTGCCCGGAAATGTAGAAGGCGACGCTGTCCGGGCCGTGCTCGCGGATGGTTGCGGCGAACACATCGGCGGCGTGATCCAGAGCGCTGTCCCAGTCCGTGCGAGTGCGGCCCAGGCCTTTGCCGAGGCGCAGTTCGGGGTACAGGGCGCGGGCGGCGAGGTCGCCGGTCAGGTGCAGCGAAGCGCCCTTGCTGCACAGCTTGCCGAAGTTGGCCGGGTGCGCCGGGTCGCCGGCAACGCCGAGAATGCGCTCGCCGTCGTGCTCGATCAGCACGCCGCAGCCGACGCCGCAGTAGCAGCAGGTCGAGGCGGTGGTCTGTGTGGCGCGGTCGTTCATCAGGCTGCTCCCTGCAAGAGCAGCGGTTCGGCAGGCGCATCCGGTGCCTGGCTTGCTGCGGCCGCTTCGCCGAACATCAGCAGGTCGCGGATGGCGGCCACATTTCTGCCTTCGCGGATCAGTTGCAGATACCAGGCACCATCAGCGGTATCGCCGTACAGGCAGGCACCGACCAGCACGTCGTTCTTTAGCACCAGCTTGCGGTAGCTGCCGGTAGTCGAGTCGTCCAGGGTGATGCTCTGGGTGCCCGGGGCACCGGCGAAATCACCGGCGGAAAACAGCTCGATGCCGGTGACCTTGAGCTTAGTGGAGGTCAGCGAGCCGAGGTAGCGACGATAGCCCTGCATGGCCAGGTGGCTGGCGCACACGCGGGCCTGCTCGAACAGCGGCGCCACCAGGCCGTAGGCGACGCCGCGGTGGCTGACGCATTCGCCCACCGCGTAGATGCGTGGGTCGAAGCTCTGCAGGGTGTCGTCCACCAGGATGCCGCGTGCGCACGGCAGGCCGGCGCGCTGGGCCAGTTCGATATTGGGGCGAATGCCGGCGGCCATTACCACCAGGTCGGCCGGCAGGCTCTGGCCATCGCTGAAGCGCACGGCGCTGACCCGGTCGGCAGCATTGCCGATGAGTTCGCTGGTCTGTTTGCCAAGGGCGAAATGCAGGCCGCGGTGTTCCAGCGCAGCCTGCAGCAGGCGCCCGGCGCGCTCGTCGAGCTGGCGCTCCAGCAGGGTCGCGCCGTTATGCACCACGCTGACGTCCATGCCACGTAGCTTGAGGCCGTGGGCCGCTTCCAGGCCCAGCAGGCCACCGCCGATCATCACCGCGCGGCGGTGCCGGGTGGCGCTGTCGAGCATGAGGCGGGTGTCGGCGATGTCGCGGTAGCCGATCACACCGTCCAGCGTGTTGCCGGGGATCGGCAGCATGAAAGGCCGCGAGCCGGTGGCGATCAACAGGCGGTCGTACGCGGCGCGGCTGCCGTCATCGGCGATGACCTGGCGGCGGACGCGGTCGATCTCCAGTACCTTGCGGCCCAGGCGCAGCTCGATGCCGTGGTCGGCGTACCAGGCGAGGTCGTTGAGCACGATGTCGTCGAAGGTCTGCTCACCGGCCAGTACCGGCGATAGCAGGATACGGTTGTAGTTGGGGTGCGGCTCGGCGCCGAACACGGTGATGTCGTAGAGGTCGGGGGTAATCTTCAGCAGCTCTTCAAGCGTGCGCACGCCGGCCATGCCGTTGCCGATCATCACCAGTTTCAAGCGCTTCATTGTTCACCTCCATGGAGCCAGCCCGGGGATTTCGTGGCCAAAAAAAAGCGTCCTGCACCGTGAGTGCAAGGACGCCTTTGTCCGGTCCCGATTCGTTTCGGGGAGCCTGCCGTGTGCCGACAGGCTCGATGTCTGCGGATACATGAGCAGGGAGTGTGCCAATCAGCATCAAAGATGCGAGTTTGGCTGGTGGCGCTCACGCCCGGCACGGGTTGCCGGGCGCCGGTACTGGTGCAGGCCAACGCCAGTTTGTAACCGGCGTTGCCTCTGTGCGGCTGACCTGCCCCGGGCTGGTGCGCAAGGCACCAGCCTGGTGCCTCAAGGCGTCAGCAGCAGGCGTTTGCGCCCGTAGGTCTTCTCCAGGTTCTGCTGCAGCACCGGGAAGCTCACGTACTGGGCGCGCCGCCAGGCGTCGATGCCATCGGCATAGTGCGGGCTGGCCGGGTTGCCGGACTGCCCGGAGCTGTTGAGGCCGATCATCGGCTCCTCGCGGCCGAAGTCGACGATCATGCGCATGCTCGGAATCAGCCAGGTATCGAAATCCTGCCCCCAATTGTAGGCCGAGACGTTCAGGGTGCTGTGGTCGCCACCGGCAGGGTAGGGGCCGCGATCCAGATAGCCCTTCAGCGAGGCGATGCTGGCGCGCTGACCGGCGCTCAGGTACGGCGCCATCTGCGTGCTGGCGCTGCGCCACTCGTAGGTGTGCAGCTTGCCCCACTGCCAGGCGCTGCGATCGGCACCCAGGCGCTGTTCGAGCAGCTCGATGCTGGCCGCCAGGCTGCGCGCCAGAATGGTCGGTTTGTCTTCCTTCTGCGCAGTGCGCACGTCATCCCAGAACGGGCTGTCGTCACGGCCGAGCAGGTGGTCGGCCTGGGCCGAGTAGGACAGGTTGGCGGTGTTGACCAGGGCTTTCCAGGCCGGCGAGGTATCCGGGCCCAGTTCGTCGAGGAAGATCTCCCGGGCGCTCTGCTGCAGGAAGGCGCCGTAGATGGCGGCATCGGCCGACGTGACCGAGAGCTTGCCATCGAAGGCCATCAGCCGGCTCAGGGCCTCACGGGCCTTGCCGCGCTGTGGTTCGGGCAGGCGGTCGATGGCCTGGCGCAGGGGACCGGCCATGTGCGGGGCTTCGAACATGCCCTGCAGCTTGGCCACGAAAGGCGAGGTCTGGTCGTACTGCATGGCGATCATGCTTTGCGTGTCATGGCGGCCGCTGCCGGCCAGCTGGGCGATGCGCTCGTAGCGCTCCGGCGCATACCAGGAATTGGACAGCTGCATGCCATAGCCGCGCGGCACGCTGCGCTGGTTGGCGCTGCCCAGCCAGCCCTGCTGCGGATCCTGGTCGTATGGGTGGAGCATCGGGTCGGCGAAACCGTCCCACTCGTAGCGGCTGTTCCAACCCGGCGAGGGCACCAGGCCCTGACCTTCGCGGCGGTTGGGGAAGCGCCCGGTGACCTGCCAGCCGATATGTTCGGTATCGGCGAATACCAGGTTCAGCGGCATGGCGCGGATTTCCCGGGTCGCCTCGAAGGCCTGCTCGACCGACTGCGCGCGGGACAGGTCGAAGAAGGCGTCCAGGCTGGCGTCGTTCTCGAACTGCGCGGTCTGCAGCGCCAGGCCGTAGCCGCTCTGGATCTGCAGGGGTTGCATGGGGTGCTTGCGCTCGCCGAGTACGCTGTTGAGCAGCGGGCCGTGGCGGGTCTCGTAGATCGCTTCGCGGATCGGCTTCTGGCCCTTGATGAAGAAGGTTTCCTGGCGCTGCATGGCCGGTTGCCACTTGCCGTCGGCCAGATACATGAGGCGATTGCCCTCGCGTTTGACCTGCTCGAGGAACAGGTCCTGGTTGTCGCCCATGACCATGGTCATGCCCCAGGCGAGCTTGCCGTTGAAGCCGGCGACCACCGCGGGAATGCCCGCGACCGTGACCCCGGAGGCCTGGAATTTCGGTGCGCGAATCTGCACGAAACTCCATACCGAGGGCAGCTCGATCGGCAGGTGCATGTCGTTGGCCAAGAGGCTCTTGCCGCTGCGGCTGCGCGACGGGCCGATGGCCCAGTTATTGGAGGCGGCGACGCCGAGCATGTGCTGTTCGGACACCTGGGCCGCGGCGCTCTTCACCGCCTGCAGGCCGGGGATGCTGCCGCCCAGATTCAGGCCCTTGAGTTTGTCGGCCTCCTCGAACGGCAGCGGTTCGTCCGGGTAGGTGGGCAGCAGCCAGGCGAGTTTGTCGGCGCCGACCTTCTGGGTCAGGCTCAGGGCGGCGATTTCTTCCTGCAGGTTCACCGACAGGCCGAAGTTGAGAAGGCAGAACACCAGCACCGAGTCTTCCGGTTTCCAGTACGGCGGGCGATAGCCAGCCTCGGCCAGGTCCATTGGCAGCTTGTCGCGGTAGCGGAACAAGTAAGCGTTGACGCCGCGGGCGTAGACCTCGAAGAACGCCTTCATCCGTGGCGAGGCATTCTTGTACAGCACCTCGGCGCTCTTCCTGAGGTTCACCGCGCGCATGAAACGGTCCATCTCCAGCGCGCCGGGGCCGGCCATTTCCGCCAGGCGACCCTCGGCCATCAGACGCAGGCTGACCATCTGGCTGAGACGATCGCTGGCATGCACGTAGCCCAGGGTGAACAGGGCGTCGTGGAAGGTGTGGGTCTCGATCAGCGGCATGCCGAGCGGGTTACGGCGCACCGAAGCGGTCTGCGCCAGGCCCTGAACGCGAAAGGAGCCCTGATCCGGCGCCACGCTGCTGCGGTAACGGCTGTCGAGCAGGGATTGGCAACCACTCAGCGCGACCATGCCGGTGACGAGGCCGGCCAGGCTCAGGGTGGCGAGAGGGCGGAAAGCGCGCGGCAACATGCGGCGGACTCCTGAAGGATAGAGAAGGTGGTGGGCGGGCGCCCGGGCGCGAAGGCGCTAAAGGTAGAGAGCCCCATGGCGCCTGGCAAGTGGCGCGAGGGGCGATTCGACGTGGGGTTATGGCCGGGCGGCCAGTCCTGTATCGAGCAGCCAGCGCGCCGCCTCGTGAGCCTGCTGCTGGTGGGCCTCGCTCAGCTCGGCGAAACGCGCCTCGTGCTGGCGGCGTTCGGCGCGGCTCAGGGCCTGCCAGTCGGCGTGGGTCGGCACATGGGCGGTGGCGTCGTATAGCTGCTGGAACACCTGAGCCTGAGGCGTGAGGCTGAGCGCGCTGTCGTAGTTGTCGAGCAGCACCTTGATGCGGATGGCGCCTTCGATCAGCGGCAATTGGCCGTCGAGCAGGGAGGAGGCCAGCACACGAAGATCATCGTGCAGACGCTGGCGTTGCGCGAGGCGCACCTCGGCCTGCTGACGCTGCCTGGCCCAGACCTGGCGCCAGAGGTGAACGGCGTAGAGGGCGAGTGCGCCGACGATCAGTACCGCAAGCAGAATCAGGAGGCGATCAGGCCCCATGGCACTTCTTGAATTTCTTCTCGCTGCCGCATGGGCAAGGATCATTGCGGCCAACGTCCTTCAGGGCGTTGCGCACCGGCTCCTGGGGGCCATGGTTGCAGTGTGGGCCGTGCACGTGGCCGTGGTGGCCATGATCATGGTCGTGATCGTGGTTGCAGTCAGGGCCGTGGACGTGGGGTTGCTGGGTCATGCGGGTCACTCCGGAAGATAATCGCCGGGAATTATCTCGCCATTGCGCGCCATGTGCACGCGGCGGCCGAAGAATAATCCGGTTTTCACCTGACCCTGCAGGCGGTAGCGAATCGGCTCATCGGGGTTCTCCAGCAGCTTGACCACCTGACGCACGTGGCGCCACAGGTTGGTGCGCACCGGCACGTCGAACTCCAGATGACCGTTGGCCGGCACGGTGAACCAGACCTCGGACTCGCCATCGGCGAGCAGAACGTCGTTCAGGTGAACCACGTATTCGAGGCCGCGTACTGGCAGGCTGACGTCGTTGGGGTTGTCGATGCGAAAGCGCAGGATGAAGCGCTGTTCGAGCAGCTTGGCCTTGACCACATTGACGTCGACGAGGCGCACGTCCGGATCCTTGAAACTGTCCGAAAACCAGGTCGAGCAACCGGTCAGTACCGAGCCCATACCCAGGAATACCATTAGGCTAAGAATTCTTATCATTTGCGCCCGAGAAAACATTTCATACTCCGTTCGAGGCCTCAGTGTAACAAGAGACGCTTGGCTGCCCTAGGCCTGTTGTCATTTCATTGCGCAGCGCGGTCCGCTGGGGAAAATGCCGACTGACGCTCGTGTGTGCGCGAAAAGCTGCGTCATACTGGCCTGCATGCATTTAGGTTTTATTGCCGCAGCCGAAATGGCGCGACGAGCCGACGAGAAGGGACGTGATGATGGCGCGATACGAGATCGCATTTTCCGGTGAGCTGGTGCCCGGCGCTCAGCTGGAAGTGGTCCAGGCCAATCTGGCCAAACTGTTTCAGGCTGACGCCCAGCGCATCGCCCAGCTGTTTTCCGGGCGCCGCGTGGTGATCAAGAACAACCTGGACGAAGCCGCCGCGGAAAAGTACCGCAGCACTCTGGAGCGCGCTGGCGCTCGGGTCGAAGTGGTGGATACCGATGCGCAGGTCGTCGAGGAAATCGAGCTGGCGCCGCCGCCACCGGCCGCGCCGGTCAGTCAGCCCGCGGCGCAACCGACTGGCCGCCTGGTCGTCGCGCCGCGGGACGAATACATGGCAGCGTTCGTTGATGTGGACGCGCCTGATTTCGGTGTGGCCGCACTGGGCGCCGATCTGCAGGATGGCAGGGCCGAGGTGGCAGTACCTGATCTGGACCTTTCTGCGTTCAGCCTGGCGCCGGTGGGCAGCGACATGGGCCAGGCCAAGGCAGCACCGGCGACCCCTGCGCCGGATACCTCGCACCTCAAGCTGCTTTGAGGTGCGCGCCTATAGATAGGCCGCGCAGCACTTCTTGAATTTTTGGCCGCTGGCGCAGGGGCAGGGGTCGTTGCGACCCGCCTGCAACCCCACGGTCGGGTCGATGAAATACCAGCGGCCGCCGTTCTGCACGAAGGCCGAGCGTTCGCGGTGGCTGTGCTCGCCATCGGCGTCATGCCAGCGCGCCACGAAGGTCACTCGCGCATGCTCGGGTTGGCCGCCGAGCAATTCCGAATGCTCGACTTCCAGGCCCAGCCAGGTGCTCTGCAGGCTCCAGGCGCGAATGCCTTCCACGTCCAGCTTCGCCTGCTGCGCCGGCAGCGAAGTGGCCACCAGATAATCCACATTGCCCAGCACGTAGGCGCTGTAACGCGAGCGCATCAGGCTTTGCGCGCATGGCGCGGCGGCACCCTCGTGATAACGCCCGCAGCAGTCGGCGAGCGAGTCGCCGCTGCCGCACGGGCAGCCGCTTGGAGTCGCGTCGGGTTTCATGCTTACCACCAGTACTTGCCAAAATTTTCCGGGTTGGCCCAGAACTTGGCGTTCAGCCAGTCGGGCGCCTGCTTGTATTCAAGCAGGTCATAGGTGAACAGGCTCAGGACCTGCTCATCACGTGCGAAGCGCTCGCTGACCTGCAGTGCCAGCGCGTAAAAGTCGGTGTCCTGCCAGCCGCAGGCCGGCAGATCGACCAGCACTGCCATGCGACTGGCATTGAGGTTGCGGATGCCGCCGAGCAATTGCAGGCCGTCCTTGCGGGGCAGGTGTTCGAGGCAGTCGACCACGACGGCGAGATCGAAACGCTGCCCTGCCAGGTCACTATCAAGGCTGCCGGGGGCGGCGTGAGCGAAAAAAGTGTGCGGATGGGCCTGCTGAAAAGCGCTTACCGCCGGTTGTTCGCTGGCGCTCACCAAGAGCAGCCGGGCGGGCGCATAACGTTGCAGTAGAGCGGCCAGCGATTGTTGGGGGGTACGGGGGGATGTGATCTGAGTCATCAGAAACCTCGAGGCGATCACAAAAGACTACCGCGCATGCTCACATTCAACTAGAACTGTTCGGCCGACAGTGATGTCGTAGTGCTGTCTGGCAGATTTAAAAGCGGGCGTCTTTAATCCAGAGTGTCGGTTTTTGCGCCGATTCCCATTAGGAGACTTGCATATGAGTATTACAAGGAAAGCGGTACCCCTGATCATTGCGTCCACCTTTCTGACGGGCTGCGCTGGCGTCCAGAAATCCGACTGGCCGACCTGCGCTGCCGTTGGTGGTGTGAGCGGTGCAGCTCTGGGTGCCATCGAAAGCTCGGCCTGGGCTGGTGGTGGTGCGGTAATTGGCGCCGGCTTCGCCGCTGCCTACTGCTGGGTCCACGGTGCTGACGATCAGCAAGTAGCAGTCGTAGAAGAAACCGTCATGGTCGAAGAAACCGTCGCTCCGGAGCCGGTTGCTGAAGCCGTACGTGTCGAGCTGGACGTCAAGTTCGACTTCGACAAGGCGCAGGTCAAGCCGGAAAGCATGGGCGACATCCAGAGCCTGGCTGACTTCATGAAGCAATATCCGCAAACCACCACCGTGGTTGAAGGCCATACCGACTCCGTTGGTACCGACGCTTACAACCAGAAACTGTCCGAGCGCCGTGCCAACGCCGTGCGTGAAGTGCTGGTCAATCAGTACGGTGTGGGCGGTACCCGCGTGAACGCAGTTGGCTACGGTGAAAGCCGTCCGGTTGCCGACAACGCCACCGAAGAAGGCCGTGCGATCAACCGTCGCGTGGAAGCGGAAGTCGAAGCCCGGCCATAAGCCTGACTCGATCTTCGTGAGCATCCTGGCCGGCCCTCGGGTCGGTCAGGAGTACGGTGTTACGCAATGGACACCGTTTTTGGTTTCACCCTCTATTTCCCAGCCCGTAAACGCAGTAATGTGCCGCACATAATGAGTGGGGTGGGGCGGGCAATGAAAACGATCGCAAGGCTGGGCAAACTGCTGGCGACACTGTTCTGGTGCGTCATTCTGGCCAATCTAATCTCCCCGTTCGCGCAACCCTTCGCGCAGCTACTGAACGTGGCTGGCGTGGCTATGCTGGGCCTGCATCTGGTCGAGCTGGTGCTGTTCAAAACCGAGCTGGGGGCGCAGCCGCAGTTGACGCTCGAACGGGCCAAGGTCATGGCCTTTGGCATTTTTCATATCTGGTCGCTGCCAAGTGCTGTGGCTGAGGTAAAGGCTGAGCCTGAGCCCGAGCTGGAGACAATGGCGACGCCGGCTTCTGCGACTGTCGAGGAGGCCGTCCCATGCGCAAGCTGATCCTCGCGGCCGCCCTGTGCTGCCCGCTGGCCGCGATGGCGGCAGCCGTCATCGAAGTCGATTCCAACCATATGACCCGTCTGCCTGCCCATGGCAGCGTGCTGCAGCTCGACCGCGTGGCCATTGCCGAGCGCGGTACGCTGCTGATTCCCGCCGGGGTAAGCGAGCTGCATATCGGTGAGCTGTATCTGGGCCACGATGCGCAGATCGCCGTCGCGCCCTCGAACGAAAAGCTGCTGCTGGATATCGGCACCGGTGAGATCGCTGCCGGTGCACAGATCAATGCACCCGGTGCGCCTGGTACCGCACAACGGGCCGCGCTGCCTGGGCGCACGCTGGTCATCCGCATGCAGTCGGTAACCACCGAACCCTGGGTGCTCGATGCCCGCGGTGGTCGTGGCGCGGCCGGTTACGCCGGCCTTGATGGCGCCGATGGCAAGCCCGGTGGCTGCGCCTGGGGTCAGCCCAGCGCCGGCTATGACGGTCAGGATGGCAGCGATGGTCATCCGGGCGCGCCGGGCGGCCAGATCCGCTTGGAAGTACCCAGCGATTTCCCGGTCGAGCATCTGCAGGCGCGCCTCGATGGCGGCGCCGGCGGGCTTGCCGGCACGGCAGGCAATGCCGGCAGCGGTGGTGCGAGCAAGGGCTGCTGGATCTACAGCACCAGCGCCGGCCTCGATGGTCGTTCCGGTGCACCCGGGCGGCCTGGCGAGCCCGGTCAGGCGGGGCGGCTGGATATCGTTCGTTTCTAAAATGAAAAAGGGCCTTTGCAGGCCCTTTTTCATTTGTGCTTCAGATGGATGTCAGAGGCTCGGGCGCGCTGCGGCAAGCGCTACCACGCTCAGACCCAGTAGCAGATTGAAAGCGACCAGCCGGCGGATACGGCCCAGCACCGCGCCGGCTGCCGGCCAGTCCTGCACCTCGACCGCGCGGCGCATGGCAGGCAGCTGCAGTGCCTGGATGCGCAGGAACAGCGCCAGCATCGCCAGGTAAAGTCCCATCATCACGTGCACGTAGCGCGGCGCCCCGTCGAAACCACTGAAGCCCATGTGCAGCATGCCCACCCCGGTGATCGGCAGCGCCACCACGGCGACCCACACCCACACGAAGAAGCGGCGAAACACCTCCAGCCACAAGGTCAGACGCTCCGGCGCCTGCAGCGTGCCGGCGGCCGGGCGCAGCACCATCCATGTGAAGAACATACCGCCGACCCAGATCAGCGCCGCCAGCAGGTGCAAGGTGTACAGGGGAGAATAAGGTGGCATTCAGGCACTCCGGTATTTCAACTGATCACCTCGGGACGCCGTTTGGCCATCCGGGTTGTTCGAGGCGGGGCTGCGCCTGACGGTGATCGATTTCAGAAGTCGGGCCCGGCGGCTTGCAAGTCGTGCGCTTCATCGGGAGCAGGCAAGCGAGTCAGCACGCAGGCGATAGGCGCGTTATGATAGCGGCCGTTTTCGAATACTGAAAATATATCCAGCCTTTTCGCAGTCAAGATCCTTAATGCTCAGCACCGAACTCAAGGCCCAGATTCAGGGCGCCTACACCCGTTTTCTCGAAGCCAAGGGCCTCAAACCTCGCTATGGGCAGCGCCTTATGATCGCCGAGGTGGCCAAGGTGCTTGGCAGCGTCAAGACCGATGACGAGGGGCGCCGGCTCGGCGATCCGGCCGTGGTGGCCGTCGAGGCCGGTACCGGCACTGGCAAGACCGTGGCCTACTGCATGGCTGCCATCCCCACCGCCAAGGCAGCGGGGAAACGCCTGGTGCTGGCCACCGCCACGGTGGCGCTGCAGGAGCAGATCGTGCACAAGGATCTGCCCGACCTGATGCGCAACAGCGGCCTGAATTTCAGCTTCGCCCTGGCCAAGGGCCGCGGTCGTTATCTGTGCCTGTCCAAGCTCGACGTGCTGCTGCAGGAAGGCCAGGCGCAGAGCTCTACAGCGCAGTTGTTCGAGGAAGAAGGCTTTCGCATCGATGTTGATGAGGAAGGCCAGAAGCTGTTCACCTCGATGATCGAGAAGCTCGCCGGCAACAAGTGGGACGGCGACCGCGACAGCTGGCCTCAGGAGCTGGAAGACAGCCGCTGGGCGCAGCTGACCACCGACCATAGCCAATGCACCGGCCGGCACTGCCCGAACTTCGGGCAGTGCACCTTCTACAAGGCCCGCGAAGGCATGGGCAAGGTCGACGTGATCGTCACCAACCACGACATGGTGCTGGCCGATCTCGCCCTGGGCGGCGGCGCGGTGCTGCCTGACCCGCGCGACACCCTGTACGTGTTCGACGAAGGCCATCACCTGCCGGACAAGGCCATCGGTCACTTTGCCCACTTCACCCGGCTGCGCTCCACGGCCGATTGGCTGGAGCAGATGGCCAAGAACCTCACCAAGCTCCTGGCCCAGCACCCGCTGCCCGGTGATCTCGGGCGGCTGATCGAGCAGGTCCCGGAGCTCGCCCGCGAGCTCAAGACCCATCAGCAGTTCATGTTCAGCGCCTGCGAGCAGGTGGCCGACTTCAAGCCCGGCGAGGACATGGAGGGCCGCGAACGCCCGCGTCACCGTTTCGTCGGCGGTGTGGTGCCCGAGCACCTGATCGAGTTGGGCCTGGAATTGAAGAAGGGCTTTTCCAAGCTCAACGATCTATTCACCGGGGTGACCGAGAAGCTCAAGGAGGCCATGGACGGTGAGACCAGCATCGGCATCGCCAGCCATCAGGCCGAGGAGTGGTACCCACTGTTCGGCAGCCTGCTGGCACGAGCCCAGGGCACCTGGGAGCTGTGGCTGGCGTTCACCAGCGAAGATCCCGAAGACAGCCCGCCCATGGCGCGCTGGCTGACCCTGGCCGAGAGCGGCGCGCTGTTCGACATCGAAGTCAACGCCAGCCCGATCCTCGCCGCCGAAACCCTGCGCCGCAACCTGTGGAGCGTCGCCTACGGCGCGCTGGTCACCTCGGCCACGCTTACCGCGCTGGGCACCTTCGACCGTTACCGCATGCGCGCCGGCCTGCCCAAGGTAGCGGCCACTGCAGTGGTGCCAAGCCCGTTCCACCACGCGGACGCCGGCGTGCTGCGCGTGCCGGATCTCAAGGCCGACCCGCGCAACGCTGCCGAACACACCGCGGCAATCATCCGCGAGCTGCCCGATCTGGTGCAGGGCTCGCGCGGCACGCTGGTGCTGTTCTCCTCGCGCCGGCAGATGCAGGACGTCTTCGACGGCCTGGATCGCGACTGGCGCAAGC
>Ga0209370_1001490_pt1 | contig 20507 bp, 18 predicted proteins | sample AgamicAtPrz_FD_187164 | JGI IMG/M metagenome (GOLD analysis project Ga0209370, IMG submission 187164) | Agave microbial communities from Guanajuato, Mexico - At.P.rz (SPAdes) (version 2) | ecosystem: Host-associated > Plants > Phyllosphere > Phylloplane/Leaf | place: Guanajuato, Mexico... | reverse complement strand
ACGTCGAACACCGTATCGCCTTCCTGTTCGCGCACGACGTCGCCGAGCAGGCGGCCGAGGAAGCGGATGTCCTCGAACAGCGGGCGGTCCTTGTCGTCGCGCGTGCGGGTGCCGGCCTTCGGCGCGACGGCCTGGCGGGCGGCGGGGCCGGCGGCTTGCGTCGCGCGTTTTGTCTGACGTATCGGGTCTTTCGGTTTCGTTGCCGTGGGTTTCGTTGCCGCTTTCGCACGGCCGTTCGCGGCGGTGGCGAGCGTGCCCGTCGGGGCATCGGGGGAGGGCAAGGCAGCATTGCGGCGCGCCGTACGCGCCGATCCGGAAGACTTCACGATGGGTTTCCTTGGGAAAGCTCGAGTCAAAAGGAACTGCGGAAACTGCGGGAACTGCGGTCAAGCAACCAGCTACGTGCGGCACCTCCGCACAACGGCGCCGCGACCCGCACGGAAGCAGGCCGGGCGCAGGCTCCGGGCCCGGGCGGGCCGGGGCGTGCGTGCTACCATTGTTCGATCTTCAATCCCGTCCTTCGATGTTCCAGCAATGAATTCCGAGACCCCCGCGGCCGGGCCGCAGCAGGCACAGCCGCCCGCGACGTTGACGATTGCTTCGCGCGAGAGCCGCCTGGCGATGTGGCAAGCCGAACATGTGCGTGATGCGCTGCGCAAATTATATCCAGCTTGTGACGTGAAAATCCTCGGGATGACGACGCGCGGCGATCAGATTCTCGATCGCACGCTGTCGAAGGTCGGCGGCAAGGGCCTGTTCGTGAAGGAACTGGAGGCCGCGCTGGCCGACGGCCGTGCCGATCTCGCCGTGCATTCGCTGAAGGACGTGCCGATGGCGCTGCCCGACGGCTTCTCGCTCGCCGCGATCATGGAACGCGAAGACCCGCGCGACGCCTTCGTGTCGAACGACTACGCGTCGCTCGACGCGCTGCCGGCCGGCGCGGTCGTCGGCACGTCGAGCCTGCGCCGCGAGGCGATGCTGCGTTCGCGGTATCCGCATCTCGACGTCCTGCCGCTGCGCGGCAACCTCGACACGCGCCTCGCGAAGCTCGACCGCGGCGACTACGCGGCGATCATCCTCGCGGCCGCCGGCCTGAAGCGCCTCGGCCTCGACGCGCGGATCCGCGCGCTGCTCGACGTCGAGGCCAGCCCGCCTGCGGCCGGCCAGGGCGCGCTCGGCATCGAGATCGCCGCGCACCGCGACGACGTCGCCGCGTGGCTCGCGCCGCTGCACGACACGCAGACCGCGCTCGCGGTCGAGGCCGAGCGGATGGTGTCGCGCGCGCTCGGCGGGAGCTGCGAGGTGCCGCTCGCCGCGCACGCGGTGTGGCGCGCGGGTGAGCTGTACCTGACGGGCCGCGTGTCGACCACCGACGGCAAGCGCGTGCTGACGGCCGAGGAGTGCGGCGCGGTCGTGACCGTCGCCGATGCGCTCGCGCTCGGCCGCGCGGTGTCCGACGAACTCGAGGCGCAAGGCGCACTCGACATCGTTCAGGCGCTGCTCGCGGGCTCGCAGGCCGCGGGCAAGGGCGACGCCTGATGGCGGGCGGCGCGCGCGCGTTCACCGCTGTCCTGACGCGTCCGGACGGGCAGTCCGACGCGCTCGCGTCGCAACTGGCCGACGCCGGTTGCGACGTGCTCGAATTTCCGTTGATCGACATTGCACCGGTCGACGATCCGGCGCCGCTCGACGCCGCGTTCGCGGCGCTGGCCGATTACGCGCTGGTGATTTTCGTGTCGCCGAACGCGATCGACCGTGCGCTCGCGCGGTACGACGCGATCTGGCCGAACGCGCTGCCGGTCGGCGTGGTCGGGCCCGGCAGCGTCGCGGCGCTCGAGCGCCACGGCATCGCGGCGCCCGCGCATCGCGTGATCGCGCCGCAGGCGCCGGCCGACGGCGGCGTGCCCCATTACGATTCGGAAAGCCTGTTCGCGAGCATCGAGGCCGCGTTCGGCGGCGCGCAGGCGCTGGCGGGCAAGCGCGTGCTGATCGTGCGCGGCGACGGCGGGCGCGAATGGCTCGCCGAGCGCCTGCGCGAGGCCGGTGCGGACGTCACGCTCGTCGCCGCCTACCGGCGCGTCGTGCCCGAGCCGCGCGTCGGCGCGTGGGAGCGCGTGCACGCGCTGCTCGACGGCCAGCCGCACGGGTGGCTCGTCACGAGCTCGGAAGGCGTGCGCAACCTGCACGAGCTCGCGCGGGCCCACCTGAACGATGCCGAGATCGACGCGCTGAAGCATGCGCCGCTCGTCGCGCCGCACCCGCGGATCGAGCAGACCGCGCGCGCATTGGGTTTTGATAGGATTACGCTGACCGGCGCGGGCGATGAGCGCATCGTCCGCGCGTTTCGAACGATGGCCGACGAGGCCGTCCAACCGGCGACAGCCGCACCGGTAACTAAACGCATGACAGATACCAACGATTCCAAAAGCGTCGCTTCCCAGCCGGCCGCTGCATCCGCGCCGCCGTCCCGTCCCGCCTACATGGGCGCCGAACCACCCGCGCGCCGCGGCGGCAGCGCGGTGCTGTGGTTCGTCGTCGTCGTGCTCGGCTGCGCGGCGGGTGTCGGCGGCTATGCGCTGAACCGCAAGATCGACCGGCTCGACGGCACGTTCGTCGCGCGCCAGAAGGCGCTCGACGCGCAAGCTGCCGAAACGCGGATGAAGACCGAGCAGGCGCTCGCCAGCACGCACCAGGTCGACACGCAGCTCGCGCAGCTCGACGGCAAGCTCGCCGATGCGCAGAGCGCGCAGCAGGCGCTGCAGCAGCAATACCAGGACCTGTCGCGCAACCGCGATGCGTGGATGCTCGAGGAAGTCGACCAGATGCTGTCGAGCGCGAGCCAGCAGCTTCAACTGACCGGCAACACGCAGCTCGCGCTGATCGCGCTGCAGAACGCCGACGCGCGTCTCGCGACGTCGCAGAGCGCGCAGGCCGTCACGGTGCGCAAGGCGCTCGCGCAGGACATCGAGAAGCTGAAGGCCGCGCCGGCGGCCGATCTCACCGGCCTCGCGATCAAGCTCGACGACGCTATCGCCAAGATCGACGCGCTGCCGCTGTCCGGCGAGGCGATCGTGCCGCACGCGGCGCCGAAGGCCGCGCCGGTCGACGCCGCCGCCTCGTCGGTTGCCGCCGGCGAGCCGCGCTGGAAGGTGTGGTGGCACGACTTCTCGGCCGGCCTCGGCCAGCAGTTGAAGGGCCTCGTGCAGGTGCGCCGGATCGACAACGCGGACGCGATGCTCGCGTCGCCCGACCAGGGCTACTTCGTGCGCGAGAACGTGAAGCTGCGCCTGCTGACCGCGCGGCTGTCGCTGCTGGCGCGCAACGACAGCGCGATGAAGGCCGACCTGCACGCCGCACAGGCGTCGCTCGGCAAGTATTTCGATCAGGCGTCGAAGGACACGCAGACCGTCGAGGATCTGCTCAAGCAGGTTGACGGCGCATCGCTGACGGTCGCGGTGCCGAACCTGAACACGAGCCTGAACGCCGTTCAGCAGTTCAAGAGCCGGGGGTAACGATGACGCTTCGAGGAATCGTCTGGCTCGCGGTCCTGTTCGCGATCGCCGCGGCGCTCGCCACCGTCGGCCGTTTCGACGCGGGGCAGGTGCTGCTCGTCTATCCGCCGTACCGGATCGACGTGTCGCTGAACCTGTTCGTGATCGCCATCGTCGTGCTGTTCATCGTCGTGTATGCGCTGCTGCGCATCGTGCGCAACATCTGGCGCATGCCGCAGCGGGTCGCCGCGTATCGGGCGCGTTCGCGCAACGAGAAGGCGCAGGCATCGCTGCGCGATGCGATCGCGAACCTGTACGCGGGCCGTTTCTCGCGGGCGGAGAAGGCCGCGCGTGAAGCGCTGTCGGTCGATGCGAACCTGGGCGCCGCGAGTCTCGTCGGGGCCACGGCCGCGCACCGGATGCACGAGTACACGCGCCGCGACGACTGGCTGTCGAAGGTCGACGCGCCCGAATGGCAGGACGCACGGCTGCTCGCCGCGGCCGACATGCGCGCGGACGCCCGCGACGCCGACGGCGCGCTCGCCGCGCTGGCCGACATGCAGGCGGGCGGCAAGCGCATTCACGCGCAGCAGGTCGCGCTGCGTGCGCAGCAGCAACTGAAGAACTGGGCCGAGGTGCTGAAGCTCGCGAAGGCGCTCGAAAAGCGCGAGGCGCTGCATCCGGCCGCGGCCGTGCGGCTGCGCCAGCAGGCGGCGGAAAACCTGCTGCGCGAACGCCGGCACGATCCGGATGCGCTGCTCGAAGTGTGGCAGTCGCTGTCGCCGGTCGAGCGCCAGTCGCCGCGTCTGGCCGATCTCGCGGCCGAACTGCTGGTGCCACTCGAGCGCCGCAACGAAGCGCGCCGCATCGTCGAGGACGCGCTCGCGCACAACTGGGATGCGCGCCTGCTGCGCCGTTATCCGGACACGGCCGGCGCCGATGCGCTGCCGCTGATCCAGAAGGCCGAAGGCTGGAAGAAGGATCATCCGGAAGATGCCGACCTGCTGTTCGCACTCGGCCGCCTCTGCCAGCAGCAGCAGCTGTGGGGCAAGGCGCAGTCGTTCCTCGAATCGGCGCTGAAGCTGGCCGACAACGAGGCGCTGAAGGTGCGGGCGCATCGTGCGCTCGCCCGCCTGTTCGAGCAGCTCGGCGAAACCGACAAGGCCGCGAAGCACTACCGCGAAAGCGCGCTCGCGATCACCGTGGTCTGACGCTGCGCTGCGCCGCGCCGCGTAAAAAGCCCCGAACGCCGATTGGCCTTCGGGGCTTTTTTTCGTCCGTCGCAAGGCAGCGGGGACGCATGGTGCCGTCATCCGGCCGGTGCGGGTTTTGCCTGTCCGGAATCGAAAACGCCCCGGCGGCCGGGCAATGCCGGACGTCGGGGCGTTTCGGGACGCGGCCGGCAATCGGCCGGCGCAGGTGTCCGATGCGCCGTTACGCGCCGCGCATCACTTGTCGACGAGCCGCTTCGGCACCGACAGCGCCAGCAGCCCGCCGAGCACGAGGAACCCGGCCAGCATGTACATGCCCGCATCGTTGGTGCTCGTCGCCTGCTTGAGCCAGCCCATCAGGTACGGGCTCAGGAAGCCGGCGAGGTTGCCGATCGAGTTGATCATCGCGATGCCGGCGGCGGCGGCCGTGCCGCCGAGGAACGCGGTCGGCAGGCTCCAGAACAGCGGCAGCGTCGTCAGGATGCCGATCGTCGCGAGCGTGAGGCCGAGCATCGCGAGCGCGGTCTGGTGCGCCCAGATCACCGACAGCACGAGGCCGAGCGCGCCGATCGCGGCCGGAATCGCGAGGTGCCAGCGGCGTTCGCGGCGCTTGTCCGCGCTGCGCGCGATCAGGATCATCGCGACCACCGCGGCCGCATACGGAATCGCCGACAGCAGGCCGATCATGACCGTGTCGGTCACGCCCGTCGCCTTGATGATCGTCGGCAGCCAGAAGCCGACGCCGTAGAGTCCCATCACGAACGAGAAATAGATCAGCGCCATCAGCCAGACGCGCGGGCTCGACATCACGGCGCCGAGCGGCAGGTCCTCCTTGGTGGCTTCCTCCGCGTCGACGTTGCGGGCGAGCAGCGCCTTTTCTTCATCGGTCAGCCACGTCGCCTTCGCGATCCGCTCGTCGAGCGAGAAGAACACGAGCACGCCGGCGAGCACCGACGGGATGCCTTCGAGCAGGAACAGCCATTGCCAACCGTGCCAGCCGCTCACGCCGTCGAACGCCTTCAGAATGAAGCCCGAGATCGGCCCGCCGATCACGCCGGACAAGGCGACCGCCGTCATGAAGAACGTGGTCATCCGGCCGCGCCGGTGCGCGGGATACCAGTAGGTGAGGTAGAGGATCACGCCGGGGAAGAAGCCCGCTTCGGCGACGCCGAGCAGGAAGCGCATCACGTAGAACATCGCGGGCGTCGTGACGAACATCGTCAGGATCGAGATCACGCCCCACGTCGCCATGATGCGGGCGATCCAGACGCGGGCGCCCACCTTGTGCAGGATGATGTTGCTCGGCACCTCGAACAGGAAATAGCCGAAGAAGAAGATCCCGGCGCCAAGCCCGTACACGGTATCGCTGAGGTTCAGGTCGCTCGCCATCTGCAGCTTCGCGAACCCGACGTTCACGCGGTCGAGATACGCGACCACGTAGCACAGCAGCAGCAGCGGCAGGAGCCGCCACGATACCTTGCGGTAGGTTGCTTCCTCGAATGCGCCGGACGATCCCGGCAGCGACTGCGTCGATGTTGCCATGTTGTCTCCTGTTTTATAGTTGGCCGGAGCAGGCGCCGCGGTGCCCGATCCGGTTTCGTGCGAAGCAAGGCGGGGTGATCGAGCCGCCCGGTACGACTAGATGCAGCGCCCGCCGTCGACTTCGAGGCACACGCCGGTGATGAATTCGGCTTCGTCGGACGCAAGGTACAGCGCGGCGTTCGCGATGTCCTGCGGCGTCGAGAAGCGGCCGAGCGGGATCGTCGCGAGGAAGCGGCGGCGATTTTCCGGCGTATCCTCGCAGCCCATGAACTCGGTCATCAGCGCGGTTTCGCCGAGCACGGGGTTGATGCAGTTCACGCGGATGCGGTCGGCGCCGAGCTCGGCCGCGAGCGACTTGCTCGCGGTGATCATCGCGCCCTTCGTGCTGTTGTACCAGACGAGGCCCGGGCGCGGCCGCACGCCGGCCGTCGACGCGACGTTCACGAACACGCCGCCGCCCTGTGCGCGGAAGTACGGCACGAAGGTCTGCACGCACCAGAACAGGCTCTTCATGTTGACCGCGTACACGCGGTCGAATTCGGCTTCCGTCACGTCGAGCACCGGCTTGTTGCGGTGCGTGGTGCCCGCGTTGTTCACGACGATCTGCACCGCATGGAAATCGTCGAGCGCGGCCTGCAGCAGCGCGCGCCAGTCGTCCTCTTTCGACACGTCGCCGGCCACCGCGATCGCCTTGCCGCCCGCGAGCGCGATCTCGCTCGCGACGCGCTCGGCCGCCGCGCCGTGCAGGTCGTTGACGACGACGTTCGCGCCTTCGCGCGCATACGTCTTCGCGATGCCTTCGCCGAACCCCGAGCCGCCGCCCGTCACGATGGCTGTCTTGCCGCTCAACCGCATGGTGTGTCTCCTGTGCTGGTTATGAGAATCGTCGTGTGTCGCGATGCGGCGGGGCGCTGCCGGCCGCGTGTCGCGCGCTGCGCGTTCAGCCGTGCCGGATCGCGATCGTCTTCAGCGCGGTGAAGCCGTACAGCGCCTCGAAGCCTTTCTCGCGGCCATGGCCCGAATGCCCGACGCCGCCGAACGGCAGCTCGACGCCGCCGCCCGCGCCATAGTTGTTGATGAACACCTGCCCCGCGCGCAGGCGCCGCGCCAGCCGCATCTGGCGGGCGCCGTCGCGCGTCCAGACGCCCGCGACGAGGCCGTACGGCGTGCCGTTCGCGAGTGCGACGGCTTCGTCCTCGTCGACGAAGCGCATCGCCGCGAGCACGGGGCCGAACACTTCCTCCTGCGCGAGGCGGTGCGACGCCGGCACGTCGCGCAACAGCGCGGGCGCCTGGTAGAAGCCGCTTTCGGGCGCGTCGGCGACGACCTGCCCGTGGCCGGCCATCGGAATGCCGTCGTGCTGCGCGTCGGACAGGAAATCCCACACGCGCTGTTGCTGCTTCGCGTTGATCAGCGGGCCGCAGTCGAGATCGGCGCGGCTCGGGCCGACGCGCAGTCCGTTGAACGCGGTGGCGAGGCGCTCGACGAGCGGCTCGTACACCGCGCGCTCGATCAGCACGCGGCTGCCGGCCGAGCACGTCTGCCCACCGTTCTGCACGATCGCGGACACGAGCACGGGCAGCGCCGCGTCGAGATCGGCATCGGCGAACACGATTTGCGGTGACTTGCCGCCGAGCTCGAGCGTGACCGGCACGTGGTTCTCGGCCGCCATCTGCGTGACCAGCTTGCCGGTGGCCGGCGAACCCGTAAACGAGATGTGGTCGATGCCCGGATGGCGCGCGAGCGCGGCGCCCGCTTCATGGCCGTAGCCGGTGACGACGTTGAGCGCGCCGGCCGGCAACCCGGCCTCGGCGGCGAGCTCGGCGACGCGCAGCACCGACAGGCATGCGTCCTCGGCCGGCTTGACCACGCACGCGTTGCCGGCCGCGAGCGCCGCGCCGACGCTGCGCCCGAAGATCTGCATCGGGTAGTTCCACGGCACGATATGGCCCGTGACGCCGTGCGGCTCGCGCACCGTCAGCACCGTGTAGCCGGCCTGGTAGGGGAGGGTCTCGCCATGCAGCTTGTCGGCGGCGCCCGCGTAGAACTCGAAGTAGCGCACGAGCGCGGCTGCATCGGCGCGCGCCTGCTTCAGCGGCTTGCCGGTGTCGCGTGCCTCGATCGCGGCGAGTTCCTCGAGATGGTCGGCCACGCGCGCCGACAGCCGCATCAGCACGCGGCCGCGTTCGGCGGCGCTCGCGGCGCCCCACGGGCCCGCGAACGCGTCGCGGGCCGCGGCGACCGCGCGCTCGATGTCGGGCGCGGTGCCGCGCGCGATCGTCGCGAACGGCTGGCCATCGGACGGATCGACGACCGCGATGGTTTCCAGTTGCGCGGGCAACGTCCATTCGCCCGCGATGAAGTGCTTCGCCTCTTCCATGTCTGCTCCGGTCGACCCAAGTTAGCGCTGAAGCGCCAATTGGGTTCCATGCAAAGCTGTTAGCGCTTTGGCGCTTACTCGCGCCCCGTGCTTTGTAGTCGGCCTGCCACACCGCCGGCGGTTCGACAGCCGGACATCCGGAACGATTATCGCGCCGATCGTCATCCGGACGCCACCGGTCGATTGGCTATAATGGCGCATTCCTTTTGGGGGACGCCCGCGGCCGTGCATCAGCCTCGGCGCCCTGTCCCGAATTCCCATCGACCTACAGAGAGTGCTCATGAGCTTCAATCATGTTCCGGCCGGCAAGGACCTGCCGCAAGATTTCAACGTGATCATCGAGATTCCCGCGCAAAGCGATCCGGTGAAGTACGAGGCGGACAAGGAACTGGGCCTCCTCGTCGTCGACCGCTTCATCGGCACGGGCATGCGCTACCCGGTGAACTACGGCTACATCCCGCAGACGCTGTCGGGCGACGGCGATCCGGTCGACGTGCTGGTGATCACGCCGTTCCCGCTGCTGGCCGGCTCGATCGTGCGTTCGCGCGTGCTCGGCATGCTGCAGATGACCGACGAGTCGGGCGTCGACGCGAAGCTGGTCGCAGTGCCGCACGACAAGATCTGCCCGATGACGGCGAACCTGAAGACGATCGACGACGTGCCCGAGTACCTGAAGGACCAGATCAAGCACTTCTTCGAGCAATACAAGGCGCTCGAGAAGGGCAAGTGGGTGAAGGTCGAAGGCTGGGCCGGCATCGAAGCCGCGCACAAGGAAATCACCGACGGCGCCGCGAACTACAAGAAGTAAGCGGCGTGCCGGCCGACCGCCGGTTCGTACGGAATGCAAACCGCGCGTGTCTCCTCAGGAGGCCGCGCGGTTTTGTTTTGTGCGCACGGTTTTCGGGCGGGCGGATGGGGAGGCAGGCGGGGGCGTGGCCGGTGCTTTTTTCGCGCGTTTCGCGCGGGGCGGGGCAACGGACGGAGCGATTACTGCGGCGGCTTTCGTGGCCGATGAACGGCGGCGGGCCGGTGCGGAAGCGGCGTCTTCGCGTACGTTCGCGGCGAGTTTGCCGGCGGCGGCTGGTGCCTTCCTGGTTGACGATGCGGATGGCGGCTGGCCGGTTTTCTTGACCGATGTGCCACGCGCCGAGGTCTTTTTTGCGGCTGCATCGCCGTCGGTTTTTGCGCGTTTCGCGTCCGGCGCGGCTTGATTTGCCTTCGTCGACTTCGACGCTTGTTTGCCCTTCGCAGGCTTGGCCGTCTTCGCGGTGTTTGCAGACCCGACAACTTTCCCGGCCTTCACCTTTTTCCCGGCAACCTGTTCCGTTGCAGTCGTTTGCGCCGCATCGTCGACGTTTTCCGCCTTTCCCTTCTTGCGCCCGCGCGCCGTCGCCTTCGTCCCCGCCGTGTCGCCGCTCTCGTCGAGCGCGACCACCACCGGCACCACCGATTCGAGCGTCCGCAACCCGGCCGCCAGCTCGCGCTTTTTCGCGGGCGTGAGCCGCTTCACCCAATATTCGGCGCGCGACGCGCTCGACCGGTCGGGTAGCGGAAACGACGCGAGCACCGCGCGGGGCTTGCGCGAGCGCGTGTAGCGCGCGCCCTTGCCGGACGCGTGTTCGTCGAAGCGCGCGGCGACATCGGTCGTGATGCCCGTGTAGACGCTGTCGTCGGCGCATTCGATCAGATACAGGAACCAGGACATGGCAGGGCGGCGGGATGCGAAGCCGCCAGTGTCTCAGAATTTGCGCGTGCGCCGGCGCGCGACGTGGGGCGATGTGATGCGGCCCGCCGTCAGGCGCCGCGCCGGAACGGATCGTGTTCGCGCAGTTCGTCGACGTACGCGTGGATATGCTCGGTCTCGCGTTCGAGAAAGCGCGCGACCGCATCGGAAAACGCCGGATGCGCGAGCCAGTGCGCGGAGTGCGTGACGGTCGGCAGGAAACCGCGCGCGAGCTTGTGCTCGCCCTGCGCGCCGCCTTCGAACGTGTCGAGCCCGGCCTCGATGCAGAATTCGAGCAACTGGTAGTAGGCCGTTTCGAAATGCAGGCAAGGCACGTGCTCGATCGCGCCCCAGTAGCGGCCGTACAGCGTGCCGCCGCCGTGCTCGCCGCGCCGGTACACGGCGAGCGCGCTTGCGATCGGTTTCCCGTCGGCTTCCGCGATCACCAGCAGCAGGTTCTCGGGCATCGTCGCGCCGATCGTGCGGAAGAAGTCGAGGTTCAGGTACGGGCTCGAATAATGCTCGCGGTACGTTTGCCGATAGCAGCGCGAGAAGAAGCGCCAGTCGGCGTCGGTGATTTGATCGCCGGTGAGCCGCCGGAAGGTCACGCCCGCGTCGTGCACCTTGCGCCGCTCCGCGCGGATGTTCTTGCGTTTCTTCTGCTCGAGCGTGCCGAGGAAATCGTCGAAGTGGCGGTAGCCGTCGTTGAGCCAGTGAAACTGCACGCCTTCGCGCAGCATCATGCCCATCGATTCGAGCAGGCGCGCTTCGTCGCCGGTCGGGAACAGCACGTGCAGCGACGACACGTCGCTCTGCTCGGCGAACGCGAGCAGCGTGGCCGCGAGCCGGCGGCGCGCGTCGTCGTCGGCCGCGAGCAGCCGCGTGCCCTGCACGGGCGTGAACGGCACCGCGCACAGCAGCTTCGGGTAGTAGGGCAGGTCGTTGCGCTGGTACGCGTCGGCCCACGCCCAGTCGAACACGTATTCGCCGTACGAATGCTGTTTCGCGTAGACGGGCGCGGCGGCCGCCAGCCGGCCGGTGCGCTCATCGGTCAGCGTGACGAAGTGAGGCGACCAGCCGGTGTCGTCCACCGCGCAGCGCGCGACGTGCAGCGCGTCGAGGAATTCGTGGCGCAGGAACGGCGTGGGCTGCGCGTCGCGCGCGAGCAGCGCGTTCCATTCGTCGGCCGGTACCTCGGCGGGGGACGACAGGATGCCCGTGCGATAATCGATGCGTTCGTGTTTCAAGCGTGAATCCGTACCGTTGGATGTTGCCGGATGCGGGCCGCCGTGGCCCGCGCCCGGATCGATTTCGTCAGCCGTTCAAGGCGCGCCGCCGGGTTGCGCCGATCCCGCCATGAAGACCCGACTCGCTCTCGCCCAGATCAACGTCACCGTCGGCGATTTCGCCGGCAACGTCGCGCGCATCGTCGCGGCCGCGCGCGCCGCGCACAACGATGGTGCGCAGCTGATGGTCGCACCTGAACTCGCGTTGTCCGGCTATCCACCCGAAGACCTGCTGCTGCGGCCCGCGTTCTACGCGGCGGCGGCCGCCGCGCTCGATGCGCTCGCCGACGCGCTGAAGGCGTTCGACGGGCTCGCGGTGCTGGTCGGCCATCCGTTGCGCGGACCGGGCAGGGGTGCGGGCAGCGGACCGGGCAGCGGTGCGGGCAGCGCGTCAGCCGTCGATGGTAATGCAAACCGCCCGATCGAGCGCGGCGTGCCGCCCACCGACACCTTCAACGCGGTGTCGCTGATCGTCGGCGGCGAGATCGTCGGCACCTACCGCAAGCAGGATCTGCCGAACGCCGAGGTGTTCGACGAGAAGCGCTATTTCGCGACCGACACCGAGCCGCTCGTGTTCGAACTGAACGGCGTGAAATACGGCGTGATCATCTGCGAGGACGCGTGGCATGCGTCGGCCGCGCAGATCGCGAAGGCGGCCGGCGCGCAGGTGCTGCTGATCCCGAACGGCTCGCCGTATCACATGAACAAGGAAGCGGTGCGCATCGACATCCTGCGCGCGCGGATTCGCGAGACCGGGCTGCCGATGGTCTACGTGAACCTCGTCGGCGGCCAGGACGAACTGGTGTTCGACGGCGGTTCGTTCGTGCTCGACGGCGAGGGCGCGCTCGTCGCGAAGATGCCGCAGTTCGACGAAGGGCACGCGATCGTCGAATTCGACGGCGCGCGGCCGCTGCCCGGCGCGATCGCGCCCGAGCTGTCGACGCACGCGCAGGTGTATCGCGCGCTCGTGACGGGCGTGCGCGACTACATCGGCAAGAACGGCTTTCCCGGCGTGCTGATCGGGCTGTCGGGCGGCGTCGATTCGGCGCTGGTGCTGGCCGTCGCGTGCGATGCGCTCGGGCCCGAGCGCGTGCGCGCGGTGATGATGCCGTCGCGCTTCACGGCCGACATCTCGACCACCGATGCGGCGGAGATGGCGCGCCGCGTCGGCGTGCGCTACGACGAGATCGCGATCGCGCCGATGTTCGATGCCTTCCGCGCGGCGCTTGCCGACGAATTCGCGGGCCGCGCGGAAGACGCGACGGAGGAGAACATCCAGGCGCGCATCCGCGGCACGCTGCTGATGGCGCTGTCGAACAAGTTCGGCTCGATCGTGCTGACGACCGGCAACAAGAGCGAGATGGCGGTCGGCTACTGCACGCTGTACGGCGACATGGCCGGCGGGTTCGCGGTGATCAAGGACATCGCGAAGACGCTCGTGTACCGGCTGTGCCGCTATCGCAATGAAACGACCGATTACGCGCTGCGCGACGTGATTCCCGAGCGGATCCTGACGCGCGCGCCGTCGGCCGAGCTGCGCGAGAACCAGACCGACCAGGACAGCCTGCCGCCGTACGACGTGCTCGACGCGATCATGCGGATGTACATGGAAGAAGACCGGCCGCTCGCCGAGATCGTCGCGGCCGGCTACGCGCAGGCCGACGTCGAGCGCGTGACGCGGCTCATCAAGATCAACGAATACAAGCGCCGCCAGGCGCCGATCGGCATCCGCGTCACGCATCGCGCATTCGGGCGCGACTGGCGCTACCCGATCACGTCGCGCTTCACCGAACGGCTCGATTGAGCGGTGCTGGGCCGGATGCGGCCCGCCGGCTTACAATCGGGATCGGGATTTTTCATCCAAACGAGCATTGAGGGACAACCATCATGAAACGCATCACCGCCATCATCAAGCCGTTCAAGCTGGACGAAGTCCGCGAAGCGCTCGCCGAAGTGGGTCTCACGGGCCTGACCGTGACGGAAGTGAAGGGCTTCGGCCGCCAGAAGGGCCATACGGAGCTGTATCGCGGCGCCGAATACGTCGTCGACTTCCTGCCGAAGATGAAGATCGAGGTGGTCGTCGCGGAAGCGCAGGTCGATCAGGTGATCGACGCGGTGATCGGTGCGGCGCGCACCGGCAAGATCGGCGATGGCAAGATCTTCGTGTCGGACGTCGAGCGCGTGATCCGCATCCGCACCGGCGAAGAGAACGAAGCGGCCGTCTGAGCGCCGCGTCCGCGCCACTCGATCACGTCCCGGCCGCTTCGGCCGATCGGGCCACGGGGCGCGCGAACCCGCCGCCCAAGAAAAAACGGTGCGGATACCCGGTTGGGTACCGCACCGATACGCGCCTCTCGCAGCAGCGTGGAAAGTGTTGTCGAATCGTTCCTTGACGGCGCCTGATCAGAACAGGTGCTGGATGCCGGCGTAGACGCCGGTCTGGCTGCCGCCCGGATGCGGGTTGCCGGTCGACACGGCGGTGCCGGCACCGTTCGCGTTCAGACCGAAGTTGGCCGACGAGCTGTTGCGCACCGTCGCGGCCTGCAGGTCGAACAGCGTGCGCTTCGAGATGTTGTACGTCCCGCCAATCGTGTAGATGTTCGCGTTGCCGCCGCCGTGGTTCGCGTTCACGTGATACACGGCCGCGATCAGCGCCGCTGCCGGCGTGGCCTGCCACGTCACACCGCCCCACACCTGTTGCGTACCGGTCACGCCGGCGTTCACTGCCGGGCCGCCGCTGCCGTCGGCGCGCGATGCCTGGTAGGCCGCCTGAACCTTGAACTGGCCGAGGAACACGTTCACGCCCGCGAAGTATTCACGCGAGTAGTTGAACACGTCCGAGAAGCGGCCGTTGCTGTCGCGCGTTTCGTCGTAGATGCCGCGCAACTGGAACAGCGAGTTCGTGTAGGTGACCTGACCGCCCATTGCACGGCCCGGTTGGCCGGCCGTCGTGTTGCCGTTGAAGCTGGTCGAGTTCGAGAACGAGAACTGGCCGTAGAAGTCGAGGCCGTAGAGCGACGGCGACTGGTACGACACGTTGTTGCTGGTCTTGTTCCAGTTGCGGCCGCGCACCAGCGAGGCCGTCGACCAGGCCGACTGGCCGAACGGGTCGAAGTCCCACACGCCGTTGGCGATCGCGAGCTCGCGACCCAACAGCAGCGTACCGTAGCGGTCGTTCGAGATACCGACGGTCGCGAAACGATCCCAGATCGAGCCGCTGAAGCCGCCCGTCATCGTGTTGAACGCGCCTTCGATGTGGAACAGGACCTTGTTGCCGCCACCGATGTCCTCGCTACCCTTCAAGCCCCACAGGCTCGTGCCCCAGTCGCCGCTTTCCGCGCGCACTTGGTGACCGTTCTGCAGGCCGTTCATGTATTCGATGCCGGCATCCAGGCGGCCATACAGCGTGACGCTGCTCTGCGCGTGCGCCGTCACCACCCCAGCAGCCATCAGCGCGGCCGCGACCAAAGCTTTCTTCATCATCTCCTCCATACCCTGTCAAAAAGTCAACCCAGACTGCACGAGATGCCCGGAGCGCGAGCGCCGGGCAAAAGCGGGATAACCAGGGAGACCTCGTGCAGGGCCGGTAAGCGCGGCACGCGGGCAAGCAGACGGAAAACCGTTGAGCGGTCCCGCGCAGCCGGGTCGGCCTGCGGGGTCTCCTTGTTGTGTCGTGAAGCTAAACTACATTTCACGAACTTCGTTTTGCTACTTTGGTTACTAATTTAGCAAAAATACAATTTTGTGGCGACGGAAATCGTTGTTTGACTAACCGCTGTCGCCAAATTGCCATGCAACACGGTGCGCAACAGGGGGGCCAAGGGTTCTCGATGACCGGAAAACCCTTGTCCCACAAGGGAGACATGGATTCCGCGGGCGTGGCTCAAGGATTGCCACTATTGACGTTGCCGGAACGCCGGCGTAAGCGCGAAAGTCGCGAAATTGGTAAGTATTTCGTAATGATTCGGGCGATTGCCGTCATCGCCGATCGACGTCTGAAACGCCCGTCCTGCAGCGCGTTAGTCCGGGCTCGGTCGTGCGTCGAGCAACTGCGCGCGAATCCAGCGATGCGCATCGGTGCGCGCATGCTTCGCATGCGAGTAGACCTTCACCGTGTAACGCGGGATCTCGAACGGCGCCGGGAAGATGCGAATCGGCGCCGCATGCCGCAGCGCCTGCGCGGCGCGATTCGGCACGGTCATCAGGAGTGCCGACTCCGCGATCACGAACGGCGCGGCCAGCACGCTCGGCAGCTGCACGGCCACATGCCGTGCGAGACCGAGCCGGTCGAGCACGTAGTCGACGACACCGCGCGACTCGTTCCACGGCGTGACGACCACATGACGGGCCGCCAGATACTGGTCGAGCGTCAGCCGCCGGCGGATGTGCGGATGCGTCGCGCTCGCGATCACGACGTAGTCGTCGGAGAACCAGTCGAAATCCTCGATGCCCGGCGCGTCGGCCGCCGATTCCTCGTGGTAGCCGAGCGCGAAATCGATGCGGCCGGCCGCGAGCTCGTCGACGGAAATCTTGCGGTCCGAATGGACGACGCGGATCCGCAGGTGCGGCGCCACGTGCTGGATGCGGGCGAGGAACGCCGGCAGCACCGCGAACGCCGTGTAGTCGGTCGCGGCGAACACGAACGTACGGTCGCTGTACGCCGGATCGAAGCGGCGCGCGCGGGCGAGCCCCTTCGACATCGCGTCGAGCGCGTCGCCGGCCCATGTGGCGATGTCGTCGGCGCGCACGGTCGGCTGCATCTCGTTGCCGAGGCGCACGAACAGCGCATCGCCAATCGCGTCGCGCAGCCGGGCGAGCGCATGGCTCAACGCGGACGGGCTCAACGCGAGCTCGTGCGCGGCCGCCGCGACCGACCGGTGGCGGTACAACGCGTCGAACACGAGCAGCAGGTTCAGATCGAGACGGCGCAGATCGGGATGCATCATGTTCAGGTCGGAATGAAAAAACTGCACTTCCTGCAGGCATCGCATGAACGTAGCATGACGGTTCGAGCGGCGCCACCGCGGCGCCGCCTTTGCGTTTCACATCCGGGCCGGAGGAGGGCTCAACCCGTGCAAATCGATATCCGTTCCGCCACCGTCGCCGACGTGCCGCTGATCCTGCGCTTCATCACCGAACTGGCCGTCTACGAGAAAGCGGAGCACGAAGTCGTCGCGACGCCCGAATCGCTCGAACGCAGCCTGTTCGGCGAAGGCTCGCCGGCGCGCGCGCTGATGTGCGAGGTCGACGGCGAGCCGGCCGGCTTCGCCGTGTATTTCTTCTCGTATTCGACGTGGCTCGCGCGGCAGGGGCTGTATCTGGAGGATCTGTACGTATCGCCGCGTTTTCGCGGCGCCGGCGCGGGGCTGCGGCTGCTGAAGGCGCTCGCGCGGATCGCGGTCGACTCGGGCTGCGGGCGTTTCGAATGGAGCGTGCTCGACTGGAACGAGCCGGCGATCCGTTTCTACGAAAGCGTCGGCGCGGCGCCGCAGAGCGAATGGGTGCGTTACCGGCTGGCAGGCGACGAACTGCGCGCGTTCGCCGACGGCGCGCCGGTGAGCGCCGCGTAAACGCAAAACGGGCGCCGCGCGGCGAACCGTGGGGCGCCCGTTCGGGCGTGGCGCGTGGCGGGCGTTACTTGAGGCTGCCCGACAGGAAGCCGCGCAGGCGTTCGCTCTTCGGGTTCGCGAACACCTCGGCCGGCACGCCTTGTTCCTCGACGCGGCCCTGGTGCAGGAACATCACGTGATTCGACACGTTGCGCGCGAAGCCCATCTCGTGCGTGACGACGATCATCGTGCGGCCTTCCTCGGCCAGCTTCTGCATCACCTTCAGCACTTCGCCCACCAGCTCCGGGTCGAGCGCGGAGGTCGGCTCGTCGAACAGCATCACGTCAGGATGCATCGCCAGCGCACGCGCGATCGCGACGCGCTGCTGCTGGCCGCCCGACAAGTGCGACGGATACTGTTTCTCGACGCGCGGCGCGAGACCAACCTTCTCGAGATACTCGCGGGCACGGTCCTCGGCCTCCTTCTTCGGGATGCCGAGGACGTTCACCGGCGCTTCCATCACGTTCTCGATCACGTTCATGTGCGACCAGAGGTTGAAGTGCTGGAACACCATCGACAGCTTGGTGCGCACGCGCTGCAACTGCTTCGAATCGGCCGCGCGCAGCGCGCCCGTCTTGTCGAGCGCGGTGCGCACTTCCTCGCCGTCGACGAAGATGCGGCCCGCGTTCGGCTGCTCGAGGAAGTTGATACAGCGCAGCATCGTGCTCTTGCCGGAACCGGACGAGCCGATCACGCTGATCACGTCGCCCGAGTTCGCCCTCAGCGACACGCCTTTGAGCACCTCGTTGTCGCCGTACCGCTTGTGGAGATCGTCGACGAAAAGCTTCTGGGTCTGGGAATTCATTCGATAGTCCTGCGAAAACTTACTTGCCTTGCGGGCGCAGATACGCGAGCCAGCGGCGCTCGGCCTGGCGGAACAGCCACACGAGCGTGAACGAGATCACGAGGTAGAGCAGGGCGGCGATGCCGAACGCGTGGAACGACATGTAGGTCGCCGAGTTCACGTCGCGCGCGATCTTCAGGATGTCCGGCACGGTCGCGGTGAAGGCCACCGTCGTCGCGTGCAGCATCAGGATCACTTCGTTGCTGTACAGCGGCAGCGCGCGGCGCAGCGCCGACGGCAGGATCACGCGGCGATACATCGTGAACGGGGACATCCCGTATGCGCGCGCGGCTTCGATCTCGCCGTACGACGTCGCCTTGATCGCGCCCGCGAAGATTTCGGTGGTGTACGCGCAGGTGTTCAGCGTGAACGCGAGCAGCGTGCAGTGCATCCCGTCGCGGAAGAACGCATCGAGCATCGGCGTGCCGCGCACGGCCTGCAGGCTGTACAGGCCCGTGTAGCAGAGCAGCAGCTGCACGTAGAGCGGCGTGCCGCGGAACACGTACGTGTAGAGCCACACGGCCCCCGACAGCCACTTCCTCTTCGACACGCGCGCGACGGCGAGCGGCACCGACAGGCAGAAGCCGAGGCCGATCGACACGACCAGCAGCCACAGCGTGATCGCGACACCGGTGATGCGATAGCCGTCGGTGTACAGATAGTTGCGCCAGTATTCTTGGATGAGTTCGATCATAGGTCAGCCTTGCGGACACCGGTCGAGTAGCGCTTTTCGAGCCACATCAGCACGAAGTTCGAGATCGTCGTGATGGCGAGGTAGACCGCTCCCGCGATCAGCGTGAAGAAGAAGAACCGCAGCGTGCCCTTGCCGGCGTCCTGCGACGCCTTCACGACGTCGGCGAGGCCGATGATCGACACGAGCGCGGTCGACTTCACGAGCACCTGCCAGTTGTTGCCGATGCCCGGCAGCGCGAAGCGCATCATCTGCGGGAACATGATCCGCGTGAACACCTGCCAGTTCGTCATCCCGTATGCGCTGCCGGCCTCGAGCTGGCCGCGCGGCACGGACAGGAACGCACCGCGGAACGTCTCGGTGAAGTACGCGCCGTAGATGAAGCCGAGCACGAGCACGCCGGCGAGGAACGGGTCGATGTCGATCTGGTCCCAGCCGAGCGCGTCGGTCGCCATGTTCAGCCAGATCTGCAGGCTGTAGAACAGCAGCAGCATCAGCACGAGATCGGGTACGCCGCGGATCAGCGTCGTGTAGACGGTACCGACGCCGTTCGTCACGCGGTTGCGCGACAGCTTCGCGCCGGCGCCGAGCAGCCCCAGCAGGAACGACAGCGCAAGCGAAAGCACCGCCAGTTTGACGGTTTGCCAGGTGCCGGCGAGGATCAGCGGGCCGTAGCCTTGTAGAAACATATGGGGTCCCTGGTGTGGTCCCTGAGGGCGCACGCAGTGCGCCGCGAAAGACGCGTCCGCCAAGCTGCGCGGAACGCCCCGTGCGTATCATGACCGTCCGCCCCGGCAACGGTGCCGGGCCCGCCCGTCGCGCGAGCGGCGGGCAAGGGGGCGGGCGGCGCGTGGTTGACTGCCTGTACTGCCCGGACGCGGGGCCGCCCCCGCATCCGCTGCTTCTGCTTGTCGGCGTTCAGCGGGCCGGCGCCGAATAGACGCTGAACGAGAAGTACTTGTGCGACAGCCGGTCGTACGTGCCGTCCTTGTGCATGTCGGCCAGCGCCCGGTTGATCTTGAGCTTCAGGTCGGTATCTTCCTTGCGCAGGCCGATCGCGGTGCCGTCGCCGATCGTCTTCGGATCCTTCACTTCCGGCCCGGCGAACGCGAAGCCCTTGCCGCGCGGCGTGCGCAGGAAGCCGTAGTCGGCTTGCAGTTCGTCCTGCAGCGTCGCGTCGAGGCGGCCCGAGCCCAGATCGGTATAGACCTGGTCCTGATTCTGGTAAGGAATGACCGTCACGCCCTGCGGTTCCCAGTACGCCTTCGCGTAGGTTTCCTGCGTCGAACCCTGCTCGACGCCGACGCGCTTGCCTTTCAGCGACGCGACCGTCGGCAGCAGTGGCGAGCCGGTCTTCGCGATCATCCGCGCGGGCGCGTCGTACACCTTGTCGGAGAAGTCGATCTGTTCGCGACGCTTGTCCGTGACGGTCAGCGACGACACGATGACGTCGTACTTCTTCGCCTTCAGCGCCGGGATGATCCCGTCGAGATCCTGCGCCACCCACACGCATTTCACGTTGATCCGCTTGCAGATTTCCTTGGTGAGATCGACGTCGAAACCGACGATCTCGCCGCTCGGCGCGGTCGACTCGAAAGGCGGGTAGCTGGCGTCGACGCCGATCCGCACGGTCTTCCACTCCTTCGCGAAGGCGCTGCCCGCCACGAGGGCGAGGGCGGCGCACAGGGCGGCCTTCTTCATTTCCATCCTTCTGTTGCTGACTTTCCGGG
>Ga0209370_1001487_pt1 | contig 20541 bp, 19 predicted proteins | sample AgamicAtPrz_FD_187164 | JGI IMG/M metagenome (GOLD analysis project Ga0209370, IMG submission 187164) | Agave microbial communities from Guanajuato, Mexico - At.P.rz (SPAdes) (version 2) | ecosystem: Host-associated > Plants > Phyllosphere > Phylloplane/Leaf | place: Guanajuato, Mexico... | reverse complement strand
AGATCGCCCTGACCGATCCGTACTTCGTCGAGCGCTCGCTGTACCCGAACGTCGACTTCTACTCGGGCATCATCCTCAAGGCCATCGGTATTCCGACCAGCATGTTCACCGTGATCTTCGCCCTGGCACGTACCGTGGGCTGGATCTCGCACTGGAAGGAAATGCTCTCCAGCCCGTACAAGATCGGCCGTCCGCGCCAGCTGTACACCGGCTACGAGCAGCGTGACATCGTTGACCTGAAAGACCGTAAGTAAGCCTGTCGGCTGAACGCAAAAAGGCTGCCCTCGGGCAGCCTTTCTTGTTTCTATAGTGCCGGCCCCGCGATAGGCCAAACACTATTTCTCGGCGCGCTCCTTCAGCCCCTTGAGGGTATTGAACGGTGCATCGACCACGAACTTGTTGGCCAGCCACGACGGCACGCTGCCGCCCGGCTCGGTGTGCACCTGGTAGGTCACTTCGGTGCTGTCACCCTTGGGCACCAGCTTCCAGAAGCCTTCCACCTGGGCGACACGCACGAAGCCCTTTTCCTCCGGCAGGTACTTCGGCTCTTCCTGAAGCTTGCGGGTCAGACTGCCATCAGCCTCCTGGACCGTGGTCACATGCAGGATCGAATCCCGCGGCGTCACCGGCCAGGGCGTGTTGAACTGGGTGTAGGTCCAGCTCTGGTCACCTTCGCTCTTGAGCAGCTTCTGCGACTTGCACTCGTGGATCCAGGCACAGGCCCCCGCCACGTCTTCCTGCAGCGCCTTGACCTTGGCCAACGGCGCCTTGATCACGGTCACGCCGCGATAGGCCTTGTACTTCGAGCCAGCCACTTCGCTGAGGGAAACCTTGATCCCCTCCTCGTCCTTGGCCACCTGCCAGTTCTCGGCCCAGGCCATCGGTGCCAACAGGACGCCCATGCCACACAGCAGTGCAATACCTTTGATCGATCTCATCATCTTGTTCCTTGTTGTCGAAGATCCAACCTGTCACGCCGCCGTCATCTGCTCCAGCCACCCGATGATGCGGATGGCCTCGTCACGATCGTTGCCACAGATGTCCGCTTCCGCCTTGAAGCCGCCACACACCTGCGGCCGCTCGGGCTTGCCGAACAGCGCACAGAGGTTTTCGACATTCAGGTGCAGGCAGCGTTCGCCGGCCGGCTTGCCCTGCGGCATACCGGGGATCGGTGAACTGATGGACGGGGCGATGCAGCAGGCACCACAGCCCTCGCGGCATTTCATGACAACAGGACTCCCAGGAGCAAAACGGGACGAACGTCCCTGGATACTAACCGCTCAAACATATGTTTGAAATTGCCGGACGGATGAAATCAGCCGTGACCCGGCAGTCAGTTGCGGAATTCGAATTCGATGGCCGCGCCTTCCACGTCCCGCCGACTGTCGTTGCGCAACTGCAACTGCATTTCGTTGCTGATCAGCCGGCCGTTGAGCTGGAACGGACTGCTGTCGGATTCGGGCTTGGTGGGGAACATCGAGGGCAACAGCGGCTTGCGCACCACGGGCCCGTCGCCAAGATCCGGCTCTAGATGCTTGACCATGTCCTTGGGCAGGCTCAGGTCGATCTTCGGCTGGGGCAGCGGCTTGGCGACGGCCTTGCTGACAGCCCTGGCCTTCGGTTTGGGTTTGGGCTTCGCCTTGGTTACCGGTTTGGCCTGCGATTTGGCAGGGGCCTTGGTGGACGCCTTGTTCACCGACTTGTGTACACCTTGCGCCTTGGCCACCGGTTCGGCAGCCTGCACCGCACCGACCGATAGCCAGGGCAAGGCGAAACACAGGGCGATGGCGAGAGGACGAAGCAGGTTCATGGGTACCAGGAGCGCAAGCTGTAAAACGCGTATGCTCCCTGTTCCCGACACGTCTGACAAGCCTACAACAGCACGCCGTTCGATTCCCGGCACAATTGCTGGGCCAGCAGCCCCAGCGTCATCACCGCACGCTCGGCCTCGCGATTCCACGGAATGCCGCAATTGAGCCGGATACAGTGGTTGAATTGCTCGGTATTGCTGAAGATCAGCCCGGGGGCGATGCTGATGCCCTGCTCCAGCGCCCGCACATGCAGCTCCTGGGTATTGACCCGCCCGGGCAGACTGACCCAGAGAATGAAGCCACCGGTGGGCCGGGTCATCTGCGTACCTTCCGGGAAGTGCTGCTGCACCGCCAGCTGGTAAGCGCTGAGGTTCTTCCGGTACTCCTGTCGGATGAAGCGCAAATGCCGATCGTAGCCACCATTCTCCAGGTAGGCGGCCACCGCCATCTGCGTGACGCTGCACGCCGAGTGGGTGGTGAAGGTCTGCAGGCGCTGGATCTCATCCTGGTAGCGCCCGGCGATCATCCAGCCAACCCGCACCCCCGGCGACAAGGTCTTGGAGAAGCTCGAGCAGTAGATCACCCGATCCAGCCGATCGAACGCCTTGAGCGACTTGGTGCGCCCTTGCTCGAACATCAGCTCGCCGTAGATATCGTCCTCGACGATCTGGATATCGAAATCCGAGGCCAGGCGCAGCAACTGTTTCTGTCGCTCTTCGGGAATGGTGCCACCCAGCGGATTACTCAGTCGCGCGGTCAGCACCAGGGCCTTGATCGACCACTGGTTGGCAGCGAGCTGCAGGGCCTCCAGGCTGATGCCGGTGGAGGGATCGCTAGGGATCTCGATGACCTTGAGCCCGAGCAGGTCGGCCAGTTGCAACAGCCCGTAGTAGGTGGGCGACTCGGCGGCGATCAGGTCGCCCGGGCGAGTCAGGACCCGCAGCGCCATCTGCAGGGCATCGACACAACCATGGGTCACCACCACTTCTCGGGGATCGACCAGCACACCGGCATCGCGCATGCGGATGGCGATCTGCCGGCGCAGCGGCTCGAAGCCGGGGCTGAACATGTAGCTGAAGGCACGCGGGCTATGGAAGCGCGTCACCTTGGCCAGTTGCTGGTGCAGGGCGCGCACGGGCAGGTAGTCGACATGAGGCACCGCCGCGCCGAAGGGAAAGACGCCATCGCGTCGCGCCTCGACCAGTACCTGCTGGATGATGCTGGCCCGGGTGACCAGCCCGGGGCGTTCGACCCGGGCGATATCCGGAGTCTGCGCCGTCAGCGCTGGGGTCTGGTGAACATAGTAGCCCGACTGCGGCCGGGCGCGGATCAGGCCCTGGTCCTCGAGATTGGCATAGGCCTGCAGCACGGTGGCGTGGCTGACATTGAGCTGGGCGCTCATCTTGCGTACCGACGGCACCCGTTCGCCCGGCTGGTAGACACCCCGGCGGATGTCATCGGCCAGTTGCTGGGCAATACGCTGGTACAGCAGCAGGTTGGTCATGGCGTGTTCTCGAAGCGCGGACGGGATCGTTGTTCTTGTGCGACTCACTGCCGAGGCAGAATACCGTAACAGTTGCGAAGTGTACTGGGACAGATCGCAGGATAGTCAACAATACAGTTGCGTGACAGAGCAACGATTAATGTTTGAGTCGGCGCGCCGACGAACGCACAGAATGGCGATGTCGTTTGTTGTTGCCGTTGCCGTTGCCGTTGCCGTTGCCGTTGCCGTTGCCGTTGCCGTTGCCGTTGCCGATCAGGAGTCTAGCCCACGGCCCGCTAGCGACAGCTGCGCCAGTACAGGCGCCGCCCGTAACTTCGCGACTTCAGGAGGCCGAACGGAGGTCTTGCGGAGGGAGGTGACGGGCATGGATGCCCGTCAAGCGCTGGGGCCCAGGATGGGCCCTGCAGCGCGGTCCTCCCGGGAGCAAGGCCGGAGTGAGGGGACCCGGAGCGAAGCGGAGGGCCGGATGAATGGAGCGCAGCGTTTTTTGGTTACTTTTTGTCGCGTTTGACAAAAAGTGACTCGCCGTAAGGGCGAAAAGGTGACTATGCGTCAGTATAGCCAATGAATGCGCTTACAACTGTGAAAACCCACGCCGACTGCATTTGACTTTGACTTTGACTTTGACTTTGACTTTGAGAGAGTATGTTTTGAAAGTTATATGCGCATTCATTTGTGATGGTGACGCAAAGTCACCTTTCCGCCCTTACGGCGGGTCCCTTTTTGAGGGATCAAAAAGGAACCAAAAAATCCTCGCTCCATTCATCCGGCCCCTACGCTTCGCTCCGGGGTTCCCTCGCTCCGTTCTTGCTCCCGGGAGGACCGCGCTGAACGCCCCATCCTGGGGCGCAGCGCTTGACGGGCATCCATGCCCGTCACCTCCCTTCGCAAGAACTCCGCTCGGCCTCCTGAAGTCGCAATTGGCGGCGCCTGAACTATTGCGCACTTAGAAGCAAAAGCAAGATCAAGATCAAGATCAAGATCAAGATCAAGATCAAGAAATGCGAAGTGGTAGTTAGCCGGTTGGCTATGAATTGACTGGATGAACCCTATCGCGTGCAAGCCCGCTTCTACAAGTTATGTATAACTTCTTGCAGGAACGGGCTTGCTCGAAATCAAAACGGAGTTCAACGCGCTGGCGCGAGTTTACCCTTGTCATCGGAGAAGACGATCTCAACCCGACGATTCTGCGCCCTGCCCCGCTCCGAAGCATTGGCCTCAACCGGATACTGGTCACCATAACCCTCGACCTGGATCCGCTTCTCATCCACCCCCAGATCAACCAGCATATCGGCCACCGACTGCGCACGATCACGGGACAGCTTCAGGTTCTCTTCCGCCGCGCCAGTGCTATCGGTATAACCCTCGATCCGCACCACTCGCCGTGGATTGAGCTGAAGGAACTGCACCAGCTTCAATACAGTACGGCTGGCCGAGTTCTTCAGATCAGCCTGGCCGGTATCGAACAGCACGTCACCCAGGGTCATCACCAGGCCACGATCGGTCTGCTCCGACGCCAACGCGACAATCTGCGCCTCGACGAACTTGCCCTGCTGCTGGACGCTGGCCAGCTTGGCCTCGCGCAACGCCAGCTGCAGACGCTGGCGCTCCAGGTCGAGTTTGGCCAGACGCTCCTGGTTCAATGCCAGCTTGGCGTGCTCACTGGCAATCTCGCTGTAGCGCTGGCTCAGGTAGGCGTAATGACGAACATCGCTGCCGGTGCCGACATAGCCCGCCAGGCGCTCCGCGCGTGCCAGCGACTCGCCGGCGCGGATCACATCGCGAGGCGCGCTGCGCAGTACATCGGAATCGTCCTTGACCTTCTGGAACGCGGCGCTGGCGTCGTCCAGCGCCGACTCGCTGCGCTGGCTGGCGCAACCCTGCAAACCGACCAGGGCCAACAAGGCCAAAGCCGCCATGGGCTTGAGGCGCTTCATGGCTGCACCTCCAGTTGCTTGCGCAAGCGCTTGATCCGCGACTGCATCGCCTGCAGCTGCTCCTCGCTCTTCTGGTTCAGCACCCGCGCCTCGGCCAGGCGCGCATCGAGCTCGGCCTGCTCGGCGCGCATGCGCGCATCGCGGTGGCTTTCGCCGAGCATGTTGCTCTTGGCCCGGGCCAACTTGTCTTCGGCCAGCTTGAACTCCGGCACCTGCTCATTGGCACCGACCGCCTTGGCCTGCTCCAACGCCTGTTCCGACAGGCGCAGCTGTTCATTGGGTGCCGGGTCGTTGGCACAGCCGGCCAGGCCAAGCACGGCCAGGGCGAGCATCAAGGGTTGGATTCTCACTCACGCTTCCTACTGTTTGGGGGCACCCTGCGACGCCTGCATCTGCGCCTTCCAACGCTCGACATTGCGCTGCAGCACAGCTTCGCTCGCCCCGGAGATCGGCAATTCTGTCAGTTTTTTCGCCAGTTGTCCGCGCAACCAGCTGTCGTTGCACGCCGAGTTGTGCGAGACCGCCAGGTACAGCCCCGGGCGATCCACCGGCAAGCCCCGGGCGATGAGGTCGTTGCCCACGCCCAGGCTCTGCGCCATGGCCATGCCCGAGTAGCGCCCGGCCAACACATAGTCGACCTGGCCGAGCACCAGCTTCTGGAAGGCCTGCGTCAGGTTCTGCGCCGGTTCCAGCTTGAGCTGGGCCTTGGTGAAGGCGTCGAAGGCCGGAGTCAGGCGAGCCTTCTCGGACAGGGCGCCGCGGTACTGGGCAAGGTCTGCCGGACCATCGAACACCAGGGTGGCGTCATGACGGGTCCAGACCAGGTATTCGTTGAGCTGCAAGGCCGGATGGATGTAGTCCAGGCTGGTCAGCTGGGTGACCTGCATCGGCGTGTCGAGCAGCAGGTCCATGCGCCCGCTGCGTACCTCTTCCAGGGCCTGCTCGCGCCTGCCTGCGTGCAGCACCTCGACCTTCACCCCAAGCTCGGCCGCCACCTGGCGCAGCAGGTCGACATTGGCGCCGATCAGGTGTTTCGGGTCCTGCGGGTCCTGCCAGGAGTACGGCGGCGCATCCGGGCTGCCGGTAGCCACCAGGCGCTCGCACTTGCCCAGCGCCAAGGCCTGCGTCGACAGCAGCGCCAGCACGCAGGCCAGCCCTCCCTTGCTCCAGCGAAACGCCATGCAACCTCTCCCCGCCCCTGAAAAAATCCATGAAAAAACCCGGACCGCCAAGGGCGGACCGGGTTCTTTATAAGTGAAGCAGGCGGATCAGACCAGCTTTTCCAACTCCGGAACCGCTTCGAACAGGTCGGCGACCAGGCCGTAGTCGGCGACCTGGAAGATCGGCGCCTCTTCGTCCTTGTTGATCGCGACGATCACTTTCGAGTCCTTCATGCCGGCCAGGTGCTGGATCGCGCCGGAGATACCGACGGCGATATACAGCTGAGGCGCGACGATCTTGCCGGTCTGACCGACCTGCATGTCGTTCGGCACGAAGCCTGCGTCGACCGCGGCGCGCGAGGCGCCGACGGCGGCGCCAAGCTTGTCGGCCAGGGCGTACAGGTGCTTGAAGTTGTCACCGTTGCCCATGCCGCGACCACCGGAAACGACGATCTTGGCGGCAGTCAGCTCAGGACGGTCGGACTTGGCCAGCTCTTCGCCTACGAAGGCCGACTTGCCGGCGTCGTGGGCGGCAGCGACGGCTTCGACAGCGGCCGAACCACCTTCGGCGGCCACGGCATCGAAGCCGGTGGTACGCACGGTGATGACCTTGACCGCAGCGCTCGATTGCACGGTGGCAATGGCGTTACCGGCGTAGATAGGACGCTTGAAGGTGTCGGCGGATTCGACCGCGATGATCTCGGAGATCTGGTCGACGTCCAGCAGCGCGGCAACGCGCGGCAGGATGTTCTTGCCATTGGTGGTGGCCGGGGCCAGCACGTGGCTGTAACCTTTGGCCAGTTCGACCAGCAGCGGCGCGACGTTTTCCGGCAGGGCGTGGGCGTAGGCGGCGTTATCGGCGACCAGCACCTTGGCTACGCCAGCGATCTTGGCGGCGGACTCGGCGACGCCACCGACGTTCTGGCCTGCGACCAGCACGTGGATATCACCACCGATCTTGGCGGCAGCGGCGACAGTGTTCAGGGTGGCCGGGGCTACGGCACCGTTCTCGTGTTCAGCGACAACCAGGATAGTCATTTAGATTACCTTCGCTTCGTTCTTCAGCTTCTCGACCAGTTCGGCCACCGACTTGACCTTGATACCGGCGCTGCGGGCAGCAGGCGCTTCGACCTTGAGGGTCTTGTTGGTGGAGGCGATGGACACGCCCAGCGCGTCCGGAGTGATGGTCTCCAGCGGCTTCTTCTTGGCCTTCATGATGTTCGGCAGCGACGCGTAGCGCGGCTCGTTCAGGCGCAGGTCGGTGGTGACGATGGCTGGCAGGTTCAGCGCGACGGTCTGCAGGCCGCCATCGATTTCACGGGTGACGTTGACCTTGTCGCCGGCGACTTCGACCTTGGAGGCGAAGGTGCCCTGGGCAAAGCCGGTCAGCGCGGCGAGCATCTGGCCGGTCTGGTTGTTGTCGCTGTCGATGGCCTGCTTGCCGAGGATGACCAGCTGCGGTTGCTCCTTGTCGACAACGGCTTTCAGCGCCTTGGCCACGGCCAGGGAGTTCAGTTCGTCAGCGGCCTCGACCAGGACGGCGCGGTCGGCGCCCAGGGCCAGGGCGGTACGCAGTTGCTCCTGGGCGGCGGTCGGGCCGATGGAGACAACGACGATTTCGCTCGCCACGCCCTTCTCTTTCAGGCGGACGGCTTCTTCCACGGCGATTTCGCAGAAGGGGTTCATGGACATCTTGACGTTTGCAAGGTCGACGCCGGAGTTGTCCGCCTTGACGCGAACCTTGACGTTGTAGTCGACCACTCGTTTGACAGCTACAAGAACCTTCATGGATTCCTCGTTACTCTCCGGTGAAAAGAAGATCGCCTGGGGACTGCCCGGCGAATGCGCGTGGGTACAAGGGCACCTCTAAAAACGTTCCGACGCCGACAAAGTTCAGTTGACCGATCAGTCTTGTTGCGACCTTCAGGGACAAAACCCGCGGGTCATTTTCTGTCGTGGCGTGTAGACTCCACTACAAAACCTGATTCGGCCCGTAAACCCTGCTCCACGCCTGGTCTTTAGGGGTGCACCTGCGCCCGACGGTCAGCCTACGGCGAACGCGAAAGCGCTCGTATCTTGACCGTAACACCCAATCCGGTCAATACGGCAAATTGGCCAGCCTCCAGCCGCCTACCTGCGATTCTACGGGCCTCCGGCAAATTCAAACAAACGTTTGTATTGGACCCGCCAAGTGGTGTAGATATAATGCGCGGCCAAGACAAAACGGTGTAGTCCATCACCTGCGAAGCTACAGCCTCTGCACGCCGCATGTGACCGTGAACACCCATAAAAGACAAGCAACGCGATGAGCCTTGAGTAGGAGAGAACCTGTGGAACGCGAATACATGGAATTCGACGTGGTCATCGTCGGCGCAGGCCCGGCGGGCCTGTCCGCCGCCTGCCGCCTGAAGCAGAAGGCCGCCGAAGCCGGTAGCGAGATCAGCGTCTGCGTGGTCGAGAAAGGCTCCGAAGTCGGCGCCCATATTCTCTCCGGCGCGGTGTTCGAACCGCGCGCCCTGAACGAACTGTTCCCCGACTGGAAAGACCTCGGCGCGCCGCTGAACACCGAAGTGAAGCGCGACGACATCTATGTGCTGAAAAGTGCCGACAGCTCGACCAAGGTCCCCGACCTGTTCGTGCCCAAGACCATGCACAACCACGGCAACTACATCATCTCCCTGGGCAACCTGTGCCGCTGGCTGGCCCAGCAGGCCGAGAACCTGGGCGTCGAGATCTACCCAGGCTTCGCCGCGCAAGAGGCACTGTTCGATGAAAACGGCGTGGTCCGTGGCATCGTTACCGGCGACCTGGGTGTCGACCGCGAAGGCCAGCCAAAAGACGGCCTGTACACCCCAGGCATGGAGCTGCGCGCCAAGTACACCCTGTTCGCCGAAGGCTGCCGTGGCCATATCGGCAAGCAGCTGATCAAGCGCTTCGACCTGGACAACGAGTCCGACGTCCAGCACTACGGCATCGGCCTCAAGGAAATCTGGGAAATCGACCCGGCCAAGCACGAGCAGGGCCTGGTGGTGCACACCGCCGGCTGGCCGCTGGACGTGATGAGCGCCGAGAACACCGGCGGCTCCTTCCTTTATCACCTGGAAAACAACCAGGTGGTGGTCGGCCTGATCGTCGACCTGTCGTACTCCAACCCATACCTGTCGCCGTTCGACGAGTTCCAGCGCCTCAAGCACCACCCGGTGATGGCCCAGTACCTCGAAGGCGGCAAGCGTATCAGCTACGGCGCCCGCGCCATCTGCAAAGGCGGCCTGAACTCGCTGCCGAAGATGGTCTTCAATGGCGGCGCACTGATCGGCTGCGACCTGGGCACCCTGAACTTCTCCAAGATCAAGGGCAGCCATACCGCGATGAAATCCGGCATGCTCGCCGCCGAAGCGGTGGCTGACGCATTGATCGCCGGCAGCGAAGGCGGTGACCAGCTCAACGGCTATGTCAGCGCCTTCAAGGCCAGCTGGCTGCATGAAGAGCTGTTCGCCAGCCGCAACTTCGGCCCGGCGCTGCACAAGTTCGGCCCGTTGCTCGGTGGTGCGTTCAACTATGTCGACCAGAACTGGTTTGGCGGCAAGCTGCCGTTCACCCTGCATGACACCAAGCCGGACTACGCCTGCCTCAAGCTCGCCGCCGACTCGAAAAAGATCGACTACCCGAAACCAGACGGCAAGCTCAGCTTCGACAAGCTCAGCTCGGTATTCCTCTCCAGCACCAACCATGAAGAGGAACAGCCCTGCCACCTGAAGCTGACCGATCCGAACATCCCGATCGCCAGCAACCTGCCGCTGTACGACGAGCCGGCGCAGCGCTACTGCCCGGCCGGCGTGTACGAAGTGGTCACCCAGGAAGACGGCAACAAGCGCTTCCAGATCAACGCGCAGAACTGCGTACACTGCAAGACCTGCGACATCAAGGATCCGGCCCAGAACATCACCTGGGTTACCCCTGAAGGTGCCGGCGGGCCGAACTACCCGAACATGTAAGCCCTGCCCTGGCGGCAAGAAAAAGCCCCTTGGCCGTGAGGCCTGGGGGCTTTTTTCATGGTCGCTATCCCTTGTACGAAACCACGGTGTGCGCGGTATCAAGCCCCAACTGCTCGAGCCGCTCCAGGACATGTCCCAGGCACTGCCCGCCATCGGGCTTGTAGTGCCCAGAGGCGTCGTTGACCAGGCCAAGGATGTCACTCACCGCATTGCTGGTGGTCTTGCGCTCGATGCGCATTTCTCCGGCGCATACCACCGCCTGCCCACCGCCAAGCTGGCTGTGCCGGGTGTAACTCGTTCGATCGAGGGACTGGTCCCAGAATTTGACCAGAATGCTTTTTTGCGGGGTGTAGACCCATGTGTAGGCATCCTGGGCAGTATTGGGGCGTAGATAGATCAATCTTCCGCTCTTGAGCTCATAGGCGAGTATCTGGCCCCGATCCTCGCCTATCAGCTGGCAGACGCCATCGATGGTCTCAGGCTTGTAACTGCGCCACTTCAGCACGTCGATCAGCCATTGCTGCAACTGTACCGGGTAGGTGTAGCCGGCAAAGTCCAGGGGCGCCGAGATATCAGCCTTGCGCCAGTCCAGCCAGTTCACCCGGCCTTGCCATGCCACGCCATCCCTGGCCTCGATCCAGCGATTGTCGCTCCCTACCACGCGGTTGCTCAGCTGGTCATTGACCTTCAGGTCCAGCGACTGCATCTTCCAGGCTGGGCCGTACCCCCCGGCACTGGCCTGGTAGATCTCGACCGTATGCAGCTCATCGGCATAGATCACGCTGCGCTGGAACATCTTGACCAGGTCGACCTCGACCTTGAAGTGCGCCCCACGCTCGAAGTTGCCAGCCAACGGCTGGCGGTGCTCACTGCCATTGATCGAGAACGAGAGGGTATCGCCCGTTCCGGCACTGTAGTCGGCAGAGACAGCGAGGCACAGGCTCAGCTTGTCAATGACCATGCTCGGTACCTGCCCCCGCCTGGGAAGCTGAGGCAGTTGCACCCGCCAGGCTTCGGAAGGCTGCGCCTCGCTGCGTCGCTGCAGCCAGACCTCACCCGAAGTCGGTGCACCGCACAACGTACGGCTGCCGTCGCCATAGAGAAGCTCGCCCTTGGAAGACAGCCGCCAGCGATCTCCCGAGGCTGCGCTCACCTTGCCGCAGATCCCGAGCCCCAAGGCCTGCCCGGTGGTGACATTGACCAGTTGTCCGTCCTTGTAGATCCATTGCATGGCCTTGGGATCCGGATTCACGGCGAGATACACGCCGCCCTCATCCGCCATCAGGTAATCATGGCCGTTGGTGAGCATGAACGGGATACCACTGGGTAGGCCGTTTACATTGTTCCCGGCACCACCACTGCCATCCAGTGCCTTCAGTTGGGTGAATTCGACTGTTTGCTGACGCCGCGCACTGTCGGTCAACAACACGACATGGCTGTTGGCGGCCAGCTGGATACGGCTGATATGGCGAAAGTCATGTAGCGGGTGTACGCCGGTCAATTGCTTGCCATCACCGTAGACCACCACCCAGGCCTGGTCGTGGTGGTTGCGGGACTCCAGCACGCAGGCCAGGCTTCGGCCCCAGCGGATAACCGGAGTCCTGGCCTGATCATCCGGTTTCGTGCTGGCGGGATTGGCAGCCGAAAAGCTCATCTGTGGTGGAAACGCAGGCAGCTGGGCCCGCGTCATCCAGGTGATGCTGAAACTGGACATGCATATTTCTCCTGACTGTCTGAACGGAAGGGTCCGTCAACGATCAGTCGAAATTACGTGCACAACCTCGAAGGCGCTGTAGGGGTGCGGAGCTGCGGACGCTCAAAATTCCTACCCTGACTGTAGGACCTGTTGACTGCCTGGGCGTATCAGGCAGTCCTGACTTCCTCGAACAGTTCCGGATGACGATCCAGGAGCTTGAACAGTTTGATCAGTGCGACCGGTGGTTGGGTCTTGCCGTTCTCGTAACGGGAAAAGGCATTGACCCCGCCGCCAAAGATTTCGCCCGCCTCACGCTGATCGAGGTCGAATTTGCGCCGAACACTGGCAATGAAGGCAGGGTCGACAGCGGCGGCATTGACCTGTCGCTTGAAGGCCAGCATCAGATCACCGAGGCGCTCAGCTTCAGCCATGCTCAGCACCGCCTCGCCGCAAACAGGGCAATAATCGCCGCAGACATCGCGGATCACCGTCGACTGGCCATTGTATCGATAAGGCATGTCCTGAGCCTGGGCGACCAGCTCAGCACCACCACACACGGGACACTTCATTTCAGCGCTCCTTGAATGACACGATCAGCACGTCATCGACCACCGTCAGCTTGATGTAGAGATCGCCAAAGACGGTTCGGGGACGATAGACATCCTGCCAGATCCGATGATCGTGATAGGTCGTCATGCTTTTGTAGAAATCGTGTGCCGACAAGCCTCGAACGACTTCAAGCATCTGGCGAGGGCTCAGCCCGAGCGCATCACAGTCCTGGATAGCTGTCCGGGTGGGCCTGACCCGGCCCTGGCTCATCAACATTCGCACCTTTTCCAGCGGGCAGTGCGGCGTTCTCTTTTCCATGAGAAATTAACCTTTAAGGTTATTCCAGGCCAATAGGTTATTTTTATAACCCCCGCCCGCCAGTCTGCCTCACTGCCCTGCGGCCTTTACCGCTTCATTTGTCACCACACATGAGCGGCATCGGCTGCGCCGCAAACCCCAACGACTCACGACGTCCAAAATAGAGCGCCGTCAGCAATCCGACCATGCCCATCAACAGACAAAAGCCGACACACACCCATGGGCTCCACGGCATCAGGGCGATCAGGGCCAGCGGCGTGGTGCTGGCCCACAGGGCGTAGGCGACGTTGTAGGTGAAGGAGATGCCCGAGACCCGGATCTCGGCCGGGAACAGCCCGACCATCACCGACGGCACCACCCCCACCACGCCACAGGACAGGCCGGCCAATGCATAAGCAGCCCAGGTCTGCCCCCACTGCCCCACCAGGCTGGCGTACAAGACGCCGATGCCCAACGGCAGCAGCAGGCAGTAGAGCATCAACGCCCGCCAGGCGCCGACACGATCCACCAGCAGCCCAGCCAGCACACAACCAATATTGAGGAAAACAATGCCCACGCTGCTCAGGGCGAAGGTGTGCCCGGCTGTCATGCCGAACCGCTGTTGCATCACGGTCGGAGTAATCACCACCAGCACCACCACCGCCGAAGTCAGCACACAGGTCAGCAGAGCCGCTGGAATCAAGGCCCGTCGATGAGCGCCCAGCACCCGCCGCAGGGGGAAGGCCACCGGCTGCTCCTGCTGCGCCCGCAGGGCCAGGAACACCGGGGTTTCACTCAACCAGCGGCGCAGCCAGACACCGATCACGCCGAACACGCCACCGAGCAGGAAGGGATAACGCCAGGCGTAATCGAGGATCTCCTGGGGCGTGAACAATTGCGCCAGCAAGGTCGCGGTCAGCGCCCCGAGCAGGTAGCCGAAGGTCAGCCCGGCCTGCAGGAAGCCCAGCGCATAACCACGCCGCCCGGACGGCGCATGTTCGGCGACGAAGGTCCAGGCGCTGGGTACCTCGCCGCCGACCGCCGCCCCCTGCAGGATGCGCAGGGCCAGCAGGATCAGCGGCGCGGCGTAGCCGATGTCGGCGTAGGTCGGCATCACCCCGATCAGCAGGCACGGCAGCGCCATCATCAGGATGCTCAGGCTGAACACCCGTTTGCGCCCCAGGTGATCGGCAAAATGGGCCATGAGTATGCCGCCCAGCGGCCTGGCCAGGTAGCCGGTGACGAAGATCCCGAAGCTCTGCAGCAGGCGCAGCCACTCCGGCATCTCGGGCGGGAAGAACAGCTGGCTGAGGGTCAGCGCGAAGAACACGAAGATGATGAAATCGTAGATTTCCAGGGCGCCACCCAGCGCGGCCAGCCCCAGGGTCCGGTGATCGCGACGGCTGAACCGTGGCGGGCGGGAGGTATCGATGGCAGTCATGGCAGCTTCCGCAACGAGGCAAAAGGCCAGAGGATAGCAAATCCACCCACCGCTCAGGGGTTGCGGCAGAACACCGTCTGCGTAAGGTTGGTGCGTCGCCGGGCATGGTTCGACGCCCCCGCCAACCCCGGCGGCAAGGGCAACTGCCCGACCAGCACGGGCATGTCGATGATTGCCATGAAGGACTCCAGCGCCTCGCTGTCGGGGGCATGGGGCAGGCTGATGCTGACGGCGTGGCGATCACTTGGCGGCACAGCGGGCACTTTCAGGTGTGGCGAGTGGTACAGCAGCGCATGCTGGATCTGCGAGCTGACCCGGCAAAAACGCGCCAGGTCGACCCCGGCATGACTGGCCAGCTCGATGTTGCCCACCAGCAGGTTGAAGGGCTCCAGGGCGCTGTGCACCAGGCGCTGCAGGTCGTCGAAACTTTCCACCGGGGCGATCCGGTAATAACCCAGGCCATTGAGCATCTTCTCCAGCTGCAGGCGCTGGCCGGGGTGCTCGTCGGCGATGAGGATGCGCATGGATTTGTTAGGCATCATCCGGACCTGGGCAGTTGGGTGGTGACGGTAGCTCCATGACCATACTGCGCCGGCAACGGCAACGTCAGGCGGGACGCCTGAACGAGGGGTCTTTATTGATAGTTGTCGTGAACCCGGGAGAAATCAAGTCGCCCCCTCACGGAATTTTCACATCTGCGCACGGCTCGCTCAGGACTCCCACTGGCGCATGCGCACGCGGCAATGCTTCATGGCGTTGACGATGTGTTTTTCCACCAGGCTGCGGGAAATACCCAGGCGCTCGGCGATCTGCTGGTGCGACAGGCCATCGAGCTTGCGCAGCAGGAAACTGTCGCGGCAAGGCCCGCTCAGTTCGCCCAGGGCTTGCTGCATCAGGGCCAGGCGCTGGTCGAGCTGCATGCTCTGCGTCAGGGCAGGGGTATGCCAGCGCTCATCGCTGTCCAGTACCTCCAGCGGCTCGGCCTGACGCACCAGATGTCGACGATGATGATCGACCACGAGATTCATGGCCGTGCGATACAGGAAGGCGCGTGGATGCTCGATATGCTCGCCCTCCGTGCGCTCCAACACCCGGATGTAGGCATCGTGGGCGACGTCTTCGGCCGCCTGGCGATTACCGAGCCGGGCGGACAGGAAGCTCACCAATTCGCGATAGTAATGTTCCACGACGGCACCTGGCGTCTCCCTGCTCAAGCGTTGGTAGTCAGGGGCAGTGTTCTGGATGATATCAGCGTGCGATCTTACAAATTATAATTATTCGCAGCAACACGCAGACCACCCCCGCGCTGCGCTAAATCGTCATCGAGATCATTCGTTTAACTGGGACCCCCGAGCGCATGCCCCGTCGCGGCACTCGGCCACTACCTCCGGCTGGAAGCCCGCATGACACGCACATCCAATACCCGTCGCCGTCTGCTGATCGGCGCCCTGGGCCTGGCCGGCCTCGGCAGCCTGGTGGCCTGGCAGGTCCTGCCGCTCGGCGGCGCACCGGTCAGCACCGTGCCGGTGATCCGCGCCGATATCGAGAGCAGCGTCACCGCCCTGGGCACCCTGCAACCACGTCGCTATGTCGATGTCGGCGCCCAGGCCTCGGGGCAGATCCGCAAGCTGCATGTGGAGGCCGGCGACGAGGTGCGTCAGGGCCAACTGCTGGTTGAAATCGATCCGTCAACGCAACAAGCCAAGCTCGATGCCGGACGCTTCTCGATCGAGAACCTCAAGGCCCAGCTCGCCGAACAACGAGCGCAGTACCTGCTCGCCCAGCAGCAGTACAAGCGCCAGCAGGATCTGGCCGCCACCGGCGCCAGCCGCCAGGAAGACCTGCAGACGGCCGCGGCACAGTTGAAGGTGACCCAGGCCCGCATCGACATGTACCTGGCGCAGATCCGCCAGGCCCAGGCCAGCCTGCGCAGCGACGAAGCGGAGCTGGGCTACACGCGGATCTACGCGCCCATGAGCGGCACCGTGGTGGCGGTGGACGCCCGCGAGGGCCAGACCCTCAACGCCCAGCAGCAGACACCGCTGATCCTGCGCATCGCCAAGCTGTCGCCGATGACCGTATGGGCCCAGGTGTCCGAAGCCGACATCGGCAAGGTCAAGCCGGGCATGACCGCCTACTTCAACACCCTGGCCGGCGGCAAGCGGCGTTGGACCAGCACCGTGCGGCAGATCCTGCCGGTGCCACCCAAGCCCCTGGACCAATCCAGCCAGGGCGGGGGCAGCCCGGCCAGCGCCACGGCCGGCACCACGGGCACCAAGGTGGTCCAGTACACCGTGCTGCTGGACGTGGACAACCCCGACGGCGCCCTGATGGCGGAGATGACCACCCAGGTGTTCTTCGTCGCCGGCCAGGCCAGCCAGGTGCTCAGCGCGCCCCTGGCCGCGCTCGATGACACCCCCGGCGACGGCGTGCGCCTGGCCCAGGTGCTGAACAACAAGGGCCAGATCGAGGCGCGTCAGGTACGCACCGGCTTGAGTGACCGCCTGCGGGTGCAGATCCTCGACGGCCTGAACGAAGGCGAGCGCCTGGTCATCGGCCTACCCGCCGCCAGTGGGGGTTGAGATGTCCACGCCCCTGATCGAGCTGTGCGACATCCGCAAGGTCTACGGCGGTGTCGATTCGCCCAGGGTCGAGGTGTTGCGCGGCATCAGCCTGAGCATCCACCCCGGCGAGTTCGTCGCCATCGTCGGCGCCTCGGGTTCCGGCAAGTCGACCCTGATGAACATCCTCGGCTGCCTCGACCGCCCCACCTCGGGCAGCTATCGCTTCGCAGGCCGGGACGTGGCCGAGTTGGACAGCGACGAGCTGGCCTGGCTGCGCCGCGAAGCTTTCGGTTTCGTGTTCCAGGGCTACCACCTGATCCCCTCGGGCTCGGCCCAGGAGAACGTCGAGATGCCGGCCATCTACGCCGGCACCCCGCCCGCCGAACGCCATGCTCGCGCCCACGCCCTGCTCGAACGCCTGGGCCTGGCCAGCCGCACCGGCAACCGCCCGCACCAGCTGTCCGGCGGCCAGCAGCAGCGGGTGTCGATCGCCCGCGCGCTGATGAACGGCGGGCACATCATCCTCGCCGACGAGCCCACCGGCGCACTCGACAGCCAAAGCGGCGCCGAGGTGATGACCCTGCTCGACGAACTGGCCAGCCAGGGCCATGTGATCATCCTCATCACCCATGACCGTGAAGTCGCGGCCCGCGCCCAACGGATCATCGAGGTGCGCGACGGCGAGGTAGTCAGCGATTCGGCCACCCCGTCCTCGGTCGATGCACCGCCCCGACAGGTGCAGGCCGACGACCTGCGCCAGCGCCTGGACTTCGGCGCCACCCAGCGCGGCGCCTGGAAGGGCGAGCTGGTCGAGTCCCTGCAGGCCGCCTGGCGGGTAATGTGGATCAACCGCTTCCGCACCGCCCTTACCCTGCTTGGCATCATCATCGGGGTGGCCTCGGTGGTGGTGATGCTGGCGGTCGGCGAAGGCAGCAAGCGCCAGGTCATGGCGCAGATGGCCGCCTTTGGCTCGAACATCCTCTACCTCAATGGCAAGCATTCCTCCGAGGAACTGATGGGCATCGTCACCCTCGACGATGTCGACGCCATCGGCGAACTGCCGCAGGTCAAGCGCGTCATGCCGGTCATTGGCGACAAGCTCATGGTGCGCCACGGCAACAAGGGCGAGCAGTTCTATGTCGGCGGCAACAACACCGGGTTCCCCGAGATCTTCAACTGGCCGGTGGTCGAAGGCAGCTTCTACAGCGAGGCCGACGAGGCCAACGCCGCCGCCGTGGCCGTGATCGGCCAGAAAGTGCGCGAGAAAATGTTCGGCGCAGGGAGCAACCCGCTCGGCCAGTACCTGCTGATCGGCAACGTGCCGTTCCAGGTAATCGGCATACTCCAGGGCAAGGGCGCCAGCTCCGGCAGCGAAGACAGCGACGAGCGCGTGGTGGTGCCCTACTCCGCCGCCTCCATTCGCCTGTTCGGCAGCCGCGATCCGGAGTACGTCACCATCGCCGCCCAGGACTCCAGCCGTGTGAAGGAAACCGAGCAGGCGATCGAACGCCTCATGTTGCAGCGTCACCAGGGCAAGTACGATTTCGTCCTGACCAACGACGCCGCGCTGATCCAGGCCGAGGCCCGCACGCAGAACAGCCTGTCGCTGATGCTTGGGGCGATCGCCGCGATCTCGCTGCTGGTCGGCGGCATCGGCGTGATGAACATCATGCTCATGACCGTGCGCGAACGCACCCGCGAGATCGGCATCCGCATGGCCACCGGCGCACGCCAGCGCGACATCCTGCGCCAGTTCCTCACCGAGGCGGTGATGCTGTCGATGGTCGGCGGCGTGACCGGCATTGTCCTGGCTTTGGCCATCGGCGCCAGCCTGCTGCTGGCCGACATCGCCGTGGCCTTCGCCCTGCCCGCCATCCTCGGCGCCTTCGCCTGCGCCGTGATCACCGGCGTGGTGTTCGGTTTCATGCCGGCCCGCAAGGCCGCCCGCCTCGACCCGGTCAAGGCCCTTACCAGCGAATAGTTCATGACGATCCCCAGCCGCATCAGCCTGTTGACCCTGAGCCTTTGCCTGGCCGCCTGCAGCAGCCCGCCGCCACCAGCGGCGAACATCGACACGCCGCCCGCCTGGCAGGGGCCGACCACAGCCCAGTCCCTGCCCGACAGCCAGTGGTGGCGCGCCTTTGCCAGCACCGAGCTGGACCGGCTGGTCGAACGCGCCCGCCTGAACAGCCACGACCTGGCGGCGGCCGCCGCGCGGGTTCGCAAGGCGCAGGCCAGCGCGGTGATCGCCGGCGCACCACTGTTGCCCGAGGTGCAACTGGGCCTGAACGGTAGCCGCCAGCGCCTGTTGCGCGGCGAAGGCAACAGCCAGCTCGACGCCAGCAGCAGCGAACGCACCAGCACCTCGTTCGGCACTCGCCTGAGCGCCAGCTACGAGATCGACTTCTGGGGCGGCCTGCGCGCCACCCGCGACAGCGCCCTGCGCAGCCTCGACGCCAGCCGCTTCGACCGCCAGACCGTGGAGCTGACCCTGGTCAGCGCCGTGGCCGACAGCTACCTGCAGGGCCTGGCCTTCGACGAGCAACTGCGCATCGCCCGCCTCAACCTGGACAACGCCCGCGATGTGCTGGGCCTGGTCGAAACCCGCGAACGCTCGGGCTCTGCCACTCGCCTGGAACTGGCCCAGCAGCGCAGCCTGGTCGCCGCCCAGGAGCGCCAGTTGCCGCTGCTCGAACAACGCCGTCAGGACAACCGCATCGTCCTTGCCACCCTACTGGGCGATCCGGTGCAGGCGCTGCCCACCACCCACGAAACCATCGGCAACGTGCAGTGGCCAGCCATCGGCAGCGGCGTGCCCAGCGAACTGCTCGGCCGCCGCCCGGACATCGCCGCCGCCGAGGCACGCCTGGCGGCGGCCAGCGCCAACATCCAGGTGGCCCGCGCGGCGATGCTGCCGCGCCTGATACTGGGCGCGGACCTGGGCAGTGGCGCCCGCACCTTGCCCAATATCTTCGACAGCCCCTACTACACCCTCACCGCCGGCCTCACCGCGCCGATCTTCAACAACGGTCGGCTGAGTGCCGCCCGGGACGTGGCCAGTGCCGAACAGCAGGAGCTGCTGGAGCTGTACCGCGCCAGCATCCTGGCCGGGTTCTCGGATGTGGAGAAAGCCCTGAACGCCATCGCCGGCGTGGAGCGCCAGCGCCGCTGGCAGGACCAGGAAGTGGAACAGGCGCGCATTGCCTTCGACCTGGCCCAGCAGCGCTACGCCGCCGGCGCCGAGACCCTGCTCACCGTGCTGGAGACCCAGCGCACGCTGTACCTGGCCCAGGACCAGCAGGCGCAGCTGCGCCTGGAGCAGTTGCGCGGGAGCGTGGCGTTGTTCAAGGCACTGGGCGGAGGCTGGCAGGCGCCGCAGAAACTGTAGGAGCGGGCTTGCCCCGCGAAAGCGCCAGACCAGACGACGTAGCTTTCAGGTCTGGCGCTTTCGCGGGGCAAGCCCGCTCCTACAGGGGCGCTTCAGGAGACAATATTCTTCATTGACAGGTGCCGCGCATACCAAGGCCGTTGCGGCACCTTGCGCAGCAGGTTTTCGATCTTGTCGTCGGCGCCGAAGGTGATGCGCA
>Ga0209370_1001485_pt1 | contig 20559 bp, 20 predicted proteins | sample AgamicAtPrz_FD_187164 | JGI IMG/M metagenome (GOLD analysis project Ga0209370, IMG submission 187164) | Agave microbial communities from Guanajuato, Mexico - At.P.rz (SPAdes) (version 2) | ecosystem: Host-associated > Plants > Phyllosphere > Phylloplane/Leaf | place: Guanajuato, Mexico... | reverse complement strand
ATCCGCGCCCGTGGTGAGAAGTACTAAGGAACTGAATCATGGCTAAAGGTATTCGTGAGAAGATCAAGCTGGTTTCCTCTGCTGGTACAGGTCACTTCTATACCACCACGAAGAACAAGCGTACTAAACCTGAGAAACTGGAACTGAAAAAGTTCGATCCGGTTGTACGTCAGCACGTGATCTACAAAGAAGCCAAAATTAAGTAATTTTGGTGTTCTTGCGAAAAACCCGGCTCCGGCCGGGTTTTTTGTTTGTGCGCTATGTCAACACGTTGAGGAGATGCGATGCCTGAATTACCTGAGGTAGAAACCAGCCGACGCGGTATTGAGCCTCACCTGGTGGGGGAAACCATTCTGCACGCTATTGTGCGCAATGGGCGCCTGCGCTGGCCGGTTTCCAGTGAAATCCACGCGCTGAGCGATCAGCCGGTCCTGAGCGTGCAGCGGCGGGCAAAGTATCTGCTGCTGGAGCTGCCCCATGGCTGGATCATCATTCATCTCGGCATGTCCGGCAGCCTGCGCATTCTGCCCGGTGAACAGCCGGCAGAAAAGCATGACCATGTCGATCTGGTCATGAGTAACGGCAAAGTGCTGCGCTATACCGACCCGCGACGTTTTGGCGCGTGGCTCTGGAGCGCCGATCCGGCGGGCAGCAGCGTGCTGGCCCATCTTGGACCGGAGCCGCTCAGCGACGCCTTCAGCAGCGACTATCTGTTTACCCGCTCGCGCGGCAAGCGTACCGCCATCAAGCAGTGGCTGATGGACAATAAGATTGTGGTCGGGGTGGGCAATATTTACGCCAGCGAGTCGCTGTTTACCGCCGGTATACTGCCAGATCGGGCGGCTGGAAGCCTGAGCGAGGCGGAAGCGATGCTGCTGGTGGACACGATAAAAGCGGTGCTGCTGCGCTCTATTGAGCAGGGAGGCACCACGCTGCGCGATTTTTTACAGACTGACGGGAAGCCAGGCTATTTTGCTCAGCAGCTGCAGGTCTATGGCCGCGCTGGCGAACCCTGCCGCGCCTGCGGCACGCCGATCCTCAGCGGCCGGCATGGACAGCGCAGCACCTTCTGGTGTCCGCACTGTCAGCACTGATCACGGCTGCTGCAGTCTGGTCAGCAGCGCCTGATGAATGACGGCAGGCAGGAATGCCTGCACGTCACCGCCGTGACGCGCCACCTCTTTTACCAGCGATGACGACACAAATGAGAAGCCCTGCGACGGCAGCAGAAACACCGTTTCCAGCGCGGGCAGCAGATGGCGGTTCATCTGTGCCAGCTGTGATTCGTACTCAAAGTCAGCCACCGCCCGCACGCCGCGTACCAGTACGTTCGCCTGCTGCGTCCGGGCAAAATCAGCCATCAGCTCATTAAAGCCCACGACCTCAACGTTAGTCAGATGCGCAGTGGCCTGACGCGCTAAATCGACGCGTTCGTCCAGCGTAAACAGCGGTTTCTTACCGGGACTGGCAGCAATCGCCACGACCAGGCGATCAAACATGCGGGCCGCGCGCGTGACAATATCAAGGTGTCCGAGCGTCATCGGGTCAAACGTGCCGGGATATATCGCTTTCGTACTCATACGCGGCCTTGTGCAGAAGTATGGTGCAGCGCCCAGAGCGCGGCATATTTATTGAACGTATACTGCGCGTTAACCACTGCCAGGATCCAGCCCTGTTTCCCGTCAAGAAAGCCGGCACGCAGCAGCAGCGTTTTAGCAAACGCCCCCAGCGTATGGGAGAAAATGGCGAACAGGCCGCAGCGCTTGCCGCGCTGAAAGCGCTCCTGCGCCCAGGCTTCGGCATAGTTCATCTGCTTACGCTGAAACGTTATCAGATCGCGGCAGGTGAGGTGCGCCAGATCGCCAGACAGCGTCACTACGGGCGCGCCCTGCGTCTCCAGCGACTCATGCACCAGATTGTCGTTATAGCTGAGATGGCGCGGATAGAGACGCATCACGCGATCCGGATACCAGCCGCTGTGACGCATAAAACGGCCGAGAAAAAAATTGCTGCGGCTAAGGCTATAAACCGTGGCAGAAGGCGGCTGGCACAGCACCTGCTCAATTGAGCGGCGCAGCGCCGGAGTCACGCGCTCGTCAGCATCCAGCATCAGGATCATCTCTCCGGTAGCGAATGCCTGCGCGCGCTGGCGCTGCTTGCCATAGCCTGCCCACGGCAGCGCTTCATAAACCTGCGCGCCCTGCGCCCGGGCAATCTCTGCAGTGGCGTCACTGCTGCCCGAATCGAGCAGGATAATTTCATCGGCCCAGGCAACAGATGCCAGCGCGTCAGGCAGAAGTTCAGCTTCATTCCGGGCGATCATCACGACCGAAAGACGTTGGCGTTGTGACATAAATTAGTGTGCTCGCGGTGGCAGATGAGGCTCCAGCAGCTGCAGCAGGCGCTGCAGCGCGCCCTGATTCTGATGCAAAACCTCAACGGCGTGACGGCCATAATAGCGACGATAGTCATCATCCTGCAGCAGATTGGCGACCTCTTTCTCCAGCGCAGCGGCGTCGCTGACCGTGATCAGCCCCTCTGCCTGCTGCAATTTGGCGCAGATATCTTTGAAGTTCCAGGTGTGCGGCCCCATCAGCACCGGGATGGCATGAGCAGCAGGTTCGAGCGGGTTATGACCGCCGCGTTCAACCAGGCTGCCGCCGACAAAAGCGAGATCGGCAATGCCATACAGCAGCATCAGCTCGCCCATGGTGTCGCCAATCACGACCTGTGTGGCGGCGGAAGGAACCGCACCGCTGCTGCGCAGCATAAACGTAAAGCCGCGCTTTTGCGTCAGATGGCACGCATCCTTAAAGCGTTCCGGATGACGCGGCACCAGGATCAGCAGCAGATCGGGAAACTGCTGCAGCAGCTGGCGGTGGGCATCCAGCACGATGGCCTCTTCACCTTCGTGAGTGCTGGTGGCAATCCACACCGGACGGCGCGATGCCCACTGACGCCGCAGCGTAACGGCTCTGGCCGCCAGCTCTGGCGTAACGGAGATATCAAATTTCAGGCTGCCGGTGACCGCCAGGTGCGACCGTTTCAGGCCCAGGCTGAGAAAGCGGTCGCCATCTTCGCTGTTCTGCGCCGCGATAAGCGTGATGCTCTGCAGCAGATCGCGCATAAAGCCACCCAGCTTTTTATAGCCGCGGGCGGAACGCTCAGAGAGACGGGCGTTAGCGATGACCAGCGGGATCTCGCGCTGGTGCAGGATGCGAATGATATTTGGCCACAGCTCGGTTTCCATGATGATCACCAGACGCGGATCCACCGTATCCAGAAACCGGTTAATGGCACCGGGCAGATCGTACGGCAGGTAAACATGGTGCACATCTTTACCAAATGCCGACTGCGCGCGCTCTGAGCCGGTGGGCGTCATGGTGGTCACGGTGATGGGCAGTGACGGATAGCGATGGCGCAGCGCCCGCACCAGCGGTACTGCAGCCAGCGTTTCACCTACCGATACTGAATGCAGCACGATACCGTGCGGCTCAACCTTGCCGGTGCAGTAGCCATATCGCTCAGCCCAGCGTTTACGGTAGGCCGGCGCTTTGCGACCGCGCAGCCACAGGCGCAGCCAGATAAATGGCTGAATCAGATAGAGCAGGGCGGTATACAGGGTCGTCATAGTTATCGTTACGACATATTCGCGTCAAAAAACCGGAGAAAGGCGGCATACTATCAGAAATTCACCGCCTGCTCACATCACTTCGTCAGCGCTGGCTCAGCACGCGCTGGTAGAGCGAGGTCAGCGCATCTGCCAGCCGCTCAGGCCCGTAAGGTTCCACCCGGCGGCGGGCGGCGGCGCCCATACGGTTGTCATCTGACAGGGCAGGCACCGCCAGCACGGCCTCTTTTAACGCGCGAATATCCAGCGCGTCGCAGACAAAGCCCTCTTCACCCTGGCGGATAAACTCGGCTCCGCCGCAGCCAGTGCTGGTGATCACCGCCAGTCCGCAGGCCATGGCTTCCAGAACCACATTCGGAAACGGATCGTACAGCGTTGGCAGCAGCAGCGCATCGGCGGCGTGATAGAACGGCTGCACATCCTGCTGAACGCCGGCAAAGCGCAGGCGGTCAAGACAGTTAAGCTGGTTTGCCAGCTGCTGATAGCGCGACAGCTGTTTATCCTGACCGACCACAATCAGATAGCGATCGGTTTGCGCCACCGCTTCAATTGCTGCTTTCAGCCCCTTGCGCTCAAACCCGGAGCCGACGTAGATCATCACGTGCGCGTCCTGCGGCAGCCGCAGCTGATGGCGCGCCGCATGGCGCAGGCTGGATGTCGCGGGCTGAAAGCGTTTGCTGTCAATGGCATTGTGGATCACGTGAATATTGCCGGCATCCAGCGTGAAATGGCGCAGGATATCCCGCTTCACCATCTCAGAGTTGCAGATCACCGCTTTGAGTGACGGGTCGTTAAACATCTCCGCTTCAGCCTGCAGCACATAGCGATGGTACGGGCTGAGCGCTGCGCTCAGACGCTGCCACGGGGAAACAATGCGCGCCCGCTGCTCTAACCAGACCCGATGCACGCCGTCGCCGGCACGAAAAATATCGCACCCGGCGATGCGCTCGTGACTCTGAACAAGGTCAAACTGCTCCCGCTCCCAGCAGGCGCGCGCTGCACGTGCAAAACCGCGTTCGCGGGAGATACGGCCAAACTTTGCCGGGTTGCAGATATGCAGATGCCAGGCGGGATTGGGCGCGCCCTGCCAGCTGCGGGTAATGATATTGAGATCCAGCTGCTCGCTATCCAGCGCTTCCAGCGCGCGTGAAATAAAGCGTTCGGCCCCGCCGTCCGGGCGATATTTCTGCCGGACGATAGCCAGACGTATTTTATTCATGCAAATAGCTCCTTGCGGCGGTCAGCACATCGGCGACCGGAATCGCGGAAAGATAACGCTGCTCCGTGCGGGTGTCGATTGAGTCGGGCGATGGTAGCGGCGCATAATCACCTGCCCAGATCACCCGGTTATTATTGCCCCACGGGCGCCAGTGCTGCAGCTTTGTCGGTCCGAACAGCGCCAGGCAGGGCGTATCCAGCGCCGCGGCCATATGCATCGGCGCAGAGTCGACACCAATAAAGAGCTGCGCCGCGTCGATTAGCGCGGCCAGCTGCGGCAGCGACAGCTGGCCGGCAAGAGAGACCACGCGTGAGGCGGAGCAGAGCGACTGAATATGCGCTATCATCGCCAGCTCTTTTTTATCCGGCGCTGCCGTCAGCACCAGGGTATGCCCTTCATCAGAGAGCGTCGCGATCAGCTGCGCCATCTTTTCATCGTCCCAGCATTTAAATACCCAGCGCGACGTAGGCTGCAGCACAATAAACGGCCCGGCGATCTGCTGCTGCGCCAGCAAAACATCTACTTTCTGCCGATCGGCTTCGCTGAAATGCATCGACGCGACTGCATTTGTTACGTCGATTCCGAGCGGAGCCAGCGCGCTCATATTCTGTTCAACCGTATGCAGCTGATGATGCCGGGTGGTAGGGACGCGCTGATTGTGGCACCAGCGCCAGAGGGCGTTGTCGCGTTTGCGATAGGCAAAGCCGATGCGCACCGCAGCACCTGACAGGCCGGTAATAATGGCGCTGCGCCACTGGTCGGCGAGGTTGATCACCATATCGTAGCGGCAGGCGCGAACGGCGGAGAGCAGCGCCAGTTCATGGCGCAGTTTCTGCAGGCTGCCCTCTTTTTTCCAGCTGCGATCGATAATATGCAGCTGGCGAATTGCCGGATGCGCTTCCAGCATCGGCCGGGTTTCTTTATAGAGCAGCACATCGATATGTGCATCAGGATAACGCGCGCGCAGCGCATTGATGACAGGCGTTGTCAGCAGCATGTCACCATGATGGCGCAGTTTGATCACTAAAATAGATTGTGGTGTGAACCGGGCTGGAATCGGGCTTGCCATACTTATTGATCTCAGGATTCAGTGAGCCGATTGTAGGGCAAACCCGAAAGGGGTTAAAGCGAGCAGTGGTGCTTATTTCTGGCGCCAGCGATAAATGCGGCTCAGCCACAGCAGCAGCTGATACCACTGTTTCAGGCCGCGCGCATTGCGCAGCATACGTTTATGCGTCCCCGTGCTGAACAGATCCGCCAGCATCGCCTGCCGCGCTTCCGCTTCAGGCTCGCGCCGGATAGCGTGACAGACGCTGAGCGCTTCATGCGTGATCTGGTAGTGAAATGCCGGATAAATGCGGATATGACGGCGATAACGCTGGTTCAGCTCTTCCAGCATTCGGGCAATTTTCAGGTAGTGACGCTGATACTCTACGTTACGCTGGCCGGTGCGTTTGCGATTGCTGATGGAAGCGTCATGCATGTAGTAGCGATAGAGCACGCGATCGGTATAGCGCACGCGCGTGGCGTTAAACATAAATTCCGTGGTCCAGGGAATATCCTGATGATGCAGTCCCGGCTCAAACAGCAGATTGCAGCGCGTAATCAGCTCACGGCGATAGATGCCGAGCCAGACAACATGCATGTAACGCCGCGTTCTGAGCGCGGTGTTCAGCCACTCAGGTCCGCTCAGCACAGCGGTGCTGGTGAGACGATCGTGAGGAATAAGCGGTCTGGTACGCTGGCTCGCTTTGAAATACCACTCGGCGTTGCACTGTGCTGCGTCAAGTCCATCACGCTCTGCCATCTCCGTCAGCGTCTGATACATCGCTGCATCCATGGTGTCATCGGCGTCGGGAAAGCTGACGTACTTACCGCGCGCGATCGCCAGGCCGGCATTTCGCGCCCGTGACACGCCGCCGTTGGCCTGATGGATCACACGAATATGCGGATAGCGTGCAGCGTAAGCGTCTGCCTGCTCGCCGGAGCCGTCAGTTGAGCCATCATCGACGATGATGATCTCAAGGTCGGTCAGCGTCTGGGCTAACAGTGCCTGAAGGCAGGCAGCAAACTCAGTGCCGGCATTAAACATCGGGATGATAAGGCTGAGTAATGGCGTGGAATGTTCTGGCTGGGCTGTCATGAGGTCATTTCATTGTTTCGGCGCGCCAGACGCTGCTGCTGTCGGGTGCGAATAAAATCGTGGATATCACTCAGCTTACGCTGATCCAGGTTGAAAAGCTGTTCAACCGGATGCGCGAATTTATATTGCGCATCAAATACAAAAGAAGAGGGCGCGATGTGGTCAGGACCAATCAGCAGTACATCGCCCAGCGGCCTCTGCTCTTCTACGCAGCAGGGACCATAAATCAGAATCACCGGTACCTGCTGTGCATCAGCGATGTACACATTGCCGGAATCGGAGGCGATATAAAAATCCATTTCGGCGATAACGGCCGGCAGCGCTTCCAGCGACACTTTCCCCACCAGACTGATCAGGTTGTCGCGATGCCCGGCTGTTTTGAATAGCTCCTGAACGCGCGACTGTTCATTCGGCGCACCAAAAGCAAAAAAGGTGCAGTGAAGGTCGCTCAGGTGGTCAAACAAACGCTGCCAGATAGCTGGCGGAATGGTTTTGGCCTGATTACCCGCGGTCACACTGATACCGATACGCGTTCCCGCGCACGCTGTGATCTCTGCGGGCAGGGAAGCAGGCTGCCATAGCGGTAGCGTCGCGTGTTTGGGGTAGCTCTCTTTGGTGAAAGAGCGATCGGCCAGCTTCAGATAGTTTTCCAGCGTCAGCGTATTTTTTTCATGCTGCACTTCGCCGCTTGCGGTGTAATAGAAGAGGTTCTGATATCCCTTGCGGCGATAGCTGGACAGAAACTGCTTATTATCCGCATTGCAGCAGGCGGCAATAAACAGATTCAGGTTGGTCGGGTGCAGCAGATAAACGTTGTCGTAGCGATTGAGCAGATGGCAGACTAACCTGAGCTTTTTCAGGAGGCCGGAACGATACTCTTCGATATACCAGATGTGTTCAAGGGTAGCGTCATTGCTGGCAAGTGGCGCAACGCTTCTGCTCAGCAGCGCATCGCTTTTCCCGAGGTGCGTGAGCAGGGGAGTGATATTAATAAAATCGCCAATTTTGGCGGTCTGAATGACCAGATTTTTTCCGCTACGCGTCCGGAACAGCTTCATTACCCATTTAATCGGGCAAAAAATGATAAATATAATAATGTAGGTCAAGCAATTATCCCCATATTCTGGCCGCATCCCACCGGGGATTTCTTAATTCGAAACATGGCGTGCCGTTGAAAATGATGTTTCTGTTACAGGATCCAGCTGCAGATATTGCTGACAAATAGTAGCCAGACTATAAATGCTCAAATCGAGGTGCTGCAAATCGGGGGGGCTGGCATACACATCGCGCATTTTTTCTGCCAGCGACGCGGCGTTCAGATCGGCCAGACAGCGGGAGAGCGGGCCGGTCAGGATCTCAGCCGGGCCACCGGGGCAGCGTGTACTGACCACCGCCGTGCCGCAATGTAAAGCCTCAACCAGCACGTTGCCAAACCCTTCGCTATCTGAACTCATAACCAGCATCTGAGCATGGCGGATCCACGGATAGGGGTTTTGCTGAAAGCCTTCAAAACGGACGCGCTCTGCAATGCCCAGGTCCCGCGCCTGCTGGCGTAACGCCTCCAGGAGTTTCGCGCTGCCCTGACCCAGCAACACCAGGGGAGCCATTATGCCGCTGCGCGCATAGGCGTCGAGCAAACGGTCCTGACGTTTCGCTTCGTGAATGCGTCCTACGTGAACAAGATAATTCTGGCCGGCCAGCGGGCAGGGCCCGGCCGCCAGTTCGTCGAGCCGATCGAAGTCGAAAGGATTGAAAATAACGCGGGTCAGGCGTGGCCTGACGCCGACATTCTTTATCAGATCATCGATAACATACTGCGACACGCCGACCAGCTGACGTCCCTGATAGACATAACGTATTTTTAGCTGCTTTAACCAGCGGGAAAAACCTGTTTTACGTCCCAGATAGGAGGCAGAAAAGACGCCGTGCAGGCAGTACCAGGTTTTAGCTGAATCAAGCGATCGGGCTCGCCTGACAATGCGATCGGTTTTGTGTAAATGGGAAAAGATTAAACTGAACTTGCCGTTCAGCGCTTCACTCTGGCGTACCGCCTCATCCAGCAAGCGCGCACGACGTACGGTTTCTGTCATTTTTCGCCACGGGCGGACGCTGTGATCGCACACCACCTGATAATCCACGCCTGCAGGGATGGGGTAATCGCATATTTTTCGCAGAGAGAAAATCGAGACACGATGTCCCAGAGCAATGAAACCCTCAGCCAGCGTTAAGACGACTTTTTCGGCGCCGCCGCCGGGCAAACCATCGATCACCATTAAAATGCGTTTCGACAAATTATCTACCTCTGCCTGCCTGTCAGCCTGGTGGTGAAACTGAGCTATTATCTTTCCGATATGAGTACGTTTATCGGCAAATGAATGAATGCTGTAAAAAGTCTGCCATAACTGCGTGCGGTAAGCAGCTAAAGATAAATCCGGCCTGCTTTTTATTCACGCTATTCTGGTTTAATCAGAGCGCTGTTCCCTGACCCGGCCAGCGGCGCTGGAAAAGTTTGCGCCTGCCACAGGCGGTGCGTACCATAGTGACGATAACAGTGAAATATACCGGACAAGTTATGGAAAAGCCTGCCTTTTTAATTACCCTGGATACGGAAGGCGATAACCTGTGGCGCAACCGCAGCGGAAAGGTGACAACGCATAACGTCAGCTTCCTGCCCCGCTTTCAGAGGCTGTGCGAAAAGTATGGCTTCAAACCCACCTGGCTGACGAATTACGAGATGGCGAACGATCCTGCCTATGTGGAGTTCGGACAGGATCTACTGGCCCGCGGACAGGGGGAGATCGGTATGCATCTTCACGCCTGGTATAGCCCGCCGGAATATAAACTGACGCAGGATGACTGGCGTTATCAACCCTATCTGATTGAGTATCCTGAGTCCGTTTTACGCGATAAGGTCGCCTTTATGACGGCATTGCTGGAGGATGCATTTCAGCAAAAAATGACCAGTCATCGCGCCGGTCGCTGGGCCTTTAACGAAGTTTATGCGCAGGCTTTAATCGATAACGGTTATCTGGTTGACTGCTCCGTGACGCCCCGGGTCAGCTGGCGTAATTCATCCGGCGCCCCGCAGGGGAGCGGAGGAACCGACTATAGTCACTTCCCCGATCGCGCTTACTATATAGACACCAGCGATATCTCAAAGCCGGGTAACAGTTCGCTGCTGGAGTTGCCCATGAGCATTCAGTATCGCTATGGCGCGATGACCAACCAGTTTAAAAAGGCGTGGAATCAGCTGCGTGGCAAGCCGCGTGGTCCCTCAGTTAACTGGCTGCGCCCGACCGGCGGCAACCTGAATGAAATGAAAAAGGTTGCTGCGCAGACGCTCGATCAGGGCAGTGATTACATCGAGTTTATGCTGCACTCCTCTGAATTCATGCCAGACGGCAGTCCCACGTTTAAAACGGAGGCGGACATCGACAGGCTGTACGACGATCTGGAGCAGCTGTTTATCTGGCTTCAGCCGCGTGTACAGGGAATGACGCTGACAGAGTATGCCTTGCATAAAAAAGCTCATGCACGCTGATGCGTTTCAGATTTGCACTTTCTGAACCGGCTCTTCAGGTATGAAAAGAGTGTATCGACCTGAGGAAAGCGCAGCTGCAGATATTTTTTTGTCCTGCAGTTGCCCTTGCAGATTATTGCCGCTGCGCGGAACAGCGTGATGGCAGAGCGTTCATAATAGTAATAGCCGTAGATGATCTTCGACATACTCTTTATTTCTTTAAAGCAGTCCATCAGCATATAGGATGCCAGGCGCTGACGAGAATTATCTTTATCTTTTGCCCAGGCAAGCATTTTCTGCATGGCAAAGGTCAGATCATCAATATCGCTTTTTCTGACATTGCGCGTAATACCGCTTTTGTTATCGCGGTAAAAATAGAGCGTATTGTCCAGATGCGTAATCTTATCTGTCCTGAAATAGAGGAAAGGCGTAAAGATAACATCTTCGTAGCGCCTGCCTGATGCGAAACTTTCACCGCTCAGCAAAGCGCGGCGGTAAACCCGGTTCCACAGATGCCACATCGATTTTTGAAACAGAGGTTCAAGGCAATCTACCCCCAGAGTCTGAAAGTCATAGGTGATAGGTTTTACATCGACTTTTTCCGTCTCATCAGGCGGCTGATGTTCAAAACGCTGATAGTTAAAGTCGATTAAATCATCATTATCAGCCAGCAGCAGCGGCCTGATAACAGCAATATAGTGTCTGCTGATAATATCGTCTGCATCAATAAATGTGACAAACTTTCCCTGAGCCTGCTGCAGGCCGGTATTGCGGGTATCAGCAATCCCACAGTTCTTCTGCTGCAGAAAACGAACTGCCTGGTGCTGTTGTGCCTGCAAAAAATTTTCTATCACGCTGACTGAGTTATCTGTTGAACCATCATCAATAATGATGACCTCAATGTCAGATTCAAGTTGCGCAAACAGCGATTGCAGGCAGGGAAGAATAAACTCCCCCGCATTAAAGCAGGGGATAATAATGCTTAAAACAGGCGGGGTCGATTTCGTCATTGATTTTTTTCCTGATGATGCGGGCCTTTCATCATGGAGAAAGCAAATATAATAGTGAGGCAATAGATCAGCGTACATTCTGTACTAAAGAAAATCACATCACTTAACCCATAACCGATCAATGCCAGCGCCAGCGTCAGTAAAAGCGCATTGCCGCCGCGCCTGAATGCATAAACCAGCAGCATAATATAGAAGTTCACCAGTGCCAGCGCGCCGGCGATACCCTTTATCGAAAAGGTTTCCAGCACTTCGTTATGCATATGAACCGTCAGGTAGGGTAAGGCGCCATAGAGTTGTGGCTGCTGCTGAATGATCTTTCTGGCCAGCAGAGCCCGCTGTTCGGCTGACTGGCCCGCAGGTGACTCAATGCCGGTTTGCAGAGCAATAATCTGCATGCTCAGGCGGGAGACAACTGAGTTTTCACCGCGGTTTTTATGCATATCTGCAATATTTTGCTGAAACTCGTCGATGCGATTAGCAATCTTTTCTTTGAATATCAGCGAGCCGGCGATAAACAGCACTGGAATAATGACAAAAAGCGCGATTTTATATCTTCTGCTGATAACATTTTTTGAAAATAAGACGAGTATCAGGGCCATTACGGGAAAAAGAAGCATTGCCGCACGCGTGCCGGTCAGAATAATAGCAAGATAACTAAACAGAAAGGCTGCAGGAAAAAGGAAAAGCTTAATTTTGTTTTTCTGCAAAAGAATTGCTTTGAGAAACAATAAATTAACAGCGCTGATGATATAGGCAGCCATGGTGGCCCGATCAAAGTTCAGCTCAACGCGGCGCAGATGCAGCCAGACACCCTGATAGATGGCATAGGCATTAACCGCCAGGCCAGTCAGCAGTGCGGCAAGGATGGCTTTTTGGCGCAAATCGCTTTTATCATTTAACACAAAGAAAAGAATAAGCGCGCCCGATATCTGCAAGCGGCCCGTTGACTGATACTGCCGATAGAGGCTGATAAAGTCACCAGGCTGTTTATAGACCGCGGTCCAGATGATACTGGCGATACCCACCAGTAACATAGCTGCGGGCAAAGCGATATTTATTCGCAATTTAGCGTAATATAAGGCATGGGTAGCCAGAGTAATAAAAGCAATATAGCTGGTTATATAAAATACGTTGCGGCCAAAGCTGCCACCAAAGGGCGCTGTAAGCAGCGCAATTGCGCATCCAAAAAATATCAGGGTACTTATTGCTGAGTGAGGAGCTTCACGCCTTGCCAGGTAATTACTGATTTGCATTTTTTGTATTCGCAATCTCGGTTAAGGAACTCTCTATTTCATGTCTGAAATACGCATAGTCAAAGTGCTTCATAGTCCAGCTTTTAGCGTTTTCACTGTATGTCTGATAGTTCTCTTTTTGTATCAGAAATTCAAACGCATCAGCACAATCGATATGAGAAAGCAGCATCGGTTCTGTCATGTCATCTTTTATCGGGTCATACACCTGATAAGGGAAATTGACGTCAATTCCCGTAAGCTGCTGATGTTCACTCAAAGAGACTTTTGGTGCTAAGCCGACGCCGCAAATTTTGTCTGCAATTACTTCAGGCTGCCCGTCGACAAAAGGAAAAATTACAGGTACGCCAAAATAGAGTGCTTCCATACAGGAGAGCCCAAAAGGCTCGGTCACCGGCGTGCTCATGTAAATATCAACACGATTGAAAAATTCGGCAATATTATGCTGAAAACCACTGAACCTGACACGCTCAGCTATGCCAAGCCGCTGCGCTAAATCTTCAAATGCTTCACGGTCAGGGCCTTTGCCGGCAATTTCAAGCGTGACATTGTGCCCGCGCGTTAACAGCTCCTTCATCATCAGTAGCGAAACGGAGATCCCCTTCAGACCCACCTGACGTGATGCCGTTCCGATTCTGACTGGCTGGCTAAGCTGCCGCACTGCAGGATCTATTCCCTGAGGCGTAACGAGACGGTTAATCACGACTTTATGCAGGCAGGGCAGATTGAAGCGGTGCTGCATTACTCTGGACGACGCCCGGGAGGCGGAAATAACCCCATCCAGCATGGCCATAAACGCAAGCGTCTTGCCGTTCTTTGGATAACGCCATGAACAGCCGTGATCGTAATAAACCAGTTTTGCCTTGCGGGGTTTAGCGGTAAGCCGGGGAACCAGATCCCAGACGATAATCATGTCAGCATTACTGGCGTTTACGCGTTTTTGCAGCAGGTGCTTGCGCAGAAACTGCGGGCTTTTCAGACGAAAGCGCGAAAACAGCCGGTTAGCGAAGGTAACGTGCTGCCGGGGCATCTGCTGCAAAATATCCGGGTCGATCTGATTGCTGATGCAGATGACGTCATCGCTTCCGTCAGAGACATCATTAATGTACTGAAGGAACAGCCGCTCAACGCCGCCCATTTTACCTAAGTTTATAATGTGCAGTTTCTTCATGCCAGCACCTGCTTTAATGTCTCCAGCACCCTATCCGGCATGATATCTGCCATGCTGTCACCCTGAACCGGGCGCAGCGCATGCTGGTTTCTGCCGTAACCGCCAATCAGTCCCGGATCGGTGGGACCGAACAGCGTAATATTGGGTCTGTCCAGCGCGGCGGTCAGATGGCTGAGCCCGGTGTCCACCGAGACCACTGCGCGCGCGCCTGCCAGCTGCTGCGCCACCTGCTCCAGCGTCAGTTTTGGCAGGACTTCCACATGGGAAAAGCCCTCTGCCAGCCGCTGCGCGCGCTGCTGTTCATGTATCGCACCCCACGGCAGCCTGATTTGCAGGCCGGTGGGCTGCAGCAGCCTAATGAGCTCGCGCCAGTGCGCTTCCGGCCAGTGTTTATTGTCGCGGGTTGTGGCGTGCAGAAACACCAGCCAGCTGGGGGCTGCTTCGGTCCGGGGAGTCAGAAAATGTGCCGCGATGGCGTAATCGCCCTGGGTGGCAGGCTTTTCATAGCCCAGACTTTTCGCAAATAGCTCACGCGTACGCTCAACAGCGTGCTGCTGCTTGCTGACCTCATGGCGCCTGTCGTACCACCAGCTCGCAAAAGGCTCACGCGCGCTGCGGCTGTCCAGACCATGCTTCGTGCCGGTTGCCAGGCGCGTCACCAGGGCTGCGCTTTTAATCAGGCCCTGTGCGTCAATAACCACATCATACTGGCGCGACTGCAAATTGCGCTTAAACGCGACGCGCTCTTCGCGCTGCTGACTGCCAAACCAGTGTTTGCGCCAGCGACGGATCGCAACCGGCAGGACTTTATCCACGGCAGGATGCCAGCCGGGGATCTGAGCAAAATTCTCTTCTACCACCCAGTCAAAGCGGATACCTGGCAGCGCCTGCATGGCGTCAGTAAGCGCGGGTAGCGTATGGAGAACATCTCCCATCGAAGAGGTTTTAACGATTAAAACGTGCATGTCTGCTCCTGCGCCGGCTGTAGCAGCGCGCTCAGGGTCTGATGCACGCGCGCAGGGGTAATGTCGATCAGGCTCTGATGATAACCCTCAGCGGCATCGCCTTTACGCACTTTGTGATAGCCGCTGATTAGCCGGATAACGCGGGCCTGACGGGAAAGCGGCGGCGTGAAATCCGGGCTGCTCGGGCCATACAGCGCGACCAGCGGCCGGTTGAGCGCTGCCGCAATGTGCATCAGACCGGAATCGTTGCTGACCACGGCGCGACAGTGGGCAAGCAGGATGACTGCCTGCTCAAGCTGCGTCTCACCCGCCAGATTTTTGCCGTGCGCACGCAACGGCTCAGGCAGCGCCTGCAGAATCGACTCGCCGGTGTCGCGATCTTTGGCTGAGCCAAACAGCACGACCTGGTAGCCTTCTGCGATCAGCTGTTCCGCCAGGGCAGCATAGTGATAATGCGGCCAGCGTTTCGCCGGTCCAAACTCTGCTCCCGGACAAAAGCCGATAACCGGACGATCGGCGGAGAGGCCAAACTGCGCGGCCGTCATGCGCTTTTCATCGTCCTCTACGCGCAGCTGCGGCCATAGCAGCGGCTGCGGCAGCTGCTGAGCGGAGGTCACCGGCGTGTCATACGCCAGGGCAACATAGCGCTCTACCATTAGCGGAAACGCCGCTTTGTCCAGTACCCGCACATCATTGAGCACGCCGTAACGCATTTCACCGCGCCAGCCGGTGCGGCGCGGTATGCCGGCAAAAAAGGGAACCAGCGCCGATTTAAACGAGTTCGGCAATACGTAAGCGCGATCGTAACCGCTGGCCTGCAGGGTTTTGCCGAGACGACGGCGTTCGCCCAGCGCCAGCGCGCCGTGCCCCAGCGGCATCGCCAGCGCCTGATTCACTTCCGGCATGCGTGACAGCAGCGGGCGGCACCACGCGGGGGCCATCACATCAATGACCGCATCAGGATGCGCCACCTTGAGAGTGCGATAGAGACTTTGCGACATCATCATATCGCCGACCCAGGAAGGGCCAATAACCAGAATTTTCATCGCTGATGCGGGTGTCCTTATGCGTTGCGATTTAGCCAGGCCATGTACTCGCCCACGCCCTGTGCGACAGTTTTAAATGGCTTGTCATAGCCCGCTTCACGCAGTTTTGTCAGATCGGCCTGGGTAAATGCCTGATAGCGTCCTTTGAGTTTATCCGGGAAAGGAATGTACTCAATCTGACCCTGCTGATGGAATTTAAGCACGGCATCAGCCACTTCCTGGAACGACTCCGCGCGTCCGGTGCCGCAGTTATAGATACCGGATACGCCGTTCTCCCAGCACCACAGGTTTACAGCCACAACATCATCTACATGGATAAAATCACGGCGGAAGCTGTCGCTGCCTTCAAACAGCTTAGGGTTTTCGCCGTTGCTGATTTGCGTATTCAGATGAAACGCCACGCTGGCCATACTGCCTTTGTGCCCTTCGCGCGGACCATACACATTGAAATAGCGGAAACCGCACACCGGCGAATCCGCTTCAGGCAGAATCTGACGCACGTAGTGATCGAACAGCATTTTTGAATAGCCGTAGACGTTCAGCGGCTCTTCATACTGACGCTCTTCGATAAAGTTCTCATTGCGGCCACCATAGGTCGCGGCAGAGGAGGCGTAGAGAAACGGGATCTCACGCTCAAGGCAGAAATGCAGCAGATCTTTAGAGTACTGATAGTTGTTATCCATCATGTACTTACCATCCCACTCGGTGGTGGCGGAACAGGCACCTTCATGGAATACCGCTTCAATCGGCCCCAGATCTTCGCCTGACATGATGTAAGAGAGAAACTCCTCTTTATCCATATAATCAGCGATATCCAGATCCGCCAGATTGACGAATTTGGTGCCATCTTTCAGGTTATCCACGACCAGAATGTCGCTATGACCGCGATCGTTAAGCGCTTTAACGATGTTGCTGCCAATCATGCCAGCGCCGCCGGTAACGATAATCATATGCTTAGCCTTTAATCAGTTAGGGTGAAACAGAAGGTTTCACGCACGAATACCCATCATCATAACATTTCAGCCCTGTCCGGACAGCCAGATGCGTGAGGCGTATCGCACAAACGCTGACCACGGCGTGAACTATGCTGCAAAACGAACATTTAACTGGCTGAAATATCGTCTGCCTGCTATTTGCTCAGTAAGATGCTCCGGTAATTTGCGATCTAAGGAGCAGAATCATGTCCGATCAGTTTTATTCGCAAATCCGTCAGCAGCTTGAGACAACGCGTCAGGACGGATTGTTCAAACAGGAACGTCGCATTACGTCAGCCCAGCAGGCGGAGATCAGCGTTGATCACGGCACGCCGGTCATTAACTTTTGTGCCAATAACTATCTCGGTCTGGCGAATCATCCGGCGCTGATTCAGGCAGCGAAAGAGGGTATGGATTCCCACGGCTTTGGTATGGCGTCGGTGCGCTTTATCTGCGGTACGCAGGATACGCATCAGCAGCTGGAGCGTAAGCTGGCTGACTTTCTTGGTATGGAAGCGTCCATTCTTTTCTCCTCCTGTTTTGACGCTAACGGCGGCCTGTTTGAGGCGCTGCTGGGTCCGGAGGATGCCATTATTTCCGATGCGCTGAATCACGCCTCCATCATTGATGGCATACGCCTGTGTAAGGCGCAGCGCTATCGCTACGCCAATAACGATATGCAGGCGCTGCGTACCTGTCTGCAGGAGGCGCGTGACAAAGGTGCCCGGCATATCGCGATCGCTACCGATGGCGTGTTCTCTATGGATGGCGTGATTGCCAATCTGCAGGGGATTTGCGACCTGGCGGAGGAGTTTAATGCGCTGATCATCGTCGATGATTCTCACGCGGTGGGTGTTATCGGCGCAGCAGGGCGCGGCACGCATGAATACTGCGACGTGATGGATCGCGTTGATATCCTCACGGGAACGTTAGGTAAAGCGCTGGGCGGTGCCTCCGGCGGCTATGTGGCCGCGAAAAAAGAGGTCGTGGAGTGGCTGCGTCAGCGTGCACGCCCCTATCTGTTTTCTAACTCGCTGGCCCCGGCAATTGTCGCGGCCTCGCTGCGGGTGCTGGATCTGCTGAGTGAGGGTGACGGTCTGCGCCAGCGGCTATGGGATAACGCGCGCTTCTTCCGGGAGAAGATGACCGCGGCAGGCTTCACGCTGGCCGGCGCCGATCACGCCATTATTCCGGTGATGTTGGGTGAGGCTAACGTGGCGCAGCAGTTTGCCACGCTGCTGCAGCAGGAAGGCATTTACGTCACCGGCTTTTTCTATCCGGTGGTGCCGCAGGGTCAGGCGCGCATCCGCACGCAGATGTCTGCCGCTCACACGCAGGCGCAGCTGGAACAGGCTATCGCCGCTTTTATCCGCGTCGGCCAGCGGCTGGGCGTGATTGCTGCAGGAGCAGAAAAATGAAAGCACTTGCCAAACTGAAAGCTGAAGAGGGGATCTGGATGGTGCAGGATGCACCGGTGCCGGAACCTGGTCATAACGATCTGCTGATTAAGATCCGTAAAACCGCTATTTGCGGTACAGATATCCACATCTACAACTGGGATGAGTGGTCGCGTAAAACCATTCCGGTCCCGATGATCACCGGACATGAGTATGTCGGTGAAGTGGTTGGCATGGGACAGGAGGTGAAAGGCTTCGCCATCGGCGATCGCGTTTCCGGAGAGGGGCATATTACCTGCGGCCACTGCCGCAACTGCCGGGCAGGGCGAACGCACCTGTGCCGCAATACGGTGGGCGTGGGGGTCAATCGCCAGGGCTGCTTCGCGGAGTATCTGGTTATTCCGGCATATAACGCGTTTAAAATTCCCGATAACATTTCTGACGAACTGGCAGCCATCTTTGATCCGTTCGGCAACGCCGTACATACCGCGCTGTCATTTGATCTGCCCGGTGAAGATGTCCTGATCTGCGGCGCCGGGCCAATTGGTATTATGGCTGCTGCCGTCTGCAGGCACGTAGGTGCCCGTCACGTTGTGATCACTGACGTGAATGAATACCGTCTGAGTCTGGCGCGCGAGATGGGCGTGACCCGTGCGGTTAACGTGGCGCAGGAAAATCTGCGCGACGTGATGCAGGATCTCGGTATGACCGAAGGGTTTGACGTCGGACTGGAGATGTCAGGCGCACCGGCGGCTTTCCGCACGATGCTGGAAACCATGAATCACGGCGGGCGCATTGCGCTGCTGGGCATTCCACCCGGCGACATGTCGATCGACTGGAATCTGGTCATCTTCAAGGGACTGTTTATCAAAGGTATTTATGGCCGTGAGATGTTTGAAACCTGGTACAAGATGGCGGCGCTGGTCCAGTCCGGACTGGATCTTACGCCGGTGATCACCCATCGCTATCATATCGACGCGTTTCAGCAGGGGTTCGATGACATGCGCTCCGGACGGTCAGGGAAAGTGGTGCTGAGCTGGGATTAAACGGACTCCGGCCCGCAGGCCGGAGTAGTATCAGCCGCGTTTTTTCTCTTCATCCGTCAGGTAGCGTACTTTGCGCGTATAGTCCTGACCTTTAAACTGCAGCGGCTGCGCCGGGTCCTGCAGGTACTTCTGCCATTCGCTTAACGGAAAACCGCCGTGTGCGCCAATGACCTCAGGCGGAATGACCGCTGCCGTTCCGCCGATGCGCTTGGAGACCGGCCAGTTTGCCCACTCGCCCAGGTTAACCGTAACCAGATCGAGCATATCCAGCAGCGCAGAGAGCGGCAGCTGATCGGTGGGGGGCTGATTATCATTCATCAGCTCCCAGGTATCCTGAAACAGCGTCAGCCACAGCGGGCAGATACGCTTCCAGGTCTGACGCGTGGCGGCCAGATAAGCGCCGTTGACATGGTCAACCAGATAGGGCCGGATGGCGGGCTTATAGTAAGCCGGGATCTGCTCCTCAGCCGCGTTTTCAAGTTTGGCAATCATTCTGCCTTCTCTGAAACTGGAGTAAAGATGGCCTTCACGCAGGCTGAGGGCAGGATCTTTAAGCAGGTTGAGGTCAGAGTCGATCATCAGAATCGCGTCACCGCTGGCCTGCAAAGGTGCCTGCAGTTTGATCAGCCGGCTGCGGTAAATCTGTTTATAACGGTAGCTCTCTTCGCGGTGCGGAATGGTCAGCGTGGCAACGCGGGTCTTTGCCGGCAGCTCACCAAATTGTGTCGCGGGCTGGTCGCTGACGATAACAATCTCCGTGACGCTGGTGGTAAAACGGCTGGCAAAGCAGGCGCTGAGCAGCGCTTCTTCAATATAGTCCTCACCCGCACACGGGATCACCACGGAGGTGACAGGAGTCGTGCCCTGCACGCGACTCTGGCTGTAGGGAATATTGTGCCGCGCGCGAATATGGCGGAAACGTTTATTAAAAAAATTAAGCATGACTCTTTTCCTGAATAACATTAGCCAGAACCGTTTCTACGCCCTGAATATAGTTTTCAATAGCGTAATGTTCGCGTACCTTTCCGGCAGCCGTGTCGGTTAATTTCTGACGTAATTCACTGTTCTCCCACAGAGCGATCAGCTGCTGTGTCAGCTCTGCAATATCACCATATTCAAACAGCAGACCGGTCTGGTTGTGTTCAATCAGCTCAGCTGTCCCGGTTACCCGCGATCCGATAACGGCA
>Ga0209370_1001480_pt1 | contig 20639 bp, 20 predicted proteins | sample AgamicAtPrz_FD_187164 | JGI IMG/M metagenome (GOLD analysis project Ga0209370, IMG submission 187164) | Agave microbial communities from Guanajuato, Mexico - At.P.rz (SPAdes) (version 2) | ecosystem: Host-associated > Plants > Phyllosphere > Phylloplane/Leaf | place: Guanajuato, Mexico... | reverse complement strand
GCGCATATTCCCCGAAATAATTCAGGTTGCAGCAAGGCGGCAAGCAGATGAATCCCCGGGAGCTTACATCAGTAAGTGACCGGGGTGAAGGCGCGCAGCCAACGCAGCTGCAGCCTGAATTATGAAGGGGAATCAGATAGCTTTAGCAAGCCTGGCCGGACTCACCTGCCACAAAAGCTTACCCTCGCACTCATCAGCATTAAAATCGATACAGGCGATAGCCGACGTGGCGAACATCGGCGGCGCTTCCTGCGGGCACAGCTCAGAAACCAGGTATCCTACCAGCGGCAGATGCGAAATCACCAGTACGGCTTTCACGCCCTGCACCGCCAGCGCCTGCAAATGCAATGCGACCTGTCCCGGATCGCCCCCCGGCGTCAGTTCAGAAAGAACGTCCTGGTTTTGCGGCAAATCCAGTGCCTCGCGCACGGTGGCGAGCGTCTGCCCGGCGCGCAGATAGGGGCTGACCAGCACCCTTCCGATATCCGGCGTCTGGCTGTTGAGCCAGCTCGCCATCTGACGTGATTCGTTACAGCCGCACAGCGTAAGGGGGCGAGCAGAATCGCTCGCGGCTTCCAGAGCTGCATCGCCATGACGCATGATAAAAACTTGCATAAAGCACCGCTGTTGTTGGTCGATATCGTCCGGTACCACGGCACCAGACGCTTCATTCTGCGAATGAAGGCTGTGTTTTACCCCAATGGCTTCAGTATAGTCAACCGGTTGCTTATTAAATAAGCGCCCGCTAAATCGGTACCGGCTGACCTGTACTGCATCTGCTCTGCTAAGCGGCTGAATATGCACCGCTCTTACTGAATGTGATTAAATGTAAAAATGCGCGCCGCTTTCTGCCCGCTTCAGCAGCGCCTCGCACGGGGCAAAGCGATCGCCATGCTGCTGGGCGAGGGCCATGAGTTTCTCCACAAGCGCAGCGCTGCCGTATCGAGCCATATAACGGAACGGCCCGCCGAGAAAGGGTGGAAAGCCGATGCCGAATACCGCAGCAACGTCGCCATCGCGTGCCGAACGGATCACCGACTCATCCAGACAGCGCGCGGCCTCATTTAACAGCATCAGCATGCAGCGTTCAGCAATCTGCTGTTCACTCTGGCGCGCCTCAGGTTTCAGAGCGAGCAGCGTATAGAGGCTGCGATCCGCTTTACGCGCGCCGGGCCAGCGTCTCTTCTCATAGTGATAAAACCCTTTCCGGTTTTTTCGTCCTTTGCGATCGTCAGCGAGAATAGCATCAACCGCGGCCTGCGGTGCGGCAAAGCGCGCGCCATAAGCCTGCTCAAGCAGCGGGCTGATTTTACTGCCAGTGTCGATACCGACTTCATCAAGCAGCTGCAACGGCCCTACCGGAAAACCCGCTTTTACCAGAGCCCGGTCAATATGTTCGACCGGTTCCCCCTCCAGCAGACAGCGCAGCGCTTCGTTGATATAGGGGGCGAGAATACGGTTAACGTAGAAGCCTGGGCGATCCGCTACCACTACTGCAGTTTTACCCTGCTTTTGCGCCAGCTGCAGCGTGGTAGCCAGCGTTTCCGCTGACGTTGCCGCATGCGGGATCACCTCAACCAGCGGCATTTTATCTACCGGACTGAAGTAGTGCAGCCCGATGATATTTTGCGGCCGCTGCGCCTGCGCGGCGATAGCGCTGATAGCGAGCGAGGATGTATTCGAGGCGAAAATGGTGTCGGGCTGACAGTGCTGCTCGATTTCCGCCACCATCTGCTGCTTCAGCGCCAGATCTTCAAATACCGCTTCAATGACCACATCGCGCCGGCTGAAGCCCTGATAGTCGGTACCGCCGCTGATGCGCGCCATCTGCTGCTGACGCTCTGCGGGTTTCAGCTGACGCCGCCTGACTTTTTTCGTCAGCAGATCCCAGCTGTAGCGCAGTGCGTGATTGATCCCGCTGAGCTGGATATCTTTGATACGCACCGGCAGTCCCGCTTTCAGCGCCGTCACGCTGGCGATCCCTCCGCCCATCAGCCCACCGCCCAGTACGCCCACCTGCTGCAGCGTGCGCATTTCGCCCTCTGCGGCGGCGGCTTTTTTCAGCGCGGTGGACGCGAAAAACAGGCTGCGCAGCGCTGCCGATTCCGGCGTGAGCGCCAGCTCGCCAAACGCCTGCGCTTCAGCCTCATGTCCCGCCTGGCTGCCCTGCTCCAGCCCGATGCGCACCACCTGCAGAATGCGCTCAGTCGCCGGATAGTTACCCTGAGTTTTTTTATCCGTCTGACGCTTTGCCAGCGCAAACAGCAGCGGCCGCCCCGCAAAGCTCTGCATCAGGCGCGCCCGCTGTGGCAACGTCTGCGCCGCGCCCTTTCCTTTATGAACGCGCGCCACCGCCGTTGCCAGTAAAATGGCCGGCGGCACCGCATCATCAACCAGGCCCAGCTTAAGCGCCTGCCGGGCGCGCAGTGTTTTACCGCTGAGTATCAGCGACAGCGCCTGCTCTGCGCCAATCAACTGCGGCAGCCGCTGTGTGCCGCCGGAACCGGGCAGCAGGCCCAGCTGAACTTCAGGCAGACCAAGCCGGGTCTTCTCATCCAGCGAACAGATGCGGGCGTCGCACGCCAGCGCCAGCTCCAGCCCGCCCCCCAGACAGGCGCCGTGGATCGCCGCCACAACCGGAAACGGCAGCGCTGCAATCTCCGCCATCACCTCCTGCCCCTGCTTCGCCAGCGCCTGCGCTTCAGCTGGTGAGTGACAGCGGTCGATCATGCTGATATCAGCACCCGCAATAAAATTGTCCGCTTTACCGGAAATCAGTACCAGACCCGCCAGCTGCGGATGCTGACGGGCGGCGGCGATCACCGTGCGGATCTGCGCGGCAAACTCAGCGCGCAGCGTGTTCATTTTTTCACCCGGCACATCGATGGTGATCACACCAACATGATCCGGGCGCAGGGTTAACTCAAACGCGGTGTGCTGCATTATTCAGCCTCCAGAACCATTGCAGTGCCTAAGCCGCCCGCCGCGCAGGCGGTTACCAGCCCCAGTCCGCCGCCGCGCCGCCGCAGTTCATGCAGCGTCTGGGCGATCATGCGGGCGCCGGTGGCGGCAAACGGATGCCCGTAGGCGATGGAGCCACCCAGCACATTAAAGCGGTCATCATCAACCTCGCCCAGCGCCTGCGGCCGGTTAAGTACCTCACGCGCAAAGCGCGCATCGCTGAACAGCTTCAGGTTGGCTAACGTCTGGGCGGCAAAGGCTTCATGCATGTCAATCAGCGTTAAATCACCCAGCGTGACGCCAGCGCGGTCCAGCGCCAGCGGCGAGGCGTAAGCCGGGCCCAGCAGCATGTCGGTCTGCACATCGATGGCGGTAAACGCGTAGCTGCGCAGGTAGCCCAGCGGCGCTATCCCCAGTTCGCGGGCGCGCCCTTCACGCATCAGGACGAGTGCTGCCGCGCCGTCCGTCAGCGGCGTACTGTTTGCTGCGGTTACCGAGCCGTGACGCCGGTCAAACGCGGGCCGCAGTCGGGCATAATCGGCCGCGCTGGCGTTAAAGCGGATAGTGTTGTCCTGCTCAACCGGCGCTTTCCACGGCGGCACAAAGGCGGGCATCACCTCCTGCTGCAGTACGCCGCTCTGCCAGGCCTGCGCGGCACGCTGGTGTGAGCACAGGGCAAGCGCATCCTGCTGCTCACGCGTGATACCGTAGGTTTTAGCCATCTGTTCAGCCGTATCTCCCATGCGCAGTCCGGTTGAATACTCCGCCACGGCAGGCGGCACCGGCAGCAGATCGCGCGGGCGCAGACGCCGCAGGATCTGCAGCTTTTTGCCCACTGTCCGCGCCCGGTTCAGATCGACCAGCGCACGCGCCAGCGTTTTGCTGACGCCAATCGGTAACACGGAGGAGGAGTCTGCGCCGCCGGCAATTCCGGCATCGATGGTGCCTGCCATCAGGCTCTCTGCGACGTTAGCGACGGCCTGAAAGCTGGTTGCACAGGCGCGACTGACGCTGTAGGCATCCGTGTGCACGCTCAGCCCGCTGCTCAGCACAATTTCGCGCGCAATATTTGGCGCTTCCGGCATCTGTATTACCTGACCAAACACCAGCTGATCGATCACCTCAACCGGCAGTTCGCTGCGCACCAGCAGTTCACTGACCACCATACGCCCCAGCTCCAGCGCCGGAATGCCGTGGAAATCGCTCGCCTGCCGGACAAAAGGCGTACGCAGCCCGTGAGTAATAGCGATACGTTCGCCCTGACGCGTCAGCAACGGCTGCGCTCTGCTCATTCTTTTCCCCTGTAACTGACGATCTGACACTATTGCCAGAGAGGTCTGACCTGATCGTCAGTGTTAACCATCCGGCGACGGCTCGCCAATAACCAGGAGAAAAAAGTGCGAGGAAAAACACGAAAATAGCGATTCGCCGTCGCGGATTGACGGCGATGCAGAATTAACGCAGGGCGAGCTGAAAAATCAGCGCTTCAGCCTGACAGGCAAAGGTAAATTCAGCGTTCAGGCGTATACCTTCCGGCTCTGAGGTAAATTGCGACGTAATCTCACAGGGTTCAGAGGCAGTTTGCTGCGCTTTCTCCGTCAGTGTTAACAGCATCGCTTCGGCAGCTGCGCGATCGGGAAACAGCGCTGACCAGCGGGCACTGCAGTCGCTGTTATCAATCACAATGCCCGTATCCACACAGCAGCAGGCAGCGGTCTCGCGGGCACTGCATTTATTAATGGTCTGACTCATGAGGTTTCTCCGGCTGAAAAAGCGGGCGATCTAAGGGGATGTTCTGTCATAAAGTGTACGCCTGCGGGCCATTTTCCTCTATCATTGCGCCGCTAAGTGACGAATATCACAATAAAATTTGATCCAAAACAAACCTGAGCCGGTATGCTGACGGCGCAGTATAAAGAAATTGTTAAGCAGATCTGATTTTATCGATCAAGTCTGTAATATTTGAAAAACATTATTGCAACTTACACACAGGTCAGACCTATACTCGTCGCACTGGTCTGATATGTCTGTTTAGTCTCAGTCCCTACAATCCGCCGTCCTTTGTTACGCGACGTGACAACGTTTAATAATAATTTTGATGAGGTTGTGGTCATGAACCATAAGAACCTGTTTGCAAAGTCAGCTGTGGCAGCTGCAGTGGCGCTCGTCTCCTCCCAGGTTTACGCCGCAGGCTTTCAACTTAACGAATTCTCAGCAATTGGATTAGGTCGCGCTTATTCAGGCGAAGGCGCGATGGGTGACACAGCAGCATCGGCCAGTCGTAACCCCGCCACCATGGCACTGATGGATAGCCCGATGTTCTCGATCGGCGCAGTCTATATCGATCCTGAAGTGGATATCAGCGGACGCAGTCCGCTCACCGGCAATAGCCTGAACGCGAATAACATTGCGCCTAATCAGTGGGTACCAAATATTCACTATGTTCAGCCGCTTACCGATCGGTGGTGGGTGGGCGCATCCGCAACCTCAAACTATGGCCTGGCCACTGAATTCAATAATGGTTATGCCGCAGGGGGCTATGGCGGTAAAACCGATCTGATGACCGCTAACCTTAATCTCAGCACCGCCTATCGTCTGAACGAGCACCTGAGCGTTGGCGTTGGCTTTGATGCGGTTTATGCCCGCGCCAAAATTGAGCGTTATGCCGGTGAAGCTGGCCCGGCAGTGGGCTTCCCGTCCGATCTGCAGGTCGCACACCTTAAAGGCAATGAGTGGGGCTATGGCTGGAACGCCGGCGTGCTGTATGAAGTGGATAAAAATAACCGTTTCGGCTTTACCTACCGCTCTGAAGTAAAAGTCGACTTTGACGGCAATTATAAAAACGATATCCCGGCGGCGTTTGGCGGTACCGGCGGCTCAACGGTGCCCGGCTACCTGACCCTGAACCTGCCGGAAATGTGGGAAGTGTCCGGCTGGCATAAAGTTGCGCCGCAGTGGGCAGTGCACTACAGCCTTGCCTATACCAGCTGGAGCCAGTTCCAGGAGCTGAAAGCGACTGGCAGCCGCGGCCAGACGCTGTTCCAGAAAGATGAGAGCTTTAAAGATGCCTATCGCATTGCGCTGGGTACCACCTACTTCTATGACGATCGCTGGACCTTCCGTACCGGTATCGCCTTCGATGACAGCCCGGTTCCGGCCGATAAACGCTCTATCTCTATTCCGGATCAGGATCGTCTGTGGCTGAGCGCCGGTGCGTCTTACGCCTTTACGCCTGAAGCGTCAGTGGATGTCGGCGTATCTTATATGCATGGTCAGCACGTTACCGTTAATGAAGCCCCTTATACCTTCAACTCAGAAGGCAAAGCCTGGCTTTACGGCGCAAGCTTTAACTATAAGTTCTGATCGCGCCTGCCGCACAAGTAATAAGGGCAACCCGGTGGGTTGCCCTTTTTTTACGGCGCGTCGATATCCTGCAAATCGTTTTGTATCGCGCTGGCGTTTGGATTCTCTTCCGGCTTCAGCTTGCCGCCGTTAGCCAGAAAATCGTTACGCTGGAAATAGGCATTGCGGATAAAAGAGTAAGGATCCTGCTGCTGTTTCAGCAGCCCGTCAGAGTCCAGCAGCTGAGCACGCGTCTCTACTCCCTCCAGCGCCCACTTACCGATCGACATCGGCCAGGTCAGCCAGCTGAGTACCGGATAGAGCGTATCCACATAGTCACCGCCATCCTGCCGCACGGTGAAACTGCCGTAGCCGGGCAGCACCACATACGGACCGTAGCCGACACCATAACGCCCCAGCGTACTGCCAAAGCGATGCGGCACCTCGCGCGCCAGCGCCGGGTTCGCTTTGCCTGCGACGTCGATAAAGCCGCCCAGACCCAGTACGGTATTCAGGAAGAAACGCGTGAAGTGGATCCCGGCCTGACGCGGCTCGCCTACCAGAATGGAGTTAACCATGCTGGCGGGTTCATTCAGGTTGCCGAGAAAATTACTCATACCGGTACGCGCCGGTACCGGCACATAGTCGCGCCAGGCTACCGCCACCGGGCGCACCACATAAGGATCAAGTACGTTGTAATTAAAATTGAACATCGTACGGTTAAAACCTTCCAGCGGATCGCTGCGCTGCGCCGGGGCGGCGTCATCCGCCGGTTTTGAGCTGGCGCATCCCACCAGAAGTAAACTGGCCAGTGCCAGACTGGTCAGGCGGTTATTCATGTTCTTCTCCCTGTGCGGATAATAAATGTAGCGCTTCAGGGCTGCTGCTGATCGATCTCAACAGTCAGCGGCTGGTGACCCTCCCACGAGGTAATAGCACTGAGCCCGAACCAGTCCCCGGCCTGAGGATTTGCGCTGCCGTCGCGGGCAATACGCACTCTGACCTGAACCTGATGCTGCGCCGAAAGCAGGCGATCGGGCATCATAGCGTTGCTGTCATCCAGCGTAAGCGATAGCGGAAAGTGGCTAAGCGGCAGGCGCTTAACGGCCACGGGCACCGGTGAAACACCGTCAGATACAGAAATATACAACACTCCGTCCGGCGGCAACATTTTTTCTGCCGGCGGCGACAGCTTTACCGTCAGGCTCAGCGCAACCGCCTGCTGCCCGGCGGCGGTTTTCGCCTGCTCAATGCTGCGCTGAATCAGCGTTATGCGCGGATCGCCGGCAGGCAGCAATGCCAGCATGGCGCGCCACGCATCAAGCGCTTCAGTATAGTTCTGCTGCGTGGACGCGTTGAACGCCAGCAGGCTAAGCGTACGCAGATTCGCGCTGTCGCGCTTGAGCAGCGCATGCAGCAGCAGTCCCGCCTGCCGGTTATCCTGCGGATCGCCGGAACGCGTCAGGACTTCGGCGTAATCCTGCTGCAGCTCCAGGCTGTCAGGCGCACGCTGCAGCGCGCGCTCAAACGCCTGTCCGGCAGCGGTAGCATTGTTCAGCACCATACCAAGCCGCCCCAGCATCGCCCACTCATCGGCGCTGCCGGGTGTCTGCTGCAGCGCCGTGCGCAGTCCCAGCTGCAGGCGCGCCAGCTCCTCCATCGTCAGCGGCTGCGCATCCGGATCCATTACGCGGGCGCGCAGCGCCGGATAGTCACGCTGAACGGCGAGCCAGCCCGCGAGCTGTGCGTAGCCGCCGGTTTGCAGATAGACCCCGGTTGTCACCAGCAGCAGCAGGATCACGCCCGGCAGCAGGATCCAGCGGCTGCTCTGCCGCGCCGGAAGAGTCTGCCCGTCGGGTACGTCCGTCAGCAGCATCTGCTGCAGATCGCGCTCCATCTCTGCGCGGTCTGCCACCACGCCTTCCGTTTCATCACGCTGCAGCTCGCGCAGGCGCTGCTGGTAAAAGGCGGTGTTAAGCCGGTCGCGTTCGCCAGCATGGTGTTCACGCTGACGCCATCCCGCAGCCAGAAACAGCGCTACCGCAGCCGCCAGTAAGACGATCAGAGTCATGCAAAATACAATCATTACGGCTTCCCATTACGTTCCAGAATCGCCGCCAGGCGCTGTTGTTCATCGTCATACAGTTCAGTCGTTTCACGCGCGCGGCGGTTACGCAGCAGGATCACCCCGCCGCCCAGCAGCACAAACAGCGCCGGACCGGCCCATAAAATCAGCGTCGCGGGCGTCAGCGGCGGATCGTAAGTGACAAAGTGACCGTAGCGCGCCACCATGTAATCCACTATCTGCTGCCGGCTCTTGCCCTGCTGCATCAGCTCATAGACTTTCAGGCGCATGTCAGCGGCAATCATGGCGTTTGAATCTGCAATGCTGTTGTTCTGGCATTTCGGGCAGCGCAGTGAGGCGGTGATCGCCCGGTACTGATCCTCCTGCTGCAGCGAGGTAAACTGCAGGCTATCTGTGGTGGTGGCCCGGACGCTGAGCGTAAGCAGCAGCGCCGACAGCGCAATAAGCAGCCTGCTCATGCCCCCGCCTCCCGGCTATATTTTTCCCACAGCGGTTTAACTTCTTCATTCCAGACGCGCTCGTTCATATCACCGGCGTGGCGATAACGAATGATGCCGTGGCCATCAATGAGAAAGGTTTCCGGCGCACCGTAGACACCGAGGTCAAGCCCCAGCATGCCGCTGCCGTCGTAGAGGCTCAGCGCGTAAGGGTTGCCCAGCGTATTAAGCCAGTTTATCGCTTTCGTACGGTCATCTTTATAGTTGAGGCCAACCACGCGCACGCCCTGCTCCGCCAGCCGGTTCAGATAGTGATGCTCAGCGCGGCAGGTCGGACACCAGGTTGCCCAGACGTTGAGCAGCAGCGGCTGACCATCGGTAAGGATCTGCTGGCTGTAGATTTTGCCTGGCTGCTCCAGCGCTTCCAGTCTGAACTGTGGCACCGGTTTGCCCGTCAGGGCTGACTCAAGCCGGGAGGGATCGTCACCCTGTGCATTACGCGACAGCTGCCACAGCAGCGCTGCCGCCAGCAGCAGAAACAGCGCCAGGGGAATAAAGAGAATTTTTTTGCTCATGCCCGCTCCTCACGCGCAACTTTTTTCCGCGCGCGATAACGCGGATCCAGCAGGCAGAGCAGGCCGCCTGCCGCCATAAACAGGCCGCCAAACCAGATCCAGCGGACAAAGGGTTTGTAGTAGAGGCGTACGGCCCAGGCGCCGTTATCCAGCTCCTCGCCGAGTGCGGCATAGAGATCGCGGGTAAATCCGCCGCTGATCGCCGCTTCGGTCATCATGGTGCGGGCAGCGGTATAAAAGCGTTTTTCCGCCCGCAGTACCGCTTCCGGTTTGCCATCGCGGGTGACATCGATGATCGCCACGCCGCCGCTGTAGTTAGGCCCCTGCAGGTTATGCACGTCGCGGAACACAAAGTGGTAGCGATGAATGTCAATGCTGTCGCCCGCCTTCATGCGCACATCGCGCTCAACGCTGTACTGGGTGCTGAACGCGATGCCCACTACCGTTACCGCTACGCCCAGATGCCCCAGCACCATGCCCCAGTGGCTGCGCGACAGGTGCCGCAGCCCTTTCAGCAGGCTATGCCGGTGAGTCGCGCGTTCATGCAGCTCCATCAGCGTCAGCAGCGTGACCCAGATCGCCATCAGCAGCCCGGTTACCGTCATCGCTTCAATGCGATCTTCCAGCAGCCACGGCAGCAGAACAGAGAGCAGCAGGGTAACCACCAGCCCGGCGCTGAGCCGCTTCCACAGCTTTTGCGGCTCATCACGCCGCCAGCGCACCAGCGGACCAATACCGAGCAGCAGCGCAAACGGCGCCATCAGCCAGCTGAACAGCGTATTAAAGAAAGGTTCTCCCACTGAGATACTGCCCAGCCCCAGCTGCTTGTGCACCAGCGGCAGCAGCGTACCCAGCAGGACCACCAGCATTGCCGCAATCAGCAGCACGTTATTGCCCAGCAGAAACGATTCCCGCGACCAGATTTCACTCTGCACGCGGCTGCGTACCTGCCCGCCGCGCAGCGCATAGAGCAGCAGCGAGCTGCCAATCACGATGATCAGAAAAGCGAGGATAAACATCCCGCGCGCCGGATCGGAGGCAAAGGCGTGCACCGAGACCAGCACGCCGGAGCGCACCAGAAAGGTGCCGAGCAGGCTGAGCGAAAACGTCGCGATCGCCAGCAGCACGGTCCAGGCTTTGAAGCTGCCGCGCTTTTCCGTTACCGCCAGCGAGTGCATCAGCGCGGTTCCGGCCAGCCACGGCATAAACGAGGCGTTTTCCACCGGGTCCCAGAACCACCAGCCGCCCCAGCCCAGCTCATAATAGGCCCACGCCGATCCCAGCACGATACCGATGGTCAGAAACACCCATGCGGCGGTGGTCCAGGGGCGCGACCAGCGCGCCCAGGCGGTATCCAGCCGTCCGGTCATCAGCGAGGCGATGGCAAAGGCGAAGGCGACCGAGAAACCGACATAGCCCATATAGAGCAGCGGCGGATGGAAGATCAGGCCGATATCCTGCAGCATCGGATTAAGATCGCCGCCGTCAATGGGGAAATCAGGCAGCGTGCGGGCAAACGGGTTGGAGGTCAGCAGGATAAACAGCAGAAAGCCGGCGTTGATCATCCCCATTACCGCCAGCACGCGCGCCAGCGCATCGCGCGGCATCTCGCGGCTGAAAATCGCCACCGCCAGCGACCAGCTGCTGAGCAGCAGTACCCACAGCAGCAGCGATCCTTCATGCGCGCCCCAGGTCGCGGCGATGCGGTAATAGACCGGCAGCAGCGTATTTGAATTTGTCGCGACGTATGCAACGGTGAAATCGTTCACCACAAATGCGTGCACCAGCACCATAAAGGCGGCGGCAATGGCTAAAAACATGCCCCAGGTCAGCGGTCGCGCGAGCGTCATCAGCCGCGCATCCTGACGCGCGGCGCCCCACAGCGGGTAAATACTCAGCAGCAGCGCCAGGCCCAGCGCCAGACAGAGCAGAAAGGTTCCGATTTCCGGCATCATGGCTGATTACCCGCCGGCTGATAGCGCACTGCTGCGCGGGTATGATTGGTATTCATGGCGTCCTGAATTTCCGGCGGCGTATATTTTTCGTCGTGCTTTGCCAGCACTTCCCGGGCGCTGATAACATTACCCGCCTGCAGTACGCCCTGCGCCACTACCCCCTGCCCTTCGCGGAAGAGATCGGGCAGGATGCCGTTATAGCTGACGCTGACCACGCCTCTGGCGTCATACAGGCTGAAGGTTACCGCCAGCGACTGCGGATCGCGCCTCACGCTGCCTGGCATCACCATACCGCCCACGCGCAGACGCTGCCCCGCTTCCGGCTTCAGCTGCGCGTCGCCTTTTCCGTTGATAATCTCGCCCGGCGTATAGAACAGATCGATGTTTGAGCGCAGGGCATACATTACCAGCGCGGTCGCCAGGCCAAGGCCGATAAGAATAGCCAGCACCACCAAAAGGCGGTTGCGACGACGGAGATTCATCCTGCCTCCCCGGCAGCGCGCGCGCGCTGTTTAGTCTGTGCCGCACGCACACGCTGCTCCCGCGCCTGACGCTGACGGATCTCCGCCAGCAGACGCCGCCGCTGCAGCAGCGTATGCAGCACCAGGCCCAGTAGCGGGATCAGGGTGCAGGCAACCGACAGCCAGACAAAAAAGGCGTAGCCGCCCATAGCAAAGAATTCACTCCATGAGGTGAAGGCCGGACTCATGCTTTTTCTCCCTGCTGTGCCAGCGCGATAGCCCACGGACGATGCCGTTCGGTCAGTAAAATCAGGTTACGCAGCCGCATCAGCGTCAGCGTGATAAACAGCAGCAGATAGCCGAGAATCGACCAGCGCAGCGGCGTGCGCATAGAGGGATCGATCGCCTGCTGCAGCAGACCGGATGAGCCCTGATGCAGCGTGTTCCACCACTGCACAGAAAAATGAATAATCGGCAGATTCACCACGCCGACGAGGATCAGGATACCGGCGGCGCGGCCCGCCGTGCGGCGATCGTCAAAGGCGAGCCAGAGCGCCATCGCGCCCATATAAAGGAACAGCAGCACCAGCTCTGAGGTGAGGCGCGCATCCCAGATCCACCAGGTTCCCCACATCGGTTTGCCCCATGCGGAGCCGGTAATCAGCGCAATAAAGGTAAAGGCGGCCCCCACCGGCGCCATCGCGGCGGCGGCCAGGTCAGCCATCTTCAGCTGCCACACCAGACCGGTAAAGGCGGCAATCGCCATGGCGGCGTAGATCCCCATTGACCACATGGCAGCGGGCACGTGCAGGTACATAATCCGGAAGCTATTGCCCTGCTGGTAATCAGCCGGGGCGAAGCCAAATCCCCATCCCCAGCCAAGCAGCAGCGCGCCGGCTGCGGCAATCGCCATGCCGGGAATAAGTCGCCCGCATAGCCGGTAAAGGCGTTCCGGCCTTGCCCACTGATGTATCCATTTCCACATTTGCATTGCTCACACTAATAATAAAGAGGGAACGGCTTCTCTGAGGAAGCGCGCTACTGCAGGCTGATCCGCAGCGCCGCAGCGGTGGCAAACGGCGACAGCGTCGCACTTACCGCCAGCATCGCGCCCAGAACCGCCAGATAGCCGCCAACTGGCAGCCCCTGCCCGGCGGCGTCGATAGCCGCACTGGCAAAAATCAGAACCGGAATGGTCAGCGGCAGCACCAGCAGGCTGAGCAGCACGCCGCCACGCCGCAATCCCGTTGTCAGGCCGGTGCCGATAGCACCAAGAAAGCTCAGCGTCGGCGTACCCAGCAGCAGCGTCAGCGCCAGCGCGCGCCAGCCGGCCATATCCAGCGACAGCAGCAGCGCCGCCAGCGGTGACAGCAGGATCAGCGGCAGGCCGGTGACCAGCCAGTGAGCAATCACTTTACCCAGCACCGTGACCGGCAGCGGCGCCGGCAACAGCAGCAGCTGCTCCAGCGATCCATCAAGGAAATCGTCACGGAACAGGCGTTCCAGCGCCAGCAGCGAAGCCAGCAGAGCGGCGACCCAGACCACGCCGGGCGCAATGCGCGCCAGCTGCTGCGGCTCCGGACCGATGCCGAGCGGAAACAGCGTAATGACGATGAGAAAGAACCACAGCGGGTTGATCACTTCAGCCCCGCTGCGAAACGCAATTTTCAGTTCACGCCGGAGAATACGCAGCAGCATTATTGCCACTCCCCGCTCAGGCGTATTTTACGTAGCGCGGCGGCGGGCAGCTCCTGATGCGTGGTGAGGATCACCGCCCCGCCCTGGCTGGCGTGCTGGTTAAAACGCGCCATGAGTGCTTCCACACCGGCTTTATCGATGGCGGTCAGCGGCTCATCCAGGATCCACAGTCGGGCTGAGCTGAGCCAGAGGCGTGCCAGCGCGACGCGCCGCTGCTGACCCGCAGAGAGCTGCGCCACCGGCACCTCTTCATAGCCGGTCAGGCTGACCTGCTCCAGCGCCGCATACAGCGCCGTCTGGCTGCTGTCGCCGTGCCAGAAACGCAGATTTTCCAGCGGAGAGAGTACCGCTTTTACGCCAGGCTGATGGCCAAGATAGAGCAGGTTTTGTTGCCATATTTCACGCTGATGCTGCAGCGTTTCGCCCTGCCAGCGCACTTCGCCCTCTTCTGCCCGGCTAAGCCCGGCCAGCAGACGCAGCAGTGAGGTTTTGCCGGCGCCGTTCGGCCCTTCTATCTGCACGAGGTCACCCGGCCGGACATGGAAGCTCAGCCCATGAAACAGCATTCGCTCATCGCGAACGCATGAGAGATTAATGACTTCAAACATAGAGGGGCGCATCACCGCAAAAAATGAGGCGGCGATAATACCACACTGTTGCAGTGCGCCGAAGAGTGTGACCGTGCTCTCATTTCGCTGCGCACCGCTGTTTCACGCCTTCAGATCCGAAAACTGTATAAAAAAGCCGCTCGGTTAAAATTTTGTTACGCTTGAAGAAATTCTTCGTAACATTTCAGGCTTGCTAAAACCGTCTACGCTTATTACGCATTGGCACTATCACCAGGAGCAAACATGAAGCCATCGCCATCAAATGCTGAACACGACAATGACGTAGACAGCGAAGAAAAAGAGCAAGGCACTGAGATTGAAGTTGATGAAGAGGCCCTGCCCTCGCGGGCAGCGGCGATTCACGAAGAGATACGGCAGGACGGGGAGAAAGAGTTAGAGCGTGACGGCATGGCGCTGCTGTGGTCAGCCATCGCCGCAGGCCTCTCAATGGGCGCGTCGCTGATGGCGAAAGGGATTTTTCAGGTTCACCTTGAAGGGGTCCCTGGCGCCTTTCTGCTGGAGAACCTCGGCTACACCTTTGGCTTTGTGATTGTGATCCTCGCGCGGCAGCAGCTGTTTACCGAGAACACCGTGACGGCGGTCCTGCCGGTCATGCATAAGCCCACCGGCAGCAATTTTATGCTGCTGCTGCGCCTGTGGGGGCTGGTGCTGCTGGGCAATCTGATTGGTACCGGGCTGGCGGCGCTGGCCTTTAACTACATGCCCATTTTTGATGAGGCGACGCGCCAGGCGTTTACGGCCATCAGTGAAAAGGTGATGGAAAATTCGCCGGGCGAGATGTTCGCTAATGCCGTGATCTCCGGCTGGATCATCGCCACTATGGTCTGGATGATCCCGCATGCGGAGAATGCCAAACTGCTGATCATCATTATGATGACGTGGCTGGTGGCGCTGGGCGATCTGGCGCATATCGTGGTCGGCTCGGTCGAAGTACTCTATCTGGTCTTTGCGGGGACAGTCCCGTGGCAGGAGTTTTTCTGGCCGTTTGCGCTGCCCACGCTGCTCGGTAACATCACCGGCGGCACGCTGATTTTTGCCCTGATCAGCCATGCGCAGATCCGCAACGACATGAGCGAAGAGGCCAAAGCGAAGGCGCGGGCGGATCAAAAACGCCGCGAGAAAGCAGAAGCGAAGAACGCTGCCGGAGAGCAGACGGAGTAACCCGCTCTTCCGGGCGCGGCGCTGCTGACAGAATGAGCAATCACGCCGCGCCCGGTTAACATCCGGGAGACATACGGGTATACTGCGTTTCCGGATGTCTCCTTAGTTAAATGGATATAACGAGCCCCTCCTAAGGGCTAGTTGCAGGTTCGATTCCTGCAGGGGACGCCACAGACATCTCTCCCTCATCCTGCAGATCCATACCGGCAAATTTCGACAGCTGCTGACTGATGCTATTTTCTTTGTAGCAGGTGACCAGTAACGCCTGGGTTGCGCGCGTAAACGCCACATACAGCGCCGGGATAGCTTCAGACTCATCTTCAGCCCCTTTATGAACAAATGATGCATTGATCACGGCAACGTAAGGGAATTCAAGCCCTTTGCTGCTCTGAAAGGTCAGCAGATGAACCACATCCTCCCGATGCGAATAGCGTTTTTTATCTTCCGTGGTGAAGCTGACGGCGGCGGGGATCGCATGCTGCTGCAGCAGGTCGATGAGTTTGTCTGCTGAAAAATGCGTAGGACAAAGCACCGCCATGTCGCCCCAGCGGCCCGCAGCCGCATATTTCTCTCGCAGCCACGCCACAACGCGCCGGGCTTCATCGACCGCAGAGTGACACTGTTCGATATCGGGAATGTCGCTGTTCTCTTCGCCGCAGGCTTCCGGCAGCACCAGCGGAAGCTCCTGATTATGGTGCCGGTCAAAGTAGTCGCGTGAAAAAGCGTAGGCAAAATTGAGAATGCGCCGCGGATTGCGATAATTCACCCGAAGAATAGAGGTGCGCCCCTGAGCCTGAATACCCACGCTCGCCAGCGAAAAGTTCAGCGCTTTCTCACGCCGGTACAGAGACTGGGCGTCGTCGTACATCAGCAGCAGCGAGCGGCGGGTGTTATCAAACAGCCGGGCTATCAGTGAAAGCCAGCGCCGGTCGAAGTCATGTCCTTCATCCACCAGCACCGCATCATACCCCGCATCCCCGACAGTGCCGCTATCAACCGCATTTTCCAGCGCCGCAAAGCAGTTATCATAATAGCGCCCTTCCCCGCTCATCTTCAGCTTAAAGGTCCGGGCTGCCGTCGCGCACCAGTCATGAAAATGATAGACGTGTACTTTATGCGATAGTCCTCTGGCCGCGATGCATTCACGGATATAGTTAGCCAGAATGATATTAAAACAGAGCACCAGCACAGGGCGTGTGGTGGTCTCGGAAAGATATAAACAGCGGTAGAGTAAAATCAGCGTTTTACCGGAACCGGCTACGCCATGAATAACACGATGCCCTTCGCCGAGATTGCGTGCCAGCACCTCCTGCTGCAGATCCATTACCCGGTAAATATTACTGCGCTTATTTTTTACCGTAATGGCGATCTCCGGAAAAAGATGCCGGCGCAGAATATCCCGCACAGCCGGCGTTATTGCAGGCCTGAAACGGGTGGTAAAGAGTCCGGAAACTTTAGCGCGAAACGCAGAAACAGAGACAGACTCGGTCATTTCATCCTGACAAATCGTCAGCGCCTGTGGAAATATAGATTCAACCACGCCATCGGCTGAGAGTGATGTCAGCTGCTGACGGGTAATATTGGTAAACACCACACCATAAGCCCAGGCGATATTCAGCTTTCCTTTATACAGGCCTGTTTTTTGCTGCAGTTTCGGATCCTGAGATAACAGGTCAACGGTCGCACAGGCATACTCCCTGACCTGCAGCAGCGGATTTTGCGCCTGCGTTTCGCCCTGAGCATGTCTCAGCGTTACCGTCTGCGGGTCCGCATGCTGAAATGTACTTAGCTTCCAGTCTTTGACCTCAAGGAAAATAAGCCCGTTGGCAGGATCGATAATAACAAAATCGGGATGCCTGTACTGGCGCCCGACCGGAATGTCATACCAGATAAGACAATCATCGCCGAGATGCGATTCAAGCCGCTGGGCGACGCGTCGTTCCCCGTGCGTCATTCGCCCTGAACAGAGCGTCAGGGAGGTCATTAATTTCGCCATAAAACAGTATCCACGTATATAAAGTACATCAGCGCAACACCACGATAACATCGCTATTAAAACTTTAGAATACGATGTTATGCCACTTAGCCCTGTGTCTGTTTATTATGTTGCCGGCATGCTGATAATACCGGCCCGGTACCAGGTTCATGATGACAATAATAGCGCGATGTCTCTGCCTTTTCCGGCAGGCGGGAAAAAGCTGGCAGGAGTGGTATGATTTACGTTAAATGATGCCGCTGGCATCTGACCCCTTCCCGTTTCCGGAGCGCACTATGAAACATGAGATTGATCTGAAGTATTACGATATCGCTGACGCCTACGCTGAAGAGTGTGAAAAACCGGTGAGCGAAGCCGAGCGCGACCCGCTGGCGCACTACTTCCAGCTGCTGATCACCCGCCTGAATAACCATCAGGAGATCAGTGAAGAAGCGCAGCATGAGATGGCGCGCGAGGCGGGAATTGCTGACGCGCGCATTGATGATGTGGCGAATTTTCTGAATGAGTGGGGCAACGAGTAAACGGCTTTGGCAGGCTGTCTGCTGGCAGACAGCCTGCCCGCCGTCGCGTTGATTACTTACGCGCGTCCAGCAGCTGCTGCGCATTATCCGCAGTAACCGTGGTCCACGGAATGTAATAGTGTTTTTTCGTGCCGCCATCCCAGGCGAGATCTTTGGCATACTGCTGCCAGATGTCAGACTGCGGCTGATAGCCTGCGCCTTTTACCGCACGCAGCGCGACATCAATAGCGCCCTGCATCTGGCCTTTCGCATCCTGCAGAATAGAGACCATTTCACCCGCCTGAACGGCATGAATCGCATCAGACACCCCATCCACACCCGCAATGGCGAAGTCGTTCACGTTCAGCCCGGCGCCTTTAATCGCTTCAATGGCTCCCAGCGCCATCTCATCGTTTTGCCCAATCACCCCGTTGATTTTGCCGCGATGCTTCTGCAGCCAGTTCTCCATCAGCGGCTGTGCTTCAGCGCGTGACCAGTTGGCCGTTTTTCTCTCCAGTACGGTAACCTGGCCCGGACCACACTCCGCTATCGCTTTATCATTGCCTTTGCCGCGCTGGATCTCACCGCTGCCGCCCTTCGGCCCTTCAATAATGACGACATTGACCTTTTTGGTTTTGCACTGCAGCTTATCCAGTACCGCTTTGGCTTCCAGATAGCCGCCCAGCTCATCATTAGAGACCACTTCGGACGTCATCTCTTCCGTATTCAGGCGGGCGTTGGTGACCACCACCGGAATTTTAGCCTCGTTAGCATTGGTCACAATATCGATGTTGGCTTCATAATCCATCGGGTTCACGATAATCGCGTCGGCACGCGTCTGGATAGCGGTCGCCGCCTGGTCATTCTGCACCGACGCGTCATAACGACCATCGTAAAAGGTGAGCACGGCTTCGCCACTTTTTACTGCCGGATGCGCTTTACCGTAGCGCTCCATCAGCTGAACGAACTCCGCCTTATTGCCATACATCAGCACTGCGATTTTTACGGGGGCAGCCTGCGCTATGCTAATCGCGCCCAGCGTCAGGGCTGAGGTTAACAGAGCGATAGATCTTATTTTCATTGTTCTCTCCTGGCAGGGTTTATCTATTCAGAGGTTAATCGCGCTGTTGTTTACGCGACGGGTCGAGCAGTACAGCCACTACAATCAGAGCGCCTTTGATGATCTGCTGGTAGTAAGACTGCACCCCCAGTAAATCCAGGCCGTTATTCATTACGCCGATGATCAGCACGCCAAAAAAGGTGCCGACAAGCGTACCGACACCGCCAGCCATACTGGTGCCGCCAATCACTACCGCAGCAATCGCATCGAGTTCATAGCCTGCGCCCGCGTTGGTCTGTGCCGATCCGGTGCGTGCGGTGAGGATCAGCCCGGCGATCCCGGCCAGCGCGGCGCACAGGGTGTAGACCATGACTTTTATCCCGACGACGCTGATCCCTGACGTACGGGCACTTTTCGGGTTGCCGCCAACGGCATAGACGTAGCGCCCGAGTAAGGTTTTATTGAGCAGCAGCCACGCGAGACCAAACAGCACGACAAAGATAATGACCGGTACGGGTATGCCGGCTATGTAGCCGTTGCCGAGCCAGCGAAAATCGCTGTTAAGCTGTGAAACCGGGTTGCCGCCGGTGGTCAGCATCGTGAGTCCGCGCGCAGCGGAGAGCATGCCCATGGTGACGATAAACGGCTGCAGCCGGTAACGCGCCAGCACGGTACCGTTGATCAGGCCGCAGACAATGCCAATTCCCAGCGCGATAATCATCGGGACCATCACCGCATGTGCCGTATCCCCAATTGCCATACCGCTGTTGTTCGTGGCGAAACGTGCAGCAACAATGCCGCTCAGCGCCAGCACCGATCCCACTGAGAGATCGACGCCGGCGGTGATGATCACAAAGGTCATCCCGATCGCTAAAATGCCGTTGATAGAGACCTGGCGCAGCACAATCAGCATATTTTCATTACTGAGAAAATAGTTACTGCTCCAGGCGCCATTAGCGACCTGCAGCTCGCCGACGGCAGCCACAATCAGGCAAAGCACAAAGAACGCGATGATGATGCCGTATTTGTGCATACGTCTTTTGTTGCGCGTAAAAAATGAGATGCCGGAAGGCATGGAATGTGTGGTGTTCATAACGTGATCTCTCTGTTAAACCGCCAGCTTCATCAGTTCACTCTGCGTTGCCTGAGCCGCACTTAATTCCCCCGCCAGCTGCCCGTCGCGGAACACCAGAATGCGATCGCTCATGCCGATGATCTCTGACAGCTCTGAGGAGACCATCACGATCCCCTTGTTTTTCAACGCAAACTCGGACATAAAGCGGTAAATCTCTTTTTTCGCGCCGACATCAATACCGCGGGTAGGCTCATCCAGCAGCAGTACTTCCGGGTCCAGTAACGCCCAGCGTCCCAGCACGACTTTCTGCTGATTACCGCCGCTGAGGTTGCCCACCAGCTGTTCGGCATCCGGCGTTCTGACGTTAAAGCGTTTGATCATCTCCAGGCTGCGCTGCTGCTCCTGCTTCTCACTGATAAAACCGGCGCGGGAGATAGCGCCAAATGAGGCGATGTTGATGTTTTCGCGAATCGAACGGCAGAGCACCAGCCCGGTTGCTTTGCGATCTTCTGTGACATAAGCGATGCCGTGCCGGATCGACTCTTTCGGTGAGTGGCGGCCCAGCACCACCTCGCCGAGGCGAATGGTTCCGCTGTCTGCGTGTTCAATCCCAAACAGTAAATCGAGAAACTCGCTGCGCCCGGAGCCAACCAGCCCGTAAATGCCGAGGATTTCGCCCCGCTTCAGGTGCAGGCTGATATCG
>Ga0209370_1001475_pt1 | contig 20710 bp, 22 predicted proteins | sample AgamicAtPrz_FD_187164 | JGI IMG/M metagenome (GOLD analysis project Ga0209370, IMG submission 187164) | Agave microbial communities from Guanajuato, Mexico - At.P.rz (SPAdes) (version 2) | ecosystem: Host-associated > Plants > Phyllosphere > Phylloplane/Leaf | place: Guanajuato, Mexico... | reverse complement strand
AGATCGCCAGCGCCGCCGAGGAACAGAGCGCGGTGGCCGAGGAGATCAACAGCAACGTCGCCACCATCCGTGACGTGACCGAGTCGCTGAGCGGCCAGGCCAACGAATCGGCTCGGGTCAGCCAGTCGCTCAACAGCCTGGCCAACCAGCAGCAGGGTTTGATGGATCAGTTCCGCGTTTAACTGCCAAGCGCCGGGGCCGCTTGCAGGTGGTCTCGGCTGAAGAGCCTCGTCGTCTACACTTTTGCCGGAACCCACGGACCGGCACCGACGAGGCCCCGATGAAGAAAGTTCCTACCCTGCTTGCCAGCCTGCTCCTTGCCTTCGGTCTGGCCAGCACCGACTCCGCCGCTGCGGCGGAGCAACCCATCCACTTCGGCGCCATCGGTTGGGAAAGCGGCGCACTGACCACCGAGATCCTGCGCCTGATCGTCGAGCGTGGCTACGGCTACCCCACCGACACCCTGCCCGGCAGCACCGTGAGCATGGAAGTGGCCTTGGCGCGCAACGACCTGCAAGTGATCGCCGAGGAATGGGCCGGGCGCAGCCCCGCCTGGGTCAAGGCCGAGCAGGCCGGCCAGGTGTTTGCCCTGGGTGACACGGTGAAGAACGCGGAGGAAGGCTGGTGGGTACCGGCCTACGTCATAAAGGGCGACCCGGCACGCAACCTCGCCCCCCTGGCGCCGGACCTGCGCACCGTCGACGACCTCAAGCGCTACGCCCAGGTGTTCGACGCCCCCGAGGTGCCTGGCAAGGGCCGCTTCCTCAACAGCCCCAGCGGCTGGACTTCCGAGACCGTCAACAGCCAGAAGCTCAAGGCCTATGGCCTGGACGGGCTGTACAACAACTTCCGCAGCGGCACCGGCGCGGCCCTCGACGCCGAGATCGCCGCCAAGCTCAAGCTCGCCAAGCCCGTGCTGTTCTACTACTGGAGCCCTACCCCGCTGATGGGCCGCTACGACCTGGTGCGCCTCGAAGAACCCGCGTTCGATGCAGCCGCCTGGGCCACCCTCACAGACCCCGCCAATCCCACTCCCAAAGGCAGCCGTTCGTTGCCGGCCAAGCTCTCGATCGGGGTGTCGAAGGCGTTTCGTGACGCCCACCCGGAACTGGTCGCCGTGTTCGAGAAAGTCGACCTGCCCATCGACACCCTGAACAAGGCCCTGGCGCGCATGAGCGAAACCCGGCAGAAACCCCGCGACGCGGCGATCGCCTTCCTGCGTGACAACCCTGCGGTGTGGAAGGCCTGGCTGCCCGCCGAAAACGCCGTCAAGGTCGAGGCCGGCCTGTGAGCGGTGGTTTTCCCGAAGCCCTGCAGTTCTCTTTCGCCGCCTGGGTCAACCGCCTGGTCGACTGGCTGGTCCTGCACTATGGCGACCATCTGCGCACCGTCTCCGACCAGTTGCTGCAACTGCTGCTGGGCCTGGAAAACCTGCTCCGCCTGCTGCCCTGGTGGCTGCTGCTGGTGCTGGTCGGCCTGCTGGCCTGGCACGCCAGCCGCAGCCTGGCACGGGCACTGCTGCTGCCGCTGCTGCTGGCACTGATCGGCATGCTCGGGCTGTGGGACAAACTGCTGCAGACCCTCGCCCTGGTGCTGGTCAGCACCGGCCTGTGCGTGCTGATCGGGCTGCCGCTGGGCATCCTGCTGGCCACCCGCCCCGTGGCCCGGCGCCTGATCCTGCCGGTGCTCGATGTGATGCAGACCCTGCCGGCCTTCGTCTACCTGATCCCGGTGCTGATGCTGTTCGGCCTGGGCAAGGTGCCGGCGGTGTTCGCCACGCTGATCTACGCCCTGCCGCCGCTGGTGCGCCTGACCGAGCTGGGCCTGGCGCAGATCGACCCGTCGCTGCTGCAGGCCGCCCACGGCCTGGGCGCCAGCCGCTGGCAACGACTGCGGCGCATCGCCCTGCCGCTGGCCCTGCCGAGCATCATGGCCGGGCTCAACCAGTCGGTGATGATGGCCCTGTCGATGGTGGTGGTCGCTTCGATGATCGGCGCCCGCGGCCTGGGCGAGGATGTGCTGGCCGGTATCCAGACCCTGAACGTCGGCCAGGGCGTCGAGGCAGGGCTGGCGATCGTCGCCCTGGCGATGGTCATCGACCGCATCAGCCAGGCCTATGGTCGCCCTGGGCGTTGAGGTGCGCATTCGCGTATCGTACCCGAGCCCTGCCAGCATCCGGAGCCTGCCACGCGTGTCCCTCAAAGCCCTGCGCACCCTGGTCACCATCGCCCGCCATGGCACCTTCGCCCGCGCCGCCGACCTGCTGAGCCTGACCCCTTCGGCGGTGAGCCTGCACATCAAGACCCTGGAAGACGAGCTGCAGGTCGCCCTGTTCGACCGCAGCCGCCGCCAGGTGATGCTGACCGAGGCCGGACAGCTGGCGGTGGCCCGCGCCGAAGGCATCCTGGCTGCCTACGACGAGCTGGCCGACACCCTGGCCAGCGGCCCGGGCCTGCGCGGTCGCCTGCGTATCGGCGCGATCCACACCGTGCTCGCCCGGCGCCTGCCCAGGGCGCTGGTGTGGATCAAGGCACACCACCCCGATTTGCATGTCAGCGTGGTGTCGGGCATGTCCGCGGAACTCGCCCGGCGGGTCGAAGACGGCGAGCTGGACGCGGCAATCACCACCGAACCGGTCAGCCCCTACCCGCAAAGCCTGCAGTACACGCCGCTGTTCGAGGACCGCTTCTGGGCCATCGCCAGCCCGGACCTGGCTGGCCAGAGCCTGTCGGCGCTGCTCGCCAGCCAGCCGTTCCTGCGCTTCGACAAGCGCGCCTGGGCCGGCCGCCAGATCGAACAGGAACTGCGCCGTCAGCGCCTGCAGGTCAACGAGCAGATGGAGCTGGACAGCCAGGAAGCCCTGGCGCGCATGGCGGCCATGGGGCTCGGGGTGGCGGTCATCCCCATGAGCGATGACGATCTCCAGCGGCTGCCGGCAGCCACCGTGCTGCCCTTCGGTGAACCGCAGCTGACCCGGCGCATGGTGCTGCTGGAACATGAAAAGAGCCAGCGGCGGCATTTAAGCGCCGTACTCAAGACTGCGCTCGAGGCGTGAGTCCTGGGGCGGCTTGGCAGCCCGGATCCATGCAGTTTTCCTCAATAGTCGCTTAAGAAAACAGCGTTTTTTCTGCTCACTCAACTTCGCTAGTCTGTGCCCATGCCCGGCCACGGATCACCCGCCATGCTCCACCTGCTGCTCACCACCCTCGTCCCGATCATCCTCTCATCGCCCTGGGCACCTGGTTGCGGGTCCGTGGCTTTCTCGCCGAAACCTTCTGGCCTGGCGCCGAGCGCCTGAGTTACTACGTGCTGCTGCCGTCGCTGTTCCTGCACGGCCTGGCCACCGCCAACCTCGACGGCGTGCCGGTGCTGGGCATGGTCGGCGTGCTGATGCTCTCGACGCTGCTCGGCGCCCTGCTGCTGGTGCTCTACCAGGGCGTCGCCAGCCATGACGGCGGCGACTTCACCTCGGTGTTCCAAGGTGGCGTGCGCTTCAACAACTACATCGGCGCCACCCTGGCCGCCGGCCTCTACGGCACTGCCGGCATCGCCCTCGCGGCGGTGGCCAACGCCGCCATCGTGCCGCTGGTCAATCTGCTCTGCGTACTGGTGTTCGCCCGCTTCAGCGCACGCCACAGCTCACCGACCACAGTGCTACAGGCGATCTTCGCCAACCCCTTGATCATCGGCTGCGCGGCTGGCCTGTTGCTGCGGGTGAGCGACCTCGGCCTGCCGGCCGGCCTGGAGCCCACGGTCAAGGCCCTGGGCCAGGCGGCGCTGCCGCTGGGCCTGCTGTGCGTCGGCGCGGCGCTCGGCGGGGCACGGTTGGGGCAGCAGGTCAGGCCGGTGCTGGCCGCGTCGCTGTTCAAGTTCCTGGTCATGCCGGTGGCCACCTGGGGCCTGTGCCGGTTGCTCGGGCTGGACGGCCAGGCCGCCGTGGTGGCGGTGCTGTTCCAGGCTCTGCCCACCGCGTCATCGTCCTATGTGATGGCCCGGCAGATGGGCGGCAACGCACCGTTGATGGCCACCATCATCGCCCTGCAGACCATCGCCGCCGCCGCGACCCTGCCCCTGGTGCTGAGCCTGGCACTGAATTGAAGCCGAACGGCTAGACTGTGGACAGCCCTCTCGCGGAGTCTCGATCATGCGCCTTGCGTGGATGCTGTTCGGTCTGTCCCTGACCCTGCTTGCCGGCCCCCTCCCCGCCGCCGACAGCCAGCAGGCCGCCGTTGCCGAAGACAAGGCGCAGGTGCTCGAGGAGAAGGTGGTCGAGGATGCCCCACCACCAAGAAAGCCGGAAACCCTGACCCCCGGCGAGGTCCAGGCCGTCGACCCGGCGGGCCAGGCGCCGATGGACGACAGCATCACTTGCCTGGCCCGCACCATCTACTGGGAAGCCAAGGGCGCCGACGCCGAGGATATGAGCGCGGTGGCCAGCGTGGTGCTCAATCGCCTCGGCCAGGAAGGCTTCCCCGACAGCATCTGCGCGGTGGTCAAGCAGGGAGTGGAGAGCAAGAGCTGCCAGTTCTCCTGGTGGTGCGACGGACGCCCCGACCAGGTGGAAGAGGCGCAGCGTTACGCGGTGGCCAAGGAAATCGCCCGCAAGGCACTCAACCAGCAGCTCAAGGACCCTACCGGCGGCGCCCTGTACTTCCATGACCGCAGCGTGCGCCCCGACTGGGCCAAGGCCTATCGCAAGACGGCCCAGACCAGGCACTTCCTGTTCTACAAGCCGAACCAGGCATTGGCCCGATGAGGCGAGATCAAAAACCGACCGTCGCCGATACCAGCCAGGTCCGTGGCGTCGACAAGGTCAGGCCAGTGGCGGTGCCTTCCGGAACGTTGGCCGAAGCCCAGTAAGCCTTGTCCAGCACGTTTTCCACGCTGGCGCGCAGGGTGACCGCCTTGCCGCCCAGCTTCAGCGCATAGCGAGCGCCCAGGTCATAACGCTGCCAGGCATCGATCTTCTGCTGGTTGGCCGCATCCAGGTATTGGCTGCCGGTGTGGATCACCCGGGCGCTGAGCGTCAGCCCGGCCAACGCCGGCAGGTCCCACTCCACGCCCAGGTTGGCGTTGACGATCGGCGCGCCAATCGCCCGGTTGCCATCATTGCGTCCGTTGGCGGTGCGGGTCTGTTCGGCGTCCAGCAGCATCGCCCCGCCGAGCAGGCGCACGCCGGCCAGGGGTTCGCCGAACAGGTTCAGCTCCACGCCCTGGTTACGTTGCTCGCCATCGGCGCGCAGGTTGTTCTGCGCATCGGTGTAGTAGGCCGGCTTGTCGATACGGAACAGGCCAAGGGTGGTGCTGAAGCTGCCGGCGTCGTACTTGGCGCCCACCTCCAGCTGCTTGCTGCGATAGGGCGCGAACACCTTGCCGGCGTTGTTCGCCGTCTCCGGCGCCACCTGGCCCTGGGTCAGCCCCTCCATGTAGTTCAGATACAGCGACAACTGCTCGCTGCCGCGCCACACCAGTCCCAGGGCCGGCGAGGTGGCACGCTCGTCATAGCGCTGGTCGGGTTCGCCAGGCTCGGAACTGTCGACCTCGACCCGCTGCAACCGGGCGCCAAGGGTGAGCAGCAAACGGTCGTCGGCCAGGCTCAAGGTATCGGCCAGGGCCAGGCTGGAGAGCAGCGTCTCGGTGTGGGTCGGGTTGTCCAGGGCCGTCGGTGTGCCGGGCGCAGCCAGGGCCACCGGGTCGAACAGGTTGCTCACGCCGCCGGCATAGCGCGCGCCGCTGTTGTCGAAGGTCATGTCGAAGCGATTGAGGCTGATGTTCAGGGTATGGCCGACCGCGCCGGTATCGAACCAGCCCCGCGCCCCGATGGTACCGGTGATCACGTGCTCCTCGCGCTGGAACGCCCGCGGGCTGACGCTGAAGCGCCCGGTATCGTTGTTGACCTGCACCGCATGGCGTAGGAAATCGTAGTCGCCCTTGCGCGCGCCCAGCGCGCCATGGACCATCCAGTTATCGCTGACATCGTATTCACCGCGCACCGCGCCGAAGGTGTCCTCGGCCTGCGAGTAGCTCCACGGCTGGGCGAAGTTGTGGTGGATGGCCTTGGCTTGCGGCACCTTGACCCCGGCATTCAGGCCGACCCGCTCCATCGGTGCGTCGACATCGCGCTGCTGATGGCCGACATCCAGCGACAGGCGCAGGCGCTCGCCGCGCACATCGAAGCCCAGCACCGAGGCCTCGCGATCCAGGCGCTGGTGGTCCCACTCGGTGTCGCCGGCCTGACGCACTGCATTCAGACGCAGGCCGAAACGCTGCCCTTCGCCGAAACGCCGGCCAATGTCCACATGCCCTCCCCCTTGACCCGCCGAGGCGTACAGCGCGGTAAACTCGGTCAGCGGCGCCTCGCCTGCGCGCTTGGGTTCGATGTTGACCCCACCGCCAACGCTGCCATTGGGTGCCAGCCCGCCCAGCAAGGCACCGGGCCCCTTGAGGATGTCGACGCGTTCGACCATTTCCATGTCGATGGAGTAGGTCGGCAGCACCCCATACAGGCCCCCGTAGGCGACATCGCTGTTGTACAGGCTGAAGCCGCGCACCGAAAACTGCTCGAAGCGCCCGGCGGACGGGTTGGTGGTGCGTACCGACGGGTCGTTGGCCACGGCATCGGCCAAGGTCCGGGCCTGCTGGTTCTGCAACAGCTCACTGGTATAGGAGGTGATGTTGAAAGGTGTGTCCATGTAGTCACGCTCGCCCAGCAGGCCCTGACTGCCGCGCCGCGATACCTGGCCGCCGGCGTAGATATCGCTGGCCGAACCGATGCCCTGGCCATTGATGGTGGTGCTGGGCAGCTCATGGGCGCTTTCGCCCGGCGCCATCTGGCGTACCAGGGTGTAGCTGCCCTGCCCGGCCGGCACCAGTTGCAGGCCCGAGCCCCGCAGCAATGCCTTGAAGCCCTCTTCGACAGCGTACTCGCCGGCAAGCCCATTGCTGCCGTACCCGGCCACCAGCGCCGGGTCGACCGACAGGCTGACCCCGGCCTGGCCGGCAAAGCGGGTCAGCGCGACGGCCAGGCTGCCAGCCGGGACCTGGTAACTGCGCCGTGGCGCATCATCGGCCCAGGCCATCCCCGGCAAACCCAGGGCGAGCAACAGCACAGGCGTGGACAAGGGGCGTATCAAAGGGTTCAGGGACATCCGCAATGCTCTTGTTGGAGGGTGATGCCCTGAATGACCGGTGAGCGGGGAAAAAGGGACAGCCGTCAGGCAGTATTTTCACGCGGTGTCAGCGACACCCAGTAACGGGTGCGGTAATGCACCGCCAGCGGCAGGCTCGCGGCCAGCAATGCCAGGATGCGGTCGGTATCGTCAAGCTGGAAGGTGCCGGTCACCGCCAGGCGCTCCAGTGCCGGATCCCAGCGCAGCAAACCAGGGCGATAGCGTCGAAGCTCACGCAACAACTCGCCCAGCGGCTGGTTGTCGGCCAGCAGCAAGCCCTGCTGCCAGCCTGGCAACTGCGCATCGAACGGCTGTGCGGCACCGATGCCGGTGGCACCGAGCAGCGCACGCTGCCCGGCATCCAGCCGCGCGCCTGGGCCGGACAACGGTTGCAGGTCGACCTGGCCGCGGCTGACCGAAACGGCGCAATCCCGCTCGCCCAGACGCACACAGAAGCTCGCCCCCCAGGCGCGCAACAGGCCCTGCCGGGTCTGCACCAGCAGCACCCCGACGCTGTCCACGGCTATCTCGCCTGCGACCAGTTGCACCTGTTGGCGGCCGCCGCTGAAATCGAGGTTCACCGCGCTGGCCGTGTTCAACTGCAGGCGGCTGCCATCGGGTAACGTCAGGCCGCGACGCTCGCCGGTGGCGGTGCGCAGGTCGGCGCGCCAGCTGCCCACCGGCAATTGCCGGTAACCCAGCCACCCCAGTGGCGCCAGGGTCCCCAAGGCAAGGGCCTGCCCCAACAGGCGACGGCGGTCCGGATCGGGGCGATCGAGGCAGGCCGCCAATGGTGCCGGCACCTCGCTGAAGCGTCGGCGTAGCGCCTCGGCCTTCTGCCACAGCGCCTCATGGGCAGCGCTGCGCGCACGCCAGCGACTCAGGTCGTCACGCTGCTCGGCGCTCAGCCCTCCGGCATCCTGCAAGGCCAGCCATTGCGCCGCCTCGCGAGCCAGTCGCCGCGCGATATCATCGGTGCGCGCGCTCACAGATCCGCCAACAGGCAATGCTCGTAGGCCCTGACCATGTAGCGCTTGACCGTGCGCTCACTGACCCGCAGGCGGGCGGCGATACTGGCGTAGTCCAGGCCCTCCAGCTGCGACCAGAGAAACGCCTGGCGCACCGCGCGGGGCAAGCCATCGAGCAGTTCATCGAGGGCCTGCAGGGTTTCCAGCAGCAACCAGCGCTGCTCCGGCGACGGTGCCAGCGCTTCGGGCAACTGGCGCAGAGCCTCGAGATAGGCCTGTTCCAGGGAACGTCGCTGATAGTGATTGACCAGCAGCCGGCGGCCGACGGTGAGCAGGTACGCCCTGGGCTCGCGCAAGCTGGGCAGGGTCTGGGCCTGCTGCGCGGCCAGCACGCGCAGGAAGGTGTCCTGGGTCAGGTCGGCAGCCGCCCAGGTGTCGCCCAGGCGTCGCTGGAGCCAGCCGTGCAGCCAGCCGCGATGTGCTTGATAGAGGGCGCTTAGCGAGGGCTCGGGTGCCGCGGTGGGCTCGATCATCAATGGCACGCTGATGCGGGTGTAAATGAGACTGATTCTAATTGACTTCAATGGATTGGCCAAGAGCATCGGCTCTGACGGGTCATGCGGTTGTGGGGAGGCAGCGCTAGGAAATGGCCGGCTTGCCGCTTTGAAGTCCTCCTTCGACTTGTAGGAAATCATGCTTGAGAGCGTATTGAACCCAAGGTAAAGCGCCAGCGCCCATAAGACCGCATCCTCTCGGCCTCATGGATACTGCACCTCTACCGCCCGCCCCCCAGCATCCCGCGCTCGACGATGAAATCGATCACTGCCTGCAGCCCCTCGCCCTTCTTCAGGTTGCTGAACGTCCACGGCCGCTCCGGGCGCATGCGCCGGGTGTCACGTTCCATCACCTCCAGCGACGCCCCCACATAAGGCGCGAGGTCGGTCTTGTTGATCACCAGGAAGTCCGACTTGGTGATGCCCGGCCCGCCCTTGCGCGGGATCTTCTCGCCCTCGGCGACATCGATCACATAGATGGTCAGGTCGGCCAGCTCCGGGCTGAAGGTGGCGCTGAGGTTGTCACCGCCGCTCTCGACGAAGATCACCTCGAGGTTGCCGAATTGGCGCGCCAGCGCTTCGACGGCAGCCAGGTTCATCGAGGCGTCCTCGCGGATCGCCGTGTGCGGGCAGCCGCCGGTCTCGACGCCGACGATACGGTCAGGCGCCAAGGCCCCGGCTTCGGTGAGGATGCGCTGGTCTTCCTTGGTGTAGATGTCGTTGGTCACCACGGCGATCTGGTAGTGGTCACGCATGGCCTTGCACAGGGCTTCGAGCAGCGCGGTCTTGCCGGAGCCGACCGGGCCGCCGACGCCGACGCGCAGGGGTTGCTGGTAGTTTTGCATCGTGGCAGTCCTCAGGAACGAAACAAACGGGTGTATTGGGTTTCATGGCGCGACGAAGCGATGGCCAGCAGCGGCAGGCCACCGCCGAGCTGTTCGTCGTTCAGGGCCAGGGCATGATCGAGCACGGCAGGCAGTTCCTCGCCCAGGTCGCGCAGCAGGGTCTGGGCGGCCTGCTGGCCGAACGGCACCAGCTTCACCCCCGCCATCACCGCGCCTTCGAGCCAGGCGAAGCCATGGCCCAGGGCGAGCTGGCGCAGCGGGATCGACCAGTACGCCCCGAGCCAGGCCATGCCGCCCAGCTGGCTGAGCTCGAGGCTGGCACGCCAGGCCGGCTCCTGCCCCAGTTGCCAGCCATCGAGCAGACGCGCCAGGGCGCTGCCGCGCTGCCGTTCTTCAAGGCGCAGTTCGGCGGTCTCGCGGTTGGCCAAAAGAAACTGGCTCCAGTGCGCGAAGGCGTCGGCATCATCCGCCTGGCAGGCCTTGTACAGGCGCGCCAGCAACGGCCAGTCGAGGTGGCCGAGGGTGTCGTGCAGCTGCTCGCGCTGCCAGGCGGCAAAGCCTTTGGCGTCCTTCACCCAACCGGCTTCCACGGCCCATTCCAGGCCTTGCGAGTAGGTGAAGCCACCCACCGGCAAACCCGGGCTGGCCAACTGCAGCAAGCGCAGAAGCGCCAGATCAGTGTGCATCAGCCGGCCAGCACCAGCGCAGCGCCCGCCAGCAGGCCGCCGCCGAAAGCCTTTTGCAGGCCGGCATGGCGCCGCAGCAGGCAACCGACGCCAAAGCCCGCCGCCAGCAGCAGGCCGCTGACCGCGACGAAACCGGCACTGAACTGCCAGAACGCGCTGGGGGTAGCTTCCACGCCATGGGCCCAACCGTGGAACAGGGCGAACACCGGCATGATCAGCGACAGCAGCAACTGGCGGCTCGGCAGCAGCATGGCAGCGGCGGCCACCAGCAGCGAGCCGAGGATCATCTGCTCCATGCCGACCACATCGCCGAACAGATGGCCGCACACCGCGCCGCCGAACATCGCCGCCAAGGTCGCCAATGGCAAGGTCAGGTTGCGTCGCGTGAGGGCTGCGAGCACGCCGGTGCCAAGCAGCATCAGCAAGTGATCGAGGCCGGTCAGCGGATGCAGCAGGCCATCCTGCAATGGGTTGCTGTCGTGGCCGGGATGGGCGAAGGCCGGCAAAGCCACCATCAGCAGTACCAGGGCGAACGTCTTTTTCATTGTGGGCTCCAGGGTGAGGTCAGGAATGGGCTGGCAGGCGCACGAACGGATGGTCGTGGCCGTGGGAATGACTGTGAGGTGCACTCTGGTAGGCACCGGCCTCGGGCTCGAACGGCGCCTGTTCGGCGACCACCTCCAGCCCCAGGCCGCGCAGCATGTCGTCGAGCACATGGTCGTGCTGGAAGCGCAACAGGCCCGGCTCGATCTGCAGCGGCACATGGCGGTTGCCCAGGTGGTAGGCGGCGCGGGCCAGCAGGTGCGGGTCGGCGCAGCGCACCGTGGACACCGCCTCGGCGGCGGACAGCACGCGGATCACCTCGCTGCCCTCGGCATCGGCGAGCAGTTCGCCGCCGCGCAGCAGATGGCCGCGCTCGAGCATCAGCCCGGCCTCGCGGCCGTCGTCGAGGGTGACGCGCAGACGGCTCTTGATGCGGCAGTCGACATCTAGGGTGACGCTGCCGGTGATGGCTTGGGCTGCAGTGATCCGGCGGGTGAGGACAATCATGTTCGCTCCTTCAGAACAGGAAATAACGCTGCGCCAGCGGCAACTCGTGCGCCGGCTCGCACACCAGCAGCTCGCCGTCGGCGCGTACCTGGTAGGTCTGCGCGTCGACTTCGATCAGCGGTTGCAGGGAGTTGTGAACCATGTCGGCCTTGCGTACCCGCCGACAGCCGCGGGCCACGCCGATCAGGCTCTGCAGTTTCAGCTCCGCGGGCAGGCCGCGGTCCAACGCGGCCTGGGGCAGGAAGGTCATGCGCGTGGCATGCCGCGCCGCGCCCAGGGCGCCGAACATCGGCCGGTAGTGCACCGGTTGCGGGGTCGGGATCGAGCCGTTGACGTCCCCCATCGGCGCAGTAGCGATCATCCCGCCCTTGAGCACCAGCGCGGGCTTGACCGCGAAGAACGCCGGCGCCCACAGCACCAGGTCGGCCAACTTGCCCACCTCCACCGAGCCGACCTCGTGGGCGATGCCGTGGGTCAGCGCCGGGTTGATCGTGTACTTGGCGATGTAGCGCTTGACCCGGAAGTTGTCGCTGTAGCTGCTGTCCGGGGCCAACGGGCCACGGCGCAGCTTCATCTGGTGGGCCACCTGCCAGGTGCGCAGCACCACCTCGCCGACCCGGCCCATGGCCTGGGAGTCGGATGAGGTCATGGCGAAGGCGCCCATGTCGTGGAGGATGTCCTCGGCAGCGATGGTCTCGCGGCGGATGCGCGACTCGGCGAATGCCACGTCCTCGGCGATGCTCGGATCCAGGTGGTGGCAGACCATGAGCATGTCCAGGTGCTCGTCCACCGTGTTCACGGTGTAGGGCAGCGTCGGGTTGGTCGAGGACGGCAGCACGTTGGCCTGGCCCGCCGCGCGGATGATGTCCGGCGCGTGGCCGCCGCCCGCCCCTTCGGTGTGGAAGGTGTGGATGGTGCGCTCGCCGATGGCGGCCAGGGTGTCCTCGATGCAGCCCGACTCGTTGAGGGTATCGGTATGGATCGCCACCTGGATGTCCATCTCCTCGGCCACGCCCAGGCAGCAGTCGATGGCGGCCGGCGTCGAGCCCCAATCCTCGTGCAGCTTGAGGCCCACGGCGCCGGCGGCGATCTGCTCGCGCAGGGCTTCGGGCCGCGAGGCATTGCCCTTGCCCAGCAGGCCGATGTTGATCGGCAGGCAATCGGCGGCCTGGAGCATGCGCGCCAGGTACCAGGGCCCCGGGGTGCAGGTGGTGGCGTTGGTGCCGGTGGCCGGCCCGGTGCCGCCGCCGATGAAGGTGGTCACCCCGCTGGTCAGCGCCTCCTCCACCTGCTGCGGGCAGATGAAGTGGATATGCGAGTCGATGCCGCCGGCGGTGACGATCTTGCCTTCGGCGGCGATTACCTCGGTGCCCGGCCCCACGGGCACCGTGACACCGGGCTGCACGTCAGGGTTGCCGGCCTTGCCGATGGCGGCGATACGGCCATGCTTGACGCCGATATCAGCCTTGACGATGCCCCAGTGGTCGATGATCAGCGCATTGGTCAGCACCAGGTCCATGGCCTCGGCCGCGAGCATCTGGCCCTGGCCCATGCCGTCGCGGATCACCTTGCCGCCGCCGAACTTGACCTCCTCGCCGTAGATCGTGAAGTCTTTTTCCACCTCCACCCACAACGCGGTGTCGGCCAGGCGCACGCGGTCACCAACGGTAGGCCCGAACATGTCGGCGTAGGCCTGGCGGGAAATGTGGCTCATGCCCTGCCCTCCAGCACGCCCATCACCTTGCCCTGAAAGCCGTACACCTCGAGCTTGCCGGCGTAGGCCACCAGTCGCACGGTGCGCGCTTGCCCCGGCTCGAAGCGCACCGCGGTGCCGGCCGGGATGTCCAGGCGAAAGCCCCGGGTCGGCTCACGCTCGAACACGAGGGCGTCATTGACTTCGTAGAAGTGGTAGTGCGAGCCCACCTGCACCGGGCGGTCGCCATGGTTGGCCACGCTTACGCTCACAGTCTGGCGGCCGACATTGAGCTCGATGTCGCCTGCGGCGACCTGGACTTCTCCGGGAATCATGCCGGGCTCCTCAAACGATGGGTTCATGCACGGTCACCAGCTTGGTGCCGTCGGGGAAGGTCGCCTCGACCTGGACGTCGTGCAGCATTTCCGGCACGCCCGCCATCACCTGTTCGCGCACCAGCACCTCGCGGCCCAGGCTCATCAGTTCGGCCACCGTGCGGCCATCGCGGGCGCCTTCGAGCACCGCGGCGCTGATCAGCGCCACCGCCTCCGGGTAGTTCAATTTCAGGCCGCGGGCCAGGCGCCGCTCGGCCAGCAAGGCGGCGGTGAACAGCAGCAGTTTGTCTTTCTCTCGCGGGGTCAGCTCCATGGCGGCTCTCTCAGGTGGCCCAGATGCGCGGCGGGCACGGCGCCAGGCCAAGCACGGCCGGGCGCAGCAGGTGCCAGAGGCGCTGCAGGTTGCGTTGCAGATGTTGGTTGTCGTGGTCGAGCAGGCGGATCACCAGCAGTGGGCCTAGCAGCGTCGCGCCGGCTGGGGTGTCGAGTCCGTCGAGGACCTCGCGCACTCGCTCCAGCACCGCCTGGTCTGCGGGTGCTGCGCAGAAGGTGGCGAGCAACGGATGCCTGGCCACCTTGTCCAGTAGCCCGCCCTCGATGCGCAGGCGCTCGTGCAGGCCCGGTTCGCCGGGCAGTTCGATGCGCAGGCGGCTGTCCAGCGCGCCCTCCTCGAAGCGCTCGCTCATCACTGGACGGCCCAGGCACAGCGTCTCCCAGGCCAGCAGGCGCGCGCCGGGCTCAAGGCTGAAACGACTGTCGAGGCAGGCGCGGGCGCCGTTGAAAAAGATACTGTCCTGCGGCAGCCATTCCAGGGTGCTGCCGGCGGTGAGGTGAAAGCGCTGGGCCAGCTGCGCGGTGGGGCCGATGCTGCGGTAGAACTTGCTCGCGCCGGGCATGGTCAGCAAGGCATGGCTGCCGGGCTCGAGGTGGACATCCAGTTCGAGGCGGTCGCCGGCAACGATGCCCCCTGGCGGATGCAGTACATAGACATGGCATGGCGCACCCTCCGGATAGAACGGCCGCTGCACCAAAAGGGGTCCGACATGACGCCGCGCACCAAGGCGGGTCACGCCGTCGCGCTTCACGAAGCGCAACTGCAGGTGGGCGCTCCAGCCCGGGTCTGCCTGCGGTGGGTCAATCTGCTGCGCCAACGACATCCTCAAACCCCTGAAATCCATGGCCTGAAGGCCGGATGAGGGCCCTGCGCCAAGCGCTTGCAGGCGCGCCGGGCTGACCACTCGATCAATATTCGCTGGAGGGATATAGCAGGGAGCGGGCCAACTGCGCAGATGAACGATGATGAAACTTTCGGACCGTCAGTCATGCCGCAAGGCTGCGGGCCAGAGCGGCTGCGCCCGGACGCGCGATTCAAGTGCCTGCCGGCGTGGCGAAGTAGGCTAAAGTGACCACCCTGCCCCTTTTCGAGCCAAGGACGCCCCCATGCAATTCGCCCCCGCCATTCCGATCTTGCGGATCTTCTCGGTCGACAAGGCCCGGGAGTTCTATCTGGATTTCCTGGGTTTCCAGCTCGATTGGGAACACCGCTTCGCCCCGGACCTGCCGCTGAACATGCAGATCCACCGCGACGGGTTGATCCTGCACCTGTCCGAGCACCACGGCGACGCCACGCCGGGCTCGGCGCTGTTTGCCCGGGTCGAGGACCTCAAGGCGCTGGAGCGCGAACTGCTGGCCAAGCGCTACGGCTACGCCCGCCCGCAGGCCGAGGCGGTCGACTGGGGCCTGGAAATGCAGGTGGCCGACCCGTTCGGCAACCGCCTGCGCTTCTGCCAGCAGATCGACAACGTCTGATGGCCAGCGGCAAGCGCGCCCTGGCGCGCCTGGAGCGGGAGATGGTCGCCTGCCTGACCGAAGCCTGCGCCACTGCCCAGGGCGAGATCGTCGGTTTCGCCTGGCTCACCCACCAGGTGGACCTCGACGACTTCCCCGCCAGCCTGCGCATCACCTGGGTGTTCACCGACGACACCGACAAGGCCCGCGCGCTGGCCGGCGCGGACAAGGCGCGGATGATCGCGCTGACGGCCCAGGCACTGAGCGATGCTGGCATCGCGCTGGACCACGTGGCCTGGCACGTGCGCTTCGACAGCGAAGAAGCCTGCTGGCGCGATCATGGTGGGGACTGGAACCGGCGCCTGCGCTGAGGCCGACCCTCGCCCGGGTCAAAATCACAGAAAAATCCCACAGCCAATTCGGAAGCACGGAGCTTCGTTCAACTGCAAAAACCTTTCACTGTCAGGCCCTGGGAAACACGCCCCGGCAACGAAAGGGAAGTCACAGTGCAATTCGAGAAAACCTATCAAGTCATCGCCAACCGCGGCATCGTGCTTGATGTTTACAGCTGGTTGGCGACTTATCACACCGGCGACAGGATGGTGTGTGCTGAGGCAACCCACTGCGCAGGTACCTGGCCGCAGCGCTCCAGCCATTCCCTGATTATCCAGGCACACCCATGAATGCCTTCATCGCCGCGGCGCTGCTCACCCTTGCAGCAGCCGTGCTCCACCACAACCTTCGCGCTGCAACGGTACGCAAATGGGCCGGGCTGTCTCTGTTTGTCGCAGGCGTGCTGGTTTGGCGGTTCCTTCCTCAGGGCCTGTACCTGGGCGTGGAGTCGTTTATGTGGGTGACATTTCTGCTCTGCACAGGCTCAGGCCTGTTCGTTCATCGTAATCGTCATCGCGACAGCGACTGACCCGAACGAACACGCCCGGCGGATTGTGTGACTGGCCGTTCCCGATCCGCGCCGGATGTATTAAGGTGGCGGGGTGCGCATATAAAAGCAGCCCGCCGTGTTCGGGCAAGAGCAATGAGGGTGTCATGAGTAACGAAAGCATTAACTGGGACAAGCTGGGTTTCGACTACATCAAGACCGACAAACGTTACCTGTCCGTATGGCGTAACGGCGAGTGGGACAAGGGCACCCTGACCGAAGACAACGTGCTGCACATCAGTGAAGGCTCCACCGCCCTGCACTATGGCCAGCAGTGTTTCGAAGGTCTGAAGGCCTACCGCTGCAAGGATGGCTCGATCAACCTGTTCCGCCCGGACCAGAACGCCGCGCGCATGCAGCGCAGCTGCGACCGCCTGCTGATGCCACGGGTATCGACCGAGCAGTTCATCGAAGCCTGCAAGCAGGTGGTCAAGGCCAACGAAAAGTTCGTTCCGCCGCATGGCAAGGGCGCCCTGTACCTGCGTCCGTTCGTGATCGGCACCGGCGACAATATCGGCGTGCGCACCGCCCCCGAGTTCATCTTCTCGGTCTTCGCCATCCCGGTCGGCTCGTACTTCAAGGGCGGCATGACCCCGCACAAGTTCCTCATCTCCGACTTCGACCGTGCCGCCCCGCAAGGCACCGGCGCGGCCAAGGTCGGCGGCAACTACGCGGCCAGCCTGCAACCGGGCTATGAAGCCAAGAAAGCCGGCTTCGCCGACTGCATCTACCTCGACCCGCTGACCCACAAGAAAATCGAGGAAGTCGGTTCGGCCAACTTCTTCGGCATCACCGCCAACAACGAATTCGTCACGCCGAAATCGGTCTCGGTACTGCCAGGCATCACCCGCCTGTCGCTGATGGAGCTGGCCGAATCGCGCCTGGGCCTGAAGGTCATCGAAGGCGACGTGGAAATCGACAAGCTCGACCGGTTCGTCGAAGCCGGCGCCTGCGGCACCGCCGCAGTGATCACACCGATCGGCGGCATCCAGTACAACGGCAAGCTGCACGTGTTCCACAGCGAAACCGAAGTCGGCCCGGTCACCCAGAAGCTCTACGCCGAGCTGACCGGTATCCAGAGCGGTGACGTCGAGGCGCCGGCGGGCTGGATCGTCAAGGTCGTTTAAGCCTGTGCCGACATGAAAAAGGGGCGTGCCAGCAATGGCACGCCCCTTTTCTTTGCTGATGCGCCATCTGTGCATCAGGCGCGGCCGTATTGCGTAGATGAATTTTTCTTAAATCGCCGGTTGTCTATTCTTTGGCACAATCAGGTCTCCACTCGCCGCCCAGGAACCAGCATGCCACGCGTACTGACCATCGAAGACGACGCTGTCACCGCCCAGGAAATCGTCGCCGAACTGTCCAGCCACGGTCTGGAAGTCGACTGGGCCGACAATGGCCGTGAAGGCCTGGCCAAGGCCATCGCCGGCGGTTATGACCTCATCACCCTGGACCGCATGCTGCCCGAGGTCGACGGCCTGACCATCGTCACCACCCTGCGCAACCTGAAGATCGCCACGCCGATCCTGATGATCAGCGCGTTGTCGGACGTCGACGAGCGTGTGCGCGGCCTGCGCGCCGGCGGTGACGACTACCTGACCAAACCGTTCGCCTCCGACGAGATGGCCGCTCGGGTCGAGGTGCTGCTGCGCCGCAACAGCGTGCCGATGACCCAGACCCGCCTGCAGGTCGCCGACCTCGAGCTGGACCTGATCAGCCACGAGGCACGCCGCGGCGAACAGGCGCTGAACCTGCTGCCCACCGAATACAAGCTGCTCGAGTACCTGATGCGCCACTCCGGCCAGGTGATCACCCGGATGATGATCTTCGAGGAAGTCTGGGGCTACCACTTCGACCCTGGCACCAACCTGATCGACGTGCACATCGGCCGCCTGCGCAAGAAGATCGACTCGCCCGGCCAGAACCCGCTGATTCGCACCGTGCGGGGCTCCGGCTATGCCATTGCCGAACCCGTCTAAGGGCTGGAGCTCTTCCACCAGCCGTCTGCTGGCGCTGTACAGTTTCCTGTTCGTGGCCTGGAGCAGCATCCTCATGGGGGTGCTGTACTTCGAGGTCACCAGCTACCTGAACAAGCTCACCCGCCACTCGATGCTGCAACGCCAGCACCTGTTCGCCCACATGAGCGGCAAGCAGCTGGACGACGCGCTGGTGGCAAGCCAGGCCTTCGAGGAACGCAGCTTCGACGCCTACGGCCTGTTCGACGCCCAGCTCAACCCTATCGGCGGGCGCATCCGTGCAATACCCTCGGAGCTGGGCCTGGACGGCAAGGTCCATGAACTCAAGCGATGCCTGGACGCCGACGACCCGCACCTGCCCCGCGACAGCTGCGATGCCGTGGCGATCAAGGTGCAGGACGGTCGCTGGCTGGTGCTGGTGCGCGACAACGGCTCGCTGTTCGTGGTGACGAGGATCATCCTCGACGCCCTGCTCTGGGGTATCTCGCTGACCTTGATTCCGGGCTTCGCCGGCTGGTACCTGCTGCGGCGCCGGCCGCTCAAGCGCATCCGCGCGATCCAGGCCCAGGCCGAGCTGATCGTCGCCGGCGACCTCACCCACCGCCTGCCCCTGTCGGCCCGGCGCGATGAACTGGACATGCTCGCCGCCATCGTCAACGCCATGCTCGACCGCATCGAGCGGCTGATGCACGAGGTCAAGGGCGTCTGTGACAACATCGCCCACGACCTGCGCACGCCGCTGACACGCCTGCGCGCCCAGCTCTACCGCATCCGCCAGCAAAGCGGCAGCGACTCCGCCGAAGGCGCGGCGCTGGACCAGGCGATCGGCGAGACCGACACGCTGATGGCACGCTTTCGTGGCCTGCTGCGCATCAGCGAACTGGAAGACCGCCAGCGCCGCGCCGGCTTTGTCCGGCTCGACCCGCAGGCGTTGCTGGTGGAGCTTCATGACTTCTACCTGCCGCTGGCCGAGGATGGCGGCATTCGCCTGCATCTGGAGCAGCCTGCGCAGCTGGCGGCGCTGCATGGCGACCGGGAGTTGCTGTTCGAAGCACTGGCCAACCTGGTGGGCAACGCCATCAAGTTCACCCCCGAGGGCGGACAGGTGCGTATCGTCGCCAGCGAGGACGAGGCCGGCGTGCATATTGCAGTCGAGGACAGTGGACCGGGGATTCCGGCGGATGAGCGCGAGGCGGTGTTGAAGCGCTTCTACCGCAGCGAGGAAGGCCATCGCCACGCGGGGTTCGGACTGGGGCTGTCGATCGTCGCGGCGATCGTCGATCTGCATGGGTTCGGCTTGGAGGTGGGAGCCAGCGAGTTGGGTGGGGCCAGGCTGGTGCTGCACTGCTCAGTTGCTTGAACGCATCGCGGGGCAATTCGCATCGGCGGTGCGCCGATGCGAATTGCCCCGCGAAAGGGCTTCAGCCGATCAGTCAGCCAGGCGCCAGGTGGTGGTGCCCTTGCTGTCTTCCAGCACCACGCCCATGGCGGCCAACTGGTCGCGGATGCGGTCGGACTCGGCCCAGTTCTTGTCGGTGCGCGCCTGCAGACGCGCCTGGATCAGCGCCTCCACTTGGGCGGCATCGACCTTGCCCTCGGCGCCGGCGCGCAGGAAGTCATCGGCTTCCAGTTGCAGTACACCCAGCACATCGCCCAGCTCGCGCAGACGACCCGCCAGGCCAGCGGCGGCCTCTAGGTCACTGTCACGCAGCCTGTTGATCTCGCGCACCAGGTCGAACAGCACGGCGCAGGCCTCAGGCGTGCCGAAGTCGTCGTTCATCGCCACTGTGAAGCGCTCGACGAATGCCTCGCCGCCCTTGGCAGCCACCCGCGGCAGGCCACGCAACGCATGGTAGAAGCGCTCGAGCGCGCCCTTGGCGTCGCGCAGGCTGTCTTCGGAGTAGTTGATCGCGCTGCGGTAGTGGCTGGCCACCAGCAGGTAACGCACCACTTCCGGGTGGTACTTGTCGAGCACATCGCGGATGGTGAAGAAGTTGTTCAAGGACTTGGACATCTTCTCGCCATTGATGCGGATCATGCCGCAATGCATCCAGGCGTTGGCGTATTGCTTGCCGGTGGCCGCCTCGCTCTGGGCGATCTCGTTCTCGTGGTGCGGGAACTCCAGGTCGCTGCCACCACCGTGGATGTCGAAGCTCTCGCCCAGGCAGCAGGTCGACATCACCGAGCACTCGATGTGCCAGCCCGGGCGGCCCGGGCCCCACGGCGAGTCCCAGTAAGGCTCGCCGGGCTTGACGCCCTTCCACAGCACGAAGTCGAGCGGGTCCTGCTTGGCCTCGTCGACTTCGATGCGCGCACCGATGCGCAGGTCTTCGATCTTCTTGCGCGACAGCTTGCCGTAGCCGACGAACTTGCCGACCCGGTAGTACACGTCGCCATTGCCCGGCGCGTAGGCATAGCCCTTGTCGATCAGGGTCTGGATCATCGCGTGCATGCCGGGGATATGGTCGGTGGCACGCGGCTCCAGGTCCGGCTTGAGGATGCTTAGGCGGCGCTCGTCCTCGTGCATCGCGTCGATCATGCGGGCGGTCAGCGCGTCGAATGACTCGCCGTTCTCGTTGGCCCGGTTGATGATCTTGTCGTCGATGTCGGTGATGTTGCGCACATAGGTCAGCTCATAGCCGCTCTTGCGCAGCCAGCGGGTGACCAGGTCGAAGGCCACCATGCTGCGGCCGTGGCCCAGGTGGC
>Ga0209370_1001472_pt1 | contig 20732 bp, 14 predicted proteins | sample AgamicAtPrz_FD_187164 | JGI IMG/M metagenome (GOLD analysis project Ga0209370, IMG submission 187164) | Agave microbial communities from Guanajuato, Mexico - At.P.rz (SPAdes) (version 2) | ecosystem: Host-associated > Plants > Phyllosphere > Phylloplane/Leaf | place: Guanajuato, Mexico... | reverse complement strand
CAGACAGCCCGGCGGGGCCGCCGCCGACGATCACGACGTCGTATTCCATCGATTCGCGCGGGCCGTATTGCGCGAGCAAGTCCTGTGTGGTCAAAATCCTGTCTCCTGCTGCGTCCCGACCGTCAGCCGGTCAGAACTGGTCTTCCGTCAACGCGAGCACGCTCTCGTTGCCCTTCGCGCCGACGATCGACGCTTCGAGCGCACTCGCCTGCACCAGCACGTGCTCCGCATAGCATTGCGCGATCGCGATCTTCGCGTCGAAAAACGCGACGTCGCTCGCGCGGTTCGCGTGCGCGGCCAGCAGCGCGCGCGCCATTTGCCATCCGCACAGCACGACGCCCGCGAGCTTCAGGTACGGCACGCTGCCTGCGAACACCGCGTTCGGGTCCTGCTTCGCGTTCGCGAGCACGTAGTCGACCACCGTCGACAACGCGCGCGCGCCCTTCTCCAGTTGCGCCTTCATCGACGCGGCCGCCGCGCCGTCGATCTTGCCGAGCGCCGCGACGGTCTCGCCGATCTCCGCGATCAGCGCCTTCGCGACCGCGCCGCCGTCGCGCAGCGTCTTGCGGCCGACGAGGTCGTTCGCCTGGATCGCGGTCGTGCCTTCGTAGATCGCCAGGATCCGCGCGTCGCGGTAGTACTGCGCGGCACCGGTTTCCTCGATGAAGCCCATCCCGCCGTGCACCTGCACGCCGAGGCTCGCCACGTCGTTCACCATCTCCGTGCTCCAGCCCTTCACGACCGGCACCAGATATTCGTAGATCGCCTGATGACGCGCGCGCGTCGCCTCGTCCGCATGGTGGTGCGCAATGTCGCTGTGCGCGGCGGCCACATACGCCAGCGCCCGCGCACCTTCGGTCAGCGCACGCATCGTGCCCAGCATCCGGCGCACGTCGGGGTGATGGATGATCGTCACCGACTGCTTCGCCGAGCCGTCCACCGGGCGGCTCTGCACGCGCTCCTTCGCGAATTCGGCGGCCTTCTGGTACGCACGGTCGGCCACGCCGATCCCCTGCATCCCGACGCCGAAGCGCGCCGCGTTCATCATGATGAACATGTATTCGAGGCCGCGATTCTCTTCGCCGATCAGGTAGCCGATCGCGCCGCCGTGATCGCCGTATTGCAGCACCGCGGTCGGGCTCGCCTTGATCCCGAGCTTGTGCTCGATCGACACGCAGTGCACGTCGTTGCGTGCACCCAGCGAGCCGTCTTCGTTGACGAGGAACTTCGGCACGATGAACAGCGAAATGCCCTTCACGCCTTCCGGCGCGTTCGGCGTGCGCGCCAGCACCAGGTGGACGATGTTGTCCGCCATGTCGTGCTCGCCCCACGTGATGAAGATCTTCGTGCCGAACACCTTGTACGTGCCGTCGCCCTGCGGCTCCGCGCGCGAGCGCACCAGCGCGAGGTCCGAACCGGCTTGCGGCTCGGTCAGGTTCATCGTGCCGGTCCATTCGCCCGAGATCAGCTTCGGCACGTAGCGCTGCTTCTGCTCGTCGGTGCCGGCCGTCAGCAGCGCCTCGATCGCGCCGTCGGTCAGCAGCGGGCACAGCGCGAACGACAGGTTCGACGCGTTCAGCATCTCGATGCACGGCGTCGCGATCAGCTTCGGCAGCCCCTGGCCGTCGTATTCGGCCGGATGCTGCAGCCCCTGCCAGCCACCTTCGACGAACTGGCGGAACGCCGCGCCGAAGCCCGGCGTCGCGGTCACGACGCCGTCCTTCCAACTGCTCGGGTTGCGGTCGCCTTCGACGTTCAGCGGCGCCAGCACCTCGCCGCAGAATTTCGCGGACTCGTCGAGCACGGCCTGCGCCGTGTCGTAACCCGCATCCTCGAAGCCCGGCAACTGCGCGACGGCGTCGATGCCCGCGAGTTCCTTCAGCACGAACAGCATGTCCTTGACGGGGGCGTTATAGCTCATGGTCGATGTTCCAATCAGGCGGTGAATAGGGCGCCACGGGGCCGATACGGCAAAACCGGCCAGCACGGGCGACGTGATGGGCCATCCTAACGCCGCGGGTCCGGATTTTCATTGTCATATCCGGCCCACATGGTGACAAAACCGGCCACGGCGCGCGCCGCCGGCGGCCCTCGCACGCGGCGGTGAAGCCCGTCGGGCGGGCGTCGGCGCCCGGTCCGTCCGTATCGACAATCGCGATATCGCGCGCCAAAAAACGGCCGGGCGCACGCGCGCCTACCCGGCTCGAAGCGGCAAAGGGAGCCGGTTATGGGAGTGTCCTCTGAAAAACCACCCGTGAACACCGCAACGGAGCCGGTTATGGGATTCACTCCGTGAACCCGCGAATCAGCGATACCCGGCCCCGCGCTTCACGTCACGCCCGGCGCCGATACGTCCCCGGCGTACTGCCCGTCCAGTGCCGGAACGCGCGATGAAACGCGCTCGGATCTTCGAAGCCGATATCGGCGCCGATCGCCGCGATCGTGTCGGGCGTGTCGGTCAGCCGCTGGATCGCGATATCGCGCCGCAGCTCGTCCTTCAGCACCTGGAACGTCGTCCCTTCGGCGGCCAGGTGGCGGCTCAGCGTGCGCACCGAACAATGCAGGTGCTCGGCCGCCTGGTCGATCGCGGGCAGATCCGGCAGCGCCGCCGACAGGTACTGCCGCACGCGATGGCACACGAGCTGTTCGCTGAACGATTCGAAGATCCAGTCGCCGGGCGCGCGCGCGAGGAACTTGCGCAGGTTGCGCTTGCTCTGGCGGATCGGCGCGTCGAGGTAATCGGCGCTGAAGCGCATCAGCGTGCGCTCGCAGTCGAACTGCACGGCGCCGGTGAAGAAGTACAGGTGATCGACCGCATGGCGCGGCCGCGGGCACGCCAACTCGATCTGCAGCAGCGGAATTTTCTGCCCGATCAGCCAGGAGCACACGCCGTGCACGAGCTTGAGCATCAGCTCCTGGCCGAGCGCGCCGATCGGCCCGATGGCATCGTTCGGGCGCAGCAGCACCTGCGCGACGAGCTCGTCGCGCTTCGATTCGACGAAGAAGTCGTCGAGCAGGATATGGAAGAATTGCCCGAAACGATGCAGCGCCGTTTCGAGGTTGCGCGCATCGAGCAGGCTCAGGCACAGGTACTTCAGCGTGCCGCCGCGCAGCGGGCGCGAGAAGATGCCGGGCATCTCGTCGTCGAGGTCGATCGCGAGCGTACGGTACAGCGTCGAGAACTGTTCCTCCGTCACGCGCGCATGCGGCTCGCCGAGCAGCTCGATCGGAATGCCGGCGCCGCGCAGGTAGCGTTCGACCACGTCGCGCTGCACGCCCGCGCTCGCGAGAAAGCCGTTGACGAGCGAGATCGGCACCGTCGCGCTGGGCGACGGCAGCGCACGCCCGGGCCGGGCGGAAAGTGAATCTGAGCCGGTCATCGCGTCCCCGTCGATCGAACCGACCGCATTGTACTTGAGCGGCCCGCGCGCGACCTTCGGGGTCGTCGGCGCACCGGGCCGCGCAGCCGCGGCCGCGCGGTGCGGCGCCCTCGTCAGTCGGTGCGGCTGAGTTCCCGGCGCAGGATCTTGCCGACCGTCGACTTCGGCAGCCGGTCGACGAAGCGGACCCGCTTCGGCACCTTGTATGCGGCCAGGCCCGCGCGGCAATGCGCGACGAGTTGCTCTTCCGTCACGTCGGCGTCCGGCGCAAGCACCACGAACAGCTTGACGGCCTCGCCCGTGCGCGGGTCCGGCACGCCGATGCACGCGCATTCGGCGACGCCCGGCAGCGCGGTCGCGACCGCTTCCACCTCGTTCGGATACACGTTGAAGCCCGACACGATGATCATGTCCTTCTTGCGGTCGACGATCCGCAGGAAGCCGGCCGCGTCGAACACGCCGACGTCGCCGGTGCGGAAATAGCCGTCCGCGGTGAACGCGACCGCGTTGGCGTCCGGCTTCTGCCAGTAGCCGCTCATCACCTGCGGCCCCTTCACGCAGATCTCGCCCGCTTCGCCGATCGCCACCTCGCGATCCTGCTCGTCGAGCAGCTTCACGTCGGTCGATGGCAGCGGCAGGCCCGTGGTGCCCGTGAACCTGTCGATCGACTGCGGGTTGAACGACACGACCGGCGACGTTTCCGACAACCCGTAGCCTTCGCGAATGAAATTGCCCGTCACCGCCTTCCAGCGCGACGAGATCACGTCGATCACCGCCGCGCCGCCGCCCGCCGACAGCTTCAGCCGCGACCAGTCGACCTCCTTCAGCCGCGGATGGCCGGCCAGCCCCGCGTACAGCGTATTCACGCCGACGAACACCGTGGGCCGCGCGGCCTTCAGCACGTCGACGAACCCGTCCATGTCGCGCGGGTTCGCGACGAGCCAGTTCTGCGCGCCGATCGCGAAATAGGACAGGAAGTTCACCGTCAGCGCGAAGATGTGATACAGCGGGATCGCCGTGACGACGACCTCTTCGCCCGGCTGGCGCGCATCCGGCACGATCGCCGCGAACTGCGCGATGTTCGCGACGAGGTTGCGATGCGACAGCGCCGCGCCCTTCGACAGGCCGGTCGTGCCGCCCGTGTATTGCAGCAGCAACAGATCCGCGCCGCTCAGCGCAACCGGCTCGCACGCGAGCGATGCGCCGGCGGCGATGGCTTGCGCGAGCGCGGTCGAACCGGGCGGCAGCGCGTCGCACGCGCCGGCCGGCGCATCGACGACGCCGAGATCCTCGCGCCCCACGCTCAGCACGGTGCGCACGCGCGTGCCGCCGACCACGTCCGCGAACGTGCCCATCGACCCGCCGCAGACGACCGCCACCTCGACGCCCGCGTCGTTGAGCTGATGCTCGAGCTCGCGCGCGGTGTAGTGCGGGTTCACGTTGACCTGGACCGCGCCGATCTTCGCGACGGCGACGAACACGACCGGAAACGCGAGCACGTTGGGCAGCATCACGGCCACGCGATCGCCCTTGCGCACACCGACGACCTGCTGCAGATACGCGGCCAGCGCGGTCGACAAGCGGTCGACGTCGGCATAGGTAAGCGTGCGGCCGAACGCATGGAACGCCGGACGATCGGCGAAGCGGTGCATCGCGTCGTCCAGCAGCGCGCTGACGGAAGGATGGCGATCGGCGTCGATCTCGGTGGGGATCGAGCCATACGACCCGAGCCAGTGTCTCTTGTTCATATAGGTATCCTTGTGCGGCCGCACACGTCGCCCGGGCGGACGAGGGCAGCCAGTCGAACGCTGACTATCGCCCGGCGGCCGTGCTTTGCAAATGATCGGCGCGGCCGCAAAGATGATCGAAACGGACATGCGGCTCGTTCGCACGCTTTACCGCGCAGGGCGCAACGCCCTGCCGCGTATCGCGATCACTTCGTTCGTGATACTTCCTGGCGATGAGTTTTCGATGCAAGGCGCGCACGTGTCACGCAAGACGGCTGCAATGTCGATATCGTCGATGGGCCGAACTCGTCACCGAGAAAATTCTGACGTTGCTCAGCGAGACGAACTCGCCTTTACACGTGGGAAAGTAGTCGACATCGGCCAGTACGGATCGCCTGGGCGATTCAGTCACGTTGCCCGATTGCGTTGCCCCCGCCAAGGGTACGGACAACCGCCGGCGGCGGCCGCACTCAGGGTGAACCCTGTGGCGACGCGGCGCATTCAGAGGCAGAATCGCGTACCCGGAACCGGTATCGAACCGGACTCAAGACTCAGGATTCGCTCATGCTGCGCGCTGCGCTGTTGAAACCGGCGGATTCACGGCGCTCCGGCGATCGGTCGCCCGGCGCCGCGCTGCCCGTCATGCTGCGCGAGAAGTGCTTCTCGCCGGCCAAGCTCGCGGTCCTGCTGCAGGTCGCGTCGGACCTGGGGCTCGACACCGGCGCGGTGCTGGCGGGAACCGATCTCGATCCCGCCGCGGTCGCCGATCCGTTCACGGTGACGTCGTCGCAGCAATTCCTGACCGCCGCGGGTAACGCGATCCGCGCATACGGCAATCCGGACCTCGGCGTGCGGGTCGGGCGCCGGCTACACGCGTCGAGCTACGGGATGTACGGCTACGCGATGCTGTGCTCGGAATCGATGGCCCACGCGTTCGACTCGGCAGTCAAATATCACCAGCTCGCGAACCGCATGCTCGAGATCCGCTGGGTCGTGCAGGACGACACGGTGTCATGGCTGTTTCCCGATCGGGAAGCCCTGCCGCTGCCCTGCCTCGACGAGCCGCTGTACCGTTTCCTGATCGACATGCAGTTCGCACTGCACGTGACGATCATCAAGGACGTGATGGGTGCGTGGTGCGTGCCCGCGCGCGCGCAGTTCGCCCAGCCGCGGCCGCCGCACGGGGCGCTGCTGGCCGACGCGCTCGAATGCCCGATCGCGTTCGACCAGCCGCATCACGTGCTCAGCTATCCGGCGGCATGGCTCACGCGCGCGCCGCAGCTCGCGAATCCGATCACCGCCGCCCAGGTGTCGTCGCACTGCGCGAGCCTGCTCGACGAAATGCGCAGCCACGCCGGTGTCACGCGGCGCGTGTACCAGGAACTCACGCGCACGCCCGGGCAGTTTCCGGACATCGACGCGATCGCCGACAGCCTGTGCATGACTTCCCGCACGCTGCGCCGCAAGCTCGAAGCCGAAGGCACGTCGTACAGCGAACTGCTGACGAGCGTGCGCAAGGCGCTCGCGATCGACTACCTCGGCACGACCACGCTCAGCACCGAGGACATCGCACTGGCGCTCGGCTTCAGCGACGCGGTCGGATTCCGCCACGCGTTCAAGCGCTGGACCGGCACGACGCCGAGCGACGTGCGGCGCAAGCGCGGCGGATAACGCCGCGCGGGCGGTCAGCGTGCGTCGCCCACCGCCGGCGACGCGACCGCCAGCGAGAACTCGAACACCGCGCCACGCCCGGCCCGGTCGACGAGCCGGATACCGCTGCCGTTGAGCGCCAGCATCCGGTGCACGATCAACAGGCCGAGCCCGCCACTCGTCGCCGTGCCGCCGCTCATCGGCCGCTGCGGCCGCTGGAACAGCCCTTCGCGCCGCGCCGCCGGAATCCCTTCCCCGGTATCCGATACGGTCACGATCACGCGGTCGCCCTGCGGCGCCAGCGCGATCTCGACCTCGCCGTGCGAAGGCGTGTGCCGCAGCGCGTTGTCGAGCAGGTTGGTCAGTACGCGCTCGATCATCCCGAGGTCGGCCGACACGACCGGCACGCGCGACGGAATCCGCGCATGCAGCGCAACGCCGCGCGATTGCGCGGCCAGCTCGAATTTCTGGAACACGTCCTGCACGAGATCGACGAGCGAGAACGGCTCGCGCTCCGCCTGCACGCCGCCCGATTCGAGCCGCGCGAGCTCGAACAGCGCCTGCGCGAGCCGCCCGACCTTCGCGCTCTGCGCGAGCGCGATCGACAGGTAGCGCCGCCGCTCCGGCTCGGGCAGCGTGTCGGCCTTCAGCGACAGCGTCTCCAGATAGCCGTGCAGCGACGTGAGCGGCGTGCGCAGGTCGTGCGAGATGTTCGTGATCAGTTCGCGCCGCTGCTGGTCCTGGCGCGTCAGCGCGCGCCACTGGTCGCCGATCCGGTCGGCCATCTGCGCGAACGCGGATTCGAGCACCGCGATATCGTCGCCGCGGCGGCCCGGCGGCAAGCGCAGCACCGGCGGCGGCGTGGCAGGCGTGTCAGGCCCACCCGGCGCGCCGGGCCCGCCGCTCGCGTCGAAGCCGCGCATCGCGGCCGTCAGCCGGCGCAGCGGGCGCGTGATGAAGCTGAACGCGACGAGGCCCGCGAGCAGGCCGAGCAGCGCGACGATCGCCATCGACCACAGCGTCGTGCGCAGCACGTTGCCGGCGTCGACGCGCGCGGCGAGCCGGTCATGCGCCTCACCGAGCAGCACCACGTAGATGTAGCCCGACGGCGGCTGCCCCGTGCGCTGCAGCGGCGCGGCGCTGAACACCTTGCGCGCGTCCGGGCTGCGCGGGTCGTCGCCGAGAATCGGCAGCGGCTGGCCCGCGATGAAGCGCTGCACGGGCGCGAGATCGACGCGATCGCGCTTCACATGCCCGGGCGGCGCATCGTCGCCCTTGATGCGCCCCGCGTTGTCGAGCAGGTACACCTCGACGCTCGGGTTCACGCCCATCAACTGCCCGAACAGCGTGCGCACGGCGTCGGGGCGCAGCCCGTTCGCGTCCATCAGCGGCGCGCTGCCGGCGATGTTGGCGGCCAGGTCGCGCGACAGCGCCTGCACGACTTCCTTCTCGCGCATGTCGTTCGCGCGGATCTGCAGCCACGCCGACGCGCCCGAGCACGCGAGCAGCAGGATCGAGAACACGAGCGACAGCCGCCGGGTGAGCGTGAGTTTCATCATGCGTCCCGCTGCCCCGGCGCGGCGAGCTTGTAGCCGCGCCCCCACACGGTGAGGATCCGCACGGGCTCGGCCGGATCGGCCTCGATCTTCGCGCGCAGGCGGTTGATGTGGGTGTTGACCGTGTGTTCGTAGCCTTCGTGCTGGTAGCCCCACACGGCGTTCAGCAGGTCCATCCGCGAGAACACCTTGCCCGGATGCCGCGCGAAGAAATACAGCAGGTCGAATTCGCGCGGCGTGAGGTCGATGCGTGCGCCGTCGACGCTCGCCTCGCGCGCGATCGGGTCGATCGCGAGCCCGGCGACGTCGAGCGTGCCCGCGTCGATCCGCGAATCGCGCGCGAGCGCATCGACGCGCCGCAGCAGCGCCTTCACGCGCGCGACCAGTTCGAGCACCGAGAACGGCTTCGCGAGGTAGTCGTCGGCACCGAGTTCGAGGCCGAGGATCCGGTGCACCTCGCTCGACCGCGCGCTCGTGATGATGATCGGCGTATAGCGTGTCATCGCCCGCGCGCGCCGGCAGATTTCGAGGCCGTCGACGCCCGGCAGCATCAGGTCGAGGATCAGCGCGTCCCAGTTGCCCTGTTCGAGCAGGCGCAGCCCTTCGGCGCCGTCCGCGCTGTGCACGACCTCATAGCGCTCGTCGCGCAGGTGCAGGCTCAGCACGTCGGCGATGTCGGCGTCGTCCTCGACGATCAGGATGCGTTTCGGGTGGTCCATGGCGGTGGGCGGCGGCACGTCGGAGCGAGGTTTGATAACGGTGGTCGGCGGGCGATCGGCCCGAGTCGAATCGCGGCGGAGCGCCGCGCTGCCGTCATTGTGCAAAATTTTGCGTCGGCGAGTGATCACATTTCGTTTAAATTTGGATCGCGCCTACGCTGTGGGCCAATGCCCACAAGGCTTTTCGTTCCGCCCCTATAAAACGAAACTCGCCTCGCCCGAACACTGAATAGACATCAAGGCCTTGTCCGTGCCGCGCACGATCGACTGCGCTGAAGCGCTGATGAACCGCGCGTCGTAGACCGGTATCGACAACGCGCTGCGGCAATCATTCGATGCACGACGATCCGCTCGAACACGTGCGGATCTACTGCGCGTGCGTCGACGCGCTACCACGATCGAGCGACGCCGCGCGCAGTGCCTCGCCAGGCTCCGTAAAGTAGCGCTGCCGCAACTGCGCGACCTGCGCATCGCGATCCTGTGTCGACAAGTTCTGCGCATCGATCTGCGCGCGCTGAACCGCATATTCGTTGTACTTGGCATGCCACGCATTGTCCGCCTGCTGCATCTTCACGACCCGCTCGGCAGCCTCCGGCCCAAGCGTTTGCACGAGCTGCGCGCGCATTTCATCGGGCGTCGCGTTCGATTGCCATACTTTGTCGATCTGCGCGATCGCGTTGTCGTGCTCCTTTTGTTGCTCCAGCCCGGCGCGCTGATCAGCCGGCAGTTGTTGCTCGAGCGCGGCAAGACCTGCTGCCTTCTGGTCTTCGGTCAGCGATCGATCGCGGATGATCTTCAATCGCGCGAGATCGTAACGCTGCAGCTTCTGCTCCGCGCCGAAGAACGGCTCGCTCCAGTCGCCAAGCGTGCGGCTCGCGATCGTCGCGCGCTGGTCGAGCGCGAGTTGCAGTGCCGCAAGGTCGAGCTTGTTGTCCACGGTGCCGCCGTCCGGCAGATTCGCGAGCTCGGCGAAATACGCACGGTAGCGCTTCCACACCTCGAGCGCCTCGCGTTGCGCAACCGTCCCGTCCAGTTGCGCAGCAATCGTACGCTCGACGAGCCCATCAAGTTCCTCGGGGCGCAATTGGTTACGCGCAGTCAAGAAATAGTCGAAGAAGCCACGCACCGCCACGACCCTGGCGAGATGGCCATGCGCATCGAGCGGCAGGCGCGGCGCAGTCGAACCTGCGAGTGTCGGGGGCAGCCCGCTTGCGCCGGAACCGGGCACGGTGCTCGCCACCGTGCCGCCGACCGACGCGGACAACACGGCCCCGGCAGGCGCGACGCCGGACATGCCGGCGTCGCGCGTCTTCCGGGCGCCGATCCCATAGCAGACTGCACCAGCCACAACGACGCCCGCCACGCCGTAAAGCGCCACGCGTCGCGCGATGCCGCGCTTGCGAGCTGTCATCGATTACACGCCCTGAGATTTCAGCCGGTTCGCGTGCGTGCGGATCGCTGCAACCGGATCCTCCACATTCGCGCCAAGCACGCCGAGGATCTGGTTGATCGCATCGGTGTGATTCCAGTGATATGAGCCCAGCACCTGGCCAAACAGCGCGCTGCATTGCGACACGACGCCGTCGTTCGGACCGGAGCCGCGATTGATCATTACCGTGCCGCTGCCGAGGAACGCCAGCGTTGCTGGATTGAGCACGTTCGCCGGATCGGTGACCCCGCTCACGCTCGTATCGACGGCACCCGTCACGCCGGCCACCGTCGTTGTCGGCTGGATCGCCGTGCCGCCCCACGAATAAAGCAGGTGCGTATTGCCGTTGACCGTCTCGGTTGACGCGCCCGTCTGGCACGAGCCCGGCGCACCGAGCCCCGCGCTCGGAAATTTCTGGTTATATGCGGCGGCCTTCGCTGTCGTCAGCACCGACAATGCCTGAATCGCATCCTGGTTCGTATTGAAGGTACTGCTCGTCAAGGTGCCGAGCGCATTCGCAAACGCGCTGAAGACGGCCGACGACAGGCCGGTCGGATCCGTCTGCAACAGTTGCTGGACGAAATCCGCGAATTGCGAGCCCCAGTGCGGCGTGCTGATCGTCGTCACCGATGCGACCAGCTCCGGCGCAACCGATGCAACATAACGCGATGTCAAACCGCCCTGGCTATGGCCGATCAGATTCACTTTCTGCGCCCCCGTCGCCGCCAGCACCTGCTTCACGTAGGCAAGCAATTGCTCGCCGCGCCCGTTCGGGCCATCGTCGCTCTGATAGCCGGACAGATTCGCAACGTAGACGGTCGCGCCGTGCGCCTGCAGATCCTCCGGAATGTGATACCAGTACTCGACCAGGCCACCGTACTTGTCGGTACCGGTCAACCCGTGCACGAGAATGATCGGGTACTTGGTCGCCGCATAATCGTCGACGGCGGTCGTCGCGGCGGAGGCGGCGGGCGCGCCGGCCAGCGACAGAAAGGTTCCTACACTCGCGGCGGGCGCCACGTTCATGGTGAATGCAACCAGGGTCGCCGCTGCCTTCGCTCGTATCGATCTGCTCATCTTGCTCTCCTTTTTTTACGTGCATGTCAATTGCTTCAGGATGAGAACGCGAAAATCGCTGATGCAGCGACGCTTTCGGCACTGAAGCGTCGCCCGTGCGCGGGATGTCGGCCATACCGGCCTCGACGGCATGGTGCGACGTGACCGATGTCCGAAAACGAATAAAAACGAACACAAACGAACGTTTTCGCACCAGCAGACGAAGTGAATCACGTTCAGCAAGACTGCGCAGACGGTTAGACAGGGCCCTCCAGTCAGTTGACAACGCGGGCATCAACCACTAGACGTTGCACCGTGAATGATGTTGCTCGCGGGCTGGCTTGAATGGATTGGCCTGCCCGAGCGGGCAACAGTGTGAATGTCCGGATTCGACCGCTTCGCCCCCGCGTCGCGTCCCGTCGAGAGGACTTGCGCTGGCGCGCATCTGCACCCTGCTTCGCATCCGGTGGAATGAAATCGATCGTCATGGCCGCATGAACGTCCGCATCACGCCGACCCGCGCGTGCGAACCGGCTCGCGGTCGTCGCGCGCCGCGTGCCTGTCCGATGGCGACCGGGCCGCTCGCGATGTCCGGCTGCCCCTTCCACGGCCGACCACGACGCGCTCCGAAACAGGATCAGATATTTCTGATCGCAGCCCCCTGCGCGGTCATTTCGACGAAGTGATCCGCCGGCATCGGACGCCCGAGCAGGAAGCCCTGCAGCGAGTTGCAACCAAGTTGGGTCAGGAACTGCTGCTGCGCCGCCGTTTCGACGCCTTCCGCAACGATCTTCAGGTCCAGTGCCCGACCGAGCGCGACGATCGCGGAAATGATTGCGGCATCTTCGGTATCGTGTTCGAGATCCCGGATGAATCCCCGGTCGATCTTGAGCTCGCTGGCCGGCAAGCGCTTGAGATAGAGCAGGCTTGAATAACCCGTTCCGAAGTCGTCGATGGAAATACGCACGCCCATGTCGTGAAGCTGCTGGAGGATTCTCAAGCTGGCGTCGGCATCGCGCATCGCGGTCGATTCGGTGATCTCCAGCGTCAGGCAGTGCGGCTCCAGCGCGTGCCGCTGCAACGTGGCCTCCACGACCCGGATCAGGCTCGCGTGGCTGAATTGCAGCGGCGACAGGTTGACGGCCATCGTCCAGTCGGTTCGACCTGCATCGCACCACACGCGCATCTGCCGGCAGGCTTCATCCAGTACCCACTCGCCGATCGGCACGATCAATCCGGTCTTTTCCGCAATCGAGATGAACTGATCGGGGAAAATGAGGCCGCGCGTCGGGTGCATCCATCGCAACAGCGCCTCGACGCCGATGATCGGTCCGTCAGGAACATCGAACTTCGGCTGGTAATGCAGGACCAGTTCACGCCGCTCCAGCGCCAGACGAAGTTCCTGCACGATTTTCAAGTGCTCGCGGACATTCGCGTTCATCGATGCTTCGAAGAAACAGTACGCGTTTCGGCCGAGTGCCTTGGCGTGATACATCGCTGCATCGGCGTTGGTCATCAGGTCCCGGAAATCGCTGCCGTTGCCGGGATAGAGTGCAATGCCGATACTGGCCGACACGCGCAATTCGTGCTCGGACACGCGGAACGGTTTCCGAATCACCGCCAATACCTTGTCCGCCACGTCGGCCGCGTCCGCGGGCTCGTCCACCGCCACGACCAGCACGAATTCGTCGCCGCCCAGCCGGGCAATCGTGTCCTGCGAGCGCAGGTTCGCGCCGATGCGCCGCGCCACGTCGACCAGCAACAGATCGCCGACATGATGACCATAGGCGTCGTTGACCGCCTTGAATCCATCGAGGTCCATGAACATCAGCGCGAAACTTCCGTGCTCGCGGTCGGTGCTCTGGATCGCCTGATCGATCCGGTCTTCGAGCAGCACGCGATTGGGGAGCTTGGTGAGGTTGTCGTGCAGCGCCAGATACGTCAATTCCTGATTGGCTTCGGCGAGTGACGTGGCCAGTACCGCCGTACGGGACTCCAGACGCAGATCAAGGATGGAGACGATCAACGCGATGGCGAGTATGGCCAACGTGGCGACGATGATGACCAGTGCAAGCCACCCGGCGTCCATGCGGGAGCCGGCCGCCCCGCAGATGCTGCCCGGCGGGAATCGGGCGGCGGCCATCCCGGTATAGTGCATTCCGGCGATGGCGGCCCCCATCAGCACGGCTGATCCCAGATTGAGCAGGCGCACGCGAGACGAGTTGGCACGCCGGATGAACACGATCCACAGCACGGCGCCCGATGCGGCCACTGCAATCGCGACCGACAGGCAAACGAGCAACGGATCGTACCGGATGCCGGGCGACATGCGCATCGAGGCCATGCCCGTGTAATGCATTCCCGCTACGCCGACCCCCATCAACATGGCCCCGCCGCACAGCCGGCGCCACTTCAGCGTGTCCCGGCAGACGAGCCACAGTGCGCACGTGGAGCAGGCGATGGCGATCAGCAACGACAGCAATGTAATGGCCGGATCGTATCCAACTGGAATCGGCAAGCCGAAGGAGAGCATGCCGACGAAATGCATCGACCAGATGCCGGTGCCCATCACGCAAGCCGCGCCGACGAGCCACCCATGTGCGGCGTGCCCCTGAGCGCTCTTGATGCGCCCGGCCATGTCCAGCACGGTGTAGGACGCCAGTATCGCAATCAGGAGCGAAAGAAGAACGAGCAACGCGTTGTAACTGGTCGGCAGCATTGTTTTTTTACAGATCGCTTTCGATTCGGCGACGACGAGACCACGCGTTGCATGGGGTCTTCGTGAATTCGTGTGAAGGTTGGGCACAAAAGGAAAGCGGTGCCGAAGGAACGGAATGGTTGTGCGACCAACCAGACGATTCCAGCGACCACCGCTTGCATCGCGGATCATAAACGCGACCTCCCGTTCAGGGAAGGATTTGGCGCTGCGGGGCGTTGGAGGGGGCGCGGGCGGGGATCAGAACGTGTGGCGAATGCCCGCCGCAAACGTGTTGCCGGTGGGGTGAGCGCTCAGCTTGTCGTAAGCGTAAACCGCGTAGACGTCCGTCCGTTTCGACAGAAGGTGGTTGTAGCCGACGGACGCGGTGTTCCGAAGGCTGCCGGCCGCTGGGGTAGCGCCGGACCGCTTCGTGCGCGCCCACTCTGCGAGCAGGAAGTCGGCCGGTGACAACGGGATCGACAAACCGGCTTCGTAGGTGTGGCTGCCGGTCGGCGTACTCGCGTCGCTCGTCATCGCCCACGCGCCGTAGAGCGTGACGAGCTTGAAGTCGTATGCCGCGCCGGCCAGATAGGCGTACTGCGCGCCGACCGGCCCTGCCGCGGTATACCGCACGCGCTGGCCGGACAGCACGGCCGTGAGGCCATGCCCTTGATAGTTCAAGTGAACGCCGAAGTTACCGACGCCCGGCGACCCCGCCACGCCGCCAAGACCATAGATGACGGTGGCGCCGAACCCCTTGAAGTCCGGCGTCGTGTACCTGACGGTGTTGTTCCACACCGTGTCGCCGATGATCGTCCCGCCATAGTTGGTCACGAACGTCTGCAGGACGAGCGGGGAGAAAACGGTCGAGGATCCGAACGGATTGACGAGGGATTCGGCCGTATAGGCCGGGTTTCTTTGTCGCCCGAAGGTCAACTGGCCGAAGTCGCCCTGAAAGCCCACGTACGCATTGCGCGACCAGAACGGGTCCGCCGTACTGCGCCCGAGCGCGCCGTTCGCGGGTTGAAAGAAGCTTTCGACAACGAAAATGGCACCGACGCCGCCGCCAAGGTCTTCCTTGCCGCGGATTCCCCAGAACGATGTGGTCAGCCCGCCGCTCCCCATCTGTACCGCGGCCTGCGGCGTGTCGCTGCGTTTGATACTCCCGACGTAGGTACCGATGAGGCCATAAAGCTGGACCTGGGAGCCGCTATCTGCGCGCGCTCCGACGGAAGTCGATGCCAGACCGGCGCTGAATATCGCCGTCATGCCGAGCGTACCGACAACGCGCCGGGCAGCAACGCGCACCACGACCTGTCGTGTATTTTTCATTTCGGTTGTCTCCATTCATATTGTCGTGAGCGTCCTTTTCCACGGCAATCCACTCAGCAGTACTGATGGACTACGCTGTAACGGCGGCGCCTGTTGCGAGCATGTCGCTGAAGCCACTGGCGTGGCGAGCGAGGAAACACCTTCCTTCGAGGCTTCTCAGGGGAAGGCGCCGTCAGGCATGCGAGTGACTACGGGGAAATCTCTTCGAGCGAACGATTGGTCGTCTCCACCATTCGCGCGGCGACGAAGAAGCCCACCGCACTGACCAACGCGAACATGACGAATACCGCGGCGATGCCTTTCCCGGTCAATACAACGCCGACGATCGCCGGCGCGGCAGCAGACGCCGCGCGCAGCCACGAAGTCGCGAGACCGGTACCGATGGCGCGCATCCGGGTCGGGTAGATCTCAGGGGTGTACAGGTACAGAAGGACCGTGGTCGTTGCCATCACCGCGTATGCCGACGATCCGAGCAACATCACGGACCAAGCGCTGCCGGCGCCATGAATGCCGAGTACGGCGAGCAGGGCTGCGCTGATGATGAAGCAGGCCATTGCCCACCGGCGGCGCCCGACCCGATCGATCAGCAGCGCACAGGCGAGCACCCCGCACGTACTCAGAACATTCGAGATGGACGCCATCTGAAGCGACGTCTGCAGCGGCAGATGGTAGACCGTCTTGTAGAGGCTCGGCAGCCAGTTGTTGATGCCATTGGCCACGAAATAAGCGCTCGCCCAAAGCAGCCACACGACGACGGTGCGGCCTCGATAGAACGGCGAGAAGAGTTCCTTCCACGTTCCCTTCTGCTTCGACTGTCGTCCGAGCAGAAGGCTCGCCACGCGCGCGTCCACTTCGGCCCTTTGGGTCTGCGTGTCGAGGTTGCGCTTCGTCGTGCTTGCTTCCAGCCGCTCGATGATGCGTTCGGCCTTATCGAAACGCCCGCGTGAAACGAGCCAGCGCGGCGATTCCGGAAGGCGCGCGATCAGGATCGCGACGACCATGCCGGGAATCCCGCCGATCAGGAACATATATTCCCAGCCGAAGCGCGGGACGACGAACGCACCGAGTTGCGCGGCCGCGAGCAGCCCCAACGGGAAAATGAGCTCGTACAGGATGAAGAAACGTCCGCGGCCGTGCGCCTGAGACAGCTCGTTGATGTACGTGGCGGCCACGGGCACTTCTCCGCCCACGCCGATGCCTTGCAGGAAGCGCATCAGAAACAGCATGTGAAAGCTGCCGGTGAACGCGCATACGACGCTCATCGCCGACATGACACCCACCGCGACGGTGGCGCTCGGCACGCGCCCCAGGCGCTCGGCCAGCCAACCGAAGACCAACGCGCCGACGACCTGGCCCAGATAGCCGGCAGCGATCAGCACGCCGATCTGACCGGGAGAAAGATGCCACAGCCCCACCAGTACGGGCAGCACGAAAGCCAGAGAAAGTGCGTCGAATGCATCGAAGAGGGTCGCGCTGCCCATGACGATCCGTGCCTGGGTGTGCCACTTGCAGAACGGCACGTTCTCGATGCGGAACAGCAGGTTCGCCGCCCGCAGTTGCTCGCTCATGGGACGCGTTTCGCTCGCGGATCGACCAAGGTCGACGCCGCAGGCGGTCGAAGGGGTGTTCATGCTGTCTCCTGAAAAGCTGCATTTTATGGACCTTCGGCTTGCTTCTTGTTTTGTAGCACCGGTCGCGTTTTTTTATGGTTTGCCGCGACATCGGCGCGTTTTTATCGTTTGCCGAGCCCGTCGGCGGCGGCGCGCGCAACGAGGTTTCGCGCGCCGCCCCGACTGCTCGATACCGACGGCACAGCGGGCGGCGCTGCGCCGTCGTCATCCGACTATGGACGTACCGCGCGGGAGTCAGTCGACGAGGCCGGCCGAACGAAGCGCGTCCGCGATTTCAACGTCCGCGCCTTGCGCGAGCGGCAGCAACGGCGAGCGCACCGTGGCGTGCTCGAGGATGCCGCGAGCCACCAGACCGTGCTTGAGCGCGACGGTGCCTTCCATGTGCGACCCGCGGTGATACACGTTGCGCGTCACCGGCAGCAGGCGATCGTGAATCGCGCGAGCGGCCGGGTAGTCTTTCGCCTTGCCTGCCTTGATCAGTTCGATGAGCGGCTCGGGAGCCAGGCCGCCGTAGCCGACGAGCGCGCCGTCGACGTCGAACATCGTGTGAAGCAGATACTCGTCGTGGCAGGTCAGGATTTGCAGTTCCGGACGCTCGCGTCGGATGATCGGAATCTCGACGTCCCAGCGACGCATGTTGCGTACGCCGTTTTTCATCGCGAAGACGCCCGGTTGCGCGGCGATTTCCAGCTGTGTTTCGAGGTTGTAGGTCGCCTTGGTGGCGTCCGGGTACTGGAACAGGATGAGCGGCAGGCCGCTGCCCTCGTGGATCGCGCGGTAGCGATCCTGCGGCGCGCCTTTCTGATAGCCGAAGCGCAGCCAGCCGTGCGACGGATACACCAGACCGGCCGACGCGCCGGCCTCGACCGCGCGCTTCGCCTCTTCCACCGCCACTTCCGTGCCTTCGAGCGTGATGCCGGCGATGACCGGAACCTTGCCGTCGACGGACTTCACGAAGCTTTCGATGACTTGAGCCTGTTCTTTCTGTGAGAGGAACGTGCCTTCGCCGGCGTGTCCGAGAACCGTCAGACCTTTGACGCCTTCGATGCCGCCCAGCCACGCGCCCAGCCGTTGAATTGCCGCATGGTCGACCGCGCCGTCGCGGGTGAAAGGGGTAACGGGTGCCGGGACCAAACCGCGCAGATCGATTGCCTTCATGACGTCTCCAAATGTGAGCTTTTCCGCTCCTCTTTGCCGGAGGAGAGCCCGCCGCCCATTTCGCATCGAGCCGGAACAGCGGTGCATGCATTGCAGTGTAGGGACGCACGACCCATGCGAGAACGGCCAAATTACACATTTCAGCTATACTGATTTGACATATCTAGGGAGGCTTCGCGGTGGACTATGCGGCCTGGAAGCTATTCATCGACGCGGCGGAACTCGGGAGCCTGAGCAAGACGGCCGTTGCTTACGGGACCAGTCAGCCTCACATCAGCCGGCAGATCGTCGAGCTCGAGCAGTATTGCGGCGGCCGTCTGTTTCAACGGACAGGGCGCGGCGTGGTATTGACCGAACTGGGCGCGCGTATCGCGCCGCGCGTGAGGACGTGGCTGGCCAGCACGGAGCAGTTGTCCAACGACATCCGCAGCACGGCGGGCGTGCCGATCGGCGTGGTCAGGCTCGGCATCCTGCCCTCCACCGCCCATCCGCTTGTCAGCACCCTTTACCACCGGCTTCGAGAGCGTTACCCGTTGGTGCAGTTACAGGTGCGCGAGGGTCAAGGGGCGTTGCTGGAAACCTGGCTCGAGGACGGCAGCGTCGATCTCGCCATCCTGTTTCGAAATAGTCCGACGCCGAGAAACGGCGACGAATATCTGGTCGAGGCCGCGACTTACCTCGTGGGGGCGGAAGGCGATCCTTTGACCAGTCAGCCAACGATCGCGTTTTCCAGGCTCAATGGCATTCCGCTGGTCTCTTTCTGCCGCCCCAATAGCTGGCGCGAGCGGCTCGAACAAATCGCGGGCGAACATCAGGTGTCGCTGAATTTCGCGGCGGAAGCCGATTCCCTGAGCCTGCAGGGGCACATCGTCGCCGACGGCGGCATCCATGCGTTGCTAGGCCCTTACGCGATCGCCAATCTGCAACGGGAATGCCGGTTGCAGGCGTCGATGGTGGTCGATCCGTCCGTGCCGCGCTTCATTGCGCTCGCCATGTCGCCTCACGGCGAACTGACGCTGGCATGCCGCACGGTCATGCAGCTCACGAAGGAAATCGCACGGTCGCGCAATCTCTCGTCGGATCTTCGGTTGGGCGTGTCCGCCGCGTTCCTGCGTCCCATCTGAAGGGCTGGGTACGGTGTGTTCGCAGTCCTGATCGAGTGGGATATTCCCGTCGGCCTCTAGTACGACTTGCCGCCCACCGTCGCCGCTTCCAGTTCGCGCGTGATGATCTGCGTGCCGCCCACGTCGGCGACCGACTTGACCAGACCGACGCCCGGCGCGAGCCAGTCGTCCGCGATCGTGTTGCTCGTCAACGCCGGGTTGGTGAAGGTCTCCGTCGTGTGATAGTGGCAAGCGTTCGCGAAGACCTTGCCGTTCCGGAGGCTGACCGTTTCACGCGCGACGTACGTCCGCTGGATCGAGACGGACGTTTGCGCGCCGCCTGACGGAACGACGGGCGTATCCACGTAATTCACCGTCTCGCTTCCCGCGAGCCCGATCGTCTCGACATAGGGCGGCGAGTTCACGTCCCGCAACACGAGCGTGCTGCCGCTGTAGACCTCGCCGCCATAGTTCGTACGTACGCCGTTGCCGACGAGGTAGTAGTGATTGGTCTGGATCGGCGAACCGGGCGTCGTTTCGGCCTGCTGCGTGAGCGCCACGCCGTTGAAGGTCACCGGCGCGTAAGTCCGCGTGTACACGCCGTTGTCGACCGACGGGCTCTGCGACGTCGCTTGCGTATACATGTGCAACTGCACGGTATCGCCCTGCTGGTAAACCGGATCGCACTCGACGTTCGACGCGGTCGGCGAGCCCGAATTGCCGCCGGATGTGCCCGTGGTCGGCGTTCCGCCGCTTCCGCCGCTTCCGCCGTTGTTGCTCGTGCCCGATCCGCCTGATGCAGCGGGCGAGGAACTGTCGTCGCCGCCGCAAGCGGTCAGCGCGACGCAGGTCAATGCGATCAGTGCAACAGCTTTCATCGGGATCACCTTCTGAATGAACAGGACGAACGAAGCCCGTACGCGCGAATCGCACCGCACGCACCGACCCTCACGAATCAGGAAGCAAAAAGCGGCCGGCATCACGCCGGCCCGGCAACGTCAGTTGACCTGCAGTTGGCCACCGCGGCCCAGCCCGCCCTTGACGTCCTGCGCCTTGTAGCTGCGCAGCGCGACGACCATCTTGTTGTACGCGTCGATGAACGCCACCACCGTCGCCTTGCCTTCCGGCGTCGACGAGAAGCCAGCCAGCGCGCCGCCCACGCCGCCACCGAAGCCGCCCAGCGCCGCGCCGTAGTTCGTCGCCGTCGAGCTGCCTTCCGACGCCGCGATCTGCACCGCCGAGCGCACGTCGAACAACGTCAGCGTCACCACCGACGCCTTCGTCTGCAAGTGG
>Ga0209370_1001471_pt1 | contig 20739 bp, 21 predicted proteins | sample AgamicAtPrz_FD_187164 | JGI IMG/M metagenome (GOLD analysis project Ga0209370, IMG submission 187164) | Agave microbial communities from Guanajuato, Mexico - At.P.rz (SPAdes) (version 2) | ecosystem: Host-associated > Plants > Phyllosphere > Phylloplane/Leaf | place: Guanajuato, Mexico... | reverse complement strand
AGATGCCGGCGATCCTCGATCGACTGATCGCGCTCGATCCGAACAACCCCGAGGCGTACCAGCTCTACGCCATCGTCTACCAGGAGCGTGCGCGCGCGACGAAGGCCGCGTGTCGAGCAATGATCCACTCGTAAGCAGCGCGCAGTTCTGGCTCGCACAGCGTTTCGCTCGTGACTTCAAGATCAGCGAACTGGCGGACGTTCTGGCAGTCAGTCACGCCACGTTGCTACGGCGCTTTACGCGAAGCCTCGGCATGACGCCGCGGGACTATGCATGTTCATTGCGTATCGAAGCAGCGAAGCGAATGCTACGCAATACGCAGGTCTCCATCGAGCGGATCGCTGTCATGGTGGGCTACTCGGATGTGCGCGCGTTTCGCAACACCTTTCACAAACACGTTTCGATGAGTCCGTCTGCCTATCGTCGGCACGGCGCGGGCAACGAATAAGCGGGCAGGCATGCAGACCGAAAGTGTGCCGTGCGAGAAGGCGCACCTCGGCCGCCACGCCGGCCAATCCGCTTTCCCACGCTAGCGCGCCACCCTTGCAGGCGAAGGTAACGAGACCGCTCCATGGCTTGCCCTGCTTGACGGGGCTCGCACGGCCCGACCGGCCGGGGCATGCGTTCGAAAATGTGAGCAGGGTTCGCACCTAGTGCACCGCTATGGGACAAAGGCGGTACTCTGGCGGCATCCGATATCGAAGTCATATCACGTCATGGAATTGCGGCATCTCAGACACTTCGTGGCAGTTGCGGAGACCCAGCACTTCGGGCGTGCGGCCGCACGTCTCGGTATGGCGCAACCGCCGCTCAGCCAGTCGATCATGCGGCTGGAAGAACAGCTGGGCATCCAGCTGCTCGAACGCACGCCGCGCGGCGTTTCCCTCACTCCCGCCGGGGCCGCGCTGCTCGCGGAAGCCAAGCCGCTCATCGCGCAAGCGGAATTGGCCGAGCGGCGCGTGCGCCAGGCCGCCGACGAATTGGCTAGCCTGAGCGTGGCTTTCGTGCCGATGTGCGCGCTACGCATCATGCCGCTCGCCATTCAGGCGCTGCGCAGGCAATGGCCGGGTGTCGATGTCCGATTGATCGAGCGAGGCAGTGCGCTGACTGTCGCGAGCGTGAAAAACGGTAGCATCGACCTCGGCGTGGTGGTCACCAGCGCGGCGGACGTGTCGGGCCTGGAGAGCGTGGTCATCGAGCGTCTGCGCATCGTGGCCGCGGTTCCCGCGAAGTGGCCCGTCGCGGCGCAGCGGTCGATTCGCATTGCGGATCTTGCCCGATATCCGCTGATCATATTTCCACAACAGATGTCGCAACCGCTGTTCGCTGCATTCGAAGCCGCTCGACGCGAGGAGGGTCTGTCGCCGCGCGTGACTCAGCAAGCCCGCCACCCCTATACGATGCTCAACCTTGTCGCGCACGAACTCGGCGTCGGATTGATGCTGGACTCCGCGCGATACCTGCCGGTAGAAGGTGTCGCCTACGTGGACATTGAAGACGTTCCGGCCTCCAGCGAAATGGAAGTCTCGCTTGTGTGGGCGGATCGGCCGCAAAAGTCCTGGCACCGCTCGATGCTCGACATCATGCGCGAAATCGCACTGCCGACCGGGGTGTGATGCAAACCGTTGCACCGTCGTACTGACTGCGTTCTCGTTGCTCCTGACGTCGTTCGTTTTCGCGTTAACTTGACACCCGAAAAGCGGGTGTTTACGTTTACGAATGTCGTTCGAAAATAAACCGCTCGCTCGGCGAGCCAAAGGAGGCGCAGTGAGTACGAATGTGGCGAGTCTATTCAGTCTTGATCAGAAGGTTGCCGTGGTGACAGGGGCAGGTTCGGGCATCGGCCGAGAAACGGCGTTGCTGCTCGCATCCGCAGGCGCGGCTGTGGTGGCGGCGGATCTGAACGAGGAGGCGGCGCAGGAGACGGTCAAGCAGATCGAACTTTCCTCCGGTAAGGCGATCGCGGTCAAGGTGGACATCGGCAATGAATCATCAATTCTTGCGATGTACGAAACCGTACAGGCAAAGCTTGGGCGCCTTGATGTTCTCGTCAACAATGCAGGCATCTACCCCAAGACGCATTTCGTCGAAACGTCGGCGGAGAAGTGGGACAAGGTTCTCGGCGTGAACCTGCGCGGCACCTTTCTTTGCATGCGCGAAGCGATCAAGCGGATGCAAGCCACGGGGAACGGCGGTTCCATTGTCAATATTTCGTCGGTGGCTTCGCAGCAGCCCGTGATTTTCGATAACGGCGATTACGGTGCATCGAAGGCGGGCGTCAACAATCTCACCAAGGTCGCCGCTCTCGAATTCGCAGGAGACCGAATTCGCGTGAATGCAGTGCTGCCCGGCGGCGTGGCGACCGAGGGCGCGGCTGAATCGACCAAGGCGCATCAGGCAACTGGGCCGATTACACAGCCCGGCCGTATGCCGCTTGGGCGCATTGGCCTGCCCTCCGATATCGCGCGTGCCGTGCTGTTCTTCGCATCGCCGGCGTCGGACTATGTCACCGGCCAGCTGCTGGCCGTCGACGGCGGCTTCCAGGTTTCCTGACCGCCCATTTGCCGCCCGTTGTTTGCGCCGCGACACCGCGTCGGCGCAACTGCTTCGGGCGGCTCATCGCTTCCCCCGTTTGACGATAGGCCGGTTGCGCGCACGTAGCCGTATGCACAGCGCACGTCCGTTCGCGTTCTTGATGCCAGCCTTCGCGGGTGAAATGGCTCGCGGCCTCGACCACGATCGCTTTTTCGGATTTAAGTTGCGGGCCCTACCTGAGGGCAACGCAGCAGTACATCTCGACGGTGGATCGTTCCGATATCCGCGGGTTGAACATCGCATTACAACTGTTCGCCGAAGGCGCACGACGCTACCTGGTGCCGCAATAGCCGCAGGCGATGCCCCGTGGCCGATGCTGACATGCGAGCCTTTGACTGCAGGCGAGTCTAGTGAAAACACCGAGGCAGTTAATTGAACGAGTTGTTGCATAACGGTTTGGTGTCACCTACGATGTCCACATAGAGGCGCTGTACAAAAAGCCCGAAGAACTTGAGTCTGATCGGAGACATGCGATGTACCTTCTCGACAGCGATTTGCGTGGTCCTATCGCGGACTACACGTTCCACTATCGTCGTCAGTTTGCCGGCAAGAATGCTCCCCCGTTGGACAATCCGGATCGCGCGAAGCAATCGGACCGGGGAACGTGTGAGCCGGGCGCGATAGTGCCCCGCATCTTCGGCAAGACGCGCAGGGAGGGACAGGCACGATGAGAACGCTACCTCGCGAGAGCAACCGGGAAGCGCGCAGGGTATGGCTGCCGCTCGTGCTTCTGTCGATCCTGGCCGGTGCAGTCTGGATGCTACAGCGCGATCTGCAGATGGAAGAGCTGGGCCGTTCCGCGCTATTCGACATCGTAATGACGTTTGCCGTGCTCGGTGTGACGGGATTCGCGGGCATCGCTGGATGTGCGATCGCGAATCGCGTGCGGGGCCGCGAAAACGACTCGTCGACAGGCGAGGGTTATTGCTTCGTCGGTGCGGTGATCGGCACCGTGGCGTTTTTTGTCGCCATGATCTACTAACGATAGAAGCCATGAACGATGAGTTGAGAGCACGTGTGGAAGCGCTGTTGGACAAACAGGCCATACTTGAATGTGTGCACCGGTATTGCCGCGGGATCGATCGCATGGATCGTGAGTTGACGCTGTCGGCCTACCACCCCGACGCAGTCGACGACCACGGTGCATTCGTTGGCAATCCAGAGGAATTCGTCGACTGGGCCTTTGCTTACCATAGTGAGCATCAGCTATCGCACCACCACATGGTATTCAATCACTGTATCGAGTTGAGGGGCGAAGAGGCATACGGGGAAACGTACTGGCTGTTCTTCGGGGAGAACCGCGTCAAGCCGGACACAATTGCGGTGGGGCGCTATATCGACCGCTTCGAAAAGCGTAATGGTGTCTGGGCGATTGCCGATCGCGTTTGCGTTTCGGAGGCGATCAATGAACTTACACCAGCTGAAGTGCCTGCTGCCTGGCGCGAAGTTCTGATGAGCAATGCAGTCAGTTCACGAAATGGTGAAGACGTCTCTTACGCGCGGCCTCTCACGACGCGCCAGCCTAGCGAAGTCCAGGGATTCGCATAAGTGTCATAAGGCGCTTGCGGAAAATCGATCGGGAAGGTCTGAAAGCCAGTGTCGGCGAGGAGCCGACACTGGCTTTCAGCTATTCGGCAACGGCATGATCGTGCTGTGGCCCACGATCGACAGAAATTCGCGGCGCGTGGCGGGATCGTCACGAAACGCACCCAGCATTCGGCTGGTCACCAGCGACGCGCCGGGCTTATGCACGCCCCGTGTGCTCATGCACTGATGCGCGGCTTCGAGAATGACGGCGACCCCCTTTGGCTTCAGCACGGTGTTCAACGCATCGGCGATTTGAACGGTCATCTTCTCCTGAATCTGCAGGCGCTTTGCATAGACATCGACGAGGCGCGCGAGTTTGGAGATGCCCACCACATGGTGATCCGGCAGGTAGGCGACATGTGCGCGCCCGATGATCGGCACCATATGGTGCTCGCAATAGCTTTCGAAGCGGATGTCCTTCAGCACGACCATTTCGTCGTAGCCGTCCACTTCGGAAAACGTCGTCGCGAGAATCTGAATCGGGTCGGTTTCGTAGCCTGCGAAGAATTCGCGATACGCGCGCGCGACGCGCGCCGGTGTTTGAACGAGACCTTCTCTTCCGGGGTCGTCACCCGCCCATCGAATGAGTGTTCGAACTGCTTCTTCCGCCTCATCCAGAGTCGGGCGGGCCGGCGCTTGGGCAGCGTCGATCTCGGTGTCACGTTTGTTCATAAACTCTCCTGATCCTCCATGCATCGCGCAATCCGTCGCGTCACACATATGTGTCGCGCTCTTGTTGGGCAACGTGAATGAAGTGTATATAATTGCACGTAGTTCGTAAATGTAAACGGGCCGCGCGTGCTCGACAAGCGACGTGCTGGAAAGGCAGGTTGCCCTTACCTCGGAGGATCATGACGTGAAGACGCGGATTACAGAGCTGCTCGGGATTCGATATCCCATCGTTCAGGGAGGCATGATGTGGGTCGGCCGCGCGGAACTCGCCGCTGCCGTCTCCAACGCCGGGGCGCTGGGCACCATTACCGCACTGACGCAACCTACGCCCGAGGCACTGCGCAACGAGATTGGCCGTGTTCGATCGATGACGGATCAGCCTTTCGCCGTGAACCTCACCATACTGCCGACGATCAAACCGGTTCCGTACGATGAATACGTGCACGCGATCGTGGAGAACGGCGTGAAGATCGTCGAGACGGCGGGGCGCAATCCCAAGGCGTACATGCCCGCGTTCAAGGCAGCGGGAATCAAGGTGATCCACAAATGCACTTCCGTGCGTCATGCGCTGAAAGCGGAGGCGCTGGGATGTGACGCAGTGAGCGTGGACGGCTTCGAATGTGCCGGCCATCCCGGCGAAGACGACGTCCCCAACCTCATTCTGTTGCCGGCTGCAGCCGCGAAACTGCGTATTCCGATGATTGCATCGGGCGGCATTGCCGACGCACGCGGCATGGTCGCGGCACTCGCGCTCGGCGCGGATGGGATCAACATGGGCACGCGATTCATGGCCACGCAGGAGGCGCCGATTCATGAGAACGTCAAGCGCAGACTGGTCGAGAACGACGAACGCAACACCGCATTGATTTTCCGCACGCTGAAGAACACCTCGCGCATTTTCAGGAATTCGGTCGCGGAGAAAGTGCTCGAACTCGAGCACAAGGAAGGTGCGACGTTCGCGGATCTCAAACCGCTCGTGAGCGGCGAGCGCGGCAAACGCATGTACGAGACCGGGGATACGGAAGACGGCACGTTCCCGGCCGGTCTCGCGATCGGGCTCATCGACGATATTCCCACCTGCGAGCAACTCGTGAGCCGGATGGTCGCCGAGGCGCGCGCGCTCATTCACGGTCGCCTGGCCGCGTTCGCGGAAGAACGCTGAGCGTCGTCGGCGTGTTTGGAATACGCCTGCATGTACGCGGAGATCCGACACGCGCTTGCAGGCGGCTTGTATTGAACGGCCGTGAACTCAGTCGAAATGGCGACGGTGCTGATCGCCTGGCCGCTCGACGTGAGGGGGCAGCGGCCGGGCCACGTCATGATGCGTCTGCGGCAGCGCATGCATCGGCGAAACCCGTTGCTTTGCCGGCAAGGACGATGGAGTCAGTGCGAAACTCACGTGCGTCGAACGTCGTGCCGGCAGCACTTCAATGGCGAAGCCGTCCTTCGTGCTGCGCGTCATGCAGCACGAAGGACGCTTCCCGCAGCTCGCGCGCGGTGTCAAATGCGTTCGAAGATCGCAGCGATGCCCTGACCCCCGCCGATGCACATCGTCACGAGCGCATAGCGGCCACCGCAACGGTGCAATTCGTGAATCGCTTTCACGGCAATGACGGCGCCGGTTGCGCCTATCGGATGGCCGAGCGAGATACCGGACCCGTTCGGATTGACCTTGGCGCTGTCGAATTCCAGTTCCTTCGCAACGGCGCAAGCCTGTGCTGCGAAGGCTTCGTTCGCTTCGATGACGTCGAGATCGGCCACCGTCAGGCCAGCGCGCTGCAACGCCTTGCGAGTCGCAGGCACCGGGCCAATGCCCATGTACTGGGGATCGACGCCCGCATGTGCCCAGGAAACGAGTCGCGCAAGCGGGCGAAGACCCCGTTGTTCGGCGGTGCGACGCGCCATCAGCAGCACTGCCGCGGCGCCATCGTTGAGGCCGGACGCGTTACCGGCTGTCACCGTGCCGTCCTTCTCGAATGCCGGGTGCAATTTGGCGAGATCCGCGACGCTCGTGCCGGGCCGCACGTGCTCGTCGGTATCGAAAACGCTCTCGCCCTTTTTCGTTCGGAGCGCCACGGGCACGATTTGCTCGCGGAAGTGGCCATCATGGATGGCTCGGGCTGCGCGCCGGTGCGACTCGACGGCGAGCTGATCCTGATCGTCCCGCGAAACACCATACTTTTTCGCGACGTTCTCGGCAGTCACACCCATATGGCAAGCGCTGAACGGGTCGGTCAGCGCACCGACCATCATATCGATCAGACGGATATCGCCCATGCGCGAGCCCCAACGCGCGCTAGTCGCAACGTACGCTGCCCGCGTCATGCTCTCGGCACCTGCGCCGATGGCAATTTCAGTATCGCCGAGCGCGATAGCCTGTGCGGCGGAAATAATGGCCTGGAGGCCAGAGCCGCACAGCCTGTTGAGTGTCAACGCCGGAGCGTCCGCGCTGACGCCGCCCTCGAGCGCGGCGACGCGCGCCAGGTACATGTCGCGCGGATCGGTATGGATCACATTGCCGAATACCACGTGACCAACATCCGCGCCGGGCAGACTTGTGCGATCGAGCAACGCGCGCACGACGGTCGCGCCTAGCTGCGTGGGAGGAATACTCGCGAGCGCACCGCCGAAATCCCCTATGGCGGTACGAACGGCCGCGGTGACGACAACCTCGTCAGACATGATGGCTCCTTGATTCGGCGATCGACAATGATCAGTTTATGATGTTTATAAATATGAATACCGTTCATAAAGTAGCGTATTTTTGGTCTGGTGTCCACGTGATTGTGCGGTGCGCAATGGGGTGACCGTGTCACGTATTTCGTTGGACATGCGCGCCGGAACCCGTGGTCGGCATCAGGCAATCTCGGTGGGTGAAAACGGATGGACGCGAGTTCGATTTCGCGCTATGTTTGTTCAAAATTACGATTGACGTTCAATTATTGGCGATTCGTGGCCCGCAGGATTTCCGTCGGATGGAAGCGGATTCGAGCGCTTGCGGGACGTGGCTTGCCAGATGACAACAGGACGATCTAGATGGATGCAGGTAAGGCTTCGCACGATGCCCTGATGGATGTACCGCTTCGCCCGATACGCCTTGGCAGCATGGATGCCAACGTCGAGCGAAGGCCCGATGGGAGCGTGGTGTATGAACTGAAGGAGGCGCTCGAGCCCTATCCGCTCCGCTTGACCGAGCGGCTCGAACATTGGGCGCGCGTTACACCAGAGCGCGCGTTGCTTGCACGGCGCACGCCGGACGGCAAGTCATGGGAGTCCCTCACCTATAAGCAGGCGCTCGACGGTGCACGCGCACTGGGGCAGGCGCTGCTCGATCGAGGTTTGTCTCCGTCTCGTCCGTTGATGATTCTTTCGGATAGAAGTTTCGAGCACGCGCTCTTCGCGCTCGCCGCGTTACACGTCGGGGTTCCTTATATTCCGGTGACGCCTGCGTATTCGCTTTTATCGCAGGACTTTGCGAAGCTCAAGCAACTCGCGACCGTGTGCACGCCTGGCCTCGTCTTCGCGGATGACGGCGCTCTGTATGGGCGCGCATTGCGCGAGGTGTTCGGCGACGTTGAATGTGTTGTCGCCGGTCCGTTGCCGGAGGGACGAGCTGGTTCGCGCGTCGCGGAATGGCTGACGACACCAGTTACGGCCGAAGTCGAAAAGGCGTTCGAGGAAGTCGGCCCGGATACCGTCGGCAAGATCATGTTCACGTCGGGAACGACGGGCACGCCGAAGGGCGTCATTTACCCGCAGCGGATGTTGTGCAGCAATCGACAGCAGGTCGCGCAAGTGTTCGCATTCCTTCAGGACGGGCCGCCGGATCTCGTTGATTGGCTTCCATGGCACCACACCTTCGGCGGGACGCACAACTTCGGCATGGTGCTGTACGGTGGGGGGACTTACTACCTCGACCCTGGCAAGCCGACGCCGGAGGAAATTGGCCCGACGGTGCAGGCATTGCGGGAGATCGCGCCGGTGGTCTACCTCAACACGCCGCAGGGGTTGGCCGCACTCATTCCGCATCTTCAAGCCGACAAGGCCCTGCGCGAAAAATTCTTCAGCAAGCTCGCGCTGATCTACTACGGCGGCGCAAGTCTGCCGGAGTACATCTGGGCCGAGCTCGACGAACTCGCCGTGCGCACGATAGGCCAGCGCGTGCTCATCATGTCGGGCATTGGCAGCACGGAGGCGGGCCCCACGCCGTTGTCGGCAGCCTGGGATCCGCGGCGCGAGGCGATTGCGGGATTGCCTGTGCCGGGTGTGAAGGTGAAGGTGGCGCCGGTCGGAGCCAAGCTGGAAATCCGCTTCCTTGGCGACTGCGTTACGCCGGGGTATTGGAAAGATCCCGAGCGCACCGCTGCGGCGTTCGACGAGGAGGGCTATTTCCGTTCCGGCGACGCCGCAACGTTCATCGACCCCGACCGCCTCGAACTCGGCCTGCGCTTCGACGGCCGCATTGCCGAGAATTTCAAACTGTCCACGGGCACATGGGTCAACGTTGCCGAGTTGCGTCTGCATGCGCTGAAAATTTTCGCACCGTACGCGCGCGACGTCGTTATTGCGGGGCACGACCGTGACTACGTGACCGCACTCGTATTCCCCGACGTGGAAGCGTGCCGCGGGCTTTGCGACGACCTTCACGATCCGGCGCCTGGTGCCGATCAGATCGTCAACAGTCGCGGCGTGCTGGCCCACTTCCAGACGTGCGTCGACATGCTTGCGTCGCGTGCTGGGGGCAGTTCCGCCCGAATCGCACGCATCGTGCTCGAGAGCGAGCAGCCCACGCTCGACAACGGTGAACTGAGCGCGAAAAGTGCGATCAGCCAACGCAATGTGCTCGAGCGGCGTCGTGGCGTCGTGGAAGAGCTATATCGCATGCCGCCGACGCCACGTACGCTCGTCGGCAACGTAGCGGCAGCCGACGCAAATCGAGTTCAACGTACCGAAAACGCTGGAAGCTAAACACTATGGATTTTCGCGTAGACCCTGCGGACATTGCGTTCCGTGAAGAAGTCCGGGCATTCCTCAAAGATCACCTGCCGGCTGACATGGCATTCCGTGGGCAGCAGGGCTTTCTCGCAGGCGACGACGATTCTCAGCGCTGGACCCGTATTCTGCATGAAACACGCGGTTGGTCGGTGCCGCATTGGCCCGTTGCCGACGGCGGCACGGGCTGGACCGCGATGCAGCGCTACATCTTCGAGGAAGAATGTTATCTGGCCGGTGCTCCCACGCAGAATCAGGCGGGTGTATCGCTCGTCGGCCCGGTGATTTGCGAGTTCGGCAACGAAGAGCAGAAGCGGCGATTTCTTCCGCCTATTCAGCGCGGCGAGGTGTTCTGGGTACAGGGTTTTTCGGAGCCGGGCTCGGGTTCCGATCTCGCGTCGCTGCGTACGACGGCGGTTCGCGATGGAGACCACTACATCGTCAACGGACAAAAGATCTGGACGAGCCTCGGCGCCTATGGCCAATGGAACTTCGTACTGGTGCGCACGGATAGCGAAGCGAAGCCACAAAAGGGCATATCGTTCCTGCTGCTCGACATGGCATCGCCGGGCGTTACGGTGCGGCCCATCGGGTCGCTCGACGGCTGCCATCACCTGGCCGAAGTGTTCTACGACAACGTGCGCGTGCCTGCTGAAAACCTGATCGGCGAAGTGAACAAGGGCTGGGGATATACGAAGTTCCTGCTGTTCAACGAGCGCGCGTTCCTCGGCGCCGAAGCGCCGGCGCTCAAGCGCTATCTGCGCAAGATCCGGCACTACGCGTCGCGTGAGCGCATGGCGGGCAAGCCATTGATCGAGGATCCGACGTTTGCGATGCGCCTCGCGCAGCATGAACTCGAGGTTCGCGCAATCGATATGGCAGTGCAGAAGATTCTGCATCAGGGGATAGACGAGCGCAGCGGTGGCATGGCAATCGGCTCCATGCTGAAGGTGCGAGGCTCGGAGCTTCATCAGAAGCTCACGGAGATGCTGCTGGAAGTGATTGGTGACTACGGTGCCGTGTTCTATCCGGATCCGAATGAAGACCATGCACTGCGCGACATGTCGTTTATCGGACCCGACTATGCGCCCGGCCTCGCTGCCGAGGTTTTCTATCGGCGCGCTTGCACGATCTATGGCGGGACGGCCGAAATTCAGCGCAACATCATCGCGAAGGCGATGTTCGACCTGTGACGCCGCGTCGAGTCACGACTATCCGTCGATCCCCATTGCGGGCGATCGTATCAATTGCCGGTACAAAGAGGGTGCAGCATGGACTTTGAGTTGAGCGACGAACAGCGGATGTTGCAAGAAAGCGCGCAACGCTTCGTGCAAAAGAGCTATACGTTCGAACATCGCCGTCATCTGGCTACGCAAGGCGGCGGCTTTTCGCGCAAGACGTGGCACACGCTCGCGGAAATGGGCTGGTTTGGCATCGCGGTGCCGGAGGAGATGGGCGGGCTCGGTTTCTCGCCGGTGGAAAGCGCCATCGTGGCCGAGCAGATCGGGCGCGCACTGGTGTTGGAACCCTACGTGATGTGCGGTGTGCTTCCGGCGTCGATCGTGATGCGATGTGGCCGCGAAGGGCAGCGCGAAACGATTCTCGGTGAGATCGCCTCCGGAGAGGCCGTCTACGCGGTCGCGCATAGCGAACGTGACGCGCGCGGCCAGCTGCATTACGTAACGGCCACGGCGAACCAGACGTCAGACGGCGCCTGGCGTCTCGACGGTTACAAGACGCTCGTGGTCGGCGCGCCGGTCGCCGATCGCCTGCTCGTCGTCGCTCGCACCGGGGGGGCGGTCAGTGACACGGGCGGCATCGGCGTGTTTCTCGTCGATCCAGAACAATCCGGCGTGACGCTCAAGACGTATGAGCTGCTCGATGGCACACCGTCGGCCGACCTGCTGCTCGAAGGCGTGATGGTCGCGCAGTCCGATGTCGTCGGCGACGCTGGTCGTGCATTCGAAGGATTGCAGGGCGCGGTTGACGAAGCGATCGTCGCGCTCTGCGCCGAGCTCGTGGGCGATATGGAAGACGCCATCGAACTCGCTTCCGAATACCTGAAGACGCGCAAGCAGTTCGGCGTTGCAATCGGCACCTTCCAGGCACTGCAACACCGGATGGCCGACATGGCGATCGAGGCAATGCAGGCGCGAGCAACCCTGCATCGTGCATTGGCCGCGCTCAGCGAGGACAGTGAAAAGCGAAGCGTTGAAATTTCGGGCTGCAAGGCGCAGACCACTCGCAGCGCGAAGTTCGTCACGCAGCAAGGCATCCAACTGCACGGCGGCTACGGCATCACCAACGAATACAAGGTGGGCCATCATTATCGCCGCCACCTCGTGCTCGACACGTTGTTCGGCAACATGGACTATCACCTGAATCGCTATGCCCGGCAGATCCAGCGCGAGGCCTTGGCTGCAGCTGCGTGAACCCCTATCGAGGCACTGACATGGACGCAAAGCGAGCCGATTTGCTGGACCTGACGCAAGAGGGCGTGGTTCTCACGCTGACACTGAATCGGCCCGACGCCCGCAACGCGTTGAACCTTGCGTTGACTGAAGCGCTCGTCGACGCAATCCACCGGTTCGAAGCCGACGAAAGCCTGCGTGTGCTCATCGTCACGGGCGCCGATCCGGCCTTTTGCGCGGGACTCGATCTGAATGACTTCTCCGCCCCCGATGCGCCGCGTGCGCGAGTCGCGGAAATGATCGATATGTGGGCGCGCATTAGCAAGCCCGTCATCGCGGCTGTGAACGGCGCCGCCGTCACCGGCGGGCTCGAGCTTGCGATGGGGTGCGATTTCATCATCGCGTCGGAGCGCGCACGCTTTGCCGACACGCACACGAAAATTGGCGCACTTGCCGGTGGTGGAATGACTGCGCGGTTGCCGCATATCGTGGGCTCAAGGTGGGCCAAGCAGTTCAGCTTCACGAGCGAGCCGATCGACGCGGCCACGGCATTGCGCATCGGCCTCGTCAACGAGGTGCTTGCGCACGATCAGTTGATGGAGCGTGCCGCGGCGGTAGCGAATACGATTGCGAGCCGCGATCCCGATCTCGTCGCAACAGTCAAGCGCGTGATCGATCAGGGTGCACTGGCAACGCTCGAAGAAGCATTGCGTATCGAGAAAGAGGCTTTGGCGGAACGAAGGCAACGCGGCGGCATGGCGTGGCAGGTGCAGAAGTAGCCGACCTTCCAGACAAACCGCATAACGCGGGCGCAGGCTCGCCCGCTCATCCAGCGACTTCGCCCCAAGTTGGCTACCAACATGACAAATCTCTACGGCCTTCCAGACGATATTCAGGTGAAAGCCGACGGCGGCTTGCGCATCATCACGCTCAACCGGCCGGCCGATCTGAACGCATCGACATCGGAGATGCTTTTCAGCTATCCGAAGCTATTCGCCGCGCTCGCTGAAGATGCCGATGCACGCGTGGCCATTTTCACCGGCGCGGGGCGGGCATTCAGCGCGGGCGGAGACATGAACCACTTCGTCAAGACGCTCGACGACGCTGATTTTGCCCGGCGCGTTCAAGAGAACGCGCGCCAGACCATACACGGTTTCATCGACGTACCGATCCCGATCATCGCGGCAGTCAACGGCCCCGCGGTGGGTTGGGGCGCGACGATGGCTACGCTGTGCGACATCGTGCTGATGTCCGAGAAGGCGTTTCTGGCCGAGCCGCATATCAACATCGGTCTCGTCGTCGGCGATGGAATTTCCGTGGCGTGGCCGCTCTACACGAGCCTTCTGCGGGCGAAGGAGCTGATCTTCACCGGCGATCGCATCACTGCGCACCAGGCGGTTGAATACGGCCTCGCCAATCGCGTCGTGGAGCCCGGAAAGCTGATGGACGAGGCGTTGGCGCTGGCCGAAAAACTGCTCAAACAACCGCGTCAAGCGCTGCGCGAAACCAAGAAACTGATGAATCTTCACCTTCATCGCAGCGCGGCGCAGATGCTCGATACGCCGCTTGCGCGGCAACTTGCTGCGACGCTCAGCAACGAGCATCACGAGATCGCATCGGCTTTCATCGCCCAGCAGAAACGCAACAAGGACTGATTCTGCCCGGCGATCCTTTTTCATCGGCACACCGCCAATTTTGTGTGGAGTACACATGCGCTCTTCGCTTTTCGACTTGACTGACAAGGTCGCCATCGTCACCGGATCGAGTCGTGGCATCGGGTACGCCAGCGCGCTCGGCATGGCCGAGCATGGTGCGAAAGTCGTTATTTCGGGCCGCAATGGCGACGTCTGCGAAACTGCCGCGCAAGCGATCAACGAAAGGATCGGCAGCCGCGCGGCCATGCCGTTTGCCTGCAACATCGGGCGGAAGGCAGAGCTGCAAAATCTCGTGGATGCAGCGAACGGCGAGTGGGGCAGAGTCGATATCGTGATGGCCAATGCAGCAATTCATCCGTGGGTCGGGTCCGTCCTCGACCTGCAGGACGAGACGTTCAACAAGTTCATGCAGGTCAACGTGCAGAGCAATATCTGGCTCGCTCAGATGACCATGCCCGGCATGATCGAGCGCGGCTATGGCCGCTTCATTTCTGTAGCCTCGGTGGTCGGCCTGTTCGGCGACCCCGTGACGGGAACGTATGGGCTCACCAAGGCCGCGGACATGCAACTGGTGCGAAATCTCGCGACTGAATTCGCCGCGAAGGGCATCACGGCCAACTGCATCGCGCCCGGAACCTTCAAGACCGAAATGGCGCGTTCGCAATGGGAGGATGACGCGATGGTCGAGTGGTACCGTGGCCGCAATCCTTCGCAACGCTTCGGCGAGGTTGAGGAGATCGCCGGGCTTGCCGTCCTGCTGGCTTCACCGTCGGGTGGCTATATCAACGGTCAGACGATCGCGGTGGACGGCGGCCACACGATCTCGTTTCGCTAACCTGAACCAGGAGTCGGCAACGTGCGCCCCCAGATGCTCAAGACGCGAATTACCGATCTGCTCGGCATTCGTCACCCCATTCTTTGCGGCGGTCTCGGGCCGCGGGTGTCAGACGCCCGATATGTTGCCGCCGTCGTCAACGCGGGCGGAATGGGGTTCATTGTCGGTGCCGGCTTTCCCGATGCTGACGAATTTCGCGACGAGTTGCGCACCTGTCGAGAACTCAGCGGCGCGAAGCGATTTGGCGTCAATCTCTACATATCGCGGCAAGCGGGCGGCATGGAGCGTGTCAAGCAACAGATCCGCATTCTGATCGAAGAGGGCGTCGTTTGCGTCGAGACGGCCGGCGCGAGCCCGGAAGCGATCGTACCGCTACTGAAGGAAGCGGGCGTCAAGGTTCTGCACAAGGTGCCCGCCGTGCGCTACGCGCATACGGCGATGCGCATGGGTGTCGACGGTGTGATCGTCGTCGGTAACGAATGCGGCGGCCATCCCGGCATCTATCAGATCGGCAGCATCGTTCAGGCCGCGCAGGCGCCGCGGGAAATTGACTTGCCCGTGGTGATAGGCGGCGGCATCGGTACCGGGCGGCAACTCGCGGGTGTTCTGGCGATGGGGGGCGATGCTGTCATCATGGGCACGCGCATGCTGGTTGCCGAGGAGCTGTGGATTCATCCGGATGTCAAGGCGAAGGTCGTTGAGGGCGACGGCAGCGAGAGCGTCGTGGTCAAGTCGGCGATTCGTGATCACCACCGCGTGCTGCGCAACGAGAGCGCCGAGGCGGTTCTGGAACTCGATCGCGCGCAGGTGACCGAGTTTGAGCGCTTCCGTCCCCACGTGATGGGCGCGCTTGCACACGAGGCGTACGTGACCGGCGACACCCGCAAGGGCATGATCGACTACGGCCATGCGGCGGTCTTTGCCGATGCGGTCAGGAGCGTCGAGGCAATCTTCGACGAGATGATCGACGACGCGGTGGCATCTGCGAATCGGCTCAACAAGCTCATGACATAGACGGCGTCATGGCGAAGATCGAGCGCCGCGGAATCGGGATCATTGGACAGTCCCTGATTTCATCGCCGTGAGCGCGACCCCTACCATTAGGCCGCGAGGGTTGCGACGCTGGTGAGGATAAGACGGACGAGATCCGCCTGTCGTCGGGCGCCTGTCTTGGCGAAGATCTGCTTGGAGTAGGTCCGGACGGTTTGCTCGGTCAGGCCAAGGGCCTGGGCGGCCTCGACCAGCGTACGTCCATGGCAAAGCTGCACGGCCAACTCCGCCTCCGTGCGCGAAAGCCCGAGCAGGGCCATCAGCTGGCGTTCGGGCGCCGTCCGTTCCATACGCGAGTCGCTGATGTGAACGGCGAGCGCAGGCGCGCTGTTGCTGATGCAACGTAATGGCCCGTCGACGCTGCGTACCAGCAACCCCAAATGCGGATGCCGCGGAAGCCGCATCGCGCGGCAGAACGTGCGGGCCCCGGCAGCCAGGCCCGACTGGATCAGTGCCTCGAACTCCTTGTTGGCCTCGCCCGAGGCAATTTGCAGCTGCTCACCGCGGATGGTGAGAACCGGATTTTCCGCCATGACGCGGGTGGCAACGTCATCGACATCGATCACCTTGGTGAGGCGGTCGAGGATGATGGTACCGATCGCAAAGTGGTTGACGGCATCCCGGTAGACGCTGCGCTCGATCTCCTTTCTCGTCAGCGTCGCGAACAGTTTGAGGGCGCTGGTCAAATGCGGAGCGATTGCGCGAATCAGTGCGCTTTCTTCATCGGCGAACGGCGGCGCGGGCTCCTTGCGAGCCACGCTCAACCATGCACGCATTCCGCCCGGCTCGGCCACGTACAGGATGATCATGCGGTCCATACCGGCGGGCTGCAGAAATTCTCGATAGAACCGGTCACCCGCTGCGCCAGCGCTGGCCAGCAGATCCTCGAGCAGATAGTGCTCACCGGGCTGCATCGCGAGGTAGGGAAGTGGGTCGAGCTTTGCGTAGGCATCCTGATAGCGCCGCCCGTGAGGCGAGCAATCCCAGTCGGCGTCCTCGATACCGATGATTTCCGCCGGCGCGGGCGCCACACCGTGGAAGGCCAGATTTGCATAGCCGCATTGCAGGCGCCGTCTGATCTCGCGCAGAAATATGCGCCATGGTTCGGGTTCCAGCGGGCCTTCATATATCAGGCGCAGCAATGCGTCGTAGTCTGCGCTCGGCTGCGCAGGATCGTGGATCGGGTCCATAGCTTTCCTTCGAGCGCGTACACATTGCCTCCCATATGGGAATGTCAACCGCGCGCCGGTTAGGCCAATATCGGAAGCATCAACACGGGTATCAATAACAGAAAGACGGCACGTGCACCGATCAGTTGCCGCGCAACCAGGACCGGATGGACATTCGGACCGCCGGCGGCGCGGAATAGGGCGCGCCGCGGTCTCCCCGCGTGATCTGCCCGTGCGTCGGGATCGCTGCACGAGCACAAGGTTTGAAATGCGTTGGGATGGCGACGGGTTACCCACCTGTCGCCATGTTGTTGCCTTATCTTATTTCACGTACTTGCGGAACTCCGGCTTGCGCTTTTCGCGGAACGCATTGCCGCCTTCCTTCGACTCGTCCGTGTCGTAATACATCGCGAGCGCCTGCATCGCGAACGCGCCGATGCCGCGAATATTCTCGGTGTCGATATTGAACGAGCGTTTTGCCAGCGCAATGGCGGTGGGGCTCATCTGCAGAATCTCGTCGCACCACTTCTTCGTTTCCGCATCGAGTTGCTCGGGCGGCACGGCCGCATTGATGAGGCCCCAGTCGAGCGCTTCCTTGGCACTGTATTTCCGGCACAGATACCAGATTTCGCGCGCGCGCTTCTCGCCGATGATGCGTGCGAGGTACGCGGTGCCGAAACCCGGATCGACCGAGCCGACCTTCGGGCCGACCTGACCGAAGATCGCGGTTTCCGACGCAATGGCGAGGTCGCAGATCGTCACGAGGACGTTGCCGCCGCCGATCGCGTAGCCATTGACACGTGCGATGACCGGCTTCGGAATGTCGCGGATGATGCTTTGCAGTTCCTCGATCGGCAGACCCACGGTGCCGCGCCCGTTGTAGCCGTCGCCGGACTGGTCACCACCCGTGCAGAACGCCTTTTCGCCCGCACCCGTGAGCACCACGACGCCGATATCCTTGTTCCATCCGGCGAGACCGAAGGCCTTGATGAGTTCTTCGCAGGTATTGGCGTTGAATGCGTTGTAGACGCTGGGGCGATTGATGGTGATCGTCGCGACACCATCCGCCTCCTTGTAGATAATGTCCTTGAATTCCATGTCGTATTCCGATGTGGGTTGTTGAAGAGGTCCGACGCGGTGATTAGCCGGCCATCGTCAGACCGCCGGAGACGCTGATGACTTGGCCGCTGATGAAAGCGGCGTCGTCGCTTGCGAGGAAGGCCACCGCGCCGGGGATGTCGCCAGGCTCGCCCATCCGGCCGAACGGTACGGCCTTGACGAGCGCGGCCTTGATGCGCTCGCCTTTCTCGCCTTGCGCGAGATTGTCGAGCAGCGGGGTGGCGGTGGGGCCGGGGCAGACGACGTTGACGGGAATCTGCTGGCGGGCCATCTCGCGCGCCATCGTCTTCGTGAATGCGATCAGGCCGCCTTTGCAGAACGAGTACACCGCTTCCATCGAAGAGCCCACGCGCCCGGCATCCGACGAAATGTTGACGACGCGGCCACGACCGCGTTCGGCCATGCGCCGCAGCACGGCATGGTGCATGTTCAGCGGACCGTACAGATTGATCGCAACGACTTTGTCCCAGAACGGTTTCTCGGTTTGCAGGAAGAAAGCCCCCATGTCCCAGCCGGCGTTGTTGACGAGAACGTCGATCGGACCAAGTTCCTCCTCGACTTTTGCTACTGCGGCATGCACGCCTTCGTGATCCGTGATGTCGACGCGGTACGCACGCGCCTTGCCCCCTGCCGCCTCGATTTCCGCCGCGACACGCGCAGCGCCTTCTTCGTTCAGGTCGAACAGCGCGACCGTCGAGCCTTCCTCGCCGAATCGTTTGCTGATCGCGGTTCCGATCCCGCCCGCGGCGCCGGTGACGACGACGACCTTCTCCTTGAGCCCCTTCATTGATTCCCTCCGTGATGTGCGACGCGCATGCGCGCCAGTTAGTCTTTGCTCAACGCTTCGGTGGCGGTTTCGCTTTTTCCCGTGGCACGGGCAACGAGTGCGCTGGCTTCGCTTGCGCTATAGCCGGCCTCGATGAGCACTTCGATGCTGTGCTCGCCGAGATTCGGCGGCAGATAGCGAACGTTGCCGGGCGACTCGGAGAAGTGCACCGGGATCGACGTCATGACCATTTCACCCTCGGTCGGGTGGTCGACACGCTGAAAGAAGCCGGTCTCCTTGAGGTATGCATCGTGCATCAGGTCTTTGAGGTCGCGTACGGGGCCGTGCGGCACGTCCGCCGATGCGAAAATTGCATTCCATTCCGCCGTGGTCTTGTTGCGGATGGCATCGCCGACGATGCGGTACAGCTCGTTGATGTTGCGCATGCGCTCGGTCATGTGGCAGAAGCGCGGATCGTCGAGCAGGTGCGCCGCATCGATCGCGCATAGCACGCGGCGCCACTGATCGTTGTTTACCGCGAGCAAGCAGATGTGGCCGTCTTTCGTCGCATAGGGCCTGCGATACGGCGAAAACATGCGGGGATAGCCAAGACCCGTACCATCATTGGAGCCGAGCGCGCCTTCCCAAAGATGCTCGAAGAGATTGAACTGCAGCATCGTCTCGAACATCGGCACGTGGACGAGTTGACCGACGCCGGTGCGCTCACGATGGAAAAGCGCCATGCTGATCGACGACGCCAGCACGTAACCGCAGAACTTGTCGACGATCACCGTAGGGAAATAGCGCGGTGAGCCGTCGATGTCGCGGTTCATCGCGGCAATGCCGCTTTCGCCCTGGATCACGTCATCGAACGCGGGGCGATCCTTGTAGGGGCCATCGATGCGGTAACCCGCGCCCGACGCGTACACGATGCGTGGATTTCGCGCGCGCACGGCTTCGTAGCCGATGCCGAGGCGCTCGGCCGCGCTCGGTCGCATGCTGTGCACGATGACATCGGCCGTCTCGACAAGCTTGAGCAGCGCTTCGCGGCACTCGGCCTGCTTCAGGTTCAGCACGATACTGCGCTTGTTGCGGTTCATGATCGTGTAGAACACGGCCATGTCAGGGTTATGGCCGGGGCCGTTCTTGCGGTTCTGATCGCCGTCGGGCGGTTCGATCTTGATGACATCCGCGCCCATGTCGCCGAGCAATTGCGTGGCGACCGGACCGAGCACGTTGATGGTCAGGTCGATCACGCGAACACCGGCTAACGGGCCCGTGGCCCGTTCAAGGGGTTGTTGTGGATTTTCCATGCTCAGGCCTTGTACTCTTTTCCCTTCACGAGCCTGAGCGGCGTGTACACCATCACTTCTTCGCCGTCCTGCTTGATCACGCGGTTACGCGTGCGTACGAGGCCAAGTCCGGGGCGCCCTTTGCTGGGTCGGCATTCGATGACTTCGCATTCGACATGAATCGTATCGCCGACATAGGTTGGACCCTTGATATCCAGCTCCATGTTCAGGAACGCGAAGCCGACGCCCTGCATGGTGGCCTGTGTGAGCAGCCCTTCCATGAGCGTAAACACGAGCGCGCCCGGCGCGACGCGACCCTTGATGGCGGACTGCTCCTTCAGGAACTCGGTGTTGGTGAACAGCACTTCCAGCATGCCGGTCACGGAAACGAAGTTCACGACGTCCGTTTCGGTAACGGTCCGGCCCACCGTCTTGAATTTGCGTCCGACGGGCAGATCCTCCCAGTGGATACCCAAACCAACCGTTTCAATTTCTTCCATTGCCTGTTCCTCGGTGATTGTCGCTCGCTCGTCAGCCTGGCTGTCGCTCTTGGTTCTTCCTGATACGGCCCAGCACGTTGTCCGCGACGATATTGC
>Ga0209370_1001463_pt1 | contig 20857 bp, 42 predicted proteins | sample AgamicAtPrz_FD_187164 | JGI IMG/M metagenome (GOLD analysis project Ga0209370, IMG submission 187164) | Agave microbial communities from Guanajuato, Mexico - At.P.rz (SPAdes) (version 2) | ecosystem: Host-associated > Plants > Phyllosphere > Phylloplane/Leaf | place: Guanajuato, Mexico... | reverse complement strand
TTTACCGTCGATCAGTTTGCTCGCGTCCTGGGCGAGGACGTAGCGGCCGAAAGCCTCGGGCTCCGGCTCGATCTCAGCGATGGCGCTGATCAGGATGCGGTCTGCGCCGATCCAGGCGAGGGCAGCGCCGGGCTTGCCTGGGGTCGCAGAGGATGGGCGGCGGTCGAGCTTCTGCGTCTTGGCCTTTGTCCCGCGCGCCTTGCAGGCCTTGAGGATCGCGGCGTTCGGGGTGCTGACGATGATCTCCTCGGCGACCCAACCGTCAGGGTCGTGCATCGCGCCGATCAGGGTGCCGTCAGTGGCGACGAGCAAAACGCCCTTCTCGTGGTGCGGGGTGATGCAGATGCCGTTGAGGTAGTAGCGGGTGTCATTCTTGGCGGCGAAGCAGGCAATCGCGGCCAGGTACAGTGGGTTCACGCGGGCGATGTAGGTCACTTCCTTTCCCTTGGCGCCACGTGGCGCAGTTGTTGGCAGGTTGGGCGGCCGGAGCCGCCCGGGCTGGTTACTTGGTCAGCGCGTCGCCAAGGGCCTGGGTGCTGCCCTTGAAGTCAACATCCGGCAGGATCGTCTGCGGCTTGAAGATCACGCGGTAGTGGTAGACAGACACATCGGCGCTATCCAGCTGCTCGCTGAAGAACGACACGTTGTCCGACAGGCCCAGCGTGTGCTTCTTGTACTGGTTCTCGCCGAGCTTGCAGGTGACCGCGACCTTCTGGCCACCGGACTCGACCTCGAACGAACAACGGCCTTCGATGGACAGCAGATAGCTGTCGGTGATGCCGTTGAAGAACACGATCCGGCGGTTGATCTCGAAGTTGTCAGCAGCGCGGGACAGGTTCTGCGAGGCGACGCGGGCGTCATTGTCACAGCCAGCAAGGGCGCCCAGCAGGGCGAGCGCGACGATCATCTTGGATTTGAGCAATTTCCTTTCCTCTTGAGTGCCAGGCAGCGGGCTGGCTCCGGTACTGGAAAAGCCCCAGTTAAGGGGCTTGGTAATCAGCCGGCGTAAACCAGCTTGTTGTCCATGGCGTTGTCGATCTGCTCTCGGGCGTTCGCGCCTTCAGCGATGTAGTAGCCGGTGCCATCTTCAAGTCCGGCGTCTTCGGCGGCGCACATGCCGAACCACAACCGCAGATAGCCGTCGTCGAATTCGGGCTGCTTGGCCAGCACCCAGTCCAGGCGCTCTGTGTCTGTGCGGGGCATCCTCATTCCCCCTGATTAACGAATGCTTTGACGGCGGCATCCAGGGTTGCGAACGAGCGTTTACCGAAACGCCAAGGTCGGCTATTGAGCGAACGATAATCAGCGGTCCACTTCTGGTAGCGGATGTCGCAGCGGCCGCAGGTTCCGACATAGGAAATCTCGGCGCCAGCAACGGTAGTGGTTTTTCCTACGGCGCCCCGTTTAGTCGCTTGTACGGTAATCATCGTCTTGCCCTCCCGGGTTTTGTTCGTTCTGATGGCGCAATTATGCGTCCGTTACTCAAATTTGAGCAAGCGGACGCTTAGATTGATTTGGAATATCAGAACAACGGCGCCGTCGCTGGGCGGCTATATCAGAACGGGATCTCGCCCAGGCAGCGGCTACCATCCGGCTCGCGACCGGTCCCGCCGCAGCAGACACAGTCCTCTTGCCAGCAGATCCGCTCATCAGGGCCAGGGATCGGGGCGACCAGGCCGGCTGGCGGTGGTGGCAACTCGTCCGCCTCGTCGAAGGGCTCCGGGTTCGCAACCGCATCCACCGCGTCGCGCACCTCCTGCGCCAGCGACTCGTGGTTCGATGGGAAGTCGACGTCCTCGCCCTCGGGGTTGATCAGCTCGACGCTACTGCCCTCGAACTCCACCGACACGCGGATCAGCCAGCCTGCGGGCAGGTGCTGGGCGGCGTACTCGATGTTGCGGCGCATGGCGGCTTCGTCCTCCAGCTCGTCCACCCGGGCGCACTGCTCCTCCCATGCCACGGTCGCGCCGGTGACAGCGTTCTTGGCCTGGGTCACCAGGCTGATCAGCGTTTCGCCGTCCTCCTCCAGCTCCGGTGTCAGCTCGACGATGGCGCAGAGGCGTTCGCGTTCGGACTGAAGGCGCTCGACCTCGGCTTCCAGGGCGGTCACGCTGTCGCGGTAGTCATCCTCCAGCACCACATCGCGCCGTACCGGGCCCAGGCACCCGGGCAGGAAGACGTTGGCCTGGTGCACGCGCACCGGTGCGGCAACCCGCTGGGTATCGGCGCTGGTGTTGCTGTAGCGGACGTTGGTCTCCACCAGCACAGAGACGCGGCACCCGCCGTGGGGCTTGCACATGCCTGGTGTCTGGCAGGCGGTCATGGTCTTACGGCAAATTAGGTCGCTCACTTTTTCAGGATCTCATCAGGGTCAAGGTTGAAGCGCCGGCAGAGCGCGATGGCGACTCCGGAGCCGGTGCCGAAGACATTCCGCACCAGGGACCAGCGCTGCAGTAGGTTGCGCTTGCTGCCGTGCACGTTGCGGACGGCGCGCCAGACCAGCTCGCCCTCGGTGAACTCGCAGCCGGACAGCATGATCTTGCGGCCACGGGCGTTGATGTTGCGCAGCTCCTCCTTCAGGGCATCGCGCTCGGCCTCGACAGCCAGCAGCGCTTCGGTCAGCTGCGCGTTGGTGGCGCGCTCGGCGTCCAGATCGGCCTGGGCCTGGGTCTGATCCTTCAGCTCGCGGCTCAGCAGGTTGGCCTGGGCCTCGAACGACGCGGCCAGCGTGCGCAGGGCCATGAACTGGCGGCGCAGGCCTTCGTAGGTTTCGTGTGGCTTGGCGGTGGCGATGGTCATGGCAGGCGTTCTCCTACCTTGATCGCGCATGCGCAGATCGCTTCCCGGTACACATCATCGAGGTCGCGGCCTTTTACCTGGATGGATGGGCTGTTGATCCAGAAGCCGTCAGCGGTGCGGTGCTGCGCATAGACGCTACCGCTCGCGTGCTCGATGTTCATCTTCAGCGCGGTCAAGACGCCGAAGGCATCGCCAGATACACGGCGCGGGCTCCACTTCAGGCCGTATGCCCAGACGCCGCCACCCTTCGCGATCATCAGGTCGTCTTCGTGGATGCCGACGGCCTTCGCGATCAGCTCGATTTGCCGACCAATAAGCCCCTGGTGCTCAAGTCGAGCTTGATCGAATTCGGCTTCCAGCTTGATGGCTTGCTCAGCGCGCTGCTGTTCGAGGCGTTCTTGCCAGGTGAGGTCAGCCACGGGTCAGCTCCTCCGGCACCTGCACGGCACCGCCGAGCTTGGCCAGCACCACGGCGCGGCAGAGGGCGATGAGGGGTGTTGGGCCGGCGGCGTCGGGGTCGTTGGACTCGTAGCAGCTCAGCGAAATCCAGGCTCCCCACCCAGCTCCGCGGTAGACACGCTCTATGCCGACGCCGTGCTTCTCGATCAGCGGGCCGCCGATCTCCCAGTCCTCGTCCGGGCAGTAGCTGCCGTGGTTATCGGTCCAGATATTGCCGAACGAGCCGTCTTCGCGGAAGCACCAGGCCAGCTGATCGCCCAGGCCCTCGGCAACGGCCACGGCGTAGGCCAGGGCTGGGCCGGTCAGGTTGGCGGCCGGTACGGTGACCATGGGCTGCGCGATCGGAGCGCTCAGCTCATGCTCGCGGATGCCACCTTCAGTCCCGCCCGGCAGAGCGACGGTATAGTCGGGCTCGCCGTCGTTGAACGCGTCGACGTCAACGATAGTCGTGTTGCGGCCACGGTAGCTGATTGGGTCGCCTTTCTTGAATTTTGGGGTGGCCGCTTCTGCAGGCTGCTCTGGCTCAGGAGCTGGACCAACGTCCGGAATTCCATGGCGTAGGAGGTTCCCGGCCAGGTCGAGCACGATGGCAAACGGCTTGCTGCTGGCCTCGATCGCGGCGCGACGCTGGTCCGACGTGAGGGTCGGCATGCCTTGGGCGAAGCGCGGGGCCAGGGCGGCGGCAACCTGCTGCAGGTACTTGGTGCTGCTTTGGGTTGGGTCCGCCATGATCACCGCGTCGACCTCGGGGCGGCGGAAGTCGGTCAGCAGCACTCCCACGTTGGTCAGCACCAGCAGGTCACCGAACTGAAAGCGTTCGATGTTGGCGGTGCGCTCTGCATTGTTCTGGCCGCCCAGGACTGCTGCGGCAGGGATACCGCTCGCATTGAAAGCAGCGGCTACGGCCTCGGCGTGCATTACAGTCGCGCAGTAGACAACGGCCTTCTTGCCGGCGCAGTGGCTGCTGTAGGCGGCGACGATGTTGTGACCGATGCCGGTGAAGCTGGTGACGATCTGCTCCAGGCTTGGATCGATGTCAGCCGGCGGCATGCAATAGAAGCGCGCCGGGCAGATGCGTCCTTCCTCGAACAGCTGGCGGAACGGTTGGGTTTGGGTGTTCATCCTTTCTGGCCTCCAGGCCGGTAGGTAAATGTCAGAGTTTCGCGCCGGGCAGCTGAGCGCTGATGATCTTGGCGCACTTCAGGCGCTGCTGCTTGGTTGCTGCTTCAAAGCCCAGCCAGGCATCGTCGGTGCTCGGGTCCATGTATCGGTCGAAGCGGCCGTTCAGGGTCATCACGCCCAGCGCGTAGCCTTTCGGGCCGGCCCAGGCTTCGAAGTCGGCGCGGGCGTCGCTGATGACCTCGATCAGGGCTGCGGGCATGTGGCTCGGGATCATGCTCATTGTGCACCCCCGAAGCTGACCCGGTTGCCTTCAATGGTCAGCGCGCTGCCGTCGGCGAAGGTGAACGAGTAGCGGCGCTCGGTGCGGTGGCCACGCATGCCGGTGCAGGCCTGCTGGGCAGCGACCATGATCGCACCGGCGCGCTGGTGAGTGCGGTGCAGCTGGCGGGCGATGGTGCTCATACCGCACCGCCTGGGAACGGGATGACCACCGACTTGCCGGCGCCGACGCTGCTCTCGCGGATCTGGTCCTTGGTCAGCAGCATGTGGGCCGGGATGTTGCGCGGCGTCGAGCCCAGCACCGCGTCACGGGCGCGGTAGTGGTTCCGTCCGATGGTGATGGCGATCAGCTTGCCGCTCGGGCCCCGGTACTCGGTGGCGCGGGTGGTGGTGGTATAGATGGTGCGCAGCAGGCCGTAGCGGATGTACGGGGCCAGCAGGCGGTCCAGCTCGGCCTGGCTGATGCTGACGATCGAGCTGGGGCGCTGTGGTTTGCTGTGGCCGGTGCATGGGGCGCTGACGGTGACCCACTGCATCGGCGCGCTGGGGCCATGGGCCCAGTCGGCAGGGTCGAAGGCCATAAGGCTGCGCATCTCGTCGGCGGTGATTTTGACCGGCGCGGCTGGGATGTAGTCGCCTTCGACCACGCGGCCGGCAGGGGTGATGCCGGTGAAGTCTGGGCCAGCGGTACCGGCGCCGTTGACGCGGGCCAGCTTGTGCAGGGTGACCTGCTTGCTGGTCAGCTTGGCTACGACGCGGCCGGTTGGTGCGGTGGTGGCTTCGCCGCCCAGGGTGACCATCAGGTCTTCGAGCTGGCTAATGATGCCGGACTGCTTCAGGCGGTCGATGGTGTTCTTGTCCATTTTGTTGCTCCCTGTGGTGTTCGGTATGGGAGCTATTGTGCCTGCATTGCTCAAATTTGATCAAGCACCCAATGATATCAAGTTGTTCTAAGCATATCCCGCCGCCCAGCAGTGCAGGCATAACGCCGTCACTGTGCCACCAGCTGCATATGGCGTGCCGACCCGCGCTGGCGGGCCCAGCTCCCCGCACCCCTGGCCACCCCATCGCCATGTCGGCGGTGCCACGACGGTCACCGATCACCTGGCAGACCGATTTTGGCCCGCAGGCGGCAGTTACCGGTTACAGGTTACTCCGCAGGGTAACCATGCTCAGAAACGATCACCCGCCCAACAACCACAGTAACTATAGAGGACCGAGACCACTCTCGGTTACGGTTACAGTTACCGCAGCAAGAGTAACCCGCAGGACCAATGATTCCGGGGGTTACCGGAAACGGGTTACCCACGGTTACCGTCTCAAAAATGATCAACCGCCCAGCAGGATCAGGCGGTAACCGGGGCGGTTACTTTTTGCGGTAACCGAGTAACCGTTTCCAAAACACAAAATATATATAAACACACCACACACACCCCGTAAGGGGAGATAACCCCTACGATGATCTATAGGGGGTTATATATATCTGGTTACTGGTTACTCTACCCTATTATTATTATTTATATTTGAGTAATAGAGTAATATATATAGGGGGATTTGAAGGGTAACCAGAGGGGTAACTGAGGGGTAACCGGGCCGGTTTTGACGGGTTACCGGTTACTGCCAGCACATCCAGCCCCACGAATGCTGGTCGGTTCCTCAAAAATCACGGGTTCACTCGGATCTACTCGCGATCCGACGAGCGGTATCACACAAGTTCTCCGGAAATACTTCCCGACCGGGCAAGTTGCCAGTATGATCCCGGCCATCAAGTTGCCGACGGGCGGTAGTGATGGACGCGCCAGGGATTACGTACTTCGAGCATGAGCTGATGCCAGGTAGGCCAATGTTCCGCTGCGACAGCATGCGGGCAGACCTCCAGGTCGAGAAATGCGCCGACATGTGGCGCGAAGCCAACGGCAAGAACCCTCCCGAGCGCCTGGCCAAGTGCCGCAACTGCCCCATCGGCGCAGCACATGCCGGAGAGGCCGAGTTCGAAGTCTCAACCCTGCGCGGCAGTGGCATCTGCTCACGCTGTCACCGCGGTGGCATGCGACTGGTCGGGGCCGACATCTGCGTCTCCTGCTGGAACCGAGCCCGCGAAGTCATCGTCGGCCGCAATGCCAAGGGCAAACCACCCAAGATCCACCCACCCATGGCCGCAAGAGCCATCACCGTCCGATCGGGCGGCGAGCTGATCACCATCAAGCGCGAGCACTCCATCGACACCATCGAGCTGGTCGTGGCCGGTCTGCGTGACTGCACACGGCAAGCGTTCTTCGGGTTCCATGCGGCTCGCGGGAAGATTCCTGTTCCAGTTCAGGGGGAGCTGTTCTGATGGAAAATTGCGCGAATTTTTCGGATCCGAGCGATCCGTCCCAAAGCGAGCTGGAAAAACGCGCGCGCGATATAGCCAACGAGCTGCACAGCGCAATCGACTGGCGCCTTGAGCCACACGTTTGCCGTCACTGCTTCGGCCGCCTGGTCTCCAGGCCGCTCCATGGCGATCTGCGCGAGTACCAGTGCACCAACTGCGAGGCCACGGCGCAGCACACCGACGCCACCCAGGCCTGCTGCTGCGGGATCCAGATCCGCAAGCGCAACGGTGCAGGGCGCTCCGGAGGGCCGATGGTTGACGCTGGCATCCGCTGCATCCCCAATCCCGAGAGAAGCCCAGCGTTCCCAGGTGCTTACGTCGCGTCGGAAGTGGTCAAAACCAAGCGCTGACCAGATGATTAATCTGGGGGTCAACGCGCTAAGTTGTTGATTTGTAAGGCGCTGGCAGACGCGCACTGATTTTAGGGCGCACATAGGGCGCAGTTACCGCAAACACCACCAGCATAACCGCCCAGCAAATCCGGTAAGCATTGATCAAAAACGAGTGATATACTCGGGGCTCACCCACCACCATGAGCGAAAGGACAATGACGCACACCACCGCGCCAGCACAACTGGCGAAGCGGGTCTACATCAGCGGCCCCATGAGCGGATTGCCGGAGTTCAACTACCCCGCCTTCCACGCCGCCGCTGCCGAACTGCGCACCTACGGCCTCCACGTCGAGAACCCTGCCGAGAGCCCCGAGCCCGAGTGCAAGAGCTGGCTCGGCTTCATGCGCTTGGCCGTCGCGCAACTGGCGACCTGTGACATCGTCGTCACGTTGCCCGGCTGGGAGAACTCTCGCGGCGCCAAGGTCGAGGTCGCGCTGGCCATCGGCCTGGGCCTTCTGGTCGTGCCGTTGCACGAGTACCTGCGCATCTTGGATACGGGGCTGAGCAAGCCCGCCGTCGTGACGGGAGGCTGCGTTGCATGAGCCTACAGAGCGCAGAGCAAGCGCCACGCTTCGCAACCCCCGGATTTTCAGCTTCGGACTGGGCGCGCTTTTCTGAGAAGCTGATCACCGTTCCAGAGGCTGGTTGCTGGATTTGGATGGGCGCTATCAAGTCGAATGGCTACGGCGACATTTGGCTCAACGGCAAGGTGACAGGCGCTCATCGCATGTCGCACCTGATGTTCAAAGGCCCAATCCCTGAAGGGTTCGACGTTTGCCATAAGTGCGATGTCCGTTGCTGCGTAAACCCAGATCACCTGTTTGTCGGGACGCGCTTCGACAACATGGCCGACTGCTCAGTCAAGGGCAGGATAGCTAAGCCAAGCAGCAAGCTGACCTACGACCAGGTGATCGCTATTCGGTCGTCTGATCTTAGGGTGTTTGAGCTGGCCGAGCTTTACGGCGTCTCCCAGAACATCATCAGCCGCGTTCGCAAGCGCAAGCACTATGGGCACGTGCAATGAACGCCTGCAGCTGGAAGCCCAGCACCGTCACCCTGGTCGACGGACGCCAGGTGCTCAGCGACAGCGAGGAATTCAGGGCTCAATGCGAGGCCATGCACTTCCTGGCGAAGGGCGTCACCAAGCGCCCCGAGATCCTGGCAGCGCTCCGGCAGAAGCGCGGCGACGCGAGCGCCGAGGCGGTGCAGGCTGCCATGAACGCCTGCGAGCCCGCCTACGTGCTGAGCCTGCCGAACAAGGCCCAGCGCAACGGATACCTCGACGACGTTGCGCGCCAGTACGGCCAGCACGCCGCCGACTGGCTCAAGAGCCGGGCAACAGACCTGCACAAGGCCCGCGCCAAAAGTACTGGCGCCGCGCCAGCCCAGTAGCGCATAATTGATCAATGCCGCCGTGGGCTGCACGGCAAATCAAGGGGGAAAGGAAGGTGGATATACTCATGTTGCTGGTTGGGCTAGCAGTTGGTGTTGCTGGCCTTCGTCTGATCGAGTTCAGCCGGCTGCCGCTTTGGCAGGGCCTGGCCGGGCTGGTCCTGCTGGGTATCGCTGATATGGCGATGGATCCTGGCATTGAAGCAATCAAAACCTGGATCAAGGCGGTGCTGGTATGAGCCGCCTCAAAGCGCTGTTCCGCAAGGCCTGGGATCTACTGGACGACGATCGCTTCTGGCTGATCCTTACGGGCATTGTGCTCGCGGTGGCCTTCATCGACTTCAAGGCCGGCGACTACGACCAGGCTGCATTCGACTTGGTCTTCGCCATCGTGCTCGGCGTGTCTGCCTGGTTCGGCCACGCCAACAAACTGCGCGAGGCCCGGGGATGATCGATCCAATCACCGTTTACGCGGCGGCAGGCGTGTCCTGGGCCGTGGTCGGCACCTATCGGGTTGGCACCGACTTGCGCAAAGCGCTGGCCGGCGAATCCACCGTCAAGCCATGGATGGGCCCTGAGCGCGCCAAGAAGCGCGAGGCTTCCGACGCTTCTCTGCGTCGAGCCGTTGCCGACCTCGACGAAGCGTGCGTGCCGCGAGCTTTCATCGGCGCGGCGTTCGCCGTCCTGTCCTTCGGGATCGCTGCGTTCCATGGAGCGATCTGGCCCTACGGCGTGGCCCGCATGATCTGGCGTCGCATGCGGAGGTCGGCATGATCCGCCTGGCGGCATTGGCCGCGATGGCGCTGGCGCTGGGCGGGTGCGACTACTCTCCGGAAATCCTGCGCAACAGCCCAGCCCAGCAGGTCGAGGACTTCGCAACCTGCAAGGCTGGCGGCATGGAGCCGTATCAAACCATGTACGGCGAGATCTTGTGCGCTCCGCCTAAGCCTGCTGGGGGTGCAAAGTGATCCGGGTTGCAGCGGTAGCCGCTGCCATCCTGATGCTGGGCGGGTGCGATGACGCCATCCACGACCAGCTGTTCGACCCGCCGAAGTCGAGTTCTACTCGCGACGCCGAGCGCATGCAGGCGAACCGCGAGAAGATGCGCAGCCATTTCACTCCAGACGGCGAGTTCAGGCGCGATATCAGGCGCATCGACTTCAAAAGCATGACCTTCAACACCGGCGTCAACATCGTCCACGACGATCAGCGCGCCGTGACCTGCTGGGTGTTTGCGGGCGCCAGCACCGGATCTTCCTGCCTGCCCGACTGGATGCTGACCGCGCCCAAGGGCGGGATGGCGGTGCGCCCATGAACGCCTACGAGTTCATGAGCGACAGCCCGTGGCTGACGTTCTTCCTGGCCAGCCTGATCGTGCACGGCGCAGGTGGCCTGCTGTTCCGCGCCTGGAACCGGCTGATGCGCCACCTGAACATCCGCAAACACGGCTGGCCGCCAGCCCACCTCGACGCCGATGGCGACTTCAAGCCTGAGCCCAAGGAGGCCAGCAAGTGACCGACGAACTCAACCTGAAACTGAACCTCAACGAGGACAACGCGGCCAAGGTGATCACCAAGGGGATCATCGGCGCATGGCGCCACGTGGCCGGCTGCATCCTGGGCGGTGTGATCGCCGTATTCTCGATCGTCGGGCTGGTTGATCAGCTCGCCCCGCGCGACAGCACAGACACCGCCACCGAGCGCAGCGGCATGACCCTGCGCACCGACGCGCTGACAGGCTGCCAGTACCTGGAGAGCCGCACCGGCTACCTCACGCCGCGCCTGGACAGCGACAAGATGATCATCTGCAACGAGGACTCGCTATGACCCTGGCCCTGCTGTTCGTCGCCTACCACCTGCATCGGTGGCCGAAGTGAAGCCCCGCCGCCTGCAGGTCTACTGCGTCACCGGCACGTGCTCGCACGCTTGGGTCAACGCCAGCAACGTGCGGGCGCGGCTCAATCGCCCGAGCAAGTGCACCGATGGTGACGCCCCCTACACCCGTGTGCGCTGGAAGTCGTGAGCACAAGGTAACCGCTCAACAGTAACCGAGCCGGCAACGCCGGCCCTGGAGCGTATGTGAACCTCCTCCGCCTGCTGGACATCATCGTCCCGCGCTTCATGACCGAAGACGCCGCCGCCGAAGCCCACTACTGCGACCACTGCAACGAACCGCACTACCAGCCGATCTGCTCGATGAAGGACATCGAACCCGGCGAGGTCTTCGACGGCATCGTCACCATGCGGTTCTTCAACCTGTTCGGCATGGCCCTGTTCGCCCGCTACGACATGAACAGCGTGCGCCCCTGGGTGAACCCGCACGACGCCAAGGTCTTCGACTGATGGCGACCGGTGACGAGATCAAGCAGGACCGGTCGGCCGACCGCGCCGAGCTGGGCGACCTGGTCGAGGAGTTTCTGCGCCAGGGCGGGCAGGTCACCCATCTGGACTGGGCGGGCAAGGTGGTCGACGGGCCAGTGCCAGCGCCGAAGCCGGCCCGCTCCTACGGCCGCAACTACGCCGACGCGCCTGCGCCGGCTTCCGCTCCCGCAGCCATTCCAGCAGAAACCCCAGCGATTGCTGAGCCAGCCCCCGTGCAGGTGGCGATCTCGCTCCCGCAGGTTCCTGGCGTCGTGTGCGTCGCTACCGAGCTGCGCAGCATCCGCCGGGAGGCCGCGCGCCTGCTGGCCAATTTGAACGCCGCTGCTCTCCGGGCAGCGTGATCCAGACAGCTAATCTGGGGGTCAGGCCGGTCAAACCATTGAGCGGCAAGGCTTCCGCCCAACTGAAAGTGACTTAGGGCGCGCATAGGGCGCACCCAGGAGAGAAAACCGTGAACAACCACCGTCCACCAGCCAGCTCGCCTGCCGATCCTGGCCTTGAGAAACACCGCAACCCCAACGGCACCTACGACGGCATCGGCGTCATGTCCGATCTGACCCGCCTGCCGCGCGACGAGATCCAGGCCATTGCCGAGCAGGTCAAGGCGAACCACGCCAAGCTGAAGGCCTGCGCCTACCACGACTTCGCCGAGCTGCCCGATGGCGAGGGTATGGCCGGCAGCCGTCCGCGCTACCGCTGCCAGCACTGCCAGGGCGAGATCGATGCCGTCGCCTACCGCTGGCACGAGCGCGGGCGCCGTCCGGCCAAGGTCAACCCCGAGCCGCCGGCCATGTCGATCACCTGGTACGACACGCCCGAGCAGGTCCACCGCGCCATGTGGGAGGAAGGCGCCATCGCCAACGGCATGACCTACGAGGAGATGATCGCCGAGAGCACCATCGTCGGCGAGGACTTCGAAGGCAACGAGCACGAGGTCACCCACGAGCAGGAGATGGCCAGCATCCGCACCCAGGGCTGCTGGGCGTTCGTCGACACCCGGGTGAACATGATCCACGCCTGGGCCGATCCCGAGGCCGACCGCGAGCTGGTGCTGCACATGCTGGCCCACGAGATCGGCCACATCACCGGCGCCGAGCACCCAGACCCGATTCAGGAGGAGATGCGCGCCGAGCAGTTCGGCCGCGTGGCGAAGATGGCCTACCAGCTGCTGGCCGCGAGGGTTCAGCCATGAGTCGGCCTGGATTCATCTGCGTAGGCGGCCCGCTCGATGGTAAGTTGATGCCGCAGCGGGACCGCGCGACCAGCTTCGAGGTCGTGGATGGGCCTGACCCGTCCAAGTTCGGGAGCTTCGATCCAGCTAAGGCTTCCGAGCCTTGCGACCTGGTCGTCAAGCACCACTGGTACACCCTGTGCGAGCACGACCTGCACGGGGCTGCCTGGGCGTACCAGTCATGAAGGTCGCTGTCGTCAACGTCGGCACCATCGGGCACGTCGACCACGGGCTGACCACGCTGAGCACAGCCCTGGCGCGCCTCGGGCATGACGTGCTGTCCATGACCTGGGACGACGTGGAGCGCGATACCCAGCGGGTCGATCTGGCGCTGCTCCCGACGCCATCGCCATACTGCGAGCCGGAGCACGTCCGGGCCAAGGATCCGCAGCGCAAGGCCGAGCGGAAGGCGCGCCTGCGTGCCGCCCAGCTGCGAGCGTTCGGGGGTGGCTCATGATCGAGACGATCTCCCGCTGCCTGGGCAAGGCCGAAGACGGTTCGCTCTGGTTCTGGTGCTCCGGCTGCAACATGCCTCACAGCCTGAACGTCGGGGCAGGCCCTGGCCCGCGCTGGGGCTACAACGGCAACGCCGAGGCACCGACCTTCACGCCGTCCGTGCTGTCGAGCTACCGGCAGGGCGACAAGGAGGTGGTCTGCCACTCCTTTGTGACCGACGGGCGCATCCAGTACCTGGGCGACTGCACGCACCAGCTGGCGAACCAGACGATCGACCTGCCGGACTGGGCCGCCAGCTGGGAGGCCTGGTGATCCTCATCGTCTGCGGTGGCCGCGACTTCGCCGATCGAGCGTTCCTGTTCGCGGCGCTCGACGCGGTGCACCGCAAGCGGCCGATCACCACCCTGGCCCAGGGCTGCTGCCCCACCGGCGCCGACGCGTTCGCTGTCGAGTGGGCGAAGGCCCGCGGCGTGCGCTGCATCGGCTTCCAGGCGAACTGGCGAGAGTTCGGCGCCTCGGCCGGGCCCAGGCGGAACCGGCAGATGCTCGACTATGGCGTCGACGGCGTGGTCGCCTTCCCTGGCAATCGCGGCACGGCCGACATGGTCCGCATCGCTCGGGCTGCTGGCGTCACCGTATGGAAACCAAAGGAGAAACAGAGATGAGCATGTTTTGGCCAAGCACCCCACGCGACCGGCTTCGGGTTCGCGTTCATCGCAAGGGCAGCGAGCGGCGCTTCAAGAGCTGTGCGCGTACAGTCCTGCTCAGCTCGCGCAAGGGCATCACGCAGACATCGCGGATGCTCAGCCGGCTGAATCCGCCCAGCACGCGCTTGCGGATGGCAGCCACCCGGCAAACCCGCGCTCGCCAGGACCGTTCGTTCCCGATCAGGCGCTGGAGCCGCATCGCCTACCCATAACCAGATACTAAATCTGGGGGTCAAGGTAGTTTCGCCCTGTAGGCACAGTGGTTTGTCCGTCGCGGCACACGGTTAGGGCGCAGATAGGGCGCAACACTTCAAAACATCGCTTGTTGGCTGGCCCGATAATCAATTATGATTGCCAGGCTTCAGCAGCATTCATGCCCGCATGGGCCAATAACGAGGAAATCAACCCGATGAGCAACGAAGCCGTAATCAACCTAACCGCCGCGCAGATCAAGGACTTCGACGAGATCGGCGCCGACAAGATCGCCATCGAAAACACGTTGAAGGTGGCGCTGCAGTTCCACTCGAACCGAGCTAACGAGATCAGCAAGCGTGAGCAGGCGCTGTGGAAAGAACTCGCCGAGATCCATGGCTTCGACCTGAACGTTGCTGGCGGGTACAAGCTCGACTACTCCGGTCCCGCCGTTCGCGTCGTCCGCAACATCGAAAAAGCACGCAACCAGTAACCTGACCCCGCGCCAAGGACGGCGCCCCATGGAGATACCAATGTGATCGACCTCGAACTGCAGAAATTCATTTCCCACGTGACCCGTTGGCACGCCCACCAGGTGGCCCAGCTGCAAAGCATCATCGACGCCCCGGCCGACACTCCGATCCACCTTGGCACTGGCGATGACGCCATCGTGCTCACTGGCGAGAAGGCCCAAGGCTTCCGCGCTGCCATCCACGTCGTGCTGTCGCTGATCGGCAAGCTGCCCTTCCACATCGAGACTGAAGGCGCCGATGAGGTCCCGGCCAGCTTGAAGGACGTGCCCGGCCTGCAGGTGATCGACACCACCACCGGCCTGCCAAAGGCCGAAGAATAACCCCACCACCAGCCGGCCTCCGGGCCGGCCCTTCACGCTACGTCACGCGTTCCCGCTGGCTTGCTCAAATTTGAGTCGTCATCTTCGGCGGCATGAGCACCAAGAAGCAACACGTCCCGCTGGCCCATGACCAGGCGCTGATCACCGAGCCCGACCCGGACAAGCCGTGGCTGGCGGTGTACTCCTACGCCCTGCGCGAGAACTCCCCGACGCTGCGATATGCGCGCTTCGCCACGAAGTACGAAGCCTGCGAGTGGGCCAAGAGGATCGCGCCTGGCTGGGTAGGCCGCAACATCATGGTGATGAAGGTCGAGGCCTGCTTCATCAACATCGGCGTAGTGATCAACTACGGGGTTGATGAGCCGGTGTACTCAGGGCCCGAAGAAGTCTTCTAGCCGTCGTGACAATAGCGTCTGGCCCATAGCAATCTGCCCATGGACCAATACCGTGTCTGACGACAACGATTTCGAAACCCGCATCGCCGCCGCGCGCATCCTGTACGAGGGTACGCACGGCATGAGCCTGGGCCAGCTGGCCGAGGTTTCCGGCATCCCCAAGCGCACCCTGCAGATCTACTCCCGCGACCAGAACTGGACCAAGCTGCTGGAGACCAAGCACGGCGGCGCGACCGATGAGGCCAAGGCCGCCGCGGCCATGTTCGCCGGCCAGGCTGTCGAGCAGGCCAAGGTCGAGGCGGACACCCAGGGCGTGCTCGATGAGAACTCGAAGGCGCTGACCGACCCGCTGCCGTCCGAGCGCGAAGCCCTGCTGGCGCGCCACAAGGAGGAGTGGAAGGTCCCGCGCGCGCTGTCCGCCCAGGCCATGAAGCTGGCGGCCACCAACCCCATGCAGGCCTTCGAGCGCGCCAAGCTGGCCAAGATCACCTCGGAGAACCTGACCCTGGTGCAGAACGGCGAGCGCAAGGCCTACGGCATCGACAAGGGCGTCGGTGACCACACCGTCGTGGTCGAGCGTACCTGACCATGAGCGACATGAAGCGCCTGATGGGCCTGGACGTCGATATCCCGCAGATCCAGCTGTGGCCGATCGAGCGCCTGGTCGCCTACCACAACAACTCCCGCACGCACTCGCCTGCCCAGGTCAAGCAGATCAAGGCGAGCCTGCTGGAATTCGGCTGGACCAACCCGATCCTGGCGGATGCCATGGGCACGGTGGCCGGTCACGGGCGCACCATGTCGGCCGCCGAGCTGTACCGCGAGGGCAAGCAGATCAAGTTCCCCAACGGTACGGCCATCCCGATCGGCTACGTGCCGGTGGTGGACTGCACCGGCTGGAGCGACGCCCAGCGCAAGGCCTACGTGATCGCCGACAACCAGCTCGCCCTGAACGCCGGCTGGGACTACGAGATCCTGGCCATCGAGCTTGGCGACCTGAAGGACGTCGGCTTCGACATGGACCTGGTCGGCTTCGACCCGGACGAGCTGGCCAAGATCCTGGGCGAGGACGTCGAGACCGAGCTGCCGGAGCTGCCAGCCGACGACAAGGACCCGTTCGAGAAGATGTCCTTCACCCTGCACGAGGAGCAGGTGGACGCGGTGAAGGACGCGCTTGACCTGGCCAAGTCCATGGGCCCGTTCATTGCCTCGCCGAACGAGAACAGCAACGGCAATGCCCTGGCGCGCATCTGCGAGATGTTCCTGATGCAGAACGGTGGTGGCGAGTGACCTCGGCGAAGGACATCGTGGTCAAGCCGATCACCAAGGCCGCTGCCGATGCCCTGGTGAAGCGGGTGCACTACAGCGGGGCCGTGGTGCTGAACAGCCAGCTGCACCTGGGCGTGTTCCTCGACGGCCGGCTCGAAGGCGCCATGCAGTTCGGCCCGCCGATCGACAAGCGCAAGGTGCAGGGCCTGGTCGAGGGCACGGCCTGGAACGGCTTCATCGAGCTGAACCGCATGGCCTTCAGCGAGCGCCTACCGCGCAACAGCGAGTCGCGGGCGATCGGCGTGGCGATGCGGCTGATCCGCAAGCACTACCCGCACCTGAGCTGGGTGCTGAGCTTCGCTGACGGCTCGCAGTGTGGTGACGGCACGATCTACCGTGCCTCGGGCTTCGTGCTCACCGGCATCAAGCCGAACCGCTCGGCCTGGCGGAATGACGACGGCCACGTGGTCAGTCGCATCACGATGGAGAAGGACAAGCACACCGTGCGCGGCAAGGCCGGCATGGCAGCGTACCGGGAGCTGGGCTACAAGCCGATCGAGGGCTTCCAGCTCCGGTACATCTACTTTCTGGACCGGTCTGCGCGCGAGCGGCTGACCGTACCGGAGATCCCGTTCGCCCAGATCGAGCAGGTCGGCGCCGGGATGTACAAGGGTGTTTCGCGTGGCAAGCAAGCGATGGCCGGGTCCACCGGCACAGCGGCGGGGTAGCACCGACCGCCACGCTCCAACTTCCTGCTCGCAGCTGCGGTCGTGAGCAGACCATTGCCTGGCACCCATCATGAGGGCCAGGCAATGCCATCCTCCCCCACCACGGTCGCCATCGGTGACCTTGATCCGCACAGCTGGGTCCGCTTCGCCGATGGCGAGGTCGGGGTTATCCACGACAAGGTCAGCCAGCCCGGGTACCAGAAGGTATGCGTGGAGGTGCCAGGTGCGCGGCGCCCCATACGCATTTTGGCGTTTGACATTCGCGTAGAGCACGTCATCGACCGCTGCCCAACACCGCGCCAGACTGCCCAATAATTGTGCAATTCAGCCGTGCCACCAGCCCTGTAATCTGGTGGCACGTATGCCCAAGCTTATGATTTCCTTAGTTTAGTTAGGCGGCTGACCGTTTTAGGGCGCACATAGGGCGCTGCTTGGTGCACTTTCATACGAACCTATGTTGTGGGCGATCGAATTTAGCCGTCCAGACCTTGGCGCCGTCCCCTGAATTAAACATCCCCCAAATGTCTATATGAGTCTCACTTTACCGGCGTAGGCGAGCAGGTCTAAGAGCCCCCGCGCTCACCGAAAAGTGAGCGAAGACTCTTTTGCTTACGGAGTGTGAAGGTGTCGGTTTTCGAATTAACCGAAGGCTCGACCAGCTCAGCTAAGCGTTTGGGTCCGGTTTCTGTGCTCCGGATCGAAACGACTGGGTATGAGCGGGTTCTGCTGACTGAGCCCATCGTCTGGATACGTCTCGATCGACCAATTATCAGCTTCGATACGATTGACGGTAAAAGGCTGCCGGAAAAGCGGTGGGAGATTGGCTCTGTGTGTTTCCAGCCTGCTGGAACCGAGTTGAATTGTTCCCCAAGCCCCTATTCCAATGGAACAGCCATACGCCTTCACGGCGACCTGCTTGAGCGTGCCGCTGGCGGCATTGTCCCGTTCGAACGGCTCGACCTCGTGTACTCGGATATCACCGACGCGGCGGTCTTCGCGTACTCGAATGCACTCAGCGCAATGGCCCTGGCGCCCGATATTGGCGAGTGGCCGCTTCTGGTCGACTCCGCCGCCATGTCCCTGGGCGTGTCTGTTGTCCGGAAGCTGGCCGAGGCTGGCGGCATGCAGGCGATCAGTCAGCACTCCCCAATGTGCGACCTGCGCATGCGTCGCGTGTGCGAGTACGTCGAGGCGAACCTATCCAAGCGCATCGGCCTGCAGGACCTGGCCGACGTGGCGGCGCTTAGCCAGTACCACTTCAGCCGCCAATTCACCGAGAAGGCTGGCATCTCGCCGCTGCGCTACGTGATGGCGCGCCGAGTCGAGCTGGCCAAGCGTGAGCTGCTGCGGCCTGGCGCATCCATTGCCGAGGTCGCCTACGCCTGCGGGTTCAGCGGCCAGAGCCACTTCACCACGGCGTTCAAGGCCGCCGTAGGCACCACCCCTGGGGAGTACCGGCGAGCCAATGGCATCAGCTCGCTGGCGGCCTAAGCTGCGCGCGGGGCGATGCTGTCGTAGGCGTTCGCCCTGCGCGCCTCCTCCAGGTCGAAGGCGGCCTGCAGGTGCAGCCAGTAGCCCTCGCTGGTGCCGAAGTAGCGCGATAGCCTGATGTCGGTGTCGGCGCTGATGGCCCGGGCCCCGCGCACGATCTCCCCGACGCGCGTGGCTGGGACGCCAAGCGCTGTCGCCAGGGCGTTCTTGGTCAGCCCCATCGGCTCGATGAAGTCCTCCAGCAGGATCTCGCCCGGGTGCACGTTGTCGATGCGCTCGCCGGTGATGACGTCTGGGTTCGGGACGTAGGTCATGCTGCCCTCCTGTCAGTGGTAGTCGGTGATCTCGACGTCGAGGGCGTGCCCCTCGTGCCAGTGGAAGCACAGGCGCCACTGGCTGTTGATCCTGATGCTGTGCTGGCCGGCCCGCTCGTGCTTCAGGGCCTCCAGACGGTTGGCCGGCGGAATGCGCAGGTCGTCAAGGCGCTGGGCCGCGTCGAGCTGGCGGAGCTTGCGCAGCGCCGCTTTGTGGATGTCGAGCGGCAGGCGCCTGACCACGTACCCGTTGAAGACCGCTTCCGTCGCGTCATCCTTGAAGCTCTTGATCATGCGCCCCGCCTGGTTCGACTCCATATAACGCGTCGCGTCATATGACGCAAGGCGTTAGGTCGTTGCGGCGTGCCGTGCAAAATACTGTTGATCAAATAAGATTAACGGGTGCATAATCGCTGCATCAACCAACAACAGCAGTCGTTGACTGCGTAGGGAAAGGAAGTGGAAGGAAAATTACAAGTCGTGCCTGGAACCCAGCTCGACACGTATCGCAAGCTGGTTCAGGTCCTGATGGATCCGCCAATTGACCTAAGCGCAATTGAACCCAGCATTGAGCCAAGCGATTCCGCCAACATCGAGAAAATTGCCCGCCGCCTGGTCGCATGCTGGAACGCCTGCGAGGGCATCAGCACCGACGACATCGAATCGGTCAGCAAGAACACCGGGCCGCTGCTGGCGAACAAGCTGGCCGAGGTCGATGCCCTGCGGATCATGGCCACCCAGCGCGACGAGCTGCTGGCGGCGCTGCAATCCATCGCTGACTACGCCAAGCGCGACGGCGACATCATCGCCCAGCATCTGGGCGGTATCGCGAAAGCTGCCATCTTCGCCGCCCAGCCCACCACCGGCCCGACCATCGCCGAGCTGCAGGAGGCCGGCCACCTACCGGCGGCTGAGCCTTCCGCCGAGCACTTCACCAGCATCACCAAGGGCGGAACCTACGAGAAACTGGGCGCGATCCGTGGCGCTGGCCAGCTCAAGGGCCTGGCCGGCATCGCCTACCGCGACGTCGCCACCGGTGGCCTGTTCATCCGCACGCCGGAATGCTTCGCGGCGCGCATGAAGAAGGTCGAGCAGGGTGAAGGGGGTGCTGCATGACCCTCCCAGCCAACCTGCTCCACACCATCAACGCCAAGATGCACGAGGGCCAGTGCCCTACCGCTGGCAGCCTGGGCGAGTGCGCAGCCATCCACGATCTGGCGCCAGAGGTCGGGTTGCACATGGCCATGCTCTACATCTGGGACAACGAGTTCAACGACTCGGCCAAGGTGGCGAGCTGGTTCCACGAGGCCGGCGCCGAAGGCGTCACCGTCTCGCACACCCTGTTCAGCGATGACAACGAGGACCGCGACGGCAAGACCAGCACCGGCTGCCGCGAGTGGACCGTGTTCTTCCGGATGGCTGGGGGTGCGGTATGAGCATCCCTGTCGGCGCCACCCACAAGCTGCGCGGCGAGTTCTACCGGGAAGACTTCGACAGCTGGCACAGGTTGGTCGAAGGCCAATGGGTCGAAGTCGACCAGCGTAGCTGGGACTTCGTTACCCGCCATGCTGCGCCGATCACCGGTGCGATGCGCGAGGCCGTTGCTGCGGCTGAAGCGCAGGCCGAAAACCCGCTGGTCACCGCCCTGCGCGGCTGCATCAACGTCATGGAGCGCGACCTGAACGGCCTGGCCGTCATCCAGCCCGAGCTGCGGCAGGCGCGTGAAGCGCTGGCGGCCGCGGAAGATTGGCCTTGGCCGGATGCCGAGGTCCAGGCCTGGACCGGCGAGGGCCCACCGCCGGTGGGGATGGCGTGTGAGTTCCGCAAGTTCAGCCAGGATGCCGTGGAACCGTGGATTTCTGGAACGGTGCAATACCTGAGCGAACACACCGCGGTCCTAACCAACTCTGCAGGCGGCGAGCACGTACATCACCCGCGCACAATTGAATTCCGCCCCATTCGCACGCCCGAGCAGATCGCAGCGGAGAAGCTGAAGCAGGACGCAATTACCTTGTTCGGCGTC
>Ga0209370_1001462_pt1 | contig 20879 bp, 19 predicted proteins | sample AgamicAtPrz_FD_187164 | JGI IMG/M metagenome (GOLD analysis project Ga0209370, IMG submission 187164) | Agave microbial communities from Guanajuato, Mexico - At.P.rz (SPAdes) (version 2) | ecosystem: Host-associated > Plants > Phyllosphere > Phylloplane/Leaf | place: Guanajuato, Mexico... | reverse complement strand
ACGCGATGACATTATTGAAGGTTTAAGCACCATTCGCTCAGAAATTGAGGCTGGAAACTTTGAGTGGCGCATCGATCTTGAAGATGTTCACATGAACATTGAATCACGTTTGACTCAACGTATTGGTATTACAGGTAAAAAATTACACACTGGCCGTAGCCGTAACGATCAGGTTGCAACTGATATTCGTCTTTACCTACGCGACGAAATTGATGATATTTTAAAATTATTAGAACGTTTACAAAAAGGCTTGTTAGGCTTGGCTGCCAAAAATGTAAATACAATTATGCCTGGCTTTACACACCTACAAACTGCTCAGCCTGTGACTTTTGGTCATCACTTGTTAGCATGGTTTGAAATGTTAGTGCGTGATACCGAACGTCTTCAAGATTGTCGTAAGCGCGTTAACCGCATGCCACTTGGTTCAGCTGCTCTTGCTGGTACAACTTATCCGATTGACCGTGCTTATACAGCAGAACTTTTAGGTTTTGAAGCTGTATCTGAAAACTCTCTTGATGCTGTATCTGACCGTGACTTTGCCATCGAATTTAATGCTGCTGCAGCACTGATCATGATGCATTTATCACGTATGTCAGAAGAACTGATTCTCTGGACTTCTGCACAGTTCAAATTTGTGAACATTCCTGACCGTTTCTGTACTGGCTCATCAATCATGCCACAGAAGAAAAACCCGGATGTTCCAGAACTTATTCGTGGTAAATCTGGCCGTGTATTTGGTGACTTAATTAGCTTACTTACGCTCATGAAAGGTCAACCATTGGCATATAACAAAGACAACCAAGAAGACAAAGAACCATTATTTGATGCAATCGATACGGTTCGTGGTTCGCTCATGGCTTTTGCAGACATGATTCCTGCATTGGTTCCAAATATTGAAATTATGCGTGAAGCTGCACTTCGTGGTTTCTCGACTGCAACCGATCTTGCTGACTATTTAGTGAAAAAAGGCGTTGCTTTCCGTGATGCACATGAAATTGTAGGTAAAGCAGTCGCATTAGGTGTGGCTGAAGAAAAAGATTTATCTGAGCTCACACTTGAGCAATTACAACAATTCTCTGACTTAATTACAGCAGATGTGTTTGATAAAGCCTTAACACTAGAAGCTTCTGTAAATGCACGTGATCATATTGGTGGAACTTCACCAAAACAGGTTGAAGCTGCGATTGCGCGTGCCCATACACGTTTAGAACAGTTATACGCTTAAGGATAAAACATGAGTCGCCAAGTATTTTGCCGTAAATATCAAAAGGAAATGGAAGGTTTAGACTTCGCTCCTTTCCCGGGTGCTAAAGGCCAAGATTTTTTTGAAAATGTTTCTAAGCAAGCATGGCAAGAATGGTTACAGCATCAAACTACGCTCATTAATGAAAAGCGTTTAAACGTGTTTGAACCAGAAGCGAAAAAGTTTCTTGAAGAACAACGTGAAAAATTCTTCAATAATGATGAAAGTGTAGAAAAAGCTGAGGGCTGGAAACCAGAGTAATCAGTTTCATTTAGCTTTTACATCATTAAAAAGGCGGGTCTATATACATAGATCCGCCTTTTTTTACGTGAAACTTACACAAACATAAAAAGCCTTACATAGAGAGCACAGGACTCTACATGACATCAAAAAGCGAAGAACTTAATATCACTCTATAGCAAGAAGAACACGATCCCTGTCGTGTTTATGCACTTGATTTTCTGTCCTGAACTTCCCCCCAAAGTTCGGGACATTTTTTTATCCATTATTTTTAAAAATAAAAAAGCCTTGTTTCAAACAAGGCCTTTAAATATTTCAGCTCAAGATTATTTTTCGTGAACTTTGGCTTCAATTTCTTCAATTTTGGTATGACGAGCATCAAAGCCTTTCGCCATATAAATGACTTGCTCAGCAATGTTACGAGCATGATCACCAATACGCTCTAATGAACGTAAAACCCACATGACATTAATCACACGAGCAATATGGCGTGGATCTTCAATCATATAAGTCATTAATGTGCGTGTTGCTGACTGATATTCACGGTCGATGTCAGCATCGGCTAAAAGTACACGTAAAGCTTGATCTGCATCTAAACGCGCAAAAGCATCAAGTGCATCATGAATCATGACACGAACTTGGTTACCAATATGACGTGTTTCCATGTAGCCACGAGGTGAACCTCCCTCTTCACAGAGGTTTTGTGCAATACGGGCAATTTTTGCAGCTTCATCACCAATGCGCTCAAGGTCAGTATTGGCTTTGCTCATGGCAATAACCATACGCAAGTCAATCGCTGCTGGATGACGACGCGCCAAAATCAGCGTCAGGCCTTCATCAATATCACGTTCATATTGATTGACTGCATTATCTTTAAATTGAACATCAATCGCTAAATTTGCGTCTGTATCAAGCAAAGAATGAATTGAATTGGCAACCTGTTGTTCGACCAAGCCACCCATGGTCATAAACTTTGTGTTTACATCTTGCAAATCTTCATTAAATTGAGAAGAAATATGATGGCTTAACACCGGATTACTCGGACTCAAGGGAAGCCTCCAACATGATGGCGCAGGAATAAAATGATTGAGTATTAAAACACAGCTATCATTAAGTTTTTATGACAAAATTAAATTTCAGATAAAAGCATTTTATTACTGATACGTTAACCAGCTATTAAGCTCGACCAGATCTTTTTCACCTAATTGGCCTACCGCAGCTTTTAAACGAAGTACATTCAATAAATAGTCATACTGAGCATTAAGATAATCCTGTTTTGCAGAAAAAGCATTACGCTGGGCTAATAAAACATCAACCATACTTTTTAGGCCTTCGTTATAACTTGCTTTCGAGGCTTGAGAAACTAAAGAAGATGAATCCATTGCAGCTTTTCTTGCTTCAAGTTTGGCTTGATCGGTATCGACCTGCATAAAGGCACTTTTTACATCGACATTGGCACGGCGAATCGCTGCATCAAGTTGCGCCTGCGCTTTACTGGCTTCTACAGTCGCCTTTTTAATTGATGTTCGGGTCCGTCCGCCATTAAATAAATTCCAGTTCATTTCTACCCCAACCTGATCAAATTTTCCGTCAGTCGAAATAAGTGTCTCTGGTGTTTGTTTGGTATAGCCATAGCTTGCCACAGCATCTATTTGGGGATAAAGCGCTGCCTTTTCTACACGGCGCTGGTCCTCACTATATTTTTGCTGTAAGCGGGCTTGCTGAATTTTTAAGTTTTTTTGCTGCGCCAAAGAAAGCCAGTCATTAAGCTCTGCCGGATAAGGCTTTTGAAAATTAAAATCACTTCGCAGTACAGCGAGTTTATCTTGATAAGAACCAATATATTCAGAAAGCTGCTCTTGGGCCAAAAGTAATTGAACATTAGTTGAAATACGATTGGCTCTGGCATTTTGATATTGAGCATTTGCTTCACTCACATCACTACGCGCCACCAAACCTTCTTTGAGTTTGGCATTCATCATATTAAGCTGCTCAAGCAAAGCTTTTTCTTCTTGTAGGTATGCAACACTGAGTGCCTGCTGACGCAACACATTAAAATAGGCTTCTGCCACATTTAAAACATGATCTTGCTTTTGCAGTCTTAAAGTAATTTCACTTAAGGCAACCGAAGTTTTAACTTGCTTATAACCTTCCCAAGCATCCATTCGAAAAAGAGGCTGACGGGCAGATAAAGTTGCTTGTTTGGTAGTCGATGTATTACTTACCAAAGCATCGGAAAGTCCTTCCTGATCAACACCCGGAAAGTTTGAACGTTTTACAGTTTGTCGATTACGAGTAATGTTTCCAGACAGTGTGACAGTAGGTAATAATGCCCCCGTTGCCAAGCCTAAATTAAGTTGATCTGCTTCATATTGTTGTTGATTGGCTTGCCATGTCGGGTCATTTTGTTTTGCGCGCTCATAAGCTTCAACCAAATCTAGAGCAAAACTCGAAGATGCAAAACTCCAAAGGCCCACAGCGACCATTAATTTTATTTTCATTGTTCAAATCAACGATAAAACTTGCTCTTAAGACTAAGAAAAATTCTAATCAAACTCAAGCCATTAAAAGTTTTAGTTTTTTAAGAGTCCTTAGTTTTTGACAAGATTAAAATACAAATAAAAATCAAAAATATGCCTATCCAACCGACCAATGAAACATGCTCACCAACCAAAACAATCGCAAAAATCGCAGCAACTAAAGGTTCGAATAAAGTTAGGGTGGTCGCTTTGCTGGCATTTACTGTTTTTAGACCAAAACCGAAAAGTAAATAACCCAAAAACATAGGAATTAGCATCATATAGCCAGCCACAAGTAGATTGGTTGAGCTTTGCAGTAACCCTCCACCTGTAATCAATAAAGTAGGCAGTAAAATAACTGCTCCACCACCCATAATCATGCCCATTGCAGCTTTAGCAGCAACGCCCCGATCTATTAATCTTTTTGCAGCCCATGAATAAAGCGAATAAGTTGTAGCAGCGACCAGCCCAAGGAAAATACCGAAGAATTTATTCCATTGATTTGTACTCTCTTGAACCGCATGACTTTCGCCCATCGACAACATCGTTACACCAAGCACCCCGCACACAAAACTTAGAAACCAGATAGCCGATAAAGCTTTGCGGTCAAAAAATCGTTCTAAAATTGCTGCGATCAATGGAGCAGTACCAATTGAAACCACGGTACCAATCGTAATGCCCGCATAATGCATTGAGGAATAAAAGGCCAAAGGATAAATACCAACTGCCGCTACACCTAAAAGCAGCATTGAAAGATTTTCTCTAACAAATTGTCGGTTTTCCCGAATTGCTTTTGAAGCGACCAAAGCTTGTAAAAGACCTCCTCCACCCATCGCTACAGCGCCAATAGCAAGTGGGCCAAGTGTCGGTGCAAATGCTGCGGCCGTACCAGTTGTTCCCCACAAAACGGAAGCAACTAAAATCGCAACTGTGCCTCCATAGCTACTATTTTTAATGAGGCTAATCATGTGGGCATTCTCTATTTAAAATGTCTTCTGCCATTTGTTTTGCCAAGAGGAGTTGACGACTGTTACCTTCCAACCCTGCTCGTGCCATAGAACCTTCTAAAAGAAAAGAAAGCTGTGTAGCCACATAGCTAATACGCTGTGAGTCGGGTATTAATTTCTTTAAATGCTCAGTAACAATAGCCTCAACTTCTTCTTTATGCTGTCTTACCGAGCTTCGCCCTGCACTATTTGCCGGAAACTCAGCCGCAGCATTCAATAATCCACAACCACGAAAGCCTTTTTCATAGGCAAATTCTGCATGGTCTTGATAGGCATCAAACACGGCTAAAATGGCTTGTTTCGCTGTTTCTGTTTTTTCTAAACGTGTTTGGTAGAGATCAAGCCATTCTTGATGCCGTGCAGCAATGTAGGCATCAACAAGATCTCCTTTTGAAGAAAAATTATTATAAAGCGACATCTTCGCCACATCTGCTTTAGCCGTAACTGTGTTAATTCCTGTTGCAGTAATGCCATCGTTATAAAACAAGGTTGCTGCTGCATCGAGAATTTTCTGTCTTGCTGTTTTATCATTCATAGCTTTAATTTAAGTAGACCGACCTACCTAATGATAAAGATTTCTAACAATGATGCAATCTTTTTAAGCGTTATAATTTGAGCAATATTAATTTTTATAAAAGTACAATGATGAAAAAAGTTCTATTGATGAGTATGTGCAGTGCACTACTTTTAGCTGGATGTAGTAAAACATCAGAGCAAGATCAGGTCGTATCTAAAGAGCAAAAACCAACTGAACAAAAGGCTTCTCAAAAACAAGACAGCGGTTGCTTACAAATTATGGTAGCCATGCACACGATTAATCAGAACAGTAAAATAGAAGATTTAAATCAAATTAATGAAAAGCTTAAAACCTGTATTCCTTCGTTAAAAAATGAGGAACAGCTTAAGCTAATTGATGCATCAACAACTATGTATCAACGTTTTCTTAAACAAGACTACACTGAAAAAACAGGCCGAGCGTTTGAAGCTTTTGGCTACGCTGTTTTAGAACATAAACAACAAGACCTTAAAAAGGTGATTCAAAGTCAGAAAAAGCTCTTCGCCCAACTGAGCCCGCGTGATCAATATTTACTTCAACATGAAGGCCAAGCCTACATTGAACTGCTTTATCAAGGTGAAGGCATGTTTACCTATCGACGTCAGCCAAACTATTTAGTTGATGTTTTTTCTAAAGCCTTACCAGCAGACCAAAAAGAGTTCTTAACTCGTATGGCCAAAGACAATCAAAACATTTTCTATAACGATGGTGCTTTAGCTATTTCTTGGAAAGAGCTCACTGAACGCGCATTGTTTTGGGAAAAATTTATTCAAAAGTATCCAGAAAGCCACTTTATTAGTGACGCCAAATTACTCTTTAACGAATATCGCTATTTTATTTTCTTTGGCCTAGATAACACCCCTGTGTCAGATGAATATGCGCCGAACACATGGTTTGATAAAGATGCGCTTCAGCAAATTCGGTTTCTCTCTACACAAAATGAATCGAGTTTAGCCAAACCTGCTCAACTGTTTCTTAAGTTTATTGCCACTCCTGTAGAGGAACGCAATAAACAATTTAAAATAGATTTAACTGATAAGAATGGCGATAAAAAATCAAATTATCAGATTACGCATGAACAACTTGAGCAGTTATTGAAATTTGATTCGCCATGGAACACTGAAGTCTATCGTGACTGCCATATGGATGCCATTTGTATAGATACAAATTGACAATGCCAGCCAACCTAAAACATGTTAGTCTTTAAATCGCTTGACGGAGCGCGAGTAATAACTCGCTGAGATTGTGTAAATTCCGTGTTATCGCAACACAAGTTTGATCACAAGTACCGTTGAACCTGATCAGGTTAAGACCTGCGTAGGAATCAAGCCATCTGAAAACTTAAAGCCTTAAATTTATCTCATAAAGATAAATCCGCCATCGTTTTTGGTCGTGCTTGATTCGTTGATGTTATTCATAAGGATCATGTGATGAACCAGTTAACGAATCTCTCTTCTGCTGAAATTTCAGCACAACATGAACAAGATGCAAAAGATTTAACTCGCATCTTACCCGCTTCTAAAAAAGTTTATATTGAAGGCTCTCGTCCTGATATTCAGGTTCCAATGCGAGAAATTTCTTTAACAGATACTCCAACTGGTCTAGGCGGTGAACATAATCCCCCTGTTATGGTCTATGACACTTCAGGTGTTTATACAGATCCGAATGTTCAAATTGATTTAGACAAAGGTTTACCTTCAGTTCGCCAAAACTGGATTGAAGAACGTAACGATACTGACGTACTTTCTGGTTTAACTTCAACTTTTGGTCAAGAACGTTTAAAAGACATTCGCACCGCTGACATTCGTTTTGCTCACATTCAAAACCCACGCCGCGCTAAAGCTGGCAAAAATGTCACTCAAATGCACTATGCCAAGCAAGGTATTATCACACCTGAAATGGAATATATTGCAATTCGTGAGAATCAGCGCCAGCGTGAAGGTGTTGATATGCGTCAACATGCTGGACAAAATTTCGGTGCAAAAAACTTAAAAGAAATTACACCTGAATTTGTTCGTCAAGAAGTTGCTGAAGGTCGTGCGATCATTCCTGCCAACATTAACCACCCAGAACTTGAACCAATGATTATTGGCCGTAACTTCTTGGTTAAAATTAATGCCAACATTGGTAACTCAGCACTTGGCTCTTCAATTGATGAAGAAGTTGCCAAAATGACTTGGGCAACCCGTTGGGGTGCCGACACCATTATGGATTTGTCGACAGGTAAAAACATTCATGAAACACGTGAATGGATTATTCGTAATTCACCTGTTCCAATCGGTACCGTACCTATTTATCAAGCGCTTGAAAAAGTTGATGGTGTTGCAGAAGACCTAACATGGGAAATCTTCAAAGACACACTGATTGAACAAGCCGAACAAGGCGTTGACTACTTCACAATTCACGCAGGTGTATTGCTTCGCTACGTACCACTTACCGCAAACCGTTTAACAGGTATTGTGTCGCGTGGTGGTTCAATCATGGCGCAGTGGTGTCTAGCACATCATGAAGAAAACTTCTTATACACTCATTTCGATGAAATCTGTGAAATCATGAAAGCTTATGACGTTTCATTTAGCTTAGGTGATGGCTTACGTCCGGGTTGTATTCAAGATGCAAATGACGAAGCACAGTTCAGCGAACTGAAAACATTAGGTGAACTTACTCACCGTGCATGGGAACACGATGTTCAAGTCATGATTGAAGGCCCTGGTCACGTACCAATGCACATGATTAAAGAAAACATGGACCTTCAGTTAGAAGTGTGTAAAGAAGCACCATTCTATACGCTCGGGCCATTAACGACAGATATCGCTCCGGGTTATGACCACATTACCTCTGCAATTGGCGCAGCCATGATTGGCTGGTATGGCACAGCAATGCTTTGTTACGTGACACCGAAAGAGCATTTGGGTCTACCAAACAAAAAAGATGTTAAAGACGGGATTATTACCTACAAGCTTGCGGCACATGCTGCCGATCTTGCTAAAGGACATCCGGGTGCACAGGTACGCGATAATGCCTTATCAAAAGCACGTTTTGAATTCCGTTGGGATGATCAGTTCAACCTAAGTCTGGACCCTGATACAGCACGTAGCATGCATGATGAAACCTTACCAAAAGAGGCGCATAAATCTGCTCACTTCTGTTCAATGTGTGGACCAAAATTCTGTTCGATGAAAATCACTCAGAATGTCCGTGACTATGCCAACAATCTCACTAATAGCGATTCAGAGGTTGAAGAAGGCCTCAAAGCAATGAAAGAGGTTTATCAAGAACAAGGACAAAAACTGTATCATAAAGTGTAAATATTCAAAAAAAACACTTGCCTAGCCATGATTCTCGGTTAGGATGAAATAAATAGATTTCGTCCTGACCGAATCATGAGTATTGTTGAACGTCCAAGTTATACATCTAAAGATGTCGAAGTAACATCACGTGAATCATTATTCCGTGGTTTTATTCAAGTTGAAAAAGTCAGCCTTCGACATCGTCTATTTAATCAAACTAAATATACTCATGTATTGCAGCGTGAACTCGTTCATCGGCCTGAAGCGGCTGGTGTTCTACTTTACAGCGACCAAAAGCAACAGTTTGCATTGATTGAACAGTTTCGTGTTGGGGCTTTAGACGACTCTCAGTCTCCATGGCAGCTGGAAATCATTGCAGGCGTATTAGATGGAGACGAATCTCCCGAAACTTGTATTCGACGAGAGAGCCTCGAAGAATCTGGATGTGAAATTCAGGACTTAAAGCATCTATTTAGTTTTTACCCCTCTGCCGGGGCGTGTTCCGAATTTTTTCATTTGTATGCTGCCGAAACTGAATTACCCACTGAAGGTGGTATATTTGGCGTAGATGATGAGGGTGAAAATATTCAACTACATTTATTTAATTATAGTGACATCCAGCCCCTACTCGACAGCGGACGTTTAAGAAACGCTCCTGTCATTATGGCGTTACAATGGTTATCTCAACACATCACAACGATAATAAAATCCGACGAGGTAGGACGGTGACTTTTCAAGTCTCAACACTTTCACAAAAAGACCATGTCATTATACAAATTACCGATACCCACCTATTGGAGTATCCACATTTAGAATTTGTGGGTATGAATCCTGAAGAAAGTTTTCATGCCATTATTCAGCAAATACGAAATAAACATCCTGAAATTGATGCTATCGTCCATACGGGTGATCTGGCTCAGGCACCAACACCTATTACCTACAAACGCTATATTCAATATATGCAAACGCTTGGTCTGCCTTTTTTTCAGACCTTAGGTAATCATGACAATGTTGACCATTTTCCATTGCATAAAGAGAACCATCAGGAACCGGTGGTGATTGGCTTAGGAAACTGGCGCGTTATTTTATTAAATAGTGCGGTAAAAGGTCATATTGATGGGCATCTATCAGAAGAACAACTAGAGAACTTAACGGCTTTACTCAAAGAGTTTGCAGACAACCCGATTTTGTTAGCTTGTCATCACCATCCTTTTGCCATGAAATCGAAATGGATTGATCATCACAAACTACAAAATTCTAATGCTTTGCTTACAGCATTAACGCCGTTTAAAAATGTAAAAGCATTAGTCTGTGGCCATGTCCATCAGGACTCCATAAACATTTGGCAAGGGGTAGAATTTTTCTCGACTCCATCGACAAGTGTTCAGTTTAAACCGTTTAGTAATGATTTTGCTTTAGATCAAAATGCTCCCGGCTACCGTTACATTCGTCTAAAAAACGACGGTAGTTTTGAAACAGAAGTCTTCCGTCTTGAAAATTTTCAAGGGCATATAAACACTGATATTTCAGGCTATTAGCCCTATTTCTTATATGCTTATATATAATTATGACTGGGGTAAACACGTTTTGAAAATATTTACGGGTCGGAATGACTATCATCTTGCAGGAAAAATCTATATGATGACGACCCGATGGGAAAATCCCATCGATGGTTTTCTATAAAAACACTTGCATATCACCATATTTTTTGCGTATAGATAATACGTGTATGTAGTGGAAGGTGACAAAGCTTCTGCAAAACGTGCACGTAAAGTGAAACCTAAAACTTCTGACATAGGCACAACTGCAAGTTTATTTGGTATTGCACCTTATCAACCTAAGAAAAATGAAGAGTACATGTCTGAAGGACAGCTCGAGCATTTCCGACAAATTCTGCAAGCATGGAAAGCTGAATTAATGTCTGAAGTTGATCGTACTTTAAATACGATGCAAGACGAATCAACTGCACTGCCAGATGTAAACGACCGTGCTACCCAAGAAGAAGAATTTGCAATTGAATTACGTACACGTGACCGTGAACGTAAGTTAATTCGTAAAATCGAACAATCTATGGAAGCAATTAAGAATGAAGACTACGGTTTCTGTGAAACTTGTGGTATTGAAATCGGCTTACGTCGTTTAGAAGCACGTCCAACTGCAACTTTATGTATTGATTGCAAAACTTTGGCAGAAATTAAAGAGAAGCAAAATAACGGTTAATTGTGACTGTTGAGAATTCTCTAGCCGAGCACAGCTCTGCTCTTGCGCAGCAGTTAAATCGCCTGCCAGAAAAGCATAGCTTTTCTCTTGCGCAGTGGCGGAACAATGTTCCGCTTAATCGCTGCTCATACTCAGGCCGGTTTGCGCCCTCGCCAACCGGCCCTTTGCATTTTGGATCACTCATTACTGCTGTTGCCAGCTATTGCGATGCAAAAGCCCATCAAGGCAAATGGTTGGTTCGTGTCGAAGACACAGATATCCCTCGTATTTATCCCGGTAGTGAAGAGCATATTCTCACCTCACTGGAAGCCTTCCAGTTTGAACCCGATGCCGAGATCATCTTTCAAAAAAACCGTTTAGACATTTATGAAAGCGTATTAGGCCAACTTAAGGAAGAAGGTCTTATTTATGCATGTCAATGTACGCGTAAAATGTTGGGTTCAAATGCAATCTATGCAGGTACTTGCCGTGATCTGAACCTTGATTTTCAAGGTCAAGCGATACGGGTAAAAGTTCAAGATCAGCAGATCTGTTTCGATGACCGACTTCAAGGACGTCATTGCTCCAATCTACAACACGATCTCGGGGACTTCGTCCTTAAGCGCCGTGATGGGATTATTAACTATCAACTTGCTGTCGTCGTAGATGATTATCTACAGGGTATCACCCATGTCGTTCGAGGCGCAGATCTACTAGATAACACTGAACGTCAGATCTGGCTGGGACAGCTTCTAGGTTATCCTAAACTGAGCTATATGCACCTTCCCCTTGCCATGAATGACCAAGGACAAAAGCTCTCTAAACAAAATCTTGCTCAAGCGCTCGATTTATCAAAAGCTCCAGAATTACTCCAAAAAGCAATCCAAGCATTAGGACAACCTAAGGTTGATCTAGATCAGCCTAGAGTGATGCTAAGGCAGGCCGTAGCGCAGTGGAATGTCGATTTAATTCCCCATGGACAAGAGCTCAGCGGAACATATCTCTAAATAATAAAAAAAGCCCGATATCAAATCGGGCTTTTCTAAAGTTCTAAATATTCAATTAGAAGTTTGACTCTTCTCGTTCTGGGTTTACTTCTTGTGTTGAAGCATCGATCTTTAAGATCAAGCTAATCATCGCAGCACACATCATTAAAGATGTACCACCATAACTAATGAATGGCAAAGTCAAACCTTTGGTCGGCATCAAGCCCATATTCATGCCCGCATTTACCAAAATCTGAAGCAAGAAAATAATGCTAATACCGTAAGCTAAATAGCCAGCACGCAGGTAATGATGTTTCAAAGCACGGTGACCGATTTTGATACAGCATGCGAGCATCAAGAAAGACAAGCCAATAACAATCGAAATACCCACGAAGCCAAATTCTTCACCTAGCACTGCCAACATAAAGTCAGTATGTGCTTCAGGTAAATAAGACAGTTTTTGTACACTGTGCCCTAAGCCTGTACCAAACCACTCACCACGACCAAAAGCCATTAATGCGTTTGATAACTGATAACCCACGCCCAACGGGTCTGCCCATGGGTCGGTAAATGAAATCAAACGTTGGAAACGGTAGGGTTCAAATAAGATCAAAAACACAATACCTGTGACAATCGCACCAAGCATGATTAAGAACTGTGTTGGCGGTGCACCAGCCAAAAAGAACACCCCGACCATCATCATGACAATAACGACCGTTGCCCCTAAGTCAGGCTCAGCAATAATCAAACCGACTGTGATTGCCATTACCCCACTTAAACGTAGCAAGCCTTTCCAATGAGTACGAACCTCTTTGGCACGGCGTACAACGTAGTCTGCGGTAAAAATTGCCATCATGACTTTGGCAACCTCGGTTGGCTGCAAGGTAAAGCCACCAATTTTAATCCAACGTGTAGAACCGTTGACTTCCGAACCCACCACCAAAGCAGCAAGCAACAGAACCATGGTTAATAGCCACAGCGGAAAGGTATTTTTAAACCACGTATTAAGTGATATCCGATAGGTCAAATAAGCCACCACACCCGCAGCGACAATCGAAATACCATGACGAATCACATAGTGAAACGGGTTTTCATGCATATATTCAGCATAGGGCATCGAAGCGGATGCAACCATCACTGAACCGATACATAATAATGCAACGACACAGAAAATCAGGATATTACGTGGCGTCACTTCTGCTGGCCATTTAGGCAATATCCGTTCATACCAATGATTGATTTTCTGGATTGTGGTCTGAGCTAAGCCTGCCATACTACATTCCTAATCATGTTTTCTTTAAACCAACGAATTGACGCAGGCAACAAACTGCTGACCACGATCATTATAACTTTTAAACATATCAAAACTTGCACATGCTGGTGATAACAACACCACATCTTCAGCTTGCGTTTCACGTTGACACAGCTCTACAGCTTCTTTAAGCGTTGCTGCATGTAAAATTTTAGTTGCGCCTTGAATAGCCTGTTCGATGACAGGTGCATCCTCACCAATCAATACCACAACTTTGGCATATTTTTCGATAGAAGAACGTAATGGAGCAAAATCTTGACCTTTACCTTGTCCACCTAAAATCAAGGCAACCTTACCCTTTTTAACCTCAATTGCAGCGCCTAAACCATCAATCGCTGCAAGTGTAGCACCCACGTTGGTGCCTTTAGAGTCATTGTAATAGCGTACATCATGCACAGTCTTTACATATTCACAGCGGTGCTCTAATCCTTTAAATTGTTTTAAAGTCTCAAGCATCGATTCCATAGGCAGACCAATCGCTTCACCTAAAGCTAAACAAGCTAAAGCATTGGCTACGTTGTGCATGCCTTGAATATATAAATCCGAGCTTTTAATTAAACGCTGTAAACCACGCGCAAGCCAAAGCGAGCCATCACCATCTCTTAAAACACCATATTGATTTAAATCAGGTGCATTTAAACCAAAGCTTTGCATTGGTGTTGTATCTGGAACAAGAGGACGGCTTAAAGCATCATCACGGTTAAATACTACTTTTTTAACACCTTGGAAAATACGGTGTTTTGCTTGATGGTAACCCAACATATTACCGTGGCGATCTAAGTGGTCTTCACTCATATTCAGAACCACAGCAACTTCAGCATTTAAATGAGATGTGGTTTCCAACTGAAAACTTGATAATTCAAGCACAAGCAGTTCAGGTTGATCTTTTAATAAATCTAGAGCCGGGCGTCCAAGATTGCCACCCACAGCAACTTTCTTACCTGCCTCTTTAGCCATTAAGCCAATTAAGGTTGTTACTGTACTTTTCGCATTAGAGCCAGTGATCGCAACAATAGGCACATCAGTTGCACGGCGTAATAATTGAATATCCCCTACTACCGATATCCCCTGAGCAATAGCTGCCTGAATTTCTGGTAATTGTGGTGCAAGGCCTGGGCTTAAAATAATTTCTTCTGCTTGTAATAATAATTCTTGATCAAGTTGACCAAAACTTGTCTTTACTCCTGCCGGAATCTGATCATGCCCCGGCGGCGTGGGGCGAGAGTCTGTTACTGCAACTTGGTAGCCTTGTTCATGCAGGAAATTTACAGCCGAAACTCCTGAGATTCCCAAGCCTGCGACAACTTTTAACCCACCACGTTGTATTAACATTTTTGCCCCACAATTTATCAATCGACAGAATGGCAAAAATGTTAGCACTTTGCTGTTTTGAATGCTTTTTCAGTTTGAACTTTATTCATCTTTTTTTGTGTCAGTGCGTAAAAAAGCCATCAATATGATGGCTTTTTAAACGAAACAGGAAATAGTGAATTTACTGCCATTTAATCGGCTTAATTTCTTGAACGGGATTGGTAGGTTTATCTTCACTTGAACAGCCACAGCCACCAGCACAACCAAAGGTCATTTTTGGTTTAAGCCATTTTGCCAAAGTTGTCCAACCCTGCTTTTCGCAAAATATAGAGAGTGAAGAAAATACTGAATTTGCTGTTTTTGGAAATACTTTCTTAAAAACAACGACAGCACTCCAAATCACTAATACCGCAATGATCAGATATTGAACCATATACAACCTCCTTTCTTGCCTTAACCCCAATAATGGGAAGCAATTTGATAGGTAACAAACGATGCTAAATAAGCTAAACCAAACAGATATGCAGTCATAGCTGCAACATGTTTCCATGAACCTGTTTCACGGCGTACCGTTGCTAATGTTGCCAAACAATGTGGAGCATAAATGAACCACACTAAAAGCGATAAACCTGTTGCCAAAGACCAACCTGTTCCATCTGCACTAATCAGGTGTGACAAACCTTGCGCCACTGCATCATCACTTGTTGCAGATAACGCATACACCGTACCTAAGGCAGCTACCACAACTTCACGAGCTGCCATAGCTGGAATTAACGCAATACAGATTTGCCAGTTAAAACCAATTGGAGCAAATAAAGGCTGGATAAGATGCCCAAGCATACCTGCAAAACTATAATCTATAGCAGGTAATGTCGCCCCTTCTGGTGGTTGTGGGAAAGTACACAAAAACCATAGCAAAATAGAGAGCGCAAAAATAATTCCACCGACACGCTTCAAGAAGATCTTTGCACGATCCAACAAACCGATTCCTACACTTTTTAAATCAGGGAAACGATAACTTGGCAGCTCTAGCAATAAAGCATGTTGAGACTTATCTTTTTGGAAGAATTTCATTAAAAATGAAACACAGAGTGCACTCACAATACCAGCCATATACAGGCCGAAAAGCACCAGACCTTGGAGGTTGAAAATACCCCAGACCATTTTCTCTGGAATAAATGCAGCAATCAGCAAGGCATATACAGGTAAACGTGCTGAACAGGTCATTAATGGCGCAACCATAATGGTCGTAAAGCGATCACGAGGGTCACTAATACTACGCGTTGCCATAATTCCCGGTACTGCACAGGCGAAGCTTGAAAGTAAAGGAATGAAGGCACGGCCGCTTAAACCAGCTTGAAACATTAATTTATCAAGCAAAAATGCTGCGCGCGGTAAATAACCTGATTCTTCTAATACTAAAATGAAGAAGAATAAGATCAAAATTTGTGGCAAGAACACCACTACACCACCAGCACCCGCGATAATGCCGTCAACCACCAAACTATGCAGTAGCGGCTGGGTAATCACACTTCCTATGACTTCACCTAGCCAACCAAAGAAGCCTTCAATGCCATCCATGAATGGAGCTGCCCAAGCAAAAACTGCTTGGAACACAATAAACATCATGAGAGCAAGGCTAAGTAGGCCTAAAACTGGATGTAAGAAAATGCGATCTAGAAAATCAGTACGCTTATCTCCCTGATCAACATAATGAACCACATCTTTAAAAATCATATCGATTTTTTGATGATGAGTCCCAGTTAAACCACTGAGTTCAGTCTGTGGCACACTGTATTTTTCTTGATCAAGGGCATGTAATAAATTTTCAATACCTGCATTACGGACAGCAACTGTTTCGACAACGGGTACGCCCAAACGCTGGGACAACTTTTGAGTATTAATTTGGATGCCACGACGACGCGCTTCATCCATCATATTCAGTACTAGTAAAATCGGACGACCTAGCTCGATCATTTCGAGCACGAGGCCTAAATGCAATTTTAAGTTAGTGGCATCAACCACACATAAAAAGGCATCTTGCTGACCTTCTTCGGCAATTTTACCCAAGCAAACGTCACGGGTAATGGCTTCATCAGGACTGGTCGCATTAAGACTATAGGTCCCTGGCAAATCGAGTACACGTACTGCTCGACCTGAAGGCAACTGAAAATGACCAACCTTACGCTCGACCGTTACGCCCGCATAGTTTGCAACTTTTTGTCGAGTTCCAGTTAAATGGTTAAAGAGAGAGGTTTTACCACAGTTCGGGTTTCCCACAAGGGCAATACGTAACGCATCACTCATGCGGGTACTCCTTCTTCTACTTGAATTTCAATTTTTTCCGCTTCTGCTTTACGTAAAGCGAAGCGAGTAAAGCCAATTTGGATCAAGATCGGATCACCACCAAAAACACCCTTGGTAATCACTTCCACTCGTGTGCCTGGTACAAAGCCCAGACTTTCCAAACGAATTGCGACCAAATCTTGCTGCTCGGACTCTACTTCTATCCGATTCACTTTGGTGATGGTCGCCGCTTGCTTCACTTTTAAAGCTGATAAACGCACCGCATCCGATCCTAAACCTTTTTTTCTAGTATACATATAAATGAGAATAATTACCAAATAAGGTTAAATTTCACTTCTTATTCAGTTTAATCGACAAATCTTAAAGTTTCTTTTACAGTACAGAGGTTTAGAGGATCTAGTGTATGTTGAATAAAAAACCGCGTATTCCAAGCCCTGTTCAAATTCCTGAACATTTAAGCTTTTTACAAGGTTTTCGCGACTATCTTGTTGCTCAGACGGTAAGTCCACATACACGCAATGCTTATTTATCCGACCTCATTCAATGTAGTGAACTTCATAAAAAAACAGCTCTTCCAGAGTGGACAAGTGATGATATTGCAGATGTTTTGATTGAGTTGACCAAAGTCGGAAAAAGCCCGCGCTCGATTGCCCGCTGTCTATCTGCCCTACGCCAGTTTTACAAATTTTTACGTGAACAGAAATTACGAAGTGATAATCCTGTAGCAACCCACCATTCTCCAAAAATTGGCAGAGCTTTACCCAAAGACCTATCAGAGGAAGATGTAGAAGCACTCATTCAGGCTCCTGACATAAATACGGCACTCGGTTTACGTGACCGAGCAATGTTTGAAGTGCTTTATGCCTGCGGATTACGTGTTTCTGAACTACTTAACTTACGCCTAGAACTCATTAATTTAAAACAAGGCTATTTACGAATCACCGGTAAAGGCAATAAAGAGCGTTTGGTCCCGTTAGGACAGTTTGCGTGTGAATGGGTAGAACGTTATTTGCATAATGCTCGGCCTCAACTCTACAAAAGCTCAACGGATTATCTTTTTTTGACTCAACATGGCGGAATTATGAGCCGTCAGAACTTTTGGTACGCCATTAAACGGTACGCTCTACAAGCCAATATTCAAGCTGAACTTTCGCCTCACACCTTACGTCACGCCTTTGCAACGCACTTGCTCAATCACGGTGCGGACCTACGCGTAGTACAAATGTTACTAGGTCATAGCGACTTATCAACGACTCAAATTTATACCCATGTGGCACAAGTAAGAATGCAACAATTGCATGAAAAACATCACCCTAGAGGTTAAAAAATTTAAAACTTATTATTTGAAATACGCCTAACAATCACTTGATTTCGTTCACAAAGGTTAAGAAAGTTTTAACAATACACGCTAGATTTTTTGTTATGCTTAGCAGCTTCTGACTATAAATACTGATGAAATAAGGGTTATCTATGTCTTTTACCCGATCTCAACTTTTTCTTGCCTGTGCGTTGGCTTCTAGCCTGTTATTCAGTGCTTGTTCTAAAGAAAACAAACCACAAAAAGAAGATGCGCTCACTGCGACCGCACCTGCTACAGGGGAAGCTTCAACCATTATTGAACGCAATGCGAAACAGCGTTTAATTGAGACTTTGCAAAAACAATTTAAGAATGCAAACATCAACGTCAAAATTTTAGATATCAAGCCAACTGAAGTTCCTAATCTATATTGGGTAAATCTCGAAGGCATGACATCGGTTTATACAACGAGTGATGGAAAATATTTAGTTCAAGGCGATGTAATCCGTTTAGGCGGTAAAGAACTACATAATATTGGCGATAATCTTCAAGCTTCAGAAAATAAAAAGCATCTTGCTGCTTTAAAAAATGAAGATTTGATCGTTTACCCAGCTAAAGGTGGTAAGGCTAAACATGTGATTTATGTGTTTACCGATGCAAGCTGTCCTTATTGCCACAAATTACATGAGCACATACCTGAAATTAATGAAAAGGGTATTGAGGTTCGTTATATTGCTTGGCCACGTGGCGAGCAATTCATGCCAACCATGGAAGCCGTTTGGTGTAGTGCAGACCGTAAAGCTGCCTTTAACCAAGCAGTACAAGGTATCAATATCCCTCCTGCTCAATGTAAAAACCCTGTGCGTGAACAATATCAACTTGGCTTAAACATGGGTGTAAATGGAACACCAGCTATTTACAATGTTGATGGCGAGTACTTAGGTGGATACCTAACACCAGATGAATTAATTAAACGTCTGGATAAATAACACCCTTTAAGCTGATGAATGATTAATCATCTATCTCTTTTAAAAAGCGCTGCTCTGATTGCAGCGCTTTGTTTTTTCAACAATTAATATTTAAACAACCTCTGTTTAAAGACTGATCTACTCTTCTTTTCCAAACATCGCACTCTAATTCATTGAACAAGCACTAAAAGCGCTAGAGTCTGGCGTTTTTTTTAGCTATGATCTAGCTTCAACTAAATGATTAAATGATGAATGGAGTGTGACGTGAAACCAGTTCGCCTGGCAATACTCGGTCTAGGAACCGTAGGTGGAGGAGCCCTTAAACTACTACAAGAAAATGCCGCTGAAATTAAACGTCGCACCGGTCGAGAAATTCAAATTACCCACGTTGGAACACGCCGCCCTCGTCCAGATCTTGAATTGGAAGGGATTAAACAAAGCGCCGATTTACTTGACATCGTTCGTCAACCAGACGTTGATGTAGTTGTAGAAGTTATGGGTGGGATCCACCCTGCTTACGAAGTTATCATGGAAGCAATCAAACACGGCAAACAAGTCGTGACTGCAAACAAAGCGTTACTCGCTGAACATGGCAATGAATTATTTAAAGCAGCAGAAGACAATGCTGTGCAAATTGCTTATGAAGCAGCAGTTGCTGGCGGTATTCCAATTATTAAAGTGATCCGTGAAGGTCTTGCTGCAAACCATATCGAATGGTTGGCTGGCATTATTAATGGTACAGGTAACTTTATTCTGACTGAAATGCGTGAGAAAGGTCGTGCATTTGATGATGTATTAAAAGAAGCTCAAGAACTCGGGTATGCAGAAGCAGACCCAACTTTTGACGTTGAAGGTATTGATGCTGCGCATAAACTTACAATTTTAGCGTCTTGTGCGTTTGGTATTCCTCTTCAGTTTGATAAGGTTTATACCGAAGGTATCAGCAAAATCACTGCCCAAGATGTGAAATATGCCGAAGATCTTGGTTTCCGCATTAAACATCTTGGTATTGCACGTCGTGCTGAAAAAGGTATTGAGTTACGTGTTCATCCAACACTTATTCCAGATGAACAACTTATTGCGAATGTAAACGGCGTTAAAAATGCTGTTTTAGTTCAAGCCAATGCCGTAGGTCCAACACTCTATTACGGCGCGGGTGCAGGTGCAGGTCCAACAGCTTCTGCGGTTGTTGCCGACGTTATTGATATTGTTCGTGACATCTCTTATACCGAAGATGGTGCAGGAACAATTCCTCAGTTGGCTTTTGAAGCATTAACAAACGTGCCAATTTTAAGCCGTGAAGAAATGACTACAGGTTATTACATCCGCTTAAATGCAGAAGACCAAACTGGCGTACTTGCAGATGTGACGACCATCTTAAGTCGCGCTGGAATTAGTATTGATGCGATCATGCAACAATCTCGTTTAAAAGACCTTATTCCAATCGTGATTCTGACCGATCCAATCGTTGAATCTAAAATGGATGATGCTCTTGCACAAATCCAAGCATTACCTGCAATTCGTGGCGAAATCGTAAGAATTCGTTTAGAATCGCTCGATAGTTAATCAGGTTGAGGGAAAGATTCCCTCTCCCGCTTCACCTCTAATTGGAACACCATCATGTCTAATGCCAATCGTTATACT
>Ga0209370_1001456_pt1 | contig 20922 bp, 17 predicted proteins | sample AgamicAtPrz_FD_187164 | JGI IMG/M metagenome (GOLD analysis project Ga0209370, IMG submission 187164) | Agave microbial communities from Guanajuato, Mexico - At.P.rz (SPAdes) (version 2) | ecosystem: Host-associated > Plants > Phyllosphere > Phylloplane/Leaf | place: Guanajuato, Mexico... | reverse complement strand
AGCTCGTGGCCGAGGCAGCGGTGGTCGGCCGTCCGGACGACACGACGGGCGAGGCGGTGGTCGCATTCGTCGTGCTGAAGCGTTCGCGCCCGGAAGGCGACGAAGCGGCGGCGCTCGCGAAGACGCTTCGCGACTGGGTCGGCAAGCAGATCGGGCCGATCGCGAAGCCGAAGGACATCCGCTTCGGCGACAACCTGCCGAAGACGCGCTCGGGCAAGATCATGCGGCGCCTCTTGCGCTCGCTCGCGAAGGGCGAGGCGATCACGCAGGATACGTCCACGCTCGAGAATCCGGCCATCCTCGAGCAGCTCACCGAAGTGCGCTGAGCGCCTGCCGGTTGCGCGTCACGCGCGCGAGCCCCTGCGCGGCAATCCCGATTGCCCGCGCAGGGGCTTTTTGCTACATAACGGCATGACCGTTCCGACCCGTTCGGCGCCTGCTGCGCCACCCCCCGTTCCCGCACCGCTCGCGCGTGCGCATGCGCGCTACTGGCGCTTCAACGTCGCGCTGATCGCGGTGCTGATGGCGATCGGCTTCGCGGTGTCGTTCATCGTGCCGTTCTTCGGGCCGGCGCTCGCCGGCGTTCGCTTCGCCGGCTTCAGCCTGCCGTTCTATGTCGGCGCGCAGGGCGCGATTCTCGTGTACCTCGTGCTGATCGTCGTCTACATCGGGCTGATGCAACGTGCGGACCGCATGCTGCGCCGCGCGTACGACGAGCATGCGGCGCGCGCCGGCCATGCGAACGGCGGGCGTGATTCATGCTGACGCATCGACTGATACGCGCATACGCGCTCTACACGCTCGGGTTTCTCGGCTTCGTGCTGCTGATGTGGCGGATCGAGCGCGCGACGGGCTCGGGCGTGTGGATCGGCTACGTGTTCCTGTTCGTGCCAATCGCCGTGTACGCGGTGATCGGCTTGTTGTCGCGCACGTCCGATCTCGTCGAGTACTACGTGGCCGGGCGGCGCGTGCCGTCCGCGTTCAACGGGATGGCGACGGCGGCCGACTGGCTGTCGGCCGCGTCGTTCATCGGCCTGGCCGGTTCGCTCTACGCCACCGGTTACGACGCGCTCGCGTACGTGATGGGCTGGACGGGCGGATTCTGCCTCGTCGCGTTCCTGCTCGCGCCGTATGTGCGCAAGCTCGCGCGCTACACGATTCCCGATTTTCTCGGCACGCGCTTTTCGAGCACGGCCGTGCGTGCGCTCGCGGCCGGCGCGGCGATCCTGTGTTCGTTCGTGTACCTGGTCGCGCAGATCCAGGGGATCGGCCTGATCGCGACGCGCTTCATCGGCGTCGATTTCGCGATCGGCATCTTCTGCGGGCTCGCGGGCATTCTCGTGTGCTCGTTTCTCGGCGGAATGCGGGCGGTCACGTGGACCCAGGTCGCGCAGTACATCATCCTGATCAGCGCGATCCTGATTCCGGTGTCGCTGATCGCGATGAAGAACGGGCTCGGCCCCGTGCCGCAGTTCAATTACGGCAAGCTGATGGGGCGCGTCGCGGCGCGCGAGGCGCAGGTGCGCGACGCGCGCGACGAGCAGCAGGTGCGCGATGCGTACCGCCGGCAAGCCGCGGCTATCCAGATGCGGCTCGACCGGTTGCCGGCGTCGTATGCGGATGCGCGCCGGCATCTCGTCGACCAGCTTGCGGACCTGCGGCGCCACAACGGGCCGCTGCGCGAGATCAGCCAGCGCGAGCGCGAGCTGGCCGATTTCCCGCGCGACCCGGCGGCGGCGCGCGTGGCGTGGACGCAGGCGCGCGACGACCTGCTCGCGCGTGCCGAGCCGCCCGTGCCGATGCACGAGCCGTTTCCGGCCGCGAGCGAGGACGAACGCAAGCCGCGCGAGCGGAACTTCCTCGCGCTGCTGCTGTGCCTGTCGCTCGGCACCGCGAGCCTGCCGCACATCCTGACGCGCTACAACACGACCACGTCGGTCGCGTCGGCGCGGCGTTCGGTCGGCTGGACGCTGTTCTTCATCGCGCTGTTCTACCTGAGCGTGCCGGTGCTCGCGGTGCTGATCAAGTACGAGATCCTCGCGAATCTCGTCGGGCGGCCGTTCGCCGAATTGCCGGCGTGGGTCACGCAATGGCATCACTTCGAGCCCGACCTGATCAGCGTCGTCGAGGTGATTCGCGACGGCATCGTGCACTGGTCGGAAATCCAGATGCAGCCGGACATGGTCGTGCTGGCCGCGCCGGAGATCGCGGGGTTGCCGTACGTGGTGTCGGGGCTGATCGCGGCCGGTGCGCTGGCCGCGGCGCTGTCGACTGCGGACGGGCTGCTGCTGACGATCGCGAACGCGTTGTCGCACGACGTTTATTACTGCATGGTCGCGCCCGATGCGTCGAGCCAGCGGCGCGTGACGATCTCGAAGGTGCTGCTGCTGGGGGTGGCGCTGTTCGCGTCGTATGTCGCGTCGCTCAATACCGGGAAGATTCTGTTTCTGGTCGGGGCGGCGTTTTCGCTGGCGGCGTCGAGCTTCTTTCCGGTGCTCGTGCTCGGGGTGTTCTGGAAGCGCACGACGACGCGCGGTGCGATTGCCGGGATGGTGACGGGGTTGGCGGTGTGCGTGTACTACATCGTGTCGACGTATCCGTTCTTCACGCAACTGACCGGGTTCGCCGGGCGCACGTGGTTCGGGATCGAGCCGATCAGTTCAGGTGTGTTCGGCGTGCCGGCGGGGTTCGCGGTGGCGATCGTGGTGAGTCTGTGCGACAAGCGGCCGGATGAGTATACGCGGGCGTTGGTGGATTACATTCGGCATCCGTGAGGGGGCGGGGCGATGTATGGCGTGTCGGCGGTCCCAAAATGAAAAGCCCCTGATTCCTTGGGAAATCAGGGGCCTCACGTATTCTGGCGGAGAGAGGGGGATTCGAACCCCCGATAGGCGATTAACCTATACACGCTTTCCAGGCGTGCGACTTAAACCACTCATCCATCTCTCCGGAAGACCGAGAGTATAGCAAACTCTGGCGGCAACCCGCCACTCCCTTCCGCGCCCGTCGGAAATTCGTCGATCCATACCGAGCGCTCGTCGCCCTGCGTCAGATCGTGACGACCCGTACGACCTGTTCGCTACATCGGACACGGAACGTCCCGGTTCGAAAGAATGTGAACGGTTGAGTCCGTTCGGACGCTTCGCAAAAAGGATTCTAAATCCTGTCAAAAAGCCGTCACCAATCCGACAAATTTGCTAAGCTCGCTGAAAACCAGACGGGCGGCACTCCCAGGACGGACCAGCGGGCGTGATTGCTCGCCGAACAACGAAGTCAAACAAAATCCTGAGAGTCACGCTGTGAATACAGCCGAATTGCTACGCACGTTTGCGTCCGGGGTGGTCGATCAGAACAATCGGCCGGTTCGCATGAATTGGGGGCCCGCCCAGAAAACGCTCGAGCAGGTGCTTGCGCTCCAGTATGCCGATATCCGGGAAGGGTTGATGACGGGCATCGAGGGGCATCTGACCTGCGTGTCAGCGCGGGCCGATCTTCCGATCCGCAGCTTCATCGGGCTGCCGGTCTCCGTCGAGATGACGACCGATCGCGGGCGTCTCCATACCATCAACGGCATTGTCACCGACGTTCGCACCGGCCAATCGGACGGTTCACTGACCTGCTACCAACTGACGATTCGCGACGTGCTGTCCGTGATGGAGCGACGGACCAATTCGCGGTTGTTTCGGTCGAAGAGCCTGCCCGACATCCTGGGTGTGTTGCTTCAGGAATGGCGCCAGCGCAGCTCGGCGCTCGCGGGGGCATTCGAGTTCGACCTGTCCGGTTTGCAAGCCGAGCGTTATCCGGCGCGCGAACTCACGCGGCAGGTCAACGAGTCGGACGCGCACTTCATCCGGCGGCTGTTGCGACGGGAAGGCGCGACCGTGTTCGTCAAGGCGGGCAAGGCCGGCGAGCGGCAATGCGCACGACACGCCAGTGCATACACTCGTCTTTGCCGACGACTCGATGAAGTTGCCGGCGGCGGCCGCCGGCACCGTCCGCTACCACCGCGACGCCGCCACCGAAGAGCGTGACTCGATCACGCTGTGGGCGACGAGCCGCCGGTTGATCCCGGGCAAGATCGTCCGGCCGACGTGGGACTACAAGAGCGGCCGGATGTCGCAAACCGAGCAGGCGACGATCGTCGATCAGGGCGACGGCGGCAACGACCTCGGGCATTTGCTGGCCGACGTCGTCATCGATATCCCGCACGCCGGGGATTCGTCGTCCGATCTCGACCGGATCGGCAAGGACCGGATGCTGGCGCATGAACTGCGTGCCGAATCCGTCGATGGCGTGAGCAATGTCCGTGATCTGGCCGTCGGTCACTGGTTTGTGCTCGCGGAGCATCCGCAACTCGATACGTTGCCGGCCGAACAGCGGCAGTTTGTCGTCACGTCGCTTCATCATTGCGTGCGGAACAACCTGCCGAAGGAACTGAACGAGCGCGCGCAATCGCTGTTCGCGGCAAGCCGCGTGCTGTTCAACGCGGTGCCGACCGACGTGAGTGGCAAGCCGGGTGACGAAGGCGACAGGCGCTACGAGAACACGTTCTCGTGCGTGCGGCGCGGCGTGCCGCTGACGCCTGCCTACGATCCGCACGTCGACCTGCCGCCCGTGCATCCGATGACGGCCGTCGTCGTCGGGCCGGAGGGCGAGGAGGTGTTCTGCGATGAAATGGGCCGCATCCGTGTGCGGATCCAGGGGCTGAGCGCGGACGATCATGCGCACGCGCAGGGTGCCGGCACGAGCGGCACGCCGTCCGACAGCGCGCCGGTGCGCGTCGCATGCGCGCTCGCCGGGCCGAGTTTCGGCGCGAATACGTTGCCGCGCGTCGGCATGGAAGTGCTGATCGGCCATATCGGCGGCGATCCGGACCGGCTCGTCGTGATGGGTGTGCTGGCCAATGGGCCGAACATGCCGGCGACCTTCAGTCATACCGGCGCGCTGCCGGGCAACCGCTATCTTTCCGGCACGAAGACGAAGGAAATCAAGGGGCAGCGGTACAACCAGATCCGCTTCGACGATACGCCCGGGCAGATCAGCAGCCAGTTGGCGAGCGAGCATGCGTACAGTCAGCTGAACCTCGGCTATCTGACGCAGCCGCGCGACAACGGGCAGGGGGCGGCGCGCGGCGAAGGCGCCGAATTGCGCAGCGATGCGCACGTGGCGATTCGAAGCGGCAAGGCGATGCTGATTTCGGCCTGGGAGCGGCTGCGCGCGAGTGACGGCCATCTCGCGCGGGACGAGTATCTGCAACTGATGCAGGAATGCGTCGAGCTGTTCAAGAGTCTCGGCGACTATGCGGGCCAGCATCAGGGCGTGGCGCCGGATACGCAGCCGCACGATGCACTCATGACCACGGTGAAAGGCTGGCCGAATGGCGAGGCGTCCGGCGGCGGTGAATCGTCAGGCGCGTCGATGGCCGCGATCGGCATCACCGCGCCGGCCGGCATCAGCATGGCGACGCCGAAGACCGTGACGACCCATGCGGGCGGCAACGTCGATGTCGTCGCGCAGAACCATCTGCAGTACACGAGCGGGCAGCGGATCAACCTGCAGGCCGGGCATGGCGTGGCGATGTTTGCGCACAGCGAAGGCGTGTCGGCGATCGCCAACCAGGGGAAGGTGGCGCTGCAGAGCCAGAACGACGACACGCAGATCGATTCGGCGAAGAACATCCAGATGACGGCGGGCGGCGGCAAGCTCGCGGGCATGGCCAGCGAGCAGGTCGTGTTCGTGACGTCGGGCGGCGCGTATCTGAAGCTGCATGGCGGCGATATCGAGCTCGGGTGTCCGGGGAGTTTTACCGTCAAGTCCGCGTCGCATACGTGGGCCGGGCCGGCGAGCATGAGCGCCGACTTTCCGAAGTTCGACCAAGGCTCGCTGGGGCGGGTGCCGAAGCTGGTCCGCGCCACGGACGGGCAGCCGGTCGAGGGTATGGAAGCCGAGGTGCGAAAGGCGTCGGGCGAATTGATCAAGGGGAAGACCGACGCGCAAGGCAAGCTCGCGCCGGTCAGCAGCGATCAGTTCGAACAATTGGCGGTTCGCTTTTTCAAGTCGAGAACCTGAGCTGAGTCTTCAAGAAAAACAACATGTTCAACTACAACTTCGCGCAGAACCCGGGCGGGCAACCGTCGACGGACGACCCGTCGCAGACTTCGGTGGGCGGTGGACTGGGGACGACGCTGTTCAACCGCAACGACCTCGAGTGCGTGATGCAGATGCCGCTGCCGGGCATCGTCATTTTCGTGCACGGGGTGAATTCGGAAGGGGAATGGTTCAAGGAGGCCGAGAAGGGGCTGTGTGCCGGATTGAACCGGCGAATGGGGCGTTATGACGATCAGCTGTTCCATTGGGGGCCGGTGGCCGGGCAGATGACGCCGGTCAGCTATATCGAAAGCCTGACGCCAGACGGTTTCCTGAATCCGGACATGTCGTCGAAGACGTACATCAAGCCCGATCCGTCCTTTTCGCCGGTCATCCACTTTCGGTGGGGCTATGCCGCGAACGCGGAGGAGCTGAAGGAGTATGGCGACAAGATCATGCTCAACGAAAAGAATTACTGGGGCGGTGGCCCGTTCGCGGGCGGGTGTTCGAGCCTGCCGGATCTGTGGAACGACGGATTGAACGATCGGCTTTTCCTGTGGTTGACCGTTCAGCACATGAATGGCATCGGCAATCGAAAGATCTACTCCACGCCACCGCGCACGTACGGTGTGCTTGGCGCGCTGCGGCTTGCACGCCTGGTCGAGTCGATCCGCAAGCGACAGGCCGACGCGCCGATCACGATCGTCTGCCACAGCCAGGGAAACATGATCGGCCTTGCCGCTGCATTCCTTGGAGACCGCTTGCCCGAGGTGACGGATCAATGGGGCAAGAAAGGGCGCTGCGTCGCCGATACCTATGTTCTCGCCAATCCCCCGTACAGTCTCGTCGAGGCCAACATGACCGACTCATGGGCCCAGCGCGGGGTGCGCGACAAGAACGGGCACGTGGGGCGCGAGACCTATGTCGCGCGCAAGGAAACGCTGAGGGAGTACTTCGATATCCTGCGTGCCCGGGCCGATCTCGAGATGCCTGCGGAGGATCTCGATCGCGCAATGGAAAACGCAAGGCCGTCGAAGAACGGGGGCAAGCCGTATAGCGCAGCCAAGGACCGGGAGGCGCATGGGCTGTATCAGAAAAACACCTACGGGAGAGTGACGCTGTACTGTTGCCCGCACGATCAGGTCATTTCTGCCCTGACCGTTCAGGGAATCGGCTGGCGCGGGATGAGTGTCGACGAGATCGGTGCGACGAACGCGTGGGGTGTTTTTTCGCAACGCGTGTTTGCATCGAATTTCGAGGTCGGTGGAGAGAACAAGCTCTATCGGTATTGGCAGGATGACTGGCGCAAGGACAAGAACGGGAAGGAGGGTTTCTGGTATCCGCCGTCACCACCTGCACGGTATGGTCTTGGACGAGGCACGCATTCCAATGAAGGGTGGATCGCGAAGTTTTTCACGATTGCAACGAGCCCGGCCCTCTACCTGTTCAATTTGACGAACATGGCGGTCAATGCCGATCCGCCAAAAGACTGGGAAATCCCGATTACGGCGCCGATGCTCGACAAGGAGACTCGCTTCCTTCCGCAGGCGTTGCGCTACGACAAACCGTCGGGCGCTTGCGATGCGCAAGGGAAACCGATTGAGGAAGGGCGCTTCAACGAGAGTTACGATCCGCCGTCGGCTGGGCGTGACGCCAAGAAGGAGAACAAGCGCGATGACGATCCGTATGACAACTTCGATGCGAAGTCGGAAAAATTCAAGACTGAGGGTGATGCGCTGAAAGCGCAGGGCGATGCGGCGTCCGAGGCTGCGCAGCGGTATGAGGATCATTCGATTCTTCGCATGGAAGCGCGGAGATCCGGAAATCGTCGCTGGGTCGACAAGGAAGGAAATGTGGTCGGGGAAGACAATCCGGAGGCAGCGAGTGCTGACTATACCGAATGGCGAAACAACGAGATTTTTCAGATTCTGAATGGTGGGGACAAGAATAACCCCACGAACCATTCGACCATCATGACCAACAAGGATCATGCAGAAAAGGCGTTGGCTTATGATGTGGCGATTGGGCTTTGCTATCTGACTGAAGATGATTTGACATATCTCAGAAATCAAGCTGATTGGAGGTTTGCCAGTGATTCCAGGAAGGGCGATCCTAATTTCAATTTGATGGATTATATAAATACTGGAAAGCATGGCGATTTGTTTTTGCCTGATTGGGTGAAAAAAGACGAAAATGCCAAGATGCCAGGGAAAATATACGATGAGCGAGATGGTGGATTTTTCCTGAAGCTGGGAGGTGTATTGTGAAGGCGGTCATTTCTACCTGGCCGCGCCGAGTCGGGATTGCAAGTCTTGCGTTGTTTTTTGCTTTAGGGGCATCATTTTTGATATTGATTTCGTCGGGAAAGCCGACGGGAGAGTTATTGAGTATGGGTAATCTGATGAGACGATTGGTGCTGGTCCCTGGGCTCGTGGCAATCATGGTATTTGCGTTCGCAACGGTGATTGCAACCCCTCGCGCGGTGGCTGCCTCGTCGACCGATAAGGCAGTCGCCATAGCTGGGGCCAGTTCATCCAAACCTTTCATTGCTCAAGTTGTAGGGCTTGGATGGATGAATCCCCTTCACCGCAGAGACTACCACTACTGAGTGGCAAATATTGTGGACACTTGGTCTAGTCAAGCCAAATGTCAACGACGATATGGTTCGGACAAACCCGAAGAAGTATTCGACGTTGCAGGCAATTTCCATTGTCGCCGATGGTAATCGAGGTAGCGAATCTTTTTCCGGATTTTATGAGAAATATGTTGATAAATTGTTGTTGCTGTTCCGGGTTCCGTATTTTACTAATGAAGATTATTTTTATACCGTCAGTGCGGATGATAAAGAGAGGTGGCGAGAGTTGGCGGGTGTGCACGTCGAACTGGCTATTCCTTCTGGTCGAATTGAGCCTGCATCGGCTGCGTCATATCTGCGCAATCGCATTGTCAATATATTCGAAATCGGCAATCCATCCGCAAAAAATCTATGGAGCCGCGATACACCGCCTGATGTGCACGTGACGACGGGCCACGGCAATGCCGGCTTCGCATCGCTGGACGCCGCGCTGGACTATCTGGCTACGCATCCGGACAAGAGTGCATGGGTGATGAACTGGGACGCGCCGAGCTTTCCGCCGAACGACGAACAGATCAACGAGAACATGGTGGTGCTGTTCCTCGCGGGCCCCGACTTGAAGACCGAGCGTGAGCCGCTCGCTTGGATCGGCAAGGCTGCTCGAAGCAACGTCAAGGATTTTGAGGCCAAGCAGGGCGCGAGCCGCGCGGTGCAGGCATGGAAGTCGACGATCGATATGGCGGCGAGTAATGCGGGCGTGCCGGTGTCGTCGTTGAATTACATCGTGCACGACGCGGGCAAGGGCAGCGATGCTGCATCGACAAGAATTGCGTCGCTGTCGCAGACGCTGACGGAAGTCCTGCCGGAATACGATTTCCGTACGCAGACCTTCAATACATCGGCGTTGCTCGGTGACATGGGCGCCGGCGCGGCGCTGACCGATGTGGTGCTGGCGATCGGCCGAGCGAATCACCTCGGTGGAAATGTGCTCGTAGCAGGAACGACCGACACCGAGCATCCGACGGCGATGGTGGTGATCGCACCGTCGAAACTGACGCCGATCGACGCAAGTAAGAACTGGTTTCGTGCACGCGGCGGAAACAACGCCTATCTGCCTTGGTGGGGACGTCGTCACGATGCGAGCCCTACGGCCCAAGGCTATTCAAAGTAAGGAACGCGCATGCGCGGAATCATTCGAGTCGGCGACGCAACGAGCCACGGCGGTCAGGTCGTGACCGGCAGCACAGTCAGCGAAGTGATGGGGCGGCCGGTCGCCCGGCTCGGTGATACGTGCGTCTGTCCGATCGCGGGCCATCAGGCCTGCTTTATCGCCGAAGGCGATCCGCAGGTCATCGTCGACGGAAAACCCGCGGCATTCGATGGTCACAAAACGTCGTGTGGTGCGACGCTGATTTCGAGTCTGGCGTCGTCCGGACGGGAATGAATTACCGGGCCGGCGCTCGGGGCGGGCCGGTTCGATCGGGATATTCATGCACTGCTTCAAGCTTGCCAGACGCATCGGGTGTGTCTCGATTGTCATGGCGACACTCTTGTCGTTCCCGCCGTTGCGGGCCGAGACGAGCGCCACATCGGCGCAATCTGTCGAAGGTGCATCTGCCGCGCCATTTGTTGCTCAAGTTGTCGGACTTGAATGGCTCAACCCGCTGCAGCGTCGTGACTATCCGACCGAGTGGCAATTGCTCTGGACGCTCGGGTTGGTGAAACCGAACGCCAACGACGACATGGTGCGCACAAACCCCAAAAAATACTCGACCTTGCAGGCGATTTCCATCGTCGCGGACGGGCGGTGGGGGCGCGAGTCGTTCGTAGGTTTCTACAAGAAATATATTCGCGAACTTCTTGTGTTGTTTCGGACGCGCTACGTGATGAACCCCGATTATTTTTACACCATCCGCTCGAAGTACAAGCGGGAGTGGCGTGAACTGGCCGGGGTGCGTGTCGAACTCGCACTTCCTGTCGGCCGTCTCGACCTGGTCGCTGCCGGCGCGTTCTTGCGCGACGAAATGGTAAATATGTACGAAATCGGCAACCCCTCCGCAAAAAATCTATGGAGCAGCGATACGCCGCCCGATGTGCACGTGACGTCGGGCCAGGGAAATGCCGGATTCACGTCGCTGAACGCCGCGCTGGACTACCTGGCCGCGCATCCCGACAAAAGCGTGTGGGTGATGAACTGGGACGCGCCGAGTTTTCCCCCTCAGGACGAACAGATCAACGAGAACATGGTGGTGTTGTTCCTCGCAGGCCCTGATCTGAAGACCGAGCGGGAACCGCTGGCATGGATCGGCAAGGCGGCGCAAGGCAGCGTCCACGATTTCGACGCGAAGCAGGGCGGGAGCCGCGCGGTGCCGGCATGGAAGTCGACGATCGATGCGGCGGCAGGCAATGCGGGCGTCACGGTCTCGTCGCTGAACTACGTAATCCACGATGCGGGCAAGGGCAGCGTGGCCGCGTCGGCAAGGGCTGCGTCGCTTTCGCAAGGGCTCGCGGCAGCCGTGCCGGAAAGCGACCTCCGCGGTGAGACCTTCAACACGTCGGCACTGCTCGGTGACATGGGTGCCGGCGCGGCGTTGACCGATGTGGCACTCGCGATCGGCCGTGCAAATCACCTCGGCGGAAACGTGCTCGTAGCGGGAACGACCGACACCGGGCGTCCGACGGCCGTGGTGGTGGTCGCGCCGTCGAAGCTGACGCCGATCGATCCCGGCAAGGACTGGTTCCGCGCACGCGGGGAGAACAACGCGTACTTGCCGTGGTGGGGCCGCCGTCACGACGCGCGCACGGCGTCGCAAGGCTATTCCGACTAAGGCGCGACGTCAGGGCCTGCGTTAAGCAATCTGTAACAATCAGCGGAATAGCGAGAGGCAAATTCTTTCAAAATACTTTCCATTTCTCCTGGCCGACGTGTCCCGATGAGTCTTGAGTCGCGCTCAATCGAGGCATTTGTCCTGACGTTGCCGGGGTCGGCATCGAGGTTCCCATCGCATATATTACAAAGCGTATGGAAATTGAAAGAATAGCCCGGCTTGACGCGCCGCACCGTCGCCCTTTATTGTCCGTCTGCCGCCCGTGAGAGAGCACCGACGGCAATCGCGGAAGCGCGCCTCGCGCGCACGACAACACGTAGCAAAAAGCAGAAAAGGAACGTGGTAGCCACATGAAGCCGCTATTCGACGACAAGAACTCCAATGCGGTCAGCGATCGTCCTTCCACGCCGTCTTCGTCACCCGTCGCCGTGCCAGCCGCCGTTGCCAACGCTGCCAACGCTGCCAACGTCGTCGTGCCGGCCGCGCAGCCGCCGGAACACGCGCGCCTGATCACCATCGACGAGATCGACGAGCTCGGCGCGACGCAGGGCACGCGGATCGCCGCCTTCTCCCAACAGATTCTCGCGAGCGTCCGGGCATCGGACGCCGACCAGTTCGGCGACAAGCTCAACGAGCTGATCGCGACCGCGAAAGGGCTCGACCCGCGCGGCGCCGACAAGGGCGGGCTGCTTACGCAGGTCACGCGGCTGTTCCGCTCGACCAAGGAGAAGCTGCTGTCGCAATACGAGTCGGTGAGCAAGCGGATGGACACGCTCGTCGTCGAGCTCGAAAACCATGCGCAGCGCCAGAAGGCCGGCATCGACGAGCTCGAGCGGATGTACAACGACAACTACGCGCTGCACCAGGCGCTCGCGCAGTCGAAGGCGCACGGCGAAACAGCGCTCGCGACGCTGCGCGCGCATCTCGCGGCCGGCCAGCAGCCGGCGGACGACGCATTCGCCGCGCAGCGCCTGCTCGACGTGAAGCGCAAGGTCGACGCGCTCGAAAGCAAGCTCGACGATCTCGACCGCGCGATGCTGATGTCGAAGCAGCTCGCGCCGCAGATCCGGATGGAGCAGGACCAGAAACGCACGCTGACGTCGAAGTTCATGACGATCAAGACCGTGCTGATCCCCGCGTGGACCAACGCGTTCGCGCTCTACCTCGAGCAGCTCAGCACGAAGCGCGCGGCGGCGCTCGCGAACGCGACGTACGACGCGGCCGACGAGGCGATCCGCGCGCAGGCCGACCTGAATCGCCAGAACGCACAGGAAGTCGCGAAGCTCGGCCAGCGCCCGGTGATCTCGACCGACACGTTCGAATACGCGCAGCAGCAGCTGTTCGGCGCGTTCGACGACATCACGCAGATCATCGCCGACGGCCGCCGCCAGCGCGAGCAGGACGCGCCGCGCCTGCGCCAGCTCGAACAGGACCTGATCACCCGATTTGCTCCGAAGCAGAACTGACAACCAAGAAACCTGAGAGAACACCGCATGATTACGCTTGAGAAACGCGCGGCGAAGGTCGCGATCGTCCTCGAAAAACGTCAGATCCTGAAGCCGCCCGTCGTGCGCGTCGGCGCGGCGCTCGACATCTCGGGTTCCGCGAAGCCGCTGTACCAGTCGGGCGTGATCCAGGAGACGCACGACCGGATTCTCGGCATCGCGCTGAAGTTCGACGACAACGGCGAAGTCGATACGTGGACCTTCACCGAAGGCTACGACCGCTTGCCGACCGCGACGCCGGACAACTACGGCTCGTATATTTCCGACCACGTGCTCAACGCGCGGATCGACAAGTGGGGCGGCACGCAGTACGCGCCGGTGATGAACGACATCGTCGACTTCTTCTTCCGCGCGCCGGAGCCGAAGCGCGAAGAAAAGCGCGGCTTCCTGAGCCGGCTGTTCGGCGGCGCGGACGATACGTCCGCACCGGCCGCTTCGGCGCCCGCGAACGGCCATCTGCCCGCCTGGGTGCTGTTCGTCACCGACGGCCAGAACCCGAAGAACGACCGCAAGCGCGTGCGCCAGCTGCTGGCCGAATCGCAGCACTTCCCGCTGTACTGGTCGCTCGTCGGCGTCGGTGACCCGAGCGAATTCGACTTCCTCGCGGAAGTGGCGAACGAAATGCCGAACGTCGGCTTCCTGCATCTCGAATCTCTCGACGTGAGCGACGAACAGATCTACGAACAACTGATCACGCAGGAATTCTGCGACTGGGTGCGCGCGAAATAAGCGCATCCCGCCTGCCCATTTTTCTGAACTCGAATACTCCATCATGTTGAAAGACTTCAAGATCCCGTTGTCGCTCACGGTGCTCGCGCTGATCGCGGCCTATCTTCTCGGCGGCGTGAAGGACATGCTGATCGTCGCGGTCCTGTGCGTGCTCGAAATTTCGCTGTCGCTCGACAACGCGGTCGTCAACGCGTCGGTGCTGAAGAACTGGTCGGAGAAGTGGCGCAACCGCTTCATGGTGTTCGGCCTGCCGGTCGCGGTGTTCGGCATGCGGCTCGTGTTCCCGCTGCTGATCGTCGCGGTGATCGGCCACATCGGCCTGTGGGACGCGCTGACGCTCGCGGTCGAATCGCCGGACAAGTACGCGGCGGTGCTGACGTCCGCGCATCACGAGGTGTCGGCGTTCGGCGGCGCGTTCCTGCTGATGGTGTTCTTCAAGTTCATGCTCGACACCGAGAAGGACGAGCACTGGATCGGCTTCCTCGAAGGCCCGATGCGCCATCTCGGCCGCATCACCGCGCTCGAAGTGGCGCTGACGCTCGCGATCGTGATCATCGCGTCGTTCTACGTGCCGGCGGCCGAGCAGGTCAGCTTTCTGCTCGCGGGCGCGTTCGGCGTGATCGGCTTCGTGATCGCGCACGGCGTGGGCGATCTGGTCGGCGGCGAGGACACGGGCACGCGCGTGGTGCGCGAAGGCGTCGCGGGCTTCATGTATCTGGAAGTGCTCGATTCGTCGTTCAGCTTCGACGGCGTGATCGGCGCATTCGCGCTGTCGAACAACATCTTCCTGATCGCACTCGGCCTCGGCGTCGGCGCGGCCTACATCCGGGAGATGACGCTCGTGCTGCTGAAGAAGGGCACGCTCGCGCAGTACCGCTATCTCGAACACGGCGCGTTCTGGGCGATCGGCGCGCTCGCGACGATCATGTTCCTCGGGGTGAAGCTCGAGGTGCCCGAGGTCGTCACGGGCCTGGTCGGCGCGGCGATGATCGCCGCGGCCGTGTGGTCGTCGATCGTCGTACAGCGCAAGGAAGACCGCGCGGCGGTGGCGGGCAAGTAAGCGGGGCGTCACGCGGCGCGAAAACCATCAACGAAGGGGCCGCCCCATGCGGCCCGGCATTGCCGCCGGCGCAACGGCGGTTCCAGCAGAAGAGGTTCAGATGATCAATTTGTCGAAAGGCGGTCGCGTCAACCTGTCGAAGGAAGCGCCCGGCACGCAGAAATTCCGCATCGGTCTCGGTTGGGACGCGAACGCGACGGACACGGGCACGGATTTCGATCTCGACGTGTCGGTGTTCCTGTGCAAGTACGACGCGCAGCGCAATCCGAAACTGATCTCGGATCAGCATTTCGTGTTCTACAACAGCGAAGTGCGCACGATGGAGCGCAAGGAAACCTTCATCCAGCCGGGCGACGATTTCCCGAAGCGCGGGATGCCTTCGTCGAAGTGCCTGGGCGTCGTGCATAGCGGCGACAACCGCACGGGCAGCGGCGACGGCGACGATGAAGTGATCTTCATCGACATGACGAAGCTCGCGGCCGACGTCGAGGAAATCTCGGTGGTCGTGACGATCGACCAGGCCGAAGCACGCCGCCAGAATTTCGGGCAGGTTCGCAACAGCTACATCGAGATCGCCGACGAGGTGTCGGGCACCGTGATCGCGAAGTACGCGCTCGAGGAAGACTTCTCGATGGAGACGTCGGTGCAGGTCGGCAGCTTCTATCGTCGCGACGGCCATTTCATGTTCAAGGCGGTCGGTGCGGGCTACAACCGCGGCCTCGGCGATTTCGTCCGCGCGTACGGCGGCGCGGTCTGACTGGCGGCAGCCCGGCGTGCGGAACTCCGCCGCGCCGGGCAGGAAGCAGCGATGACGAATCCGTCCGACGAGCCGAAGCGGCTCGAGTTCGATACGACGCCCGAGCCCACGCCCGGGCGTCTTGCGTTCGACGCGCCGGCCGTGCCCGGTGCGTCGAACGCGCGTGCGCCGGCGCGGCCCGCCCCGCAGGCGCTCGATCTCGGGCCGGCGCCCGCGTCCGATCGAGCCGTGCGTACCGCGCCTGCCGAGGCGGTGGGCCGTGCGTTGTTCGGAGAATCGAACCATCCGCAGCTCGAAGCGTGCTTCCGCGCCGCACAGGCCAGCTTTCCGAATCTCTATCCCGACTATGCACCGCGCATCGAGCGGCATATCCGGCAACTGGTGCCGCTGAAGCTCGCGACGGTCGCGACGATCGGCGACGGCGCGCTGGAGACCGCCGGCAACCTCGTCGAAGCGGTCGCCGCGACGACGCGCGAATTCAACGAACTCGGCGCGGCCGACATGATGGCCGGGATGCTCGCGCAGGCGACGCGCAAGGCCGGCATGTTCGAACGCTGGTTCGGTGGTGCGTCGGGCCATGTCGACTACCGCGCGGCGCTCGGCGCGCTGAAGCAGTCGCTCGGCTTTTTCCCGCGTCGTACCGAGGAGCTTGCCGCGAAGGTCCGCCATGCGGAGGAGAACCTCGTGGTCGTGCTCGCGGCGCTGAGTGCGGTGTCGGACGTCGTGCGGGCGCCGGACGATGCGGGCGTCGAGCGCACGCTGTTCGACCGCCGCAACATCGTCGGGCAGGCCGTCCAGCAGATCCGGATGCAACCGGCGCAACTGCGCGGGCTCGACGAGCGCGTGACCGACCTGCTGTCGCGCGCCGATCACCTGATGAACGTCGTGCTGCCGGCGGCGCTGGCCGCGCGGCCGTCGCGCTGAGCGAACGATACGGCCGCACGTGCTTCGGCGCGCGCGGTCTCGCGTCGCGCCATACGGTTTCGCGCACATGGCCGCGAGTCTGCTATCTTCCCGGGCATCTCATCGCTTTCCCGCCGATTCTCCATGACCGACCGCATCGTCGCCGCCTTCGATTTCGACGGCACCATCACGACTACCGACAGCTTTCGCCATTTCGTTCGCCAGGCGGTCGGCACGGCGCGTTTCGCGTGGGCCGGGCTGCGCGCGCTGCCGTGGATCGTCGCGATGAAGGCCGGGTGGCTGTCGCGCGGCGACGCGAAGGCGAAGTTCGCGTCGTTCGCGTTCGGGCCGATTCGCGAAGACGCGCTCGATGCGCACGCGCGCAGGTTCGTCGACAGTTATCTGCCGAGCCTCGTGCGTCCGGAAATGCTCGAGCGCATCCGCGAGCATCGCGCGCGCGGGCATGAAGTCGTGCTGGTCAGCGCGTCGCCGTCGCTGTATCTGGAGAAGTGGGCGAAGACGGCCGGCTTCGACGCGGTGCTCGCGACGCGGCTCGCGTTCGAGCGCGGTGTCTTCGCCGGGCGGCTCGACGGCGAGAACTGCTGGGGGCCGCAGAAGGTCGTGCGGTTGCGCGGATGGTGGGGCAACCGGCCGCCGAAGCAGTTGTTCGCGTACGGCGACAGCCGCGGCGACAAGGAAATGGCCGAGCTCGCGAACTGGTCGTGGATCCGCGGGCAGGGGCCGATGCCGCCGATCGGCGATTGACGAGGCGCTGATGCCGTGCGCCGCCGCCGTTACGCGTCGGCCTGCGCGTTGCGCGCGCCGCGAGACGGGCGATAGCCGCCCCAGCGATTCGCGCGGGCGAACGTGCCGACGTCGTTGAAGCGCACGCCGACTTCACGTAATGCCGCATGCGCGGTGCGCGCGGTCAGTTGGCGAATGTAGAACGGATCGCGCACCACGAAGTGATGGATCGCGTGCGTGCTGCCGAAATTGAAGCAGAACAGCTGGAACGGCAGCATCCACCACGGGTTCAGCACCTGCGTCTGCTGGATCACGTTGCGCGAATCGATGTCGCCGAAGTAATGCATGTTCGAGCTGACGAAGTTGATGCAGAAGCTGCGCACGAAATTCGGCCCGAGCCACACCACCGCGAGGAAATCGACGACGCTCATCACGCGCTCGACGACGGCGGGCACCGTCACCGCGACGCCGAACGCATGCAGCGCGAACAGGCCGACGTGATAGACGATGAACGCGTGCCACAGCGTGTAGTACAGATGACCGATCGGCATATACGACGACACCTGCTCGACGCGCAATTGCAGGCGCTCGGATGGACCCTGCCCCGGCTGCGCGGCCACGTACTGCTTCACCTTGCGGCGCATCGCGGCCGGCCGCAGCACGACGGCGAGCATGCCGTCCGCGATCATCAGCAGGCGCTTCACGCCCCAGCGCTCGCCGTTGGTGATGCCGAATTCCTCGAGATCCGATTCGCCGCCCGACACCTTGTGGTGATGCAGGTGCATGCGCCGGCGCGTCCACGGGTTGATCGTGCCGGGCCGCGTGAGCCAGCATAGCGCCATCATCAGGTGATACGCCCACGGCGTCTTCTTGAAATACATCAGGTGGATCAGGTCGTGCTCGAGCTCGTGGATCAGCGACGTGACGAACGCGGCGAGCGGCAGCGCGACGTACCACGCAATCGCGCCGCGCGCATACAGCCACGCGATCGCGAGCATCGCGCTCACCGACACGGCCATCACGGTCGCGCCGACGAGGTTCTGGTTGTCGAGCAGCGGAAAGCGCGCGCGGATCGCGTCGCTCGCGGCGTTGACTTCGCGGCGGACGTACGCGACCTTGTCTGCGTCGTGGCGAAAGGCGGTTCGTGCGGGTTGGCTCATCGAACGGAATCCGTGCGAAAAGGGTGGGGCGGGTGGGGCGCAATGCCGATGCGACAAGCATAGGCGCGTGCCGGCGCGCAGGCGAGGGCCGTCGGTGCCAATGGTGGTGTCATTTCGGGCCACGTTGGCCGGCGCGCTAGAGTGCCGCCGCGGTGTCATGACGGGCCAGCGACGCTACAATCCGCCGAAACCGCTCCGGAGTTCGCCGCATGGCCCTGTCCGTTCCGGATGCCGCGCGCCAGTTGAACAAGGCGACGGTGTCGTCCGCGTATGCGCTGTTCATGCTGATGCTGGCCGAGGAGCGCGGCATCGACGGCGGCCGCATTCTCGCCGGTTCGGGCGTCGAGCGCGACCGGCTCGCGCAGCCGGATGCGCGCATCACGCCGCTGCAGCAGGCGGCGATCGTGTTCAACCTGCTCGACGCGACCGACGATCCGTCGATCGCGATCGAGATCGGCCTGCGCAGCAGCCTGACGAAAGCGGGCCTGATCGGCTTCGGGCTGATGAGTTGCGCGACGCTCGGCGAGGCGATCGCGCTCGGCATCCGCTATCTGCCGACGCGCGTGCCGTTTTTCTCGGTGCGGCTCGCGCAGCTCGACGGCATCGTCGACATCGACGTGCTCGAAGCGTTCCCGCTCGGCCGGCTGCGCCAGTTCGCGGTGGAAAACTTTCTGGTCGAAACCGCGATCCTGTTCAATTCGCTGCTGTATCCGACGCCCGGGCGCACGCTGCAGTCGCATGCCGAACTCCATTTCGAATGGCCGGAGCCGCCGTGGTTCGAGCGTTATCGCGCGCGGCTGCCGCGTTGCCATTTCGACGCGAGCGCGAACCGCATCCGTTGCGACGCCGCGCTGCTCGACGAGCCGATCGGCACCGCGAACGCGCAGACCGCGCAGATGATCGTCCAGCAGTGCGAGGCGGAACTCGCGCGGCTCGGCTATGCGGAGAGCATCGTCGAGCGCGTGCGCAACCTGCTGATCTGCGGCGAGGGCGGCTATCCGTCGGTCGACGACGTCGCGCGCGAACTGCATGTGTCGGCGCGCACGCTCAAGCGCAAGCTCGCCGAATACGGCGCGACCTATTCGGCGCTGCTCGACGAGATCCGGCTGCGCGACGCGCTGCGGCTGCTCGAAGGCACGCGGCTGCCGGTCGACGAGATCGCGGCGCGCGTCGGCTATACCGACCGCGCCAATTTCACGCGCGCGTTCAAGCGCTGGACGGGCGTGGCGCCGAGTGAGCGGCGTTGAACGTCGCTGAACGGCGCACCCGCGTCGGCGTGCCGGTTCCCGCGCAGGCGCGGATGCTTCTTCAAACCTTCAAACCCTCGGACCGTCAGACGATCTCGATCCAGTTCGCACCGCGGCCGCCCGGCACGCGCGTGTGCAGCGACAGCGTGCCGTCGTCCGGCGCGATCGCATACACGGCGACGTGTTCCGACCGTTCGCCGCAGGCGATGAGCCAGCGTCCCGACGGATCGATCGCGAAGCCGCGCGGCTGGGTCTCGGTGGCCGTTGCGTGGGTGGGCTCGAACGTGCCGTCTTCGTTGCGGCGATAGCCGAGCAACTGGCTCGACGTGCGCTCGCTGACGTACGCAAAACGTTCGTCGGGCGTCAGGTCCAGATCGGCGGCCCACACGGACGGCTCGGCGGGGGCGGGCGGGCGCGCATGGCCTTGCGCGAGTTCGGCGACGGCCGGATGGCGCGCGCTCACGTGCGGGTCGCCGAGCCGGCCGGTGTCGGTGTCCCGCGCGAAGGTCGCGAGCGTCGCCTGGAATTCGCTGACGACGACGAGCGTGCGGCCGTCGTCCGCGAACCGCAGGTGACGCGGGCCGAAGCCGGCCGGCACGCGCGTTTCGCCGTGTTCGACCGCGTGCGGGCCGGCGGCGTCCTCGACCAGCGCGAAGCCGAACACGCGGTCCGAGCCGAGCGAGCTGACGTACGCGAAACGGTTGTCCGGCGACACGATCACCGCGTGCGCATTCGCGATGCCGCCCGCGACTTGCAGCGGCGTGCCGTCGCCGTCGCGCACGCGCGCGGCGTCGTAGAGGCTCAGCGAATTCCCGCCGTACGATGCGCCGAGCAGCCAGCGGCCGCTGCGATCGAGCGACAGGTACGCATGGCTCGCGTCGATCGCGGTCGTGCCGATGCGCGCGAGCGCGCCTGTGGCGGCGACGCGGAACGCGACGATCGTCGGCTGCTCGCCGCGTGTCGCGACGTAGAGCCGCGCGCGGTCGGCCTGCACGGCGATCGGCATCGCGACGTCGGCGGCCGGATAGCGGGCGAGCGGCGCGAGCGTGCCGTCGCCGGCGAGGGAGAACGTGGCGAGGTCGCCGTCGGCGGCATTCGAGACGACGACGGTCAGGCGGTCAGTGTTCGGCATGGCGGAGCATCGAGGCGTGCGTGAAGGAGTCGTCGGCCGGCTGGCCGCGCGGCGGATCGCTGCGCCGCTGCGTGCGCGCGAACAGCGCGGCGACCGCGGCGACGAGCGAAGCGATCGCGAGCGCATACAGCCCGCCCGTGATCGAACCCGTATGTTGCTTCAGATAGCCGAAGGCCGTCGGCGCGACGAAGCCGC
>Ga0209370_1001454_pt1 | contig 20952 bp, 16 predicted proteins | sample AgamicAtPrz_FD_187164 | JGI IMG/M metagenome (GOLD analysis project Ga0209370, IMG submission 187164) | Agave microbial communities from Guanajuato, Mexico - At.P.rz (SPAdes) (version 2) | ecosystem: Host-associated > Plants > Phyllosphere > Phylloplane/Leaf | place: Guanajuato, Mexico... | reverse complement strand
ACGAGGCGATCGCGCGCTGCACGGGCGGGCTGTTCTGCCCGGCGCAGCGCAAGCAGGCGCTGTGGCATTTCGCGCAGCGCCGCGCGCTCGACATCGACGGCCTCGGCGAGAAGATCATCGACCAGCTCGTCGAGCTGAATCTCGTGCGTACGCCGGCCGACCTGTTCAATCTCGGTTTCGCGACGCTGGCCGAACTCGACCGGTTCGCCGAGAAGTCCGCGCAGAATCTGCTCGATTCGCTCGAGAAGGCGAAGCATACGACGCTCGCGCGCTTCATCTACGGGCTCGGCATCCGCCACGTCGGCGAATCGACCGCGAAGGATCTCGCGAAGCATTTCGGCTCGCTGACGCCGATCATGGACGCGTCGATCGAGGAACTGCTCGAAGTGAACGACGTCGGGCCGATCGTCGCCGAGTCGATTCACCAGTTCTTCGCGGAAGAGCACAACCGGACCGTGATCGAGCAGTTGCGCGCGCCCGGCAAGGTCACGTGGCCGGAAGGGCCGCCTGCGCCGAAGGCGCCGCAGGGCGTGCTGGCCGGCAAGACGGTCGTGCTGACGGGCACGCTGCCGAATCTCACGCGCGATGCGGCGAAGGAGATGCTCGAAGCGGCGGGCGCCAAGGTGGCCGGTTCGGTATCGAAGAAGACGGATTACGTGGTCGCGGGCGCCGAAGCCGGCAGCAAGCTCGCGAAGGCCGAGGAACTCGGCATCCCCGTGCTGGACGAAGACGGTCTGCACCAACTCCTGGAGGGCAATACGCCATGATTCGCGAGATCCTGAAGATGGGCGATCCGCGCCTGCTCGAAATCGCCCAACCGGTCGAGCGGTTCGATACACCCGAGCTGCACGAGATCGTCGCGGACATGTTCGAGACGATGCACCACGCGAACGGCGCCGGGCTGGCCGCGCCGCAGATCGGCATCGGGCTGCAGATCATCATCTTCGGCTTCGGCAACAACAACCGCTACCCGGATGCGCCGCCGGTGCCGGAGACCGTGCTGATCAACCCGAAGGTCGAGTACCTGCCGCCGGACATGGAAGAGGGCTGGGAAGGCTGCCTGTCGGTGCCGGGCATGCGCGGTGTCGTCAGCCGCTACGCGAAGGTACGCTACATCGGCTTCGACCAGTTCGGCGAGAAGATCGATCGCGTCGCCGAGGGGTTCCACGCGCGCGTGGTCCAGCACGAATACGATCACCTGATCGGCAAGCTGTATCCGATGCGGATCACCGACTTCACGCGTTTCGGCTTCACGGAGGTGCTGTTCCCGGGGCTCGATCCGGCCGACGACGACTGATCGGCCGCGCTTCCTGCGGAAAAGAAAAAGCCCGCGCAAGCGGGCTTCGTCATGGCGGGGCGCACGTCGCGTGCCCGCGGTCAGAACGTCTCGTCGGCGGACAGGTAGCGCCATTGGCCCTGCGGCAGCGCGCCGAGCATCACGCGGCCCATCCGCACGCGCTTCAGGCCGATCACGTCGAGTCCGACCAGTTCGCACATGCGGCGGATCTGGCGCTTCTTGCCTTCGCGCAGCACGAAGCGCAACTGCTCGCCGTTCTGCCAGCTCACCAGCGCGGGCTTCAGCGCGACGCCGTCGAGCTCGAGGCCGTGGCGCAGCTTCGCGAGCGATTCCGCCGGGAAGTGCTGGTCGATGTCGATCAGTCGCTCGCCGAAGCGCACGCGCACCAGGTATTCCTTGTCGATGTCCGACTGTTCGCCGATCAGCTGCTTCGCGATCACACCGTTCTGCGTCAGCACGAGCAGGCCGGTGGAGTCGATGTCGAGACGGCCGGCCGGTGCGAGCGCATGCAGGTGCTGCGGCGAGAAGCGCACTGGCGAATGATCGCCGCTCCAGCGGTTCGCGCGCGTGATCAGCACGGCCGCCGGCTCGTAGCCGTCTTCCGCCTGGCCCGACACGTAGCCGACCGGCTTGTGCAGCAGGATCGTCACTTGCGCGGCCTGTGCGGCGCTCGCACGCTCGTCGATCTCGATCTTCTGGTCGGCGCGCACCTTGGTGCCGAGCGTGTCGATGCGTTCGCCGTCGACGAGCACCCAGCCCTTTTCGATCCATTCGTCGGCTTCGCGGCGCGAGCACATGCCGAGTTCGGACATCCGCTTCGACAGGCGCATCAGGCCCGTTTCGTCGCCGTAGTCGACGTCGGCCGCCGCGCGCTTGACGGGTTGCGCGGTCTTCACCGCGCCGAACGAACGGCGCTCGCCGTCGCGCGCGGGGCGGGCCGGGCGGTCGCCGAAGCTGCGCTTCGCGCCATCGCCGGCTGCCTTGTCGCGGTAGGACGGGCGCTTGCCTTCGTCGCTACCTGCTGCACGACGCGGCCGTGCATCGTCATCGCTGCGGCGCGGCGGGCGATCCGACGACGGACGGCGATCGCCGAAACTGCGCTTCGCGCCTTCGCCGGCTGCGTTGTCGCGGTAGGACGGACGCTTGCCTTCGTCGCCACCAGCACGACGCGGCCGTGCATCGTCATCGCTGCGACGCGGCGGGCGATCCGACGACGTGCGGCGATCGCCGAAACTGCGCTTCGCGCCTTCGCCGGCTGCGTTGTCGCGGTAGGACGGGCGCTTGCCTTCGTCGCTACCGGCACGACGCGGCCGTGCATCGTCATCGCTGCGGCGCGGCGGGCGATCCGACGACGGACGGCGGTCGCCGAAACTGCGCTTCGCGCCATCGCCGGCCGCCTTGTCGCGATAGGACGGACGCTTGCCTTCGTCGCTACCTGCTGCACGACGCGGCCGTGCATCGTCATCGCTGCGGCGCGGCGGGCGATCCGACGACGGACGGCGATCGCCATAGCTGCGCTTCGCGCCTTCGCCGGCTGCGTTGTCACGATAGGACGGGCGCTTGCCTTCATCGCCACCGGCACGACGCGGTCGTGCATCGTCATCGCTGCGACGCGGCGGGCGATCCGACGACGGACGGCGATCGCCGTAACTGCGCTTCGCACCTTCGCCGGCTGCGTTGTCGCGATAGGACGGGCGCTTGCCTTCGTCGCTACCAGCTGCACGACGCGGCCGTGCATCGTCATCGCTGTGACGCGGCGGGCGATCCGACGACGTGCGTCGATCGCCGAAACTGCGCTTCGCACCTTCGCCGGCCGCATTGTCGCGATACGGGGCGCGCGTGCCGCGTTCGGCGCCGCCGTCACGCGGCGCACGCTTGGCCGGTGCGCGATCCGCGCCCGGGCGTTCTGCGCCGGCCGCACCGCGCGGCTTGAACGAGCGCTCGCCGGTAGCGGCGGCCGCGGGCGCCTTCTTCGGGCGGGCGGGCTTGTCCCCGACGGGCGGCGCGGCGGGGCGCACCGCCTTGCGGGCGACGAGGCTGCCGGAGCGGACAGGGGCGCGAGTCGGCGACGCCGGCTTCGGATTCTTGACGGTTAATTTGGTGCGCATAAACGCTGGGATTCATTCAGACTGCGATCGCACGCAGCAATTCGGTTTCGAGCTGGATCTGCAGGCGGTTGTCGGACAGGCCGGCGCCCGCGAGCAGGAAGATGTCTTCGACGCGCTCGCCGAGCGTATTGATCCGCGCCGCATGGACGCCGATCCGATGTTCGGCGAGTACGCGCGCGATCGAATAGAGAAGGCCCGGCCGGTCGTTGGCCGACACGGACAGGATGTAGTACTGACCGCGCTCGTCGGCCCGCAGGTCGACGCGCGGCGTGATCGGAAACGTCCGGGACAGCCTCGACAGGCGGCCCTTCGACGGCTCCGGCAGCGTGGCGGTTTCGGCGAGCCGCGTCGCGAGCTGCTGCTCGACGAGATTCGCGATGTCGCGGTAGCGCACGTCGCGTTCGGTCTGCGTGACGATGAAGTTGTCGAGCGCATAGCCGTGCCGCGTCGTGCTGACGCGCGCATCGAGCACCGACAGCCCGTTGCGGTCGAAATACGCGCAGATGCCCGCGAACAGGTCGGGGCGGTCCTTCACGTACACGAGCACCTGCAGCGCGTCGCCGATCGGCGACGGCCGCGCGCGGACGATCGCGGTTTCGGCGTTCACGTGCCGGTACAGCACGCGCGTCTGCCACGCGATGTCGGCCGCGTCGTGACGCAGGAAGAAGCCGACGTCGAGCTGATCCCACAACGCGCGGTGTGCATCGTCGGGCACGGTTTCCAGGCGCAGCAGCGCGAGCGCCTGCTCCTGCCGCGACTTCAGCTCCGAATGCGCGTCGGGGTTCGCGCCGCCGAGCACCGCGAGCGTGATGCGATACAGATCCTCGAGCAGCTTGCCCTTCCACGTGTTCCACACCTTCGGGCTCGTGCCGCGGATATCGGCGACGGTCAGCAGGTAGAGCGCGGTGAGGTAGCGTTCGTTGCCGACGACTTCGGCGAAACGCTTGATGACTTCGGGGTCGCTCGTGTCCTGCTTCTGCGCGACCTGGCTCATCGTCAGGTGATGCTGGACGAGCCACACGATCAGCGCCGCGTCGTCGCCGGCGATGCCGTGCTCGCGGCAGAAGCGCCGCGCGTCGGCCATTCCGAGCGTCGAGTGATCGCCGCCGCGACCCTTCGCGATGTCGTGGAACAGCGCCGCGACATACAGCACCCACGGCCGCTCGAAGTTGCCGATCAGCTGGCTGCAGAACGGGTATTCGTGCGCATGTTCGGCCACCGCGAAGCGGCGGATGTTGCGCAGCACCATCAGGATGTGCTGGTCGACCGTGTACACGTGGTACAGGTCGTGCTGCATCTGGCCGACGATACGGCGGAAATTCAGCAGGTAGCGGCCGAGCACGCTCGTCTGGTTCATCAGCCGGAATGCATGCGTGATGCCTTCGGGCTGCTGCAGGATCCGCATGAACGTGTCGCGGTTCTGCGGATCGCGGCGCCACGCGTTGTTCATGATTTCGCGCGAGTTGTACAGCGCACGCAGCGTGCGGGCGGACAGGCCCTTCACGCCGCGCGTCGTTTCGTACAGCAGGAACGCTTCGAGGATGGCGTCGGGATGGCGTTCGAACACGCCATCGTCGACGATCTCGAGCATGCCCTGCTTCTCGACGAAGCGATCGGGCGACAGCACCCGCGTGATGCCGCTCGTCGCGGGGAACAGCTGCGCCTCGATGTTCTGGATCAGGATCGTCGCGAGCTGCGTGACGGCCTTCGCGGCCCAGTAGTAGCGGCGCATCAGTTGCTCGCTCGCGCGCTTGGCCTGCGTCGGCTGATAGCCGAAGCTCTCGGCCGCCTGCGTCTGCAGATCGAACACGAGCATGTCCTGACGGCGGCCGGCGATCACGTGCAGCCGCGCGCGCAGCGTCTTCAGGAAGCCTTCGTTGCGGCGCAGCTCGCGCGCTTCGCGGTCGGTGATGAGGCCGCGCGTGTCGAGTTCGCGCCAACTGCTGCCGAAGCCGGCCGCCCGCGCGATCCACAGGATCGTCTGCAGGTCGCGCAGCCCGCCGGGGCTCTCCTTTACGTTCGGTTCGAGGCTGTAAGGCGTGTCCTGGCACTTCGCGTGGCGCTGGCGCATTTCGAGCACCTTCGCGGTGAAGAACGCGCGCGCGTCGAGCGCTTCGTGGTAACGCACGGTGAAACGCTCGAACAGCGCGGTGCTGCCGACGATGCGGCGCGCTTCCAGCAGCGAGGTCTGCACCGTGACGTCCTGCGACGCCTCCTCGATGCACTGCGCGACCGTGCGCACGCTGCTGCCGATCTCGAGGCCGAGATCCCACGCCATGCCGATGAAGCGCTCGATGCGCGCGTCGAGCGCCGCGTCGTGCGCATCGGGCAGCAGCACGAGGATGTCGACGTCGGAATAGGGCGCGAGCTCGCCGCGCCCGTAGCCGCCGACGGCGACGAGCGCGAGCGTCGCGGGCAGGCCGCACTCGTCCCATACGCGCTTCAATGCGTCGTCGGTGAGTTTCGACAGCGCGTGCATCAGCGACGCGACGTTCGCCGCGCGGCGAAAGCGCTCGAGCATCTCCGTCTTGGCGGCCTTGAATTCGGCGCGCCGCGACAGCGCTTCGGGCGAGGGGGCAGCGTGAGCGCTCATGGGCGACCGTTCAGGTGCGGGGTGGGGCGGGCTGGCGCGACGGCGCTCAGACGGCGGCGGCCGGTTGCGCGAACACCGGGCGCGCCGGCGTGCCGGCCGACACGGTCAGCACTTCGTAGCCGGTTTCGGTGACGAGCACCGTGTGCTCCCACTGCGCGGACAGGCTGCGGTCGCGCGTCTTGACCGTCCACTGGTCGGGCATCGTGCGGATATCGCGCTTGCCGGCGTTGATCATCGGCTCGATCGTGAAGATCATCCCGGCCTTCAGTTCGATGCCGGTGCCCGGGCGGCCGTAGTGGACGACCTGCGGATCCTCGTGGAACACCGTGCCGATGCCGTGACCGCAGTATTCGCGCACGACGCTGTAGCCCTGCGCCTCCGCGTGCTTCTGGATCGCGTAACCGATGTCGCCGAGGTGCGCGCCGGGCTTGACCTGGTCGATGCCGAGCCACATGCATTCGTAGGTGGTCTGCACGAGGCGCTTCGCGAGGATCGAACCCTCGCCGACGATGAACATCCGGCTGGTGTCGCCGAAATAGCCGTTCTTGATCACGGTGATGTCGATGTTCAGCGCGTCGCCGTTCTTGATCACCTTCTCGCCGGGAATGCCGTGGCAGATCACGTCGTTGACCGAAATGCAGGTGGCCTTCGGGTACGGCGGATAGCCGGGAGGCTGATAATTCAGCGGCGCGGGGATCGTGCCTTGCTCGTTGAGCATGAACTCATGGCAGAGGCGGTCGAGTTCGGCGGTCGTGACGCCCGCGACGACGTGCGGCGTGATGAAGTCGAGCACTTCGCTGGCGAGGCGGCAGGCGACGCGCATCTCCGCGATATCGTGTTCGTTTTTGAGCGTAATAGCCATCGAGGTATGCCTGGAATGCGGTGAATTGATGGATTATCGCACCTTATGGCGGGCCTCGCAGCCCCTGCGGGCCGCGTGGATACGGGTTTTCGCGGATTGTCCGGCCCGCTGCCGAGCGGCACGCGAAAGTGCCGCGCGACTTGAGAGCCGACAAATCCGCGTGCTATACTCTTTGGCTAAGTCGACATCCAAATTTGCCGGAGTGCCCCATTTTGGGGCGGCATCGCGGTGACAGGCTTACGGCACGGGCGTTTTGCACGTGCCGAATCGCAAGCCGGCGCAACCAGGGTGCCGTCCGTGCGGAATCCACGCCCTTCGAGGCGGGTTCGCGCGGCGGTACGGCAGCCGGCTTAAGACCCAACCCTCGTGGAGAATTTACATGGCAGTTACGATGCGCCAAATGCTGGAAGCGGGTGTCCACTTCGGTCACCAGACGCGCTTCTGGAACCCGAAGATGGCTCCGTTCATTTTCGGTCACCGCAACAAGATTCACATCATCAACCTCGAAAAGACGCTGCCGATGTTCACGGACGCACAGAAGTACGTGCGCCAGCTGGCAGCGAACCGCGGCACGATCCTGTTCGTCGGCACGAAGCGCCAGTCGCGTGACACGATCGCCCAGGAAGCGCAACGTGCGGGCATGCCGTACGTCAACGCACGCTGGCTCGGCGGCATGATGACCAACTTCAAGACGCTGAAGGTATCGATCAAGCGCCTGAAGGACATGGAAGCGGCCGTCGAATCGGGCGAAACCGAGAAGATGAGCAAGAAGGAAGCGCTGCTGTTCGAACGCGAAATCGCCAAGCTGCAGAAGTCGATCGGCGGCGTGAAGGACATGGGCGGCATCCCGGACGCGATCTTCGTGATCGACGTCGGCTACCACAAGATTGCCGTCACGGAAGCGAACAAGCTGGGCGTGCCGGTCATCGCCGTGGTCGATACGAACCACTCGCCGGAAGGTGTGGATTACGTGATCCCGGGTAACGACGACTCGAGCAAGGCAGTCGCGCTGTACGCCGAAGGCGTGGCCGACGCGATCCTCGAAGGCCGTGCGAACGCGGTCAACGAAGTGGTCCAGGCCGCACGCGGCGACGACGAGTACGTCGAGGAAAACGCGTAACTGGCCCCGAGCCGGCGCAAAAAGGGGGCTCTCAACAGGCCCCCTTTTTTTAAGCTTGTGCGCCGGACCTGATCGCGCCGAATCGGCGCGGGTCCGGAAACGAATCTCGGCCGTTCGCGTCCAAGCGGGCGGCGTTGTGAATACAGACTCAAGGAGCGAATGATGGCGGCAATTACCGCAAGCATGGTGGCAGAACTGCGCGCGAAGACCGACGCACCGATGATGGAGTGCAAGAAGGCGCTGACGGAAGCCGACGGCGATCTGGCCAAGGCTGAAGAACTGCTGCGCGTCAAGCTCGGCAACAAGGCGAGCAAGGCCGCATCGCGCGTGACGGCAGAAGGCGTCGTCGCATCGTTCGTCGGCGGCAACGCAGGCGCGCTGGTCGAGCTGAACTGCGAAACCGACTTCGTCGCGAAGAACGACGACTTCCTCGCGTTCTCGAAGACGGTCGCGGAACTCGTCGCGACGCAGAACCCGGCCGACGTGGCCGCGCTGTCGGCGCTGCCGCTCGAAGGCTCGACCGTCGACGCAGTGCGTCTCGCGCTGATCGGCAAGATCGGCGAGAACGTGTCGATCCGCCGTTTCGTCCGTTTCGAAACCGCGAACAAGATCGCGACGTACCTGCACGGCGCGCGTATCGGCGTGATCGTCGAGTACACGGGCGCAGAAGAGCAGGTCGGCAAGGACGTCGCGATGCACATCGCCGCGATGAAGCCGGTCGCGCTGTCGTCGGCCGACGTGCCGGCGGAACTGATCGACACGGAACGCCGCGTCGCCGAGCAGAAGGCTGCCGAATCGGGCAAGCCGGCTGAAATCGTCGCGAAGATGGTCGACGGCAGCGTCCAGAAGTACCTGAAGGAAGTGTCGCTGCTGAACCAGACGTTCGTGAAGAACGACAAGCAGACGATCGAGCAGATGCTGAAGGCAGCGAATGCGGCAGTGCAGAAGTTCGCGCTGTTCGTCGTCGGCGAAGGCATCGAGAAGCGCCAGGACGACTTCGCCGCCGAAGTGGCCGCGCAAGTCGCAGCAGCAAAGCAGCAGTAAGCAGTCAGGCAGTATCCGCGGCGGGCGTCCGCTCCGCCGCGGCCGGCGGCGCCGCCGGCCGGCCGGGAACCCCGGTCCGGTCGTCGGCGCTTGCCCGAATCAGTATTTCGCCCCTACAGTTCGTGGTTGTCATCCTCTCGTCGCTCGGAAGCCCCTATGTCCAATGCCTATAAACGCGTCCTCCTCAAACTCTCCGGCGAAGCGCTGATGGGCGACGATGCCTTCGGCATCAACCGCGCGACGATCGAACGGATGGTGGCCGATATCGCCGAAGTCGTGCGTCTCGGGACGCAGCTCGCGGTCGTGATCGGTGGCGGTAATATTTTCCGCGGTGTCGCGGGCGGCGCGGCCGGCATGGACCGCGCGACGGCCGACTACATGGGGATGCTGGCGACGATGATGAACGCGCTGGCGCTGCAGGACGCGATGCGCCACGCGGGCATCGAGGCGCGCGTGCAGTCCGCGCTGCGCATGGACCAGGTCGTCGAGCCGTACATCCGGCCCCGCGCGATCCGTCAGCTCGAGGAAGGCCGCGTCGTGATCTTCGCGGCCGGCACCGGCAACCCGTTCTTCACGACGGATACCGCCGCCGCGCTGCGCGGCTCGGAAGTGGGCGCCGAAGTCGTGCTGAAGGCGACCAAGGTCGATGGCGTATATTCTGCCGATCCGAAGAAGGATCCGTCGGCCACGCGCTACACGACGATCAGCTTCGACGAGGCGATCAGCCGCAACCTGCAGGTGATGGACGCGACGGCGTTTGCGCTGTGCCGCGACCAGAAGCTGCCGATTCGCGTGTTTTCGATCAACAAGCCGGGCGCGCTCAAGCGCATCGTGCTGGGCGAGGACGAAGGTACGCTCGTCCACGTGTAAACTCCCGCGGGTGCGGGCGAACGGCGCGGGTTGCCGGCCGCGGCGCGCGACATGCGCCGGGCGGGGCTCGCGTTCTTTGAAGGTTTGAAGGTTCGGAGGTTGAAATGAGTGTCGCTGATGTGAAGAAGGGCGTCGAGCAAAAGATGCAGCGCTCGATCGAAGCGTTCAAGAACGATCTGGCCAAGATCCGTACGGGCCGTGCACACACCGGTCTGCTCGATCACGTGCAGGTCGACTACTACGGCTCGATGGTGCCGATCTCGCAGGTCGCGAACCTGACGCTCGTCGACGCGCGCACGATCGGCGTGCAGCCGTGGGAAAAGAACATGGTCGCGAAGGTCGAGAAGGCCATCCGCGAAGCCGATCTGGGCCTGAACCCGGCGACGGCCGGCGACCTGATCCGCGTGCCGATGCCCGCGCTGACGGAAGAGCGCCGCCGCGAGCTGACCAAGGTCGTGAAGAGCGAAGGCGAAACGGCCAAGGTCGCGATCCGCAACCTGCGCCGCGACGCGAACGAAGCGCTGAAGAAGCTCGTGAAGGACAAGGAAATCTCGGAAGACGACGAGCGCCGTGCGAGCGACGACGTGCAGAAGCTGACCGACAAGCACGTTGCCGAAATCGACAAGCTCGTGCAGACCAAGGAAGCCGAGATCATGACGGTCTGACGACCGTCCTCGCGCGCCGCCTTCTTCCCGCATTACTGTCTCAACGGCCATGACCTATACCAGCTCTACCGTTCGCGTGCCTGACGTCGGCGTCGTGCCGCGTCACATCGCGATCATCATGGACGGCAACGGCCGTTGGGCGACCGAACGCCGCTTGCCGCGCGTCGCGGGGCACACCCGCGGCGTCGATGCCGTGCGGGCGGTGGTCGAAGGCTGCGCGCGCGCCGGCGTCGAATACCTGACGCTGTTCGCGTTCAGTTCGGAAAACTGGCGCCGGCCGAACGACGAAGTGTCGTTCCTGATGCGGCTGTTCATCACCGCGCTCGAGCGCGAAGTGGGCAAGCTGCATGCGAACGGGATCCGCCTGCGTGTCGTCGGCGATCTCGACCGTTTCGAGCCGCGCATCCGCGAGCTGATTCGCCGCGCCGAAACCAAGACGGCGCGCAATACCCGTCTGACGCTCACCATCGCGGCCAACTACGGCGGCCGGTGGGACATCCTGCAGGCGACGAAGAAACTCGTCGAGCAGGCCGTGCGCGAAGGTCGCGAGGTCGAAGTGACCGAGGACGCATTCGCGCCGCACCTGGCGATGGCCTACGCGCCGGAGCCCGATCTCTTCATCCGCACCGGCGGCGAGCAGCGCGTCAGCAACTTCCTGCTGTGGCAGCTCGCGTACGCCGAATTCTATTTCACCGACAAGTACTGGCCGGATTTCGACGGCGCGGCACTGGCCGACGCGATGGCGTCGTATACCGAGCGCGAGCGCCGTTTCGGGCGCACGAGTGCGCAGCTCGAACCGCAATCGCAGAACGCCGACTCCCTTTCATGCTGAAAACCCGTGTGATCACGGCGATCGTGATGCTGGCGGTGCTGCTGCCGGTGACGCTGTTCGCGCCGCTCGCCGGGTTCGGCGCGCTGATCGGCGTCGTGCTCGTGTTCGCCGCGTGGGAGTGGGCGCGCCTGCTGAAGCTCGACGGCGCCGCGCCGATCGTCTATGCGGTCGTCGCGGCGCTCGCGCTCGCGGCTACCGCGCCGCTCGGCGTCGACACGGCTTCGTCCCGTCCCCTTTTCATGGCGGCCGGCGTGTTCTGGCTGCTGGTCGGTCCGTTCGCGCTGCGGCGCAAGCCCGAACTCGCGGGCGGCGTCTGGCGGCCGTTCCTGCTGGCCGCCGGCCTCGTCGTGTTCGCGGCCTGCTGGCACGCGCTCGTTGCAGCCCGCGCGCAGGGCGTGCCGTTCGTGCTGTCGCTGCTTCTGGTCGTCTGGCTGGCCGATATCGGCGCATACTTCGCCGGCAAGGCCTTCGGAAAGCGTAAACTGGCCATCACGATCAGCCCCGGCAAGAGCTGGGAAGGCGCGATCGGCGGCTGGTTCGCGGTGATGGTCGTCGCCGGCGTCGCGATGGCCGTGCACGCACTTGAACCGACCCTGTTTTCTGCATTCGCCGCGCGCTACGGAATGGCCGGCGCGTGGGCCGCGCTGACGCTGCTGGTCGCGTACAGCGTGATCGGCGACCTGTTCGAGTCGCTGCTGAAGCGGCAGGCGGGCGTGAAGGATTCGAGCGGACTGCTGCCGGGCCACGGCGGCGTGCTCGATCGTGTCGACGCGCTGCTGCCGGTGCTGCCGCTCGCGATGCTGCTGCTTGGTTAAACCATTATTTCTGTTATGCAAAAACGCCTGACATTGCTCGGTTCCACGGGCTCGATCGGAGACAGCACGCTCGACGTGGTCGCGCGCCATCCCGAGCGCTTCTCGGTCTACGCGCTGACCGCGCACCGCAACGGCGACAAGCTCGTCGAGCAGTGTCTGCGCTTCGCGCCTGAAGCGGCGGTGGTCGGCGATGCCGCGACGGCCGCGCACGTCGACGCGAAACTGCGCGCGGCGGGCAGCAAGACGGTCGTGCTGCACGGGCCGCAGGCGCTCGTCGACGTGTCGAAGAGCGACGGCTGCGACACGGTGGTCGCGGCGATCGTCGGCGCGGCCGGCCTCGCGCCGAGCCTGGCGGCCGCGCGCGCCGGCAAGCGGATCCTGCTCGCGAACAAGGAAGCGCTCGTGATGTCGGGCGCGATCTTCATGGACGCCGTGCGCGACCATGGCGCGATCCTGCTGCCGGTCGACAGCGAACACAACGCGATCTTCCAGTGCATGCCGCGCGACGCGGCCGAGCACGGCGGGATCTCGAAGATCATCCTGACCGCGTCGGGCGGCCCGTTCCGCACGCGCGAGCCGGCCACGCTCGTCGACGTGACGCCGGACGAGGCGTGCAAGCACCCGAACTGGGTGATGGGCCGCAAGATCTCGGTCGATTCCGCGACGATGATGAACAAGGGCCTCGAGGTGATCGAGGCGCACTGGATCTTCGGGCTGCCGGGCGACCGGATCGACGTGTTGATCCATCCGCAGAGCGTGATCCATTCGCTCGTGTCGTACCGCGACGGCTCGGTGCTCGCGCAGCTCGGCAACCCCGACATGCGCACGCCGATCGCACACGCGCTCGCGTTTCCCGAGCGCGTCGACGCGGGCGTCGATCAGCTCGACCTCGCGCAGATCGCCCAGCTGTCGTTCGAGAAGCCCGATTACGCGCGCTTCCCGTGCCTCGCGCTCGCGCTGAAGGCGCTCGAGGAAGGCGGAATCGCGAGCGCCGCATTGAACGCGGCGAACGAAGTGGCGGTCGAAGCATTTCTCGAGCGCCGGATCGGTTTCATGGCGATCGCGGCGACGGTCGACGCAGTGCTCAACACGCTGCCGAATCGCGCGCCCGACGGGCTCGGCGACGTCCTCGCGGCGGATGCCGAGGCTCGCCGCCTCGCCGCCGCGATCATTGCGAAAGCGCCTGCGCCACGCGTGGAGCGTACGGTCTGAATGGGGTGCTCATGAACGTGCTGGTCGAACTGGTCGCGTTTGCGGTGGCGATCGGGGTGCTGGTCGTCGTGCATGAGTATGGACACTATCGCGTCGCGCGCTGGTGCGGCGTGAAGGTGCTGCGTTTCTCGATCGGCTTCGGCCAGCCCGTCGCGCGCTGGGTCAACCGCAGGACGGGCACCGAGTGGACGCTGTCCGTGCTGCCGCTCGGCGGCTACGTGAAGATGCTCGACGAGCGCGATCCGGGCCCGGGTGGCATTCCGCCCGAGGCGCTCGGGCAGGCGTTCAACCGCCAGTCGGTCTACAAGCGCATCGCGATCGTCGCGGCCGGGCCGATTGCGAACTTCCTGCTGGCAATCGCGCTGTTTTCCCTCGTATTCGCCACCGGCGTGACCGAGCCGGCCGCGATCGTCGCGCCGCCTGCGGCCGGCACGGCGGCGGCCCGCGCGGGCTTCGACGGCAGCGAGACGGTCGTGTCGATCCGCAACGTGCGCGCAGGCGACGCGCAGGGCGGCGAGTCCGAGCCGGTGCGATCGTGGTCGGACCTGCGCTGGAAGCTGCTGGCGGCCGCGTTCGACCATCGCGAGGTCGTGCTCGGCGCGCGCGACGGCAATGGGACGTTCGATTTCCGCGTCGACCTCCGCAACGTGCCCGACAGCCAGCTCGACGACGACTTCATGGCCCATCTGGGCTTCGAGGCCGGCGGCGGCACGTTGTCGGTCGCGTCGGTGCAGCCGGGCAGCGCGGCGGAGCAGGCCGGCCTGAAGGCCGGCGACAAGCTGGTCGCGCTCGACGGCAAGCCGATCGGCGGCGGGTCGCGCTTCATCGATACGGTGAAGCACCATGCGGGCCAGCCGCTCGAGCTGCGGATCGAGCGCGGCGGCGTTGTGCAGACGGTGTCGATCGTGCCGCGGATGCAGCGCGATGACGAATCGGGGCAGCAGGTCGGCCGGATCGGCGCGGCGCTGTCGATGCACGCGCCGTCGGTGGACGTGCGCTACGGGCCGATCGACAGCCTGCGGCTCGGCGCGCACCGCACGTGGGACATTTCCGTGTATTCGCTGAAGATGTTCGGGCGGATGATCACGGGCAACGCGTCGCTGAAGAACCTGTCCGGCCCGGTGACGATCGCCGACTACGCAGGCAAGAGCGCGCGGCTCGGTCCGTCGGCGTTCCTGTCGTTCCTCGCCCTTGTCAGCATTAGCCTTGGCGTCCTGAACTTGTTGCCGATTCCCGTTTTGGACGGGGGGCATCTGTTATATTATGCGGTTGAAGCCGCGACCGGGAAAGCCGTCTCGGAGCGTTGGCAGCTGATTCTGCAAAGAGCCGGGTTGATCTGCATCGTCGCGTTGTCGGCGATCGCGCTGTTCAACGATCTGGCTCGGTTAATCCATTTCTGAAGCGTCAGGCGGCGGCCGCTGGCCAGCCGCCCGATTTGATGCAGCTAAATACTGGGGATGCATGTTGTTCAAACCTCATCGCTTTGTACCTAAGACAGTTGCAGCGGCCGCGCTCGCCGCGCACGGCCTCGCGGCGCATGCAGCGGCACCGTTCGTGGTGCAAGACATCAAGATCGAGGGGCTGCAGCGCGTCGAAGCGGGTTCGGTATTCGCCTATCTGCCGATCAAGCAGGGCGATACCTTCACGGACGACAAGGCATCCGAAGCAATCCGCGCGTTGTACGCGACGGGCTTTTTCAACGACGTGCGCATCGCCACGCAGGGCAACGTCGTGATCGTGCAGGTGCAGGAGCGTCCGGCCATCGCGTCGATCGACTTCACCGGCACGAAGGAATTCGACAAGGACAACCTGACGAAGGCGCTGCGCGCGGTCGGCTTGGCCGATGGCCGCTACTACGACAAGGCGCTCGTCGACAAGGCGGAGCAGGAGCTCAAGCGCCAGTACCTGACGCGCGGCTTCTATGCGGCCGAGGTCAAGACGACGGTCACGCCGGTCGACGCGAACCGCGTGTCGATCCTGTTCGCGGTGGCCGAAGGCCCGAGCGCGAAGATCCGCCAGATCAACTTCATCGGCAACAAGGCGTTCAGCACCAGCACGCTGCGCGACGAGATGCAGCTGTCGACGCCGAACTGGTTCTCCTGGTACACGAAGAACGACCTGTACTCGAAGGAAAAGCTCACGGGCGACCTCGAGGCCGTGCGCTCGTACTACCTGAACCGCGGCTACCTCGAGTTCAACATCGACTCGACCCAGGTGTCGATCTCGCCGGACAAGAAGGACATGTACCTGACGGTCACGCTGCACGAAGGCGAGCCGTACACGGTGTCGGGCATCAAGCTGTCGGGCAACCTGCTCGATCGCGAGGCCGAACTCAACAAGCTGATCAAGATCAAGCCGGGCGACCGCTTCTCGGCCGAAAAGCTGCAGCAGACCACCAAGTCGATCGTCGACAAGCTCGGTGAATACGGCTACGCATTCGCGACCGTCAACGCGCAGCCGGATATCGACCAGGCGAACCACAAGGTGAACCTGAACCTCGTCGTCGATCCGAGCCGCCGCGTGTACGTGCGCCGCATCAACGTGGTCGGCAACACGCGCACGCGCGACGAAGTGGTGCGCCGCGAAATGCGCCAGCTCGAAAGCTCGTGGTTCGACTCGAACCGCCTCGCGCTGTCGAAGGACCGCGTGAACCGCCTCGGCTACTTCACCAACGTCGACGTGACGACGGTGCCGGTCGAAGGCACGAACGACCAGGTCGACGTGAACGTGAAGGTCGACGAAAAGCCGACCGGCGCGATCACGCTGGGCGCGGGCTTCTCGTCGACGGACAAGGTCGTGCTGTCGGCCGGCGTGTCGCAGGACAACGTGTTCGGTTCGGGCACGAGCCTGTCGGTGAACGTCAACACCGCGAAGAGCTACCGTACGCTGACCGTCACGCAGGTCGACCCGTACTTCACGGTCGACGGCATCAAGCGGATCACCGACGTCTTCTACCGCACGTACCAGCCGCTCTACTATTCGACGAGCTCGAGCTTCCGGATCATCAGCGCGGGCGGCAACCTGAAGTTCGGCATTCCGTTCTCGGAAGTCGACACCGTCTACTTCGGCGCGGGTTTCGAGCAGAACCGCCTCGACGTCGATTCGAACACGCCGCAGAGCTACCAGGATTACGTGAACCAGTTCGGCCGCGTGTCGAACACGGTGCCGCTGACGGTCGCATGGTCGCGCGATGCGCGTGACAGCGCGCTGATTCCGAGCCGCGGCTACTTCACGCAGGCGAACATGGAGTACGGCGTGCCGGTCGGCAAGATCCAGTACTACAAGGCCGACCTGCAGGCGCAGTACTACTATTCGTTCTCGCGCGGCTTCATCCTGGGCCTGAACCTGCAAGGCGGCTACGGTAACGGTATCGGCAACCCGTACCCGATCTTCAAGAACTACTACGCGGGCGGTATCGGCTCCGTGCGGGGCTACGAGCCGAGCTCGCTGGGCCCGCGCGACACGAAGACGAACGACCCGATCGGCGGTTCGAAGATGCTGGTCGGCAACATCGAGCTGACGTTCCCGCTGCCGGGCACCGGCTACGACCGCACGCTGCGCGTGTTCACGTTCCTCGACGGCGGTAACGTGTGGGGCAACGCGCCGGGCGGCACGAGTACGGGCGCCAACGGCCTGCGCTACGGCTATGGTGTGGGTCTCGCGTGGATCTCGCCGATCGGCCCGCTGAAGCTGAGCCTCGGCTTCCCGCTGCAGAAGCACGAAGGCGACCAGTACCAGAAATTCCAGTTCCAGATCGGGACGGCGTTCTGACCGAACGCATGACAACAGCAACGAGAGGGTAATTTTGCTAACCGGTAAGTTTTCGAAACGAGTGATGTGCGCGCTGACCGTTGCGCTGGCCTTGGGCGCGGCAACGGTGCACGCACAGGACGTCGCCCGCATCGCGGCGGTCAATTCGGATCGGATCCTGCGCGAGTCGGCGCCCGCGAAGGCGGCGCAGACGAAGCTCGAAGCCGAGTTCGCGAAGCGTGACAAGGATCTGCAGGACCTGGCGGCCCGTCTGAAGTCGATGTCCGATTCGCTCGACAAGAACGGCACGTCGCTGTCGGCGGCCGATCGCGCGCAGAAGCAGCGCGATCTCGCGCAGCTCGACACCGACTTCCAGCGCAAGCAGCGCGAGTTCCGCGAAGACCTGAACCAGCGGCGCAACGAAGAGCTGGCGGCCGTGCTGGAAAGGGCGAACAAGGTCATCAAGCAGATCGCCGAGCAGCAGAATTACGACCTGATCGTGCAGGAAGCCGTGTACGTCAGCCCGCGCATCGACATCACCGACAAGGTGCTCAAGGCGCTCGCGTCCGGCTCGACGAACTGAACGGAGCAGACGACGAATGGCATTGACGCTTGAGGCACTCGTAAAGCGGTTCGGCGGCGAGATCGCCGGCGACGCACAGTGCACGGTCGGCGGCCTTGCGCCGCTCGACCAGGCAGGCCCTCAGCAGCTCGCGTTCCTCGCGAACCCGAAGTACCTGTCGCAGGTCGAGACGACCCGCGCCGGCGCGGTGCTGATCGCGCCGAAGGATCTGGAAAAGCTGGGCGCGGCCGCGAAGGGTCGCAACTTCATCGTGACGCCGAATCCGTACGCGTACTTCGCGCGCGTCGCGCAGATGTTCATCGATCTCGCCACGCCGCCGCGCGCGGCCGGCGTGCATCCGAGCGCGACGATCGATCCGGCCGCGAAGGTCGCCGCGACCGCGGTGATCGGCCCGCACGTGACGGTCGAGGCCGGCGCGGTGATCGAAGACGGCGTGCAGCTCGACGCGAACGTCTTCGTCGGCCGCGGTACGACGATCGGCGCCGGCTCCCATTTCTATCCGAACGCATCGGTGTACCACGGCTGCAAGATCGGCCCGCGCGCGATCGTCCATGCGGGTGCCGTGATCGGCTCCGACGGCTTCGGCTTCGCGCCGGATTTCGTCGGCGACGGCGACGCGCGTACCGGCAGCTGGGTCAAGATCCCGCAGGTCGGCGGCGTGACGATCGGCCCGGACGTCGAAATCGGCGCGAACACGACGATCGATCGCGGCGCGATGGCGGATACCGTCATCGAGGAATGCGTGAAGATCGACAACCAGGTCCAGATCGGCCACAACTGCCGGATCGGCGCGTACACGGTGATCGCCGGCAGCGCCGGCATCGCGGGCAGCACGACGATCGGCCGCCACTGCATGATCGGCGGCGCGGCCGGGATCGCCGGCCACGTGACGCTCGGCGACTATGTCATCATCACCGCGAAGTCGGGCGTATCGAAGTCACTGCCGAAGGCCGGCATCTATACCAGCGCGTTCCCGGCCGTCGACCACGGCGAATGGAACAAGAGCGCCGCGCTCGTGCGCAACCTCGACAAGCTGCGCGAGCGCATCAAGGCGCTCGAAGCCGCGCTCGCCGCCCAGGGCGGCACCAACGTCTGAGCGCATCATGCGAGACCATGAACCGGGCACGGCCAGCGCAACCGGCCCGGTTCGTCAGACTGGGCCGCGCGGCGGCCCGCTTCAGCCTTTGCATCACCACCGCGCAGCCTCTGCGTGAGACGAACCATCATGAGCACTGAAAAAATCAATCTCGACATCCACAAGATCCTCACGCTGCTGCCGCATCGCTACCCGATTCTGCTCGTCGACCGCGTGCTCGAACTCGAACCGCACAAAGGGATCAAAGCGCTGAAGAACGTGTCGATCAACGAGCCGTTCTTCCAGGGGCATTTCCCGAAGCGGCCGGTGATGCCGGGCGTGCTGATCCTCGAGGCGCTCGCGCAGGCCGCGGCGCTGCTGACGTTCTCGGAAGAGCAGCCGAAAGATCCGGAGAACACGCTGTACTACTTCGTCGGGATCGACGGCGCGCGCTTCAAGCGCGTGGTCGAGCCGGGCGACCAGCTGATCCTGAACGTGACGTTCGAGCGCTACATCCGCGGCATCTGGAAGTTCAAGGCGGTGGCGGAAGTGGACGGCAAGGTGGCGGCGGAAGCCGAACTGATGTGCACGGTCAAGACGGCCGACGCGGCGCCCTGAGCGACGCGGCACGCATGGATAACATCACGCGAACAACGCGACACATGATATCGAGAGGCAACGGCGCATGACCAGGATTCATCCCACCGCGATCGTCGAACCGGGCGCGCAGATCGACGAATCGGTCGAGATCGGCCCGTACGCGATCGTCGGCCCGCACGTCACGATCGGCGCGCGCACGACGATCGGCTCGCACAGCGTGATCGAAGGCCATACGACGCTCGGCGAGGACAACCGCATCGGCCATTACGCGTCGGTCGGCGGCCGTCCGCAGGACATGAAGTACAAGGACGAGCCGACGAAGCTCGTGATCGGCAACCGCAACACGATCCGCGAATTCACGACGATCCACACGGGCACCGTGCAGGACGTCGGCGTGACGACGCTCGGCGACGACAACTGGATCATGGCCTACGTGCACATCGGCCACGATTGCCGCGTCGGCAACAACGTGATCCTGTCGAGCAACGCGCAGATGGCCGGCCACGTCGAGATCGGCGACTTCGCGATCGTCGGCGGCATGTCGGGCGTGCACCAGTTCGTGCGCATCGGCGCGCATTCGATGCTGGGCGGCGCGTCGGCGCTCGTGCAGGACATCCCGCCGTTCGTGATCGCGGCCGGCAACAAGGCCGAGCCGCACGGGATCAACGTCGAAGGGCTGCGCCGGCGCGGCTTCTCGGCCGACGCGATCTCGGCGCTGCGCAGCGCGTACCGCTTGCTGTACAAGAACGGGCTGTCGCTCGAGGAAGCGAAGGTGCAACTGCGCGAGCTCGCGGAAGCGGGCGGCGACGGCGATGCACCGGTGACGGCGCTCGTCGAGTTCATCGACGCGTCGCAACGCGGCATCATCCGCTAAGCGATGCCGCTCACGACCAATCAGCTCCGGCTCGCGATGGTGGCCGGCGAGCCGTCGGGCGACCTGCTCGCGGCCTCGCTGCTCGGCGGGCTGCGCGAGCGGCTGCCCGGATCGGCCCAGTATTACGGGATCGGCGGGCCGCGCATGATCGCGCAGGGCTTCGACTCGCACTGGCAGATGGACAAGCTGACGGTGCGCGGCTATGTCGAGGCGCTGGGTCAGATTCCCGAGATCCTGCGGATTCGTGGCGAACTGAAGCGCCAGCTGCTCGCCGAGCGGCCGGACGCGTTCATCGGCGTCGATGCGCCCGATTTCAACTTCAGCGTCGAACAGGCCGCGCGCGACGCGGGCATCCCGTCGATCCACTTCGTGTGCCCGTCGATCTGGGCATGGCGCGGCGGCCGGATCAAGAAGATCGCGAAGTCCGTCGATCACATGCTGTGCCTGTTCCCGTTCGAACCGGCGATTCTCGACAAGGCCGGCGTCGCATCGACCTACGTCGGCCATCCGCTGGCCGACGAAATCCCGCTCGAACCCGACACGCACGGCGCGCGCATCGCGCTGGGTCTGCCGGCCGACGGCCCCGTGATCGCGGTGCTGCCGGGCAGCCGGCGCTCGGAGATCGCGCTGATCGGCCCGACGTTCTTCGCGG